>Ga0105103_10000408_pt1 | contig 24055 bp, 39 predicted proteins | sample PPLLaktember2015_2_FD_79107 | JGI IMG/M metagenome (GOLD analysis project Ga0105103, IMG submission 79107) | Freshwater sediment microbial communities from Prairie Pothole Lake near Jamestown, North Dakota, USA - PPLs Lake P7 Core (6) Depth... | ecosystem: Environmental > Aquatic > Freshwater >...
ATTGATGCCAAGAGCCACCCCATCCACCCTATAGTGGAGCTCTCCATCATTCTTTGCCACATTCCTGAGCATATCCATCAGAATCTTATTCAGCTCAGGCTGGTTAAGGATGACTGGAGCTGAGATGATTGGCAGGCCCTTGAATGATGGTGTTATCTTGACTGCTGTCTTGTGCTCTCGCCATTCAGCTGCTGCCATCTCAAAAGCCTTCTCCCTTGAGTAATGGTAGGTTTTCATAAGGTTATTGGCTCTGGAGAAGATGAATTGACCCCTCTTTCTCTTTTGATTATCAGCATAGCTTACTGTATGCTCTACCAATGATGAAGGGTGAGGGATATTTCCCCCTACCTTCTTGGTCTTGCTCCATTTCTTGTATTCGACCTTGTGCTTTTTAAGGTATCTTTCCAGGCTTCTTAGCTCTGCTCCGCCTCTCCTCTTATTGGAGCCTATGGCTTTTCCAAGAGCCAAAGAAACAGATGTGCCTTCCTTCACCAGCCCTGCAGCAATCTTGAAAATTGCTTTCCATTCCTTCCTTGTCCTCTTTTTTCTATGTTTGATGGCAGCTGGCTTTTCATGCAGCTCCTTCTTAGCTGCCCTGAATATCTTTGCCATCATTGCCTTCTTCAGCTCAAATATCTCCTTCTCAATGGCATCAAGCCTGCTGGCCTCTGTCATCTCATACTTCTCACCACACTCAGGGCAAAAGTTAAACTCACCCTGATATCCACACTTAACACATATTTTCATCTTCTTGACCCCCTTCTCTATCTTCTCTTTGGAAAATAGGAATATCATAATATCTGTCTCCTCTTTGGCCTTGGCTTGCCAGTATCTTCCCAGGAATCATAGCACTCATTCACTGGGCTGCCATACCATCTGGCCATGCAATCAATACAACAAAAAAAACCATCTGTTGAGTACCAGGCATCTGAAAAGCTGTCCTCGGTCTGCTCAATCTCTCCCTGACAATTCTTGCATTTCATTCTCTCATTCCTCCTCTAATAATTTATTTATTCTATTGTACCTTTTGGCTTTTTTCATTATAGATAAACCTAATCGGTTAAACTCTCTATTATTTGAAGCCATAAATAGCTTATCAACATCTGATAATAAGGAGATTTTTGTATTGGATTTTCTTTTCCATAGATATTGTCTATCTGAAATCATGTTCATTCCTCCTCCTCGCATTTCTCTGACCAACACTCCTCACAAAGAGGCTTGCCAAGGTAAGTCATCTCTGGCTCATTCCTGCAGCCCTTGGTGCTGCACTTGTCAGCTCTCATTCTTCCACCTCTCTGTGTTTGAAATACTGTTGGGCTCCAATCCATTGAAAGCACATCTGAAGATTATTGTCCCTATCATACATATAAACGCAGTAAATCTCAAAATATATATTCTGCTCTCCACAATCAACCTGTTGATGCTCATCATATTCAGCAAATTCTTCAGGTTTCATTTTATGTACTCCAAAGTTATCGCAGACTTCTATATGGTAGCCTGCATCATTCTTGAAATTAGCTCTCATTGTGAAGTCACCTCTTTGAAAGCATTTGGAAATAACTTCCTTGCTGTCTCCTCTCCCCAAAATTTAATGAGCCAAAGCCTCCTTCTCTCTATATAATCTAAATATGCATGCTTCAATTCCCAAAAGGCTTTGTCTTGTGCCAAATCATCTTGAGAGAGTATCTGGATTACTATTTTGATTAAGTCAAGCTGTTTGCATTGTACTTCAAAAGCATCATCATTGTAACTCTGCTTAATTATTGTATATTGCTTTTGAGCTAGCAATCGCATCACTTCATTCACAGCCTTTCCTTGCTTGCCTCTTAAATCACTCCAGCAGCCTGCTGCAATTTTCATTTGGTTTGTTTTCATTTTGTTTTCCCCCGGGCTTTTGTGGCCCTTTTAGCTATGGAGTTATGTATATACTATATATATGTATCTACATATTCGGGATAATTCTGACATTTGAAGCTAGTAGTATAGTATTATTGTCAAATTATCCTCAAAAATTGTAAAAAATTAAAAAAAATAACACGGGGAGAGAGAGAGAGTATCTATTTTGTCATACAAAACTACTACTACTACAAACCAATTTCCTATTTTTATTTTATATATTTAATATTTTGATTTTTGCTCTAAGCGAAATTAAGGGATTATTCCGAAAACAAACCTTGAAATTGTTGTCACTAGAAATGAAAAAAATTCCTAGTATATCTTTTCCCATACCAAAAAACGACTATTTTTCTTGAGACCAACAAAAATTCTAGATTATATATTTTAAATAATAATAAATTATATAATCTCACCAATAAATTCATTCATAAGGTGATAATTTATGCACACTTATGGATATAACAAAACAAAAATTGAGGCATTCAAATTAGTGGATTCTCTTGTCAGGAGCAAAGCAGGAAGGATTTATGAGGATGTTGTCTATATAGTAATGAAAGAAAGTGGCCTATCTCCAAAGATGATTAAGGCATATATTGATGATACTATTGAGACTGGCTTTATGAGGAAGAACGAAAATGGCCAATTATTTTGGAGTGTGAAAATAGATGAGAGAGAGAATCAACTTCAGGCCAACGAAGGAGACTTGGCAAAAGATAGTGAACCTGAGGAATCAATATCCTGATGATTATCCAACTATTAGCAGCCTTGTTAGGGCAGGTGTGTATGCTCTGGATAATTGGAAGATTGACATGAGAAAACTAAACTGTGCCAACTGTCAGGGCAAGCTGACATTTAAGAGTCATCATTTCCCTATTGGGATGATTTGCCATGCTTGCTATATGAATGCTCATAAGGATGACATAATCAGATGGAGTGGAAAAGTAAAGGAGGAGCTTGAAGATGGATGATGAAACCGGGCCAATGAAGAAAGACTTGTTATTTGTTGAGTGCCCACAATGCCATGAGATGAAGATGCCAATGGGGAATGATTTTTGCAGTCTCAAGTGCTATCTACAGCATCAATTCAATGAGGCAATGAAAAAAATAAAATAAACTAAGGTGAAATGAATGGAATTCGGAAAACCTAAGCAGCCTGAACAAAGCAAGGTGTTAATAAAATTAATCAACAATGAGATGATTGTTGGTGAGGTTATCAAAGATAATGGAGATACCATTGAAGTCAAAAGAAACGATAAGCTGGTCATTGTATATAAGAATGCCATAGCAACAATAAATATTCAGGTGTGATTGAGATGGAGACCTCAACTGAAAAGTTAGAAAGGATTAGGGATGAGATAAGCATTGAAAGGATTATTGATGCTAAGCTGAAGGATTGCAAGATAGGAATCAACAACTGCTCCATCTGGATGATGATTGGCATCTTCACAGGCATAATTAATTTTTTCTTTTTGGCATTATTTATATTCCTGGTAATCTTAGGAATATTTGCGTAAGGAAAAGAGGCTGAAAAAATGGAGCATATATTAGATTTAAATACTGAAATTGAAAGATTAGTAAAAGATAAAGGTGTGAAAGAAGCAATTATTTATTATCTAAATAATTTTGATTATGTATCTTTTGCTGAGTTAGAAATACAATTTAAGTCGTTTTTTAATACAGATAATGAAAATAAATCAATATGTATTGGTGGAAATGAAAATCTTGTAGTATGGTGGGGCACAGGAATTTTAATTGATATAATCCACCAAATAACAACAGGTTTCAATAGAGAATTTTATTTTGAAGCAAGTCAAACTATAGTTTATCTAGCAGATGGTATTGTATTGCCTTTACCTATATTAACAAAAAAAAGCAACCCATTAACTTTGAAAACCCCACATTGGATTCCAGTTACGATAAGACACATCAAGTATAAAAAAGAAAGGGGGGGGCTAAAAGATGCATGACGAAAAATGGGCAGATGAAGAATGGAGAAAATTAATGGCAGAGAGGATGCAACAAATAGAAGATGCTTTTTTAGATGATGACATAGAGACTGCTTTCAGACATTGGGTGACTTTTAAAAGATTATATTTTTCAAAATAAGGAGGTCAAATTATGAAACTTAAAACAGAGGAGGAAGAACAGCCAAAAGCTCCTAAAGTATCTCAAGAGCAGATAGTAGGAGCTCTTAATTTTCTATTAGCAGAGCAGGACAAAGGCCAGGAGCAGCTCAAGAAGATAGACGATTTGGATAAGAAGCAGCTTGACTTTCTAATGAGGCTTGATTCTTTTGAGGGCAAGCTCTTGGCCAAGATGGCAGACATCGAGACAAGGGCATTGAAAGCAAACAGGATTCTATGGGTAGGAATAATTATCTTGTGCCTCATGGTAGCTGGCAGCTATGCGGTGACTTTCTTATGGTAGAATCACAGCTCTTTGATAAGATGGCAGCAATGGACAGGGGCCTCAAGAGGCTTAGGGAAGAACAAGACAAAATAATAACTGAGCTTGGTTTTCAAAGAAATGCTATAAGGAGACTTGATGACCTAATGTCAAGCATTAGCACAGAGATGACTATAATAAGGGAAAAGCTACGGAAAAAACATGAGAGGAAATAATAATGACAACTACAATAAATTGTGTTGAAATATCTTCCAATTATTTTGCTTTCTTCTGTGCAATGGCAGGCTTCCTAATTGGATTATTATATTCAATAATTATGAGGCAGAAGAAATGACAGTTACAAGTTTTCAGTATATGCTCACAATCTTGATAGCTGTAATAGTAATTTTTATTGTGATTTTCCTTGCAATCTTCATCCCTTGGTTTATCAGAATCATATTCAAGCATACCCTTGTAATCCATGAGACTTTTGGCAAGGGAGAAAGGACAGTAATCAAATGGGCTGCAGACCATACAGAGAAAGGCTCAGGTGTAAGGCAATGGAAGCTGTGGCATGAGGGGGATAAGCTCAAGAGATTTGCTCCTTTGCCACCAAATGACATGATTACTATAGGGAAGAAGGGCAAACTTGTTGCTCATTGCACAAGGACAGAGACTGGAGACTATGTTTATTTCAAGAATAGCCCTAAGGTGTCTGTGGCCCCTGCAGATTTATTCAGTAATGTACCTAAAGAGATATATGAGATAACAGATTATAATGAAAGAATCAAGGCTTATGATAAATGGAAGGTAGAGCAGAGGGAAAGATGGCTGAAGGACAGCCAAACACAGATAGAAATGCAGACTTTCACCCCAAATCAAAGGCTAATCATGCAGACCAACTATCAGAAGGCCTTAGAGAGGAAGAAAAAGAGCTTCCTTGAGACCTTGCCTTTGATAGTTGGTGGGGCTGTGTTCATCATGGCTATGCTTGTAATCATCGTATTTGCCCTCACTTTCAACAAGATTGCTGCCCCAACACTGGAAGCACAGAAGGTAGAGATGCAGAGACAGCAGTTATACAAGGACACAGTAGTGATTCTCCAGCAGATTGACCAAAGAGTGCAGCAACTTGAAGCAAAATCCTTGGAAAACACATAAATGCGAGCAGATTGGAATAAATTTGTGCAAATTAGTACCAATTTGTACCATAAAATAGGGGACAGGTATCCTTTTTTGCCCACCGGGCCCCGAATACTTTATTATTACACATGAAAGGGAGAAATCCATGGATGATGAGATAGATACCTATAAGATGAAGAAGCCTGTTTTTGATGGCAGGCTTCAAGCACATAACGAATTACATAATGATAGGAGCAATGCTTACCTGGCCAATGCTCATGGCTTCTATGAGCTGGCCTATGATTTTGCCCGGTCTTATTTCAGTAAGACTAAGTATAGTATCAATCCGAAAGAGTGGCTTGGAATAGAATTACTCTTTGATAGGTATTCAAATCTTAGCATGACAATAAGGAATAGAAACTTTACAGGCATGGCCAAGGATTCAATGAGAATACAGCTCAGGGAATCATTCTATAAGCTAATGGATATGTTGATGATTCAGACCAAAGACTTCTTCATATCAACAAGTGAAGAAGATGAGACTGAATTCACAGATGATGAATTTAGAAAAGGATTATGAGGAAAGCAGATGAGCTATATGGCGACAATGGCTGGGAATGTTTCGACTAGAAGATGTATTCCTCTGTTAGTCTGCCCTCAATATTAAATAATGAGCAGGGTAACAGACATATGGAGCGACAATTTACCTTAAAGGAGGTAATATATGACACCCCTGAAAGTGCGTGTTCAGAAAGGTTTGCACCTTTCTGTCTGCCCAGATGCTCTAACAAAAGGTGAAGGAATGAGCTTTGAAGATGATATATTTCAATTGATACACCCAAGTAATGCTAATTTAATAACGAGGATTAATATAATAAATAATAAGTATTGTCTTGATAAGCAAAAGGTCAGGAAAGCGATTGAGATGTTTTGCGATAGACCAACAATTAACAAGATTTATAGGAAGTTAGGTCTTTCGGAGGGCAAGGAATGAGTAAAGAGGAGAAGATGTTTTGGTCATGGGTAGAACAATGCGAATTAATGGCAGAAATCCAAAGTGAGGAGGGCAAGGATAATGTATGATGAGACAAAGGAGGAGTTGTGGAAAGAGTACGCCAGAACATTGAGAGAAAGAAGGAGGTATGCAATACCTGTTAGGCTTATGTATGTCTGCTTAGGATTGGCTTTTGGAATATTGATATTTGTATCTGTCACAAAATTTTATTCACCATGAAAATATTTCCATATACAAAAGAGCCTTATGATAATGGCTTGAAGATGATGCTTGATAATATCAAGCAGCATATTGAGACACTGAATGATGATAAACAGTTATTGATAACTGGAGACCCAGGCAGTGGAAAATCAAGCCTTGGTCTCCAGATTCAAGACTATTACCAAGGAGAGCTGGCCTCTATAAGATTTTGGGGATTTACAAGAGGCAGTTATGCAGAGGCATTATACCAGGCAGCTCATGCACCAAAGCCAAGATTCTGCTGTTTTGATGAGGCCAATGTCAGCAAGAGGGATTCTCTTTCCCAATTCAATAAAGACCTGATAACTTTATTTATGAGTGTCAGGGGAGCAAATATATTCCATATCTGGAATAATCCAAGTGTTGATATTCTCGATAAACAATTTATCAGGGAAAGAATCCATGCAATTATCCTTGTCAGAGGTAAATGGAATGACAGGCCAAGGCATTATTACTATTTTAAAGTAGAGAATATTCTCAAAATTCTTGAGAAATACAAGAAGATTGATATAAAGGTATTAGGGAAAGTGAGGAAGAAGTATGCAGCTTATAGGGGCTGGTTTCGGAATTATAATGGCAAGCTCCTGCCTGAGTATATGAAGCATAAGGAAAACAGAATAATGGAAGTTATTGACCAATTCAGGGAAAAGTATGCAAATGATACTGCAGAGCTGCCCACAAGGGCAGAAGCTGCCAGAAAACTTGGCTGCTCCATGGATTCAATCAAAAGACACGCTGCCAGACTGACTGCAAAAGGACTGCTAGAGGAGGGCAAGCATTATATAATGACAGCTGTAGGAAAGCAAAAATTTACTGAGGCTGGCCTTGAGTTAATGAAGGGCAATATGAATATCTATAGGAGACCAAATCCAAAAAGTTTATATGGTCATGGAAAAAACCGAAAGGTGAGATTGTGAAGCTGCTGCAGACATTGACAATAGAAAAGAGGACTATTCTATATCAGTATATTATTATAGTAGTCACTATTCTTTGGCTTGGTATCTTTGGCATCTTCCTTGTGACCTTCCAATCATTCTATGGCTTCCTGGCAATCATTGGTTTTCAGCTCATCCTTTATTTCCAAGGGGAGATTAATACAAATACAATAAGGATGGAAGTGAGAGAAAGATGATTTTGACTGAAGCAGATAGATTCCTTATGGTTTTATTTATAGCTATGCTGGAGGATTATGATATGACACATGAGGAAAAGCTCAGTGCAATCATATCTTATTTTTATGAAAAGGAGATTTTGCGATAGATGCCATAATGAAATTGGTAAGGGTAAGAATTTTTATAAAGTATATCTCCAAAAACATATAGATAGAAAACAGGTATTGACTTGTGTCGGTGATTTATGTATGAAGTGTGTGGAGTGGACAAAGCATGACTAAGAAGCAGGATATTGAATATAAGATTCCAGCAAGTCTTTTAAAGGAGCTATTCCACTCTTGGAGAAAGCCAGAGACTGACCCTTTTGCCAGGGCCGTCTTAATACAGCAGATTCTTGATATCCAACAGACGGGCTATAGAACATTTGCCAGGAGAAATGGATTCAAGGAGCAGACAATTAAAGACTGGCTCTCATTCAAGAAGTATGACAAATCTACACTGGAGAGGCTAACACGCAAGGGATTCACCAAGTCAGAAGTTTTCAGAGCATTTAGGAATACTAAAGGCTCAGAGAAGGCAGAGGAGTATCTTGAGCATAAAGCCAATGGGGAGCTCAGTGCAAGCCTCAAAACTTGCATTGAGCTCATTTCCCCCCATGAACTTAGACCAAAGAAGGATGAAGAAACTGATAACCTAATCATTGAGCTTATCTGCAAGCTGCAGAATATCCAGCGGAAGCTAGCTTTCAAATGTTGAAACCTGAGATTGACCTCTTTTCCCATCTTACGCAGCAGTAAGGTGTTCGTCTTGCTCAGGCAATAATTATGAAGGTGAGTAAATATCGCTATTGAAAAGAAGCCATTTGTGAATTATACTGTAGGGGAGAAGGATGCAATAGAACAGGGCAAAATAATCAATGTCCGAATGAATGCAGAGGAATATAAGCAGCTAATGGTTATGGCCAAGACCTTGCATATTAGTAGGGATAGCACAGTACTGAAGAAACTGGCAATGATAGGGCAAAATGTCATACTCAGCACTTTTGGCATAGATTTTATGAGATGGCTCTTAGACGAAGAACGCATTGTAAATGATTCAAAGCTGGACAAGCTGACCATTGAAAAGAGGGAAAATGTAACACAGAATACTGGCAATATGTAACACAATTCAGCCAACAAGCCCAATTATAGGGCAAAATTCTCAAAATAGACTAATTCAATAGAATTCAGTTGATATCTTGATTGCTTACCCAGTCCAGGCTCTGCTCCCTTAGGTAGCAAGCCTCACATATTGTAAAGTGGGGGGCATATCTGCTGGTGAACTCTCTCCCATTGCATAGCTTCTTACATTCAAAACATCTCCAAGTACCAGGTATCATGTTAGCTTATACATCACCAAGCTCACAAAGAATAGAACTATTGGGATAACCATGATATGCCAGCTTATAAACCTTAGGAAGTAAAAGAATGTTGTAATGATTATAAGAATGAATGAGCCACCCACCATTACTGGAAGGGCTCCATGATGCCTGAATGTCACCATTATGATAAAATAATACATAAATATCATTACTATAAACAGGACACCATTGGACATCTGATTTATTGCACTCATCTGGCCTAATAGTCCGGTGCTCTGTGTCACATTAGTTAGATTATAAGTCATATCCAACCCACCTTCAGCAGAATTGCCAGTATAATCCCTACAAAAATAAGAATTGTCATTATTGACATGATAAGATACTTTATCAGGTGGCTGCCCTCAATATTTGTATCTGTCAGGCTTTGGTCTGTTAGGTCAATGAATAAATCCAGGCTTGCAGGAATTGAGATGAGCACTGAGTATCCTACAGAGAAGAAATTACCAAGCCTGTCATATATGTTGGTCTTTTCCTTATATTGGGTAGTATTACCCTTTATATCCTCAAGTTGGATATTAAGCTCATTGGTCTTATTATAAAAGCCAATAGTATTGGCATCTATAGGAGTATATGAAGTGCCAAACTTAGCAAAAACAAGGCCAAATCCCATAGCAAAAAAGCTCACAAGTACTAATCCCATAAGGAGCCACATTATTGAGGGCCTGAAATCTACCATTATTTCACCTTGTGGCCTAGCATATCATGCCTTATATGCTGAGCATAGCATCTTTTCCTTCTATTATGCCTTGCGATGTTATTCACCTTGATTCCACATTTTGGACAAATCATCTAACACTTACCCTCCTAATATCACTCTTAGATGCTTTTTTCCACCATTCAGCTCCATATTTATTAGGAATGACATACTCCGTTTTGCCTAAATTATAAAAAACATAGTTTTTACCTGACAAACCCTCTTTAATTATTCTTTTTATATTCATTCTCTCACCTCATCCCTGGTCACCCAGTAGTATATAAACAATAAAAGACATTACCCATAAGAAGATTGTGATGCCAAGCATATAGGCAGGCACAATCCCTATTAGGGCCCCAATAATCAATGGAATAGGGCATAGCAATACAGCTACACCTAGGCTCCATGAGGCCAGGAAAGGCATTATAAAGCTCAATATAAGCACCAAGAACAGGCCCTCTCTCCCCATATTATATTTGGGCTCAATATGCACCTCAGTATCAAGAAGCTCCGCATCTGTGCCATATACTGCCTGGAATTCTGCAATATATGTTGTATCATTTACAGGAGTGATGAAAAGCTGCATCTGTCCAGTGGAAGATGATGAGGTATTTGTAGATAGCAAGGTTTTAGAAGTAATTGGTGTCTGTTGATAGACTTTTAGTGTGTATGATGAAGCCTGCTCCTTGCTATCTACATAAGAAACTGAGAACTTGTCAGTTGCATTTAAATACTCCAGATTGAATGTAATTCCTGTGGTGCTGTCATAATTTGCCAGGGGGATTGTATTCAAGCTAATCTGGAATTCTAATGTATCAGAGTATATATAAAAATTATTAGTCTCCGTCTTGAGATTACCAAAAGGATAATATATCCTAAACTTGTAGAACTCATTATTCTTGAATAGATGCAGCCTGCATTGACCATTAACATCAGTCTTACACATCTCAACTTTATCATAATCATTCAAGATTATATTATACCTGTAGGCTGCCACATAAGCACCTTCAATAGGCCTTATAATCTCATCATATACAGTCAGCACTTGCTCAGAGGCTGTCTCATTATTAGGAAGATAAAGGGTGATGTTGTTAAGGAGGCTTGTCAGATTCAGATAGTAGAACCTCTCAAAGTAGCCATCTGCCTTATATCTCAAAGTCAGAATCTCACCGATTGGGGCATCATTGAAATAGATATTATTAGTAGCTGTTGAATAATTTTTACTGTAGCTGTCACTTTGCACCTTGAGAGTAATATTTACCACAGAAGCATTGGTAATCTCATCTACAAATGTCAGATTTATCATGCTGCTGAAGCCATTATAAAGCAAGCTGATATTATAGTCGCTGAGGGCTGTATTGAATATTAGCAGCTCATCAAACATCCCCCTGAATGCTGCTACTTCTGGCCTATAAGGCTTGCCTATATAAATGTTTGAAGTGCCATTGCCATAAGGAATATTTCCAGAAGCTGCACCATTCGATAAATTGCCATTGATATAAATAGAGGGTACATTGCTTGCTACCTTTACAATGACATTAAACCAGCTGCCATTATTAACTGGGCTTTGGGAATATCTCATATAAGCAGCTTGTCCTGTTGGGCCCCCATAAGACTGATTAGTGACATAAAGCAGCCTGCCATCAGCCAGCATATCAAGATACCAGCCTGTATGATTACTGTCCATTTTATGTATTATATTCTGCCTTGTTGTCTGAGTTGTATTAATCCAGAGGCTCAGAGTGTAATCTGTGCCTTCAAAGTTGATTGAGCTCTCATTTTTGACTGAAAACCAGTTATCTTGGCTAATATTAGCATAATAGTTGTCCACTCCAAGAGTGCCTGAAGATACATTGAGCCTAGAGTATAGTATTCCAAGCTCATAAGCAGATAGGCTCCTATTGTATATAATCATATCAGAGATTGTGCCATTGAAAGTATATGTCTCCCCTGATACACCGATTAAAGCCTCTCTTACAGAGTCATTTAACACAACTGCGTCATCACTCGTTACGCTGTAAGGTGTATTTTCTGCACCATTGAGATAGACTTTGAGATTTGTGCCATCCCATACACAGGCAGCCTGGTATTCTTGAAATGGAGTTATTGTTGTAGCTCCATTATAATATTTTCTTCTATTATTTACTGAGTAGGCTTTATCATAAAGAACACATGATACCTTAGGAGCTACAAACATCTGTATTACATTATCATTTCCCATACTTAGATTATAGGAATAGAATAAAGTCTCTACTGTATTTGTGCTATTCACAAAGAACCTTGTTACTATTGTAAAAGCATTACCAACAAAATACTGTCTTGTCATATTGACCACAGAGGCTGTGCCATTAAATGCTGCTCCCCTATTTGTCCAGGTTATGCCCCTTGTGCTGGCATTTCTGCCAAGAATGAACATATCTTTTGTATTCCTCATTACCTTAAAGTCATAGCCATAAGTGCCATTTATATACCAACTTGCATTGAAGTAATTGAAAGTTGAATTCCTATATGTATTCAAGTTATTGGTGAATGGCATCTTCAAGATGAGCTTATCAGAATTTTCCAGGTCTCCAATGAGATATGGGTCAAGTTGGATTATGTCCCCATTGAATATGGCTGCCTCATAATCATGCTCATATATTGAAGGAATGAAAGTGACATTATATTTTACAACACCTTCTCCCCTATATCTGAGCTTAATATCAAGCCTCTTATTGCCTTTGATATCATCAAAACATATCTTGCTAAAATCCTCATAGGCTTTTACTTTCTCCTCCCTAAATATGCCTAAATTCACTTCTTCTATACTATCAAATTCTATCATAGCAGAGCCGATAGGAAAGTCAAAGCAAACATCATACCATATATTTCCTCTCTTTGGCTCCCATTCAATTACCCCAATGTCCTCACTTGTGAGGCTGGAGGGCCTCTGGCTGACATAAGAATCATCTTCAAACCTCTCAAATACTATGTCAGAAATATAATTGGGTTTAGCATAAACTGATATACAGAATAGTACAATTAATATACTAAGATAGATATTTATTTTTCGCATATAGCACTCCACCTACTGAAGCAAAAAAGCAGATTCCAATAATCAGCCAATTCTGCATGATATAATTGCTCTTTGGGAAATTAGCAACAAAATCCTGCATATCAGCATCAGCAACATATTCCTCATAGACATTCCCCATAGTCATTGCCACTATCAGGGATGGTACTATCAAAAGCAGCAAGATTATGGCAAATATAGGATGAGTATCAATCATATAAGCACCAACTAAGGCAGACAGCCACATTCCTATGAATATCATCATAAACACATTATCCCAGGTGCTGCCAACATTAGTGTATCTTTCATTCATCATTTGTATTGCCCTCTCACTGTGATTTGTCTTATTTAATTGGTCAATGATTGGCTTATATGTTGTCCTTGTTGTAATGAAAAATATTGATATTATTATGATTAAAAAAAGGGCTGCTACTGAGATAGTCACTGCTTCAAAGAATATATTGCTTTTCTTAAAAGATGAACTCATTTTTCCTCCTCTTAGGCTTGAGATTGCATTGAAAATCATAATCCTTGCTCAGCTCCTCTGATAGCTTAATGATTGTCTTATTCTGCTTGGCTGCCTCTATTTTCAATAGATTAATGAAGTCAGGGCTGAGCCAGACCCTCTTAATCTTCATATTCATCCTCTGATTGCTTTGTCTTATTTTTCATCACCCTTGTTGCTATTAGGTAATAAACTGTATAAAGCAATACATATAATAGAGTAATTATGAATAAATAATTGCCTATCTTCCACATCCTGAATACAATATTGTCACTTATGAATGTAGATGGGATGCCTATGAACATAATAAGTAAAGCTATAAGGTAGAAATAGCTCTGCAATATTATATGCTCAGATGATAGAAAGATAGCTATCAAGATACAGCCTGCTGCAATTATCCCAAGGCCAACTATAATTGCATAAGGGCTCACATCTCTCCAGGATGAGGCTTTGACTGAAATCTCATAATTATCATTATCACACATCAAACCATAGCAGCAGACAACTTTTATAGGATATAAGCCAGGTTTATTGACATATCCAAGAGAATAATTATAATCTGTATAATTCCTGCTCATGGGTGAATTGACAACATACACAGAATTATTAGGATAATTCACAGTAATATTACAAAGGGTATCTGTTGGGCATACTGAACTATTATAATAGCATGGCTCTCTTATCTCAACAAAAGAGCCAGTCTGATAGCTGTATCTCTCCTCAGCCAATACTATTGACAATAATACTATACTACAAAAAAGATATAATACTAGCTTCATTCTTCCTCCTCATCTTCCTCCTCCTCATCAATTATCTCCTCAATGAAATGCTCTCCTGCTTTACATTCCTTTAAATCTGCATCCACATATCTTACTTTCATTCGACCACACCCTTCAAACAAACTATCGCCTCTTTCTCCTTGCCTTGCATCCTGACTGTACTTACTAAATTATGGAACTCATCGACATTCTCCTGCTGCTGTTTCTGAGCCACATAAGCATCCACCTCAGTGCCTAATACAACAGAAGGAGTCTGTCCTGTGGCTGCTGACTGTGCTGCTAGATACTCATAAGTCTTTGTGCTTACTGGTACATCCTTAACTATCTCAGCTATTGCTATCGCAGTAATCATAAGAAGCAATGCTGCTATCCACATAACTTTTTTATTCATTTTCAATCACCTACCCTTATTAAATTAAGATTTGAGGAGTAATATTCCCCTGTGCCTGTGCCTGTCATATCAGCTATCCTTAATGCAACATCATCATTAGCTTTTAACCTCACAATACAAGTGCCAGTCATAGTAACAACATCACCACCAGCAGTCATCTTCTTATGTATCTCGCATTGGTCTTCCCTTGTTTCGTTTATGAATACAGTCAAATGGTAAATATGGTTATTCTGTCCACTGCCTGAAGCAGCATAATTTATCAGATATACACCCCCTTTTATTGCTGATATATTATAGATATAATCCCCTGAAGATTCTAACCTGAACCCATTTACAATAGATTCATTGCAAAATAGAGGGTAAAAAGTGCTTCCAACTGCAAAATCCAATGTCATTGTACTGTCATTATGGTAATACATCTCACCATAGATAGTATTCCCTGTTATATTCCCATCGACATTCAGATTACCTCTTATGCCTGTGGTGTTGCGACTAATATTTACAGCATAAGTATTATCCACTACCAGCTGCATCTCTTGATTTGTACTGTTGTATTGGATATATGAGTCGCCATATTCTAATTTCTGGCTAGGCTCATAAAACCCATCAAAAAAAAGTTTCTGATTCACTGGCATCATGCCACCCTCTTGTGCTATCCAACTTAGTTTTTTTGTTGTGCCTGTTATGCTACCTATCACAGTGGCTGTAGGGAAATATCCACCGATATAATTCATATTTGAGCCTATGCTGCCAATTGGTGAAGATGTATAGGTAGATAATACTGCACCAATGACAGAATTATTGACGGAGCTATTCCATGTACCCATTGCATTTAAAAATCTGCCTTCAAATTGTGTGCCTATTGAGATATAATTATCGTGCTGTGTGACTCCAGATAATTGTGCTGTCGCTGTACCAGCCAAACCTGCTGATACTGTTGAAAGTGTATTCGCCTGTAGGCTTATTGTAGGATTAATATCTACTCCTTTCTTTGCTGGAGCTGTTACAGTGCCACCATTCGCACCTGTTGTTGTACCAGTGACATACAATGCTGTATGAGAAGTATTTTGTGCTATTTCTACCATTGAGTTTGTTGTACCCCTAACGCCAACAGATAATTTTCCCTGCACATTCGTATCGTTTAGTCTTGCTGTAGTATTCTGCATTATCAATTCTCCCCTGTGCAATGTTGAGCCATTAATGACTAAAACATAAGGAGAAAAAGCCTGTTCTCTTATGCCTAACATTGAGGAAGCAGTGATATTATTAGAGGTTATGTTTGTGAAAAAGCCTTTTTTCCACATATAATTGGAAGCGCCAATATCATAATAATTATTTACGTCTGGCACTAATAAAGCACCTGTGCCTGAGTCCCTGCCAAAAGAGAATGTATCCATGATATTGACGTAGGCATCCCCAGACATCCCTGTCAATGATACAGTCCTGATGCCTTGTAATGCCCTAAAAAGCCCTCTTGCCCAGATATAATCTGTATTATCAACACCCAGGGCTGTCTTTCCACTGACATTCAATGTATTAATCCAACCTTCTGTGATGTTTGCCTTTGTCGCATTTAATATATATGCTTCTTGCGTGTTATTCCTGATATAGATATTGTCCAATGAAGTGCCATTAATGGATATTGAGCCATTGATATTGACAACTGATACATTCTTTATCGTCACATTATAGAAGGTAGTATTGCCAAGAAAAGTATTCATTCCGGTGAACACATTATTATCTGAGAGATAGCAGAAATCTGTCCTGGCTGGCTCATTTATCTGGATTGTATTCATTTTCTCAGTGTAGCCTATCTCAACATCTGCCAATGCCACTGCAGCAAAAGCCAGCAGAATCAAGAGGCCTGTTTGTTGTTTCCAAATAATCTGAATCCCCTCTCTCTTTCATGTAATCTTGTACTATCCACTTGCTTGAGGGTCTGACTCATACTCTTTCTTTCTTCATTACCAATCAATCTTGAAGTGAAAGTATAAACCATCAGGCAAGCCTGGTCAATCAGGCCCTGCAATGCTGACTCCTGCAGTCCAAATTCATAATAATTATTGAGTAGGAATGTACCAAAATCTACCCTAAACCAAAACTGGAAATTCTCATAAGCCTCAGAATAGCCATGCTCTGTGATTGGAAAATTGCCCTGTACCATTGCCTTATTGATGATGCTTGAGACCCAGTTGTATATCTCCATTATCCCTCTACTGTTTGCTTTTGGGAGGCCATCAGGAATATACTTTGTCACATACATCTGTGTATTAGGGTCTTGGAATGTCTCGGGCCTCAGCCCCTTGAGCAGCAATTCAAACCTCTGCAGCTCAGGGTCAGTATCTAATCTAATGATAAGACTATTGCTGTCATTATATGCCCTGGTCAAACTTGTAAAACTGTCATCAGATTGGCTTGCTTCCATTGTTTATCTCCTTTTCTTCTTTCCTTTGCATGACATTATACCAACACCCCTTTCATATATTTGCTTGTGACCATAATATCTGACTGTCTTATGGCTTTGAATAGTCCTTTGTGTTTCTTCTTGAATATGTTATAAAACTGTCTTGATTCCCTCTTGACTAATGGCTTTTCTGTTATGAAGCCAGTGAACCAATTAGCAAATAATTCCTCTTTCCTTGTCCTATATTCATGGTGTCCTCTTGGAACAAGGCCAAGTTTATATGGAAATATCTTTTCTCTTGTCACCTTTTCTACAGGCTTATATACCCTTTCATAGCTTTTCCCATGTAAATCCAGCATGATGTTATTCATCTTACCAAATCCAAGATTCTTAATGCTTGATGGTATTTCATAACCTAAATTGATATTTCCTGTCATTCTAGCAATGCCCCCTGCAGCAGCATTTTTATCATAAGCATGACCTAATTCATGGGCAAAAACTTTATTCATTGAAAACTGAGGGTCTGCTTTTGCAATCCTCTTTGGCCTATATACAATTTTGCCTTTGTCACTGCTATCCCAGGGATTCCACATAAAAGCACCTAAAGCCCTTGGAGACCTTCTTATTTTATTCATTGCACTCTCTGGCACTATTTGAATATTACCTGCAGCCCTCTGTACTACATCCAATCTGCCTTGTATCAACTCCTTTGGCTGAGTATCAATGTCCCTTATGTCATAATACTTAGGATTCTCTTTCCATTTATGGACATCTTCCTTCTTCCTGATTACATTCTTTGTTGTCAATAAGTCTTTATGCTGCTCAATAGGTGACAGCTTATGGAAATAAGGCAATAATGCCCCTTTCTCCTTAGATGATGGCACATACTCATCTTTGGCTACTTCTCCCACTTTCTGTGGCTCTTTGGGCCTTTCTCTTGGCTCAGGTGAAGGTTTAGGTGTAGGAGGGGGGATGATTGTACCTTTCCTTGTGTCATAATCCTCCACATCATTCCTATTGGGGGCTGAGGCATACTGCTTTGTAAATGTAGAGAATCTTGCTCTTGCATTTAGGGCCCTATCAATTCTCAATGCGTGTTTGCTTCTCATCTCTGTATATGTCATTTTATCCTACCTTTATTGGTCTTATATCCAATCCTGAAGCAATGCCTGCCTTTGTAGGCTTGCCTGTCAAGCCAAATACTCCTGAGAATAAAGAAGGAGTATATGCCTTTGGCTGCTTTTTCTTCTTCTTTTTACCTTTCCCAATCCCAGGAAGGCCGAATAGGTCAGGAAATTGGGCCACTCCTGGGAAAAATGGGTATTTAGGATATGATGGGTAGCTTGGATATGATGGGTAGCTTGGATATGATGGGTAGCTTGGATATGATGGGTAGCTTGGATATGAGGGATAGCTTGGATATGATGGATAGCTAGGCTTTGAGGGATAGCTTGGATATGAGGGATATGTCTTTTGGGAGATTGATGGATAGGAAGCTATTGATTTTGAGATTGATATGCTCCTTGAAGATATTGATTTATAGCTGCCTGAGATTGAAGGATATGCTTGTGAGATTGATTTGCTTAGAAGGGGATATGGCCTATAGCTTGGAGCACTATAAGACTTTGCCTCTGGAGGGTAATATATTGCTGGCTTGAGTCTTTTATTATTATCATCTGGATAGATTTTAGGTTTTATAGGGGACATATAAGCTGCAGCATAACTTTTTGGTGCTTCATAATATCTTGGAGGCTGAGCAATTCCTTTCTCTCTCCATACCCCAATTATCTCTGCTGTGTTTTCTGTCACCCAATCTTTATATAATCCTTTTCCTTTCTTTGTTGTTGATAAGTATTGATTGAATATCTCATTCAATTCTGCTGCTCTGCTCTTGCCTTTCCTTGTTGTGACTGTTGCGATATTGTCTTTTACCTGCAGCCTCAAATCGTTAATAAGCTGTGTCTGAGTGGCTCTTAGTGTTTCAACTTGTGATTTTATTGCTGGCCTTTTACTTTGGATGACAACTGATTCCTTTACTATCGGAACTCCCCACGCCCTGTCTGCTTGAAAGATACCATAACCACTCCAAGGATATTTTATATCCATTGCTTGGCCAGCAAAAGTCTCTTTTATTGCAGTGTGTGTTGGCACTCCTGGTTTTTTGGCTATGTATATTAATTCTTCTCCTCTTGGCTTCATAATTATATCTTTGAATCCATATTTCACCAATTTATTCAATGTGAATCCCTGAGTATAATCCAAAGATGATACTAAGGTGAATCTCCCTCCTGGCTGCAATAAATTATACACATTCTTGTATGCTTGAGCCCTTCCAAAACCTTCAAGAGAATATCTGCTAATTATTTCTTTTGCAACTGGCTGAAGAGTAGTCCATCTATAATTATAATTGGCTTGAATATATTTCTTTCCTGCTATGTTTTGATATTTTGGGCTCCATTTTCCATAAGCTCTATCTATTATTCTTAAATTTGATTTTTTGCTAGACAAATCTATTACATGAGTTGCCCTACCTGCTGGCCTTTCTCCTCCACCAAAATCAATTATTGGAGATTCTTTTGCGAAACCTTTTTTTATTATTCGTGTTTGCTTGTAGGCATAGCCAACTTCAGGAAGCCAACCAGGCTCAAGCTCATACCTTGTAGATTTTGCTGCTTTATTCATTGCTTTGACTGAGCTGCCTAATTTCCCTTGGATTAATCCAAGCAATTTCATTTCCTCATCAATATCTCCTTTTGTGAGTTTATATCCTTTTTTCAGTTGAGGAGATAATGTACTTGAGCCTCTTTGGATTGACCATGTTTGCATCTCTTTAAAGTGTGCTGTTGCAGATTTTGGCTCTATGTTTTCATAGCCTTTTGGTGATATTCTTTTTCTGTAGAATTCTGGCTCTGTCTTTATTCCAGCATAGGCTGAAGCACTCTGAGTAATTCTTTGATTTAGCCATTTGTCAATATTAACATTCTTACTTTTGAGATATTTAAAGAATGACCTTGTTTCATAAGTTGTCACCGGATTATATGCTTCAAGATTATATAATTCAAAGGCTGGCCTATAGCCAAGACTTACTCCGCCTCCTGCCTTTCCCATCTCAAAACTTGCAGCAGCAAATCCAGCCTGTGGATATCTTACTGATTCATAGGAGAGCAAATCTGCCCTATATTGGTATTCCCAGGGAAGATTCCCCTCTTGGATATTCTCTTTGACACCTTTTGCTAGCTGCCTTGAAAACCTTGCCAACTTGAATGAGGGATATTTTGCTGCCTCTACATTCACATATTCAGGAATCTTGAAAGACATTGGGGCTTTTGCTCCTTTGAATTGATATGGTCTCAAGCCAGTCACTGCAGCAGTGATAGGATTGAATTTCAAGCCAGCATAACCACCAACAACTCCAGCACCAAGGTATGCTGCCTGTGAACCAAGACTATAGCCAAATTCTTTCTCAGATTCAGTCAGATACATTCCACCTTGTTTTGTTTTCATGTATTGTGCCCCAATGCTCAGGCCAAAGATTGAAGTCATGGCTGCCTGGGCCCCATAAGTTATCCCAGGAGCTACAGCAGCACCAGCAGCAAACAAAGGCATAGTTGCACCAACACCTGCACCAAAGGCTGCAAGTTGTACTGGCTTATTTACTATCGTGGTCTCAAAACCTGGAATGACTGCACCTGCCCAAAACTCCTCTTTGATATTCAAAATCCCTTTGCCTGCCAAATCCTTCTGTAATTTCTTTATTTCCTTCTCAGCCCCACTATCTCCTTTTTGAGATTGGAGCTGCTCAATCCTGGTCTTTTTCAATTCAACTTCTTTAAGCATATATTTCTGTACTGGCTCTGTAAATTCCTTGACTGTTATCTCTGCATACTTCCTATAAGATGCACCCGGATAAATTTTTACATCAGGAGAAGTATATTCAAGATTGGTCAAGACTTTTGGAGGCTTTGGCAGCCAGCCTGTATCAATTCCAAATAATGAGGAAGGGATTGCTCCTGACATTACTATTTTTTCTGGCTTTAAGGAGATAGATGAATAATGAAAAGCCTGAGAGAATCCTCTTGGAGTGGCTTTTAAATTCTCCCATCCTAAAGCCAATTCAGATTTTATTTTTCCTGTAAATGTTGTCTCTTTAGACATCTCTTTTATCATTTCCTTTGGGCTTCTATATTGTGGTAATGGCTCGACTGCCTGAGGAGCAGTAAATGTCAAATCAGAAATCTTATTAAGAATCTTTTGCTGTTCATTATATTTACCTTCATAGCCAAAAGTCCAATCTTTACCTTCCATTTTTGTTGCTTTCAATTCCTTTTGTATCGTCTCAAGTTTTCCTATTTCAATATCCACTGCTTTGTTTATATCTTGCTCAACACTACCAAGCATTTTGTATTTCTGTGCCTGTTGTGTCAGTTGGATATATAGTTTATAGGGGGCTACTTTTGTCTCATAAGCCTGTCTGGCTTGCTCATATTTTCCTGCTTTATAGCTATAGGATATATAATCTTCCATGTATGCTACTCTTTGATTTTCATAAGCTGCTATCGCTGCATTATAAGAGTCAATGGACTCAGGAGAATTCATATCAACTTGCATAGATTCAATCTTTTGCCTTCCTTTTTCCAATGCTGCAGCTTGCTTATTCAGATTATTACTCTCTAATTCCTCCCCTGCCTTTCCAAGTTTATAGCCTGCTGCTGATATGCCTGCAAATACTTTTCCTTTATATTTCTCCTTTGCAATGTCCTCATACAGTGTTTTCCAGGCTGGCAATTCATTTGTGCCATATCCAAAGTCAAGGCCATACTGCTGCCTTAATGCTCCTGGCTGTGTCTCTGGCATTGAAAAGAATGTCTTTTTCTCCTCTGCTTCTATTTGAGCATAAGTCTTTTCCCTTTCTTGCTTTGCTCTACTCATACCCAAATACCTGCTAATCTTCTCTGTTTTGGGTGAATAGATATCACCTACAGGCAAGCCATAGCCTGCAGCAATAGCTCTCTCTTTTTCCTGGATTGTTGATACTTGTGGCTCAGATGGTGCATACCTTTTCTTTCCTGTCTTAATATCAACATAGCTGACATTTGAAGTCTCCCCTCTCCTTATCACCTTCCCGGCCTGAGACACCTCACCATATTCAGCAGAAGAAGTGCCCCAGTATTTCCTTGGGATGCCTCCAATCTCAAGACTTGATTTTGTTGCTTCTAATTCTTTTGTAGAGGAGACCGGGGCAGCCATCTCAGTAGTGGGGGCCTTAGATACATACGCAGATGCAATCTTACTTTCAATGGCTGCCAATTCCCCAGGAGATTCTTCACCAGTAGCTCCTGCAGCCCTGGCTTGTCTCCTAAATTCCTCGACAGAAATAGGTAATTTTACTCTCTCTCCTTCAATCTTAGTAGTTGCTTTGACTGGCTGTGATACTGTGCCAGTTGCTGGATTGACATACTGCCCTCCAACTTTAGTGGTAGCATATCGTTTTGCCATTAACCCTTTCCAACATTTTACTACTATATAAAGATTCATATTATGGGATAAATAGGACAAAATCTATATATATTCCATACTAATTGGGTATTCAGGTGTATTGCAAAAATGAAAAATAAAAAGGCAATAACCCCAGCTATTGGGATTTTTGCAACTATAGCTGTATTGGCCGTTATCTTTGTTGTTGTTGGCATCATTCTAAGTTTTGGTGCAGAAGTAACTGAAGCAGTACAGAGGGATGTTTATACCACAGCATCAACCACAGCAGTCAATATCAGTGGATATAGCTTAGATGCACAGTCAGAATTGGCAGGCTGGCAAGATAACTGGGCTATGATTATAGCAGTAGTTGTGATTATCTCATTATTGGGATTAGCATTAGGAGCAGTCTTAATGTATGTAAAAAACAAATAAGGAGGAAAAAACATGGAGAAACTCTCAAAAAAGGGAATAACTCCAGCAATAGGAATCTTTACTGCAGTAGCAGTTGTGGCTGTAATTTTTGTGATTGTCGGCATCATGCTGACTTTCGGTGCAGACATTACAGACAGCATTGGTGAAAGCACTGTGCCAGATACAGGGCTTGGCTGTAATACTACCACAACATTGAGGACATCATGCCCTCTGGCTTACAACATTTCAGTACAAAGCCTTGAAGGACAGGAAGAACTCGGGTCATGGCAGGATAACTGGGCTATGATAATCGCTGTAGTGGTGATAATCTCATTGCTAGGATTGGCATTAGGAGCAGTCTTAATGTATGTTCGAACATAAGGAGGAAAACAAAAATGCAACTTTTGAAGAAGAAAGGAATAACCCCTGCAATAGGAATCTTTACTGCAGTCGCTGTTGTTGCTGTGTTGTTTGTAATTGTTGGCATCATGCTGACCTTTGGAGCAGACATAACACAATCAATACATGATGAACAAACTGCAAATTCCTATGCGTCAAACATCTCTCAGGCATCGCTTGAGGGGCAGGAGGAGCTTGGCAGCTGGCAGGACAACTGGGCTATGATAATCGCAGTAGTTGTGATAATCTCATTACTGGGATTGGCATTAGGCGCAGTTTTAATGTATGTCCGGACAAAATAAGAACCGGGCTTTTTTTTCCTTTTTTTCAATTTTTTCAATTCTAAAAAGAAAGTCAAAGGCTCATTCAAGCCTTGTCATCTACTATTTCTACCTTGGCCAGCTTGCCAATATGGGATTTGAATGCTTTGATTTTAGCACCATTCCCAAATCTTCTGACCTTGGTGGTGTACTTCTTTTGTGGTTTTTGCCTGCTCATTTCTTGTAGCTCACAGTTATCCTATCATCAATGATGATTGCTTTAAACCGATTCTCGACCCCTAAATACCTCGAAATCCCAAGGCTATTCTGAAGTACCTTTGCAATCAAATCATCCCATTCTGCCACCCTATTGATGCCAAGAGCCACCCCATCCACCCTATAGTGGAGCTCTCCATCATTCTTTGCCACATTCCTGAGCATATCCATCAGAATCTTATTCAGCTCAGGCTGGTTAAGGATGACTGGAGCTGA
>Ga0105103_10000409_pt1 | contig 24030 bp, 44 predicted proteins | sample PPLLaktember2015_2_FD_79107 | JGI IMG/M metagenome (GOLD analysis project Ga0105103, IMG submission 79107) | Freshwater sediment microbial communities from Prairie Pothole Lake near Jamestown, North Dakota, USA - PPLs Lake P7 Core (6) Depth... | ecosystem: Environmental > Aquatic > Freshwater >...
GGTCTACAAGCTTACACAGTAATCTTCGATGACACAACTACAACTTCTGCTAGAATAGATTCTGGCATCATGTATGGAAAGATATTCGTACAGCCAACAAAGGTAGCGGAGAGAATATTTATAGACATCACTATTCAGAATACCGGAGCATTGGTTGGGGAGTAATCTCCAACCTTGCTTCTTAAAAAGGAAACTATTAGCAACGATTCTAAAGATAACTGGAAAGTTGCTTATATGGAGGAACACTAATGGCTATTAGTTTAAGCAGTGCAATATCTGGGAAGAGAGAGCCAAAGAGAGCAAATAGGTGGGTACTCAAGTTCGAGAGCATCCCATATAATACTAACAACGGTGTAGTTGGTTCAGCTCAGCTTTCAAATGGAGCATCCGACACAGCCGAGTCACTTTCTATAGACTTACTATCAGCTTCTCGACCAAATCTAAACATGAACATGTCAGAAGTTTCAAGATTGAACGAGAAGTGGAAGTTTGCATCTAACCCAACTTGGGAGCCAATATCAGTAGTCTTCTATGACTTCGATTCTGGCCAGGGTTCTGCAACTCAAATCCTTTGGAGATGGATGCAGACTATCTATGATGTATTGAATGGAACAATGGGTTATGCTGCTACTTATAAAGTAGATGCTAGCTTGATTCTATTGGGACCAGGGCAGACAAGTGCTTCTAATGTATCCTCGACAAACATTGAGATTATAGAAGCTTGGGATCTATTTGGATGCTTCCCAAACAACATGGTTACTGGTGAGCTAAGTTATGAAAGCACAGAAGCTCTAAGAGTTACTTGTGAAATTCAATATGACTACGCCAACTTACATACTCAATCAGATACTGGCGGAACCGGTGGTACTTGGAAGAGCATAGTTTAAAGCTAATAGCATAGTTATATTTGAAAAGTATAAGTTTATCAGAATAGTTTTAAGGTAATATAAACTATTCTTTGAAGGAGCAAATATGCCGGAAAACAATGAAATAAAAATTCCTCAGCCAGTTAATAGGCCAAAAGAAGAACCAACAGTAAAAGTAGAACATCCTCAAAGCAAAGTTATAACTGAAGGTAAAACGCGTCCGGTTTCTAAGTCTTCATCGAGATTCGAGCCAACTGCTGTACCAGTTGAAGTACCATCAAAAGGCTTACTGTATAGAGGTCACACAAATGATGAAGATGCCGCAAAGGGAATAATTAAAATAAAGCCAATAACTCTAAACGAGGAAAAAATTCTAACCACTGATAGATTTATACAATCAGGGAAAGTTCTTGACCTTGTTTTAGAGAGCTGTTTAAAATCTGATATTAGCCCCTATGATCTTTTATCCTCGGATAGACTATATCTATTATTCTATCTAAGAGGTATGTCATATGGACTAAACTATGATTTCTCCGTTAGGTGCTATCATTGTGGATATAACTTTGAGCAATCTGTTTCCATAGATAAATTAGAAGTTAAGACCTGGGATGAGAGCACATTCAAAGGTGAGCCATTCACCGTAGAACTACCAATATCTAAGTTCCTCCTCGAAGCTCACTTCATGAGGGGAAGAGATGAAGCTAAATTAACCGAGAAGGCAAGAGAGCTTAAGAGCATTACGCAAGCCGATGACGCTATAGCCGAAGCTCTATATCTACTTATAGATAAGGTCACTACAGATAAGGGTGAGGTTCTTTCACCAGTCGATAAAGAAGATTTTTTGAATCACATGGTTGGGGCTGATGCTGACTTCTTCAGAGAAGTCGTTAGGGAAAGAGATTGTGGTATTCAGCCATTAGAAAAAATCTATTGTCCAAAGTGCGATGGGGAACTAGAGTTCAACGTTCCACTTGGTCGCAACTTTTTTCGTGGATCTCGACGGGGAAAGGAATCAGCGTAGATATCGAGCGCTACTAGACGAACAATTTAGAATAGCTTATATATCTCAAGGAGCATTTAACTTTTTTGATGTGAGTTGTTTGACAACCGAAGATAGAACGGCTTTGGTTGAGATAATAAAAAATATCAAGGAAGAAGAGGCTCAACAAATTAAACAAGCCAGAGATAGCTCTTCTACATCTAGGTCTGTTCCCAGCAAACCTCCACAAAGATTTAGTAGTAGAAATCCCCAAATCCCAAGAATACCTAAAAGATAATCACATATTTATCCTTACATGAAAGTAATAATTTACTCTGATTTGCATCTGTATAATCATCACCGTCTTCTTGTAAATTCTGAGACAGCGTTGAGCTTCTTGATGTTCTTAAAGGAGTACGCTTTAGAAAACAAGATTGACACTATCGTAAGCGCTGGAGATTTTTTCCATACTAAAGCCCATGCTTATGCTCCCCACGTTGTCCAAGGTCTTTTAAGAATCAAGGACATATTCAAGTCAAACATAAAGCAATACATGATAGTTGGGAACCATGATATGGCAAATCCCAACAACACTATGAACTCTATATTATTTACTTATAGTGATTATGCAAAGATCGTACCAGACTATTTCTATTTAGACTTTGATAGTACCAGAGTTCATATGCTTAGCTATTCAAATCAAATGTTCGAAAACTTCATACTAGCAGAAGATAAGAAGAACGTTCTGATAGGACACTTTGATATAATGGGATTTATAATGCCCAACGGGTTTGAATCACATGAGGGCTTTAGTGCAGATATGTTTAAGCCATTTGACTTAGTTGTTTCTGGGCACTATCATATGTTCCAGAATAAAGGAAAAATAGTTTATGTCGGAAGCCCATATCAAACTAACTTCTCAGAAAAAGATCAGGTACATGGATTCTTAGTTTTAGATACTGATACTGTTCAATGGGAGTTTATAGAATATTTGGGTGCTCCAAAATATAAAGTTCTTGAAATAAAAGACGTTAAAGATTTGAGCAAAGATGAAGTTGAAAATAACTTTGTAAAGATTAAATTACTCAACGATAAAATAGATAAGAACAAACTCAGAAATACTCTATTTGAAATGGGAGCAGCAAGTACAGACATAATAGCAGTAGAGGACGTAAAGGAAATAGAAAAATATTATGATAAAACCTTCGGAGTAGAGCCTCAGGAAATAGCAAAAGCTTATTTAGAGGCTGTAGCTAATTTGGATTTAGACAAACAAAAGTTGTCTAAATGTTTTGACAAAATAGAAGAAGTATCAAACAACATAAGCGAATATGAAGTTTAATTACGTAAGATTCAAGAACTTTTTAAGTTATGGGGATAATCTGTGCGAAATAGATTTGTCACAACCAGGCATCACTCTTCTTTCTGGAGAAAACCTGAAAGATGGTGGTAGTAACGGCTCAGGCAAAAGCTCGGCAATAGTTGAGACCATTGTCTATTCGTTATTCGGTCAGACAACTAAAAATCTAAAAGCTGAGCAAGTTGTAAATAATAAAACCAAGAAAGATTGTTATGTAGAGATATCTTTTGATATAAATCAAGACAAGTATATAGTACGAAGATTCAGGCAACACTCTGACTTTGGAAACAAATTAACATTTGAAAAAAATGGAGTTGATGTTTCTAAAGAAAAAGTAAAAGATACCCAAACTCTTATTGAATCAACAATTCAAATAGGATTTAAGTCCTTTGTTCTTTCTATAGTTTTGAGTCAGGAAAGAATAGCTAACTTTGCAGAAACTGAACCAACAGAAAGAAAGAAGATAATCGAAAGCCTATTGATGTTTGATTTCATAACCAAATATCATAAAGGTGTTCGAGAGATACTTAAGAAAATAAATACAAGGACAGAATTCCTAGACCTTAGTTTGTCAGAAAAGAAAAAGACAGTAGATGCAATAACTAAGAACTTAATGAGCTATATAGATAAGTGGGGCGATGCAGAAAAAGCAAAGGGAGACAGAATACAAAAACTCCAAGAATCTATAGATCAATGGAATCATATTGATGTAGTAAAAGAAATGTCAGTGAGAGTTCAAATTGCTGAAAAGAAAAGAGAGAAAGAATCTTTTACTTCAAAGAAAGAAGCCTCTGAAGAGTTAGTTTTTCAAGCAAAAGGAAATGTTCAAAAGCTCGTAGTGAAGATTAAAGAAAAAGAAGCTGATATAAAAAAGATAACAGACGACCCTGAGACTTGTTCAGTTTGTGGATCTAAAATAAAGAAGGGTGCTCTTGACGATTACATGCAAAAGCTAACTGCAGAAAAAGATTCTTTTGAAACAAGTAAAAAGGATTTTGAAGCAACAATAGATAAAGAAACTGATTTAATAAAAGATCTAATAAAGAAAATAGATACAAAGACTCAAGAAATTTCTATTTTACAGCCCACGATATCTTCTCTCAAGGACGAGGAGATATCTACAATACAACAAAAAATAACTTCTGCCGAGACAGAAATAAAGCTTTTAAAAGAACAGAGTGAAAAGAAAATAGAAGAAGATGAATATATAATTGGTACTAAAAAGAAAATAGAAGAAGCAAAGGAGGAAATGAAGAGCTCTAGATTAGAACTAAAGTCTCTGGGTGAAGAAAAATTATATTACGATTGGTGGAAAGAGGCTCTTAGCAATTCTAATAGTTCTATAAAGTCATTCTGTGTAAATCACATTCTGAAGTCTTTCAACAAGTATATAAACTATTATTTAGAGTTTTTTGGTATGGATATTCATTACTCTCTAGATGTTGAGCTTCAGGATACCATAAAGAAAGATGGTGAGTTAGTTACCTTCACTCAACTAAGTGGCGGAGAGAAGAGATCAGTTGAGCTTAGTTTGATTTTTGCTCTTTATGAGATAGTAAGATTGAAGTTGCCAGACAACATAAATATAATAGTATTGGATGAACTAATGTCTCATTTTTTGGACGACGTTAGAATAACGGGTGCTCTCGAAATATTATCAGAGTTAGAGGGCAGAAAGTTGAGTATCTTTGTCATAGATCATAAAAGCTTAGTAAAGGAAAATTTAGATTGCAAAATAATAAAAGTAGTAAAAGACAAAGATGGCTTCTCTAACTTGGAAATACTTTAACTTGAGGTAAAGATAATTATGATGAGCACAGAAAGCTTTACTTTACATAAAATTTTAGTTTCAAACTTACAACTCATGGATGCTGTCAGGTATCTTCTTACAAGCGGGTGGAAGAAGAAGGAAGACGGAGTTTTCTTTAGAAAAAGAAATACCTATACTATAGAGTTAAATAGTTCAGCTCACCCAATGTGGGACATAAATGTTATTGCCAATGGTCCAGAGTTTGACGAAAACGATTGGAAGCTAAGGCAAGACTTTAGGGGTCTAAAGAACTTGGGGAAAAGTTACGGAAAGAAGCTTTATGTAAATGATAGTAATAAAGAAGAATTGGAGCGAATGGTCGATGCTTTACGAAGAAATCATTTCAATTTGATTTATGATAATGATTATTTAGTTATACGAAACAAACCCAACGGAATAAAGATATTTAAATTAGCTGCTACACTTGAGCTAGTTGAGCAAAAAGATGGATGGTACGTTGGGGAAAGAAAAATATTGTAGGACAAAATGGATATAAAAATTGGCGAGAGAATATTATTAGATAAAGACTTCTTTAAACAAATAATAAAGTCAGAAGATATGGAAGATAGTTCTAGATCTTTTGCTATCACTGCATTATCAGATGTAGCAGTTGGTATAAAAAACTTGAGAAGTAAAAAGAGCTATACTATAAGAATAGAAGATTTTGCAAAACATATAGAAGAGTTTGAACCAACTAGAGATACTAAGAAGGAAAAGATAAGACCAAAGGCTGTCATAGATATACCAGTTCCCAATAGGCCAGTAACTCCCACTCCGGTGACACCTACTCCTGTAACACCAACCCCCGTTACTCCTACTCCCGTTACTCCTACTCCCGTTACTCCTACTCCAGTTGATGATCCATTTGCTGGACTTTATTAATGACAAACAAAGAATTAGTTATTAGTATAGTAGATAGCATAGAGAACAAGAAACGATTAGATAAAGCTTCCTATGATTATCTAGTTGAAAATCATCCTCAAGTAAAAAAGATATTAGATGAGCTAATAGAGCAAGTCAGAATATATTCTGTCTATGATTTAGAGCCAACTAAGGTAAACTTCAATTACAATGCATATTTAAAAAGGATAGATCAGTTAATTAATATTGGACAATAAGGAGATAATATGGATAGGGAACTGAGCGTTCTTGAGAAGAGTTTGTTGCAGAATATCAATAAAAAGTTTGGCAAAGATATGGAGCAGATGGTTCAGCTTACTGATGATTCTGAGTATGGAGCGCCAAGGGGATTTATTGATACTGGTATATATTCTCTTAACTGGTTGATATCCGGAGACTTTAATGGTGGATATCCAGTTGGAAGAATAACAGAAATGGATGGAGATCCTGGAACCGGTAAGTCATTACTTTGTGAAATGGCAATTAAGGACCCATCAATCGGTCTATGTATTTATTTTGATACTGAGGCCGCAATTGACAAAGAGTTCCTAAAGTTTCTCGGAGTAGACAATAGTAAGATTCTTTATCAGCCAATAGATACAGTAGAACAGCTCATTCAAGTTTGTCAAGAGGTTCTGGACACTGTAATAGCAAACAACCAATCTGACAAGAAAATACTAATGATCATAGACTCTATAGCACTTGCTTCTACACTAAAGGAGATGGATCCTGAAGGTGGGCAGGACATGGGCTATAAGGCCAGAATGATTAGGAAGTTCTTCCGAGTTTATGCAAGGCGAATAGAGAAGTACAATATGGCTCTTCTAGTCACTAACCATTATACCCAGAAGGTTGGACAGAGCTATGGACCAAGCAAAGTAACTACTGGCGGAACAGGACTAACTTATGCTGCTAGCGTTAGGCTTGATCTAAAGGTTGAAGAGCTAGAGATAGACAAGAAGCTAGAGTCTCTTGGTGCTAGCTCTGTTGTTCTACAGGCAAAGACTGAAAAGAATAGGTGCTTCTCACCAAAGAGAAGGATACACTTTGTTCTTGACTTTGAAAAGGGAGTTCATAGATTTAGTGGATTGTTTAAGATTTTACAAGATTACAATATATCCTCTAAAGCAGGAGCATGGTGTCAGCTTTCCCAGCTTAGTCAAGAAAAGTTTATGGAGAAGGACTTTGCAGACTTAGTTGAAAAGAATAATTGGCTACCAGCCATACAGAACCTTCTTAATGAAGCCGTTGACAAGAACGCTAACCCAGCAGAAATAGAAGAAGAGGCTATGCAAGAGGTAACCGAAAAGGAAGAAGCTGACCTCAAGGACAGCAAAAAGAGGAAGAAGGATGAATGAATACGAAGCTAAGATAAAAGACTCGGCCGATTATATAAGAAATCTTAGAGGGAACTCTGGAGCTACAGCTGGTACTCTTATGTATTCTTTGTTAGCAACTCTATTAGCAAAGAACAAGATTTCTGAAAAAGATGTCGATGTAATTTTTAAAGTAGAAATAGATTCTACTATAAGTACTTTGAAGAGCTGGTTTACTGCTAACTTTGGTGAACCAACTTTTGAATTAAAAAACGAAAAAGAATTAGAGGATGTACAAAAGGTTATTGAAGATGGAATAGAAGAAGTACACAAGTATGTTAAAGATGTCGCAGGGAAAATAAAAACTCCTAGACAGAAAAAGAAGGAAGCAGCCCTAAAAGCAAAGGGCATAGATCCATCTGAAGTAGAAGAGGAAGACGAAGATGAGTAGCGAACACTATATTGAAAAGTGTCGTGGTTGCAAAAAGGTAATAGAGCAATGTAGGTGTCCCGATTTAAATAAAACTGTTAGATGGTCAATCTGTGAAGACTGTTTAAAGAAAAACAAAAAGAAGGAATAAAATGAAATTTAAAAACTTTACTTACACAAAAAAGAAAGACGGAGAAACTAAGAAATATTTTGTTCTCATATTAGACGACAATGAAGAGGGAGTTCACTTTGGAGGATTAGACCTTCACACTCTTACGGAGGATGAAATAAAGCAAGTTATAGACATAAGAAAGAAATATGAAGAAGCCATAAGACCCTTCATTAAAGAGTCTTACAAAAATTTCCTAAAAGAGAATGCGAAGGATGTCAATTACAATACTGATTATAAAGCCGAATCAACTTCTACTTAGTAGCGAAGATAAAGAATTACTAGATGGCATTTATGAAGCGTTGAGTTTTAGAGATCCTTCTAAAGCTTATACGTGGGGTGGACGCTTTGATGCAGATAAAATAGCGATCGTTAGATTTGCCAAATATGTAGAAGACTTAGATTTACCCACACTTAAAATACCTATAGGATTTTTGTCTTTTATTCAAAGCGTGCTAAAAGAGTATGAGTTTAGCTCAATAGACGAGCGTCAAATTATAGAGGAAGTTAGCATAGAAGATATTGAGAAACTAGATGGTATAGAATTGCAAGAACACCAGCTTGGAGCCATTGTAGCGTCGCTATCAGCTCATAGGGGCATAATAATGGCCCCTACGGGAAGCGGAAAAACGGAAATGTTCTTAGCAATTTTGAACATGTTAGAAAGCCCATCTTTAGTACTTTTCAATAGACAACAACTAACTCAGCAGACATTTGAGAGAGCACAAAAGCGAGGATTAGAAGTTGGTATAGTTCAAGGGCCAAATGTTATGGAAAAGAAAATAACTATGGCTACTATACAGAGCATAGACAAAATAGATAGCATAAAGAAATACAAAAACCTTATCCTTGATGAAGTTCATAATGTGAGTGGGAAATCATATCAAAGAGTATTGAAGCTTGCCCACTGGCAAAGGATATATGGTTTTTCTGCAACTCCTGTAAACCCAAAGAAAATGGATCTCAAGTCGGCAAAAATTATAGCTAATGTTGGTCCCGTTATTTATGAAGCTAAAGCTAAAGACATGATGGATGCCGAAATAATATCAAAGCCAAAAATCTACATGGTACCAATAAATCTACCAGACGACATTGAAGATTATAATTATAAAGAAGCAGAGATGTCTGGGATAATCTATAATAAATATAGAAACAATATTATAAAAAATATTGCTGAACATCATAGAGGAGAGGGCGTTCTTATCCTAAACAAATATATAGATCAAGGAAGAGAGATAGCAAAACTAATTCCAGATGCTCCATTTATATGGCACGAAATATCTGTTAAAGATAGATTAAAAATAGTTGAAAGATTCGACAAAGGAGAAATAGATATACTTATTGCCTCAAGAATTTTGGACGAAGGCATAGATATAAAAAACTTTAAGGTATTGATAATAGCTAGTGCTGGACTAAGCTTTGTCAAAACTATTCAACGTCTTGGAAGAGGATTACGAGTTACAGAAGATAAAAAGACTGTGACAGTATACGATTTTATAGACAACACAAATTTTAAATTAACTAAGCACTCAAAGACAAGAGAGCGAACATATAAAATGTTTGGCTACGACGATATCGTTGAATTGGAGGATATGAATGCCCACTTATGTATATAGGTGCGACAATTGTAAAGACGAAATAGAAAAGGTTCATAGCTTCAAAGAGACCCCGGAGGTAGTCTGTGAAAAATGCAAATCACTAATGAATAAAAAGTTTGTACCTATATCTGCAATAATTATAGGTCAAAGTTTTAGAGAGGGTCGCAAAAATAGTCAGCCACCTGAAGTAAAACAAAAGCTAGAAGAATTTCATGAGCACCCGGAAAGAGATCCTTATAGAAAACATAGAGGGAAATAGGGGGAAACAATGTCAGACCATGTAATCAGATTGGAAGATATAGAATATCATATTGCCGATGAAAAGAAATATAAAGAGTTGGTAAAATTCTTAGAAGACAACTCTGAAATAGTTATAGAAAAAGAAGCTGAGATAGATGAAGAAGATAAAGATCTTCTTATTGAAATAGAAAAAACGGACGGGATTCACACAACAACTTTAGTAGAAGAGGCGGAGGAAAATGAAGATTAACGTTAGAGATTATCAGGATTTTAATGAACTAGAGGACACTCTTGATGAAGAGATGATTAAAAAAGAAATTAAGCAAAACGAAAAAAAGACATTAAACAAAAACACAAAAAGGATGGTAAAAAAATGAAAAAGAGAATAATCCTTGGAGCCGGCCAATGTGGTATGAAATTGGCCCACTTATATTTTAAAACATTTCAAAAGAAAGACAGCGAGTTAGTTGCACTTAGTACGAGTACAGAAGATTCTGTTGGCATACCTAAGGCTAGTTTAATTCAGGTAGCAACTGAGGGTAGTGGAAAGAAGTTTAGCAATGGAACACTAATTTGGGAAAATAATTTTAGTTCGTTGCTTCGGGGAATTGAGGGAATAAAAGATTCTGATATTGTTTATTTTGCTTCTGCGGGCGGTGGGAGTGGAAGCAGCTCTATAAAATACGTTATAGATATATTGATGGAAGCGAGCAAGAATAATAGAGTTTTCTTGATTATGGTTTTACCGTTTAAGTACGAGCAACTTCCATTTAAGCCAAACGCTCTTCAATCAATCAACGCTTTGCAAACTCTTGGTTATTCAAGTAGAATAAGCGTAATGTTGTTCAGCAATGACCATCTATCTACAATATATACTGAATCAAAGAGAGAAGGTGCAAACACAGTAAACTCCATAAACCTAGAAAAGATAAATGAACATATTATAAGCTCTGTTAGTTTAGTATTAGACCTTATCAGTGAATACCACGACCAGAAGAGGTTCTCTCCTTTTACAATAGACGAATTAGAGCACGAATCTGTAATTTTCTCTAATGGCTTTATTGGAGTTGAGAGTATAGAATTCAGTGGCGATGCCGAATCAACTGAAATAAAGTTTGAATACGGGAAACTTTCAGATGCTAAAAATGTTATCATAGCAAAAGCAGTAGACCCAAGAGAAAGTGATTATATAGTAAATCAAAGCATTGGTTCTTTTATTGAAAAGATACAAACAGTATCTAAGAGAGCTAAAAATGCTAGGATTATGTACGGTATAATTCGAACTGATAAAATCAACAATGGAACTTATATAATAATAGCTAACAATTTAGATGTCACAAAGTACATGGATAAAATCAAGAATAGAATCAAAAACAATGTGAAAGATTTTTTGAAAGAAGATTCTACAGATAAGATTTTAACCAATAGAGAACAGCATATTTTTGATATCTAAATGAAAATAAAGTACTCTTTCAACGCGATAGAGAACTTTCTAAAAGAGCATGTAAAAGACTATCGCGTCATGTCAAATGGAGAGTTTGCAATAAACTCTCCTTACGTTGGAGACACTACTTACGATTGTAGAATAAATGTCGAGAAGGGTTGCTTCCACGACTTCGAGTCGGATGAAAGTGGCAATTTAGAAAAATTAGCATCAGAGATTTTAAAAGTTAGCCGAGAAGAAGCCAAGAAAATACTTTTTGGCTTCAGTTCTGGCACAGTAGAAATAGTTGATACACCAAAAGTAAAAGAAATAATAGAAGTAAAAGAAATAATGTTGCCGCCTAGCTTCTCGTTCAAAAAGGATGAGAAGCTGGGCTCTCTTCACAATTCTATCTTGGCTAAAAAGTTTCTCACAAAAAAGTTAGTGAATTATCCTTTAGCAAAAAAGTATGGACTACGTTGGACAGAAATTTCATACTTAGATTATAATAAGGATGGCGATAAGAAAATAAACATGAGCTTCCGGTTAATAATACCTACATATGAAGGGGGAAAGTTAGTTTATTTTCAGGCACGAGATTATACCAATAAGAGTCAATTAAGATATAAGAACCCGCCGAAAGAAATTCAGCCAAAAGGAATCATAGTTCCTTTCTATGACCAGATAATTCCTGAGGACGTTTTGTTTATAAGCGAAGGGCCGTGGGAGGCAATTCAATACGGCGGGACTTATATGTTAGGTCCAGTAATTTCAGATAGACAAATATACAAAATAAAAAAGAAGAACCCTAAGGCTATTTATTTTGTACCAGACAATGATGAAACTGGTAGAAGAAAATTGGCCGCAAATATAGCCCATATGAGAAGCTTTATGTCCTGTCCGATATATGTAGTAAAGTGGTGGAAGGATGAATACTCTAAATTCAAAGACCCCATAGATGCCAATATATCCTTTGATGATTTACTGAAAGCTGATTTCATAGAGGCTGATAGAAATTTTAGCTTAAAGCTGAAGATGGGAATGGTATGAACAAAAACGATATCTTAAAGTCAATGCTAAAAGGAAATGACCCTCGCGTTGTACGTGGCTATATAAGTGGCCTTAAATTAGATTATATGGAAAAGATGCCAACACCAGATGTTGTTTTCAATAATTTTTCTTTTGACAAACAAGGTACAATGAGAAGACTTACTATCAAAGCTTCTTTTAACTTTATTGTTTATGCTGATAGCGACGAAGAAATTAAAGAAATACAAATATTACAAAAAGAAATTGAAGAAGAGGGAGTAAAGTTCCACGGTAAGCCACCGTTTGTGGTAATGAGGATGGAGTGAGCGATATAGATAAGAAGTACACAAAAGACATGCTAAAACATAAGTGTGATGAGTGTACTCATTTTCAATGGTATTCTTGTGAATATGGAATAACAGACGAGGCCGTTGAAAAAACTCCTTATAAATATAGAGTAAATCCGCCACTGCCGAAGCTCAGAATATGCCCGATGTTTACCAAGAGGGAGCCAAATGGATTTGAAGTTTAATTGGTTGGGCGATGGATTTAGTTTTGGACAGAAAGTAAAGTTCTTCTCTATTAGCGCACACGGATTAGAGCTAGTGTTTTCTATTTTTAAGCATGCAACGGAAGATGGAGTTTTTTCTATAAGAAGAGAAACTAAAAACATAAAGACCATTAATAAAAGTACTACAGTCGAAGAAGATGTAAAGAACATTTATCTAATAAAAACGGATAACGACTTTAGAAAAAAGACCAAACATAGTTATCATATTATAAAATTTGAAACAGAAAATTATATAGTAAATATAGGAGCTTACTCAGATAGTCAAAATGAAATGACTCCAAACAATTCTTATTTGTTGTGTACTTCAGAGTTCATAAATTTGTTAGCACCAACAGAGAAAATTGAAGATATAGAACAGATAAGAAATACTTGCTTTAATCCTATGATGTGTTTGTTAGATAAAAACGAAATGACGAAAGAGCTATTGAAAGAGTAGCATATTTAGAGGTTGATATGGCAGAAAAATTAAATCTTGGCAATCTCGAGTATCTTATTTTAAACTACTCTGTTAGAGATAGATCCTTCTGGTTGAAAGTGTTTGAAAGCTTAAAGCCAGACTATTTCGACAAGAAAGACGACAGAGCTATTTTTGATTTCTTCAAGAAATATTTTGGTAAGTATAATGCAATTCCAGATTATCAAGTTGCAGTAAATGAGCTAAAAGAAGTAGACAACGAAATACTTTCCTCTGTTTATGCTGAGCCCGGAGCAAATGCAAAAGACTTTATTTATGAAAAGACGCTCACATTCATAAAAAGCAATTTGATGAGAGGAGCTTTAGAGAAATCTATAGACTTACTTACTTCCAATAAGTTTGAAGAGATAGAGAATGAAATCAAGAAGGCTATTCGATTCAATATGGATGCATCACTTGGCGTGAAGCTAACTGATGTTGATGAGAGATATGAAAAAATAAAGAAGCTTGAAGTTGAAAGAATACCAACTGGCATGCCTCAGCTTGATGCTTTACTTCATGGTGGATGGGGACGAAAAGAACTCTATGCTTGTGCAGCTCCACCGGGAATTGGAAAATCCATATTCTTAGCTAACTGGGCAACAGCTTCAGTAAAACAGAACTTCAATACTATAGTTTATACTCTTGAAATTTCTGAAGAGCGATTGTCAATGAGGCATGATGCTATTCTAACAAAGATACCCGTTGAGGAACTATCATATGACGTCGACAAAATAAAAGAAAAATATAGAATGTTAGCCAAAACGACTAAGGCTAACATGTGGATTAAGGAATTCCCAACTAAGGGTGCTTCAATAAATAATATGAAGAGCCACCTTGAGCAGATGCAGCTTTATGAAGACTTCAAGCCAGATATAATCTTTGTAGATTACGCAGGATTAATGAGGCCATCTTATAGAGTTGGTGACAACTATGAAGATTTGAGAGCTATATTTGAGGACCTTAGAGGTTGGGCAGTTGAATTAGACTTACCGATAGTGACTGCTGCTCAAACTAACAGAAAGTCTCTTGACGAAAAGGGTGGCACCAAAGAATTCATAACTATGGCCCAGGTAGCTGACTCTCTGGGTATAACTCAAACTCTAGACTGCTTCATGACAATTACCCAAAGTAGACAAGAGAAAGAACAGGGACTAATAAATCTCTATATAGACAAACATCGGCATGGAGAGTCATCAAAGAGTATAAAGTTTAGTCTTGACTATCGCAACTTCATTCTGGAGGAAATTACGATATGAAGAAGCTATACAGAGTTGAGGTTACAAAAACTATTACTACTGATGCTTTGGTTTATGCAGAAGATAGAGTCTCTGCAGAAAATATAGCAGAAGATATTAATTTAGATTTTAGTTATGGCAATGGTGACTATGAATATAGCGTCCAGGAAATTAGTAAGCTTGAACAGTTGGAAGATTGGGAGCGTAAAGAAATACCTTATTCCAGTGGCGACGAAGATAGAACCTGCGAAGAGATATTTAATGAAGGAGAGATAGAAGAGTCTAAGTGGGTTCCACCAAAGAGTCAGCTTAGTTTGCAGTTCTAAACTCAAGATAATCTTGAGGTAACAAAATGAACCTACAAGATTATTTAAAGTCGTTGGACATATCAGAAGAAAAGAAAGAAGGAACTTTTAAGTGTCCCAATTGTGGAACTAAAGTTCTTAGAAATACTAGTTATTGCTTAAAGTGTAAAAAGAAGGTTTCTGAGTGAGGTTCTTAGAAGCTTTGGGCAATCCTGGATCTGGATATGCAACTGCATCTCCAATTGGTTATTCGCCTGTAGGCTCTGAAGATAGCAATAAGCAAGCTTATTCAAGCTTTGGTAAAACTCAACCAACTTCTGCACAGAAGAAAGGCATGGGCCAAAAATGTCCTCAGTGTGGAGCACCCTCTCCCGGAAATAAGCTTTGCCCTAAATGTAAGAAAAATACAAAAAACCCACCCACGGAAAACAACGTAGATATATCTTCCCCGGCATAATTCTTTTCATGACATGCTCGCTATGCAACAGAAGCAGCGAAGATAAATCTCTGTTCGAATTTCATCACTTTGAGCCAATTGCAACTCGTAGAAAATCAGAAGACGGGATAGAAGTTTGTCATCAATGTGGTGACCAACTTCATTTAGTGTTTGACAACTATGAGCTTAGAAGTATTGGCAACAATGTAGATATCCTAAAAAGACACGTAAAACTGATAGGTTATCTAAAGTGGGTTAGGAAACTCCCTATTACTACTCACTATTCTTCTGCTGCCAAAAAGAGAAAGATTTAGTTTCGAACAAGAGGTATAATGAAAACATGGACGAGGAAAGAGTTGAACTGAACGAGGGGAAACTCGTAGAAATAAAGGAATTGCTTAGCAACTCTGATGTGTCAGTCGATAAGCAGGATATGAAAAGTCTTGCAAGATATTTCGTCCAACTAAAGAGCATCGAAGATTCTATTTCTGCTATCTATTCTGATATTGAAAAAATTCTAATTCAAAATAAAGTGAATGCTCAATTTCCCGATATGATGAGAAAGGTTGCTTATACAGAGCCAAGAGATATTTCAGCTATCGATAAAAACCTTTTGGCAGAACATCTTTTCGCTTCTGGTAGAACAAAAGACTTTGTGGACTCTTCTTCTATAACTGAGACAAAACTTAAGATGTTGAGAGATGGACAAGAGCTTATTGAAAAATTCAAGAAAGTAGTTGGTAGTACTAAACCTGGAGTTCAGGTCAGAGATATGACTAAGGAAGAAGTTAAAACTTCTGAAAAGAAGAAATCCAAGATCAAGATTGAACTCAAGAGGAGGCACTAATGAGAACTGCTTTCAACGACAAGGCTGTGGTTTGCAACGAGAAGAAAGAGTTCTGCGGAGTTATCCTTGGTTATGACTATTGTTCTGAGCATGAGTGGGGCATTAAGGATATTCGCAGGAAGTATCAGATGGATGATGATGCAATCGGCATTAACAAGCGAAAGATCCAGAATGCTCACAAAGATCTCAACATGGGTTCTATCACTATCGGAGAAAGAGAAAAGAGGAAGACTTATTACTATCTCACTAGCTTTCAGCATACCTATGGAACTCCTGAAGAAAACGTAAAGCACACCAGGGAGACCGTGAAGCGTTGCTTAAACTCTTATGGAGATAGTGAAATTCATTCTGCCTGGGATGAAGGAGATTTTGTTTTCGCTCTAAAGGAAAAGAAGCTAGTTGATGAAATGTGGGAGGCCTTCCAGAGAAAGGATATTGCTATCTTTGGCTCTGGCAGTTCGAATCCCTTCGGCGGATCTGGTCTGGCAATCTTCATCATCTCTAAACTTCCAGAGAGCTATATTAAGAGCATGGCAGAAGCCGATGAAGATCGGATCGCTTTGCTCAAGGCTGCAGAAAAGACCGGTATTGCAAAGAAGCTGGAGAAGGCCAATTCCAAGTATGAAGGGTGGCATAAGCCTTATTCTTACTTTGCTCTTTCTCCCTCGTGGATTGGAGAGAAGCAGAAAGACAAGAGTAAGTATCCTGTTATTTTCTGGCTCAACCCTATGAACCAGCAGCATGTCAACTTCGGATGGTATACCGTTGAGGACCTTGAGCAGTGGATGAAGAACGAGGGGCCGGTTCCTATGAAGAACTTTTCCGAGCTTCTTGGAGGTAAGTAAGTGATGTTTTGTTTCCATGAATTTAGCGAAGTAAAGGCTGATGGCTTTCAGTATTGTAAGAAATGTGGGAAAGCTATCATGCCCTCTCATGCACATAGGTGGGTAGATGTTAGCACTACTAATATCCATATGTGGGACGACAAAATGCCATCTGGAGCTATCATTTTACAGCGATGCTCCGTTTGTGGAGCTCTTAACAACCATCATGTAGGACAAACGAAAGGTTGGTGGTAATATGTTGCTTGGACAAGACAGAGAAGGCGTTACAGAAATCAGCTTGAACAAGCTTAATGAGCTTGCAAGAAACTATCACCTTGCTGAAGTTAGAATTTACTACAACGACGGATTCACCGAGTGTGAGTTTTGTTTTCAGGGCGGAGACTCATATTTAGCTTCTGGTTTCGGCATAGGTTATGGTGGGGAAGGGCCCCATGGATTATGGAAAGCTATTCTGGCTTTTTGTCCTAGTGATATGTCTCACGATTTTTGGACAACTGGTATTTCTTCTCTTGATAGAAAGGAAAATTGGATATGGCAAAAGGGAAAGGGGTTCCAGAAGCTTTAGATGTCTGGGTTTGTATTGAGTGTGCTAATGAAAATCATGGAATTACTCCTGTAATGGGTCAAGAACTTAGCGTTCAGCAATGTAGTGAGTGTGGAGTACCTGGCGCTTGTATGCAGATAAAGAAACATAAATAAGCTAATTTCGTCGTTGACGGAGGCTTAAGAATTAGGAGGTAAAATGAGAGATTATGGTGAGTCAAGTGGCGGAAGGGGAGAGGGAGTGGTAAACTTCTTCAAGAGCAAGCTATTCAAGACAATTTTGATTGTGCTTGCTGTCTTGATCGTATTCCTAATTCTCAATCCTCTTTCCTGTGTTGGCCCAACCGAGCGAGCTGTTAAGATTCGTCTCGGTGCAGTTCAGGATGGGGTCTACAAGCCAGGTCTGGTGGTAAAGGCACCATTCATTGAGCGCTGGCAGAAGTATTCAATCAGCCCTGTACTGTTGGATACCAAGATTCCTGTCAATGCTGATGGTGCTATCTCCAAGGATAATCAGACTATTGGTATGGAGATTGCATTTTTCTATCAGTATGACCCAGCCAGGATTGTAGAGCTTGCTCGAGGTTATTCACTTGATTCCCTTACAAGCATTCTACAGAGGACTGTGGTTTCTGCGGCAAAGACCGTAATCGGAACTCACACTATTTTCGATGTAGCAGCCAACCAGGATGCAATTACTCAGTCTGTTAGGATTATGGTTACTGCTTCTGTACAGCAGTATCCTATCATCGTTACTGACCTTAAGCTTATGAACTACGATTGGTCTGATAGCTTTGATAAGCAGATTTCACAGACCATGGAGCAGGCACAGATTGTAAAGCAGAAGGAGCAGGAGCTTGCCCAGGTTAAGCTTGAGTCTCAGCAACAGGTTGTAAAGGCAGAGGCCGAGAAGCAGGCAACTATTGCTAGGGCCGAAGGTGAGAAGCAGAGGGTTGCTCTCGAGGCAGAAGCTAAGGTGCTTGAAGGAGAAGGTATTCGAAAGTACAACCAGTCTCTTGCTGCCACTATGGACATCCAGATTAGGCTGAAGCAGCTTGATATTGAGATGACCCGAGTGCAGAGGTGGAACGGTCAGTACGTTCCAGACAACATGTATGGTCCCATTCCAGTTAATACTACCGGCGGAGTCAAGGGTCAGTAACTTTTATAGGGGCAGTGGGAAACTACTGCCCCTACTTTGAGGCAATATGAGCAATAAAGATTTCGATAAACTATGGGAAGCTGATAAATTTATTAGGAAATTACCGCTCGATAGTTGTCCAGGTAGACACGCTACTTCCTTATTGAAGATAGAATTCATAAGGGGGTTCGAGCTTTTTAATACAAGGCCATATCATAACTATGAATCATGGGGAGATGGCTATATAGTTTCAGATGGCATTATTACAGTTGAGGCTGAAGACTTAGATGATGCTTTGAAGTTATTCGAAGCCAAAAAGAAAGAAGGCGCCAAATGATTTTTACAATTCTACTTTTCGTAGTACCGATTGCAGTCTTTGGCCTTACTCTATATCTTTCTTATAAAGAATATAACAGCTGGGATTGGTCTTTTTTGGGAATGGGATTTATGATGTCTGTGTTATCTGGTATGTTATTGTTTCTTATTATTATGCCAGTTTGTATTGCAACTAATAATGGGGAAGTATCTTATAAGCGAACTCCCATTTACTCTATATCTCAAAATACTCAAAATATTGTTTCTGGCTCTTTCTTTATCGGCTCTGGATATGTTAGTGGAGAGCCATACTATTTTGTATTCTTGGAAAACAATGGTGGAAAAACTATAAAGAAGATTAAGATGGATGGGCTTACTGTGACAGAGACAGATAAGGAAAAGCCATATTATGAGATAACATTCAAAAGAAATAAGGCTACTTTCTGGATTCCTATTTGGTGGAGAGAAACAAGATATTTGGGAGAGAGGATAGTTATCCCCTCCAATTCTATTATCGTGAACTTTGAGTTGAGGTAAATATGGCTACAAATACAAAGGCCAAGAACAAGAAGATTGAGTACACTATTGAGGCTAAACTCTATTTTGATTTTGAGGAGAATATTGATATAGAGCGAATGCTTGATGAATTTAGGGGCATAGGTACTGCGAAAGTTGTAGAAGTAAAAATAGTGGAGGATAAAGATGTTAACAGCTAAAGAGGCGCTTCGACAGAGTGTTGATAATATGATGGAAATTATAAATGGGAAAATATCCAAGTATATAGCTCATGGAATAACGAAGTTAGTATTAAATTTAGTAGTATTGCCCGAAAAAGTTTATAAGATTCTTTCCGCCAAAGGATATAAAGTTTCTTATCAACTTAGCAAAGACAATAGAAATATAACAGTTATTTCATGGGGCGAGGAAGATGAAGGAAGCAATTCTTAAAGACTTAAAACAATTTGCTGCTGATGTAATGCTAATGAAGCATAAAGCAGGCGAATTGGGCCTTCTAAAAACTATGCACGCCTTCGAGCCTGCTACTCAAGCTGTCGGATATGAGATTGCTGAAATCATCGAAAATAAAAGAAATGATATAAAGATTCGTGACAAAGATAGAATTAAGTTTATGAAGAGCAGAGTCATATCGGCACTAAAGGAGAAAAAGTGATGGAAAGAAAGCTTGCATCTGTACAGCGCATTGTGAAGATTGAGCCAATCGAGGGAGCTGATGCTATTGAGCGGGCTACCATTCTTGGTTGGCAGTGTGTTGTGAAGAAGGGTGAATTTCAGCCTGGTGACCTTTGCATCTACTGTGAAGTTGATTCTCTTCTACCCGTGAAGCCCGAGTTTGAGTTCCTTCGCAAGAGTTGTTTTAATACTCGTCTTAATGGTTTCCGTATCAAGACTGTCAGGCTTCGCGGTCAGATTTCTCAGGGGATTGCTTTTCCTCTAACTATTCTACCTGAGTGGCCAAATGGTTATAAGCCAGAGGAGGTTCCTCCCTACAAAGAAGGGCATGATGCTACTGAGCTTCTGGGTATCCGCAAGTATGAGCCCGAGATTCACGCTTCTCTCAAAGGCGATGTGAAAGGTGCTTTCCCTTCGTTCATTCCTAAGACTGATGAGGAGCGAGTTCAGAATGTGCCAAACGTTCTTACTCGTCATCCTGGAAAAACTTTTGTTGCTACCGAAAAGCTTGATGGTACCTCTTCAACATTCTACATCAAGGATGGAGAGTTTGGAGTTTGTGGTAGAAACTGGGAGCTCAAAGACACAGAGGGAAATACTTATTGGGAAGTTGCCAAGAAGCTTGAGATAGAGAAGAGGCTTAGGTCTGTTGGTTACAATGTTGCCATTCAGGGAGAGATCGTTGGACCTAGTATCCAGAAGAACAAGTACGCTCTTAACGAGTTCAAACTTTTCATTTACCATGTATTTGATATTGATGGATACCAGTACTTCGACCATATTAGGGCAAAAGATTTTTGTGTGGCAAATGGCTTTGAGACTGTTCCGGAAGTAGAGACAAACATAATGCTTACTGAAAGATTTCCAACGGTAGATTCTATCGTTGAATATTCTTCGGCTAAGTCTATTCTTAATCCTAATGTTCAGAGGGAAGGAGTAGTGATCAAGTCTCTTCATGAGGCAATTGATCCAGAGCTGGGTAGGCTTTCTTTCAAGGTTATCAATCCCCAGTTCTTACTGAAATACGATGAATAAAGATCAAATAAAAGCTATTATCAAGTCTGGCATATCTGGAGTGTTCTATACATTAGATGAGAATAGAAAACCCAAGATTGTTAGTCCATCTGAGTGGGGAAAGTGTTTTGGAGAAATAGAGAAATTTAGAGTAGGGCGAGCTAGAATTTTTTCTGTGGAAGTATCAACAGTTTTTTTATGTGTTGATCACAGACATTCTGTAGAAGGTGATCCTATTCTTTGGGAGACTATGATTTTTGGTGGCAAGTACGATCAGTATCAGGAAAGATATACTTCCGAAAAAGATGCAATAGATGGCCATCGAAAAGCAGTAAGAATGGTTTTGCTGAGTCCATTTGAGAAAATAATTAACTGGTGGAAGAATTTAGAGTAGGAGTAAATATGTGTTTCAAGAAGGTTGAAGAAAAACAAAATTCTAAAATAGAAGAAACTAAAAGCTTGCTTGACGATATTAAAAAGAGTATGGCAGAGATGCCTTCAAATATGGAAGCTATGATGAAGATAGGTCTCAGGCCCTGGAGAGAAGAACTAGATTATTCTGTACATAGATATTCTGAGGCAGAAAGAATTATGAGAGTTATGGCTAGAGCTCTTTATGGACAAATTGCAAAAGAGAATGCTATATCAACCTTCGAGGCTAGAGAAGAGTCTTTAGCTAAAGAGTGGAAAGAACATCAAGAGCAAATAGAAAAAACTAAAAAAGAGTGTTTAGAACAATTAGAAAATAGTAGGAAAATATAATTTGAATAAAGCAATAAACGATATTATAGATGCTTTAAGTAAAAATTGGTATACTTACAAAACAAGAAGTAATACTACTTTTTATGTAAAAGTTATAGAACCTAAGCTAACAAGATGGGGAGATGATCTAAGTGGGTGGGTTAACTTTAGAGCTCTAAGATATAATCATGAAACTAAAAATTGGTTACTGTTATCCTTTACTAGTATGCACTCTTTTGGAAAATGGGAAAGAGTCCCAGACGGTAGTAAGATGATAGAAGAACTAAACAAATCATTTAATGTCAAAAAAGTAAAGGACCTATTAAATGGAGATTAGTAAAGAGAGAATAGATAGATTGGGTACTTTATCGTGGCATGGATATGCCTCTTATATTCAAGAAGTAAAAAAGAAGCTATTATCTAATGAGAAAGCGGAAGTTTATACTCACGAACCTGTGGAAATGTCTGATGAGCGTGGTCAACGCATAAATATATTAGTATGAGGTAAAAAATGAGAAAAGAATTACTTATTGGTTGTGGTGCATCTAGGATTAAAAAGGTTGTTCCAGAGGGAGATCATCCAGGTTTTGAGAATGTAACCACTTTGGATATGGATCCTGAATGTGGCGCAGACGTAGTTCATGATTTAAATGTTCTTCCTTATCCTTTTGAAGATAATACATTTGACGAGATTCATGCCTATGAAGTTCTTGAACACTTGGGATCTCTTGGAGATTACAAGTTCTTCTTCAATCAGTTCTACGAAATGTGGCGCATTTTAAAGCCTGGTGGATCTATATATGGTACCGTACCTGGACCAGCATCGCCTTGGGTATTTGGCGACCCAGGACATACAAGAGTTATAACTCCTGATATGCTACAGTTCTTAGATCAAGATTTTTATGAAGTAGACGAGTTGGGAAATCCTAAAAAGGTTCAGTCGCTCTATTATCAGAAAATCTATAAGGGCAATTTAAAGCTAGTTGGAAAAGTATTTGATGATAAAAAGTGGACATTTGTGTTTATGTTAAAAGCGATAAAGTAATCAAAAGCATTGAGCCATCGAAAGATGGCTCTTTTTGCAAGATAATAATATGGCGCCAAGTAATTTATTGTCAGCTATAGCGAAGAATATTAATTTCCCAGATAATGTAGAGTGGTATGAAGAGTATAAAAAAACCATACTAAATATAGTAGGGATTTATTCTAAGGCTTCCTCATCAGAGAGAGATACTTTCAAAGATGACCTACAAAGTTTTCTTGAGGTTCATGACATTTCTGTTGGAAGCGATGATGATTTAGACTACATTCAACCTTATTATTGTTATATAGAAAATGAAGACTTGATAAAGGCAGTTGGTAAAACTCCTGGAGCTAATTTGTCCCCCATCAGAAGAATTATAATAAAAGAAATTTTAAATCTTAAAACTGGTAATAAACATAGCTTAACCGATTTAGAAGTTTTTGAGGATATAGATAGTGCATGGAATGATGTATCAACCGCTGCTATTGGAAGTGGCATTAAGAAAGCCTATGCTGCTAGTAAAATAAACAAACAGTGGAAAGAAATAATTGATGGATTGAAGCCAAAGGCTATAACTTGGGAGGCTTTAGATTTTGCTGTTGATGTTTTAGGCAATATGAGATGAGTAGATTTAGACAACTTTTTGTGATGCATATTTTTGGTAGTAGGCCTCGAGGGAAAGAAGCAGACCAAGAGTTTTTGGATATTGTAAAAGAAAATTTTTTTGGTAGCTTAGAGGGTCACCGAATAAAGCTATCGTATCTAAGAAATTTAGATTGGTTAGATATAGACAATATTAAAATAGAAATTGTTGGCGATTACGCTTCTCATAGAAGCATATTCACTGTTATTTTAGACAAACATTTAAAAGTTAAGAACCTATTTATAGCATAGCACACCCGATATTATTCGATTTGAGCCCGGGAATATTCCGCCTATAATTAACATAACAAGGAACATAATATATTAAGAGGAGTGCATATATCTACTTATAGCAGTCATAGGCTGCTCGTAGATGCACCCATACATAGTGGAGGTATTTTCATATGCGTCCCAAAGTTGTAAAGGAAGTAATTAAAGCATGTAAGCTGTGTTTTACCGTAGGGTGTATAAGTTCAGTTGCAGGTATAGTTTTACTAATTCTCAGAATAATTAAAATCATAACTTTTTCTTGGTATTTAGTTTTATTACCTTTTTATTGGTGGATTTCAATTTTGATTATACTATTGGCTTTTCTTTCCCTTA
>Ga0105103_10000411_pt1 | contig 23966 bp, 18 predicted proteins | sample PPLLaktember2015_2_FD_79107 | JGI IMG/M metagenome (GOLD analysis project Ga0105103, IMG submission 79107) | Freshwater sediment microbial communities from Prairie Pothole Lake near Jamestown, North Dakota, USA - PPLs Lake P7 Core (6) Depth... | ecosystem: Environmental > Aquatic > Freshwater >...
CGGAAGTACAACTTCTCATACGCGTTGACTGAGCCAGCCGTGACGTACCAGGAGTTCGACAACGATTTCGGGCTCAAGGGGGACAAACTCCGCAAGCGCATCGTCCAGGAGTTGACGCAGACGCGTGCCTCCGTTCCGCAGGCGGATGCGGTCAACTACATCGCAACGGCTGGCGGTGGAATTCTCTCCATCGTCCGCGAAGACGGCATGCACGTGTTCGACCTCTTGAGCGAGTTGCGCACATTCCTGGGAGGACGGACGCCTGACATCAAGGTCATCCACAGCGCGGATCTGGCGCTCATGGAAGCCGTGCGCGAGGGGTATGAACTCCAGCCCGACGAAGTGACATTGTTGGTTTACGTCGGACACGATTACAGCCGCATCGTTTTCATGCAGGGAGAAGAGTATCTCCACTTTGCTCCGATCATCAGCGAAGGGTATGAGTCTCCCAACATCGAGAATACGCTTTATAGCCGCATCCTGCTTGAACAAGACAACATTGCGCTGACCCGGATCGACCGCATTCTGCTCGCGGGCGAAGGGCACAAGATCAATATCATCGACTCGATCGGGCCGCAGTTCTCCGCCGCACAGGTGGATTACGTGAAGGTCCCGACGCTCGAGATCGGCCCGGAAGTGGGCGAGGCCGGCGAAGCAGTGTCGGAATACGCTATCCCCATCATGACGGCGTGGAAAGCGCTGCAGCCGAAGAAGAAAGGGATGTACGACATCACCCTCGTGCCGATGTTCATCATCGAAGGGCAGAAGGCATTCAAGCTGGCCTGGCACGGATGGATCGCGGCGCTGCTCATTATCGGCTCGATCGTGTTCTTCTATACGTCTATCCTGTCGCGGAACAACGAGATCTATCGTGCGCGCAATGAGCTTTCCCAAAAGCAGGCGAAGCTGGCGGAGCTGGACGTGTACCGCATGCGCCGCGAGGAACTCACGGCCGACATCTTGCGCTACAGCAACGCGACGACAGTCTATGATTCCATCGCACCCGGCGCCGATCGTTGGAGTCGTGTGCTTCACTACCTCGCGAACAGCGTGGAAGATCTGAATTCGCTTTGGATCACGAACGTGCGGCCGGATCAGAATCCCCGTTTCATCCTCATCACCGGACGGTGTTTGTATCGAGGACGGGTGGAGCGGATCGCGAGCTTGTTCGAACGAGCGACGTTGCGCGAAGTTCGGACCGTCGAGGTGCGCAAGAAGGTCATCTACGAGTTCGACATCTCGATCGAGCAGGTGGATAAGTACGATGTCGCGGAACCTCCATTCACTACCGGCCGACGATAAGAGGAGGGCCAAGCCGTGTCCTTTAAGATTCGAAACAGCCTCATCCTCGGCGTGATCTTTCTCATCTTCACCGCCGTCGGATTATTCTACTGGGCCTACTGGCAGCCGCGTACGCTCAACAAACTGACGAAGGATGTCGCGGCCGTCGATCGTCAACTGGAAGACCTCCCCGGCCTTCAGGACGAAGTCCAGCGGTTGAATGCCCAATTCCAGGATGTCCGCCGCCGCTACGACTCCCGCAGCAAGGAGATCCCGCAATTCGATATTTCTTCGCAGACCTACGGCTACATGAGCCGCGGGATCGACGAAGCGGGCTTCATGAAGTTCGACATGAAGTTCATCGGCACGGAGGACAGCAGGCCGAGTTGGGGATTCAACGTGTACAAGCTGGAGGCCGGCGAAGCTCAGTTCGACGTCCTGTTCAAGTTCGTCCACTTCCTGGAAAATGGCCGTCGGCTCTACAAGATCTCCACCCTGAAACTGGAGAACAAGGAGCAGGTGGATGCGGAGACGAAGGAGACCAATCGGTGGGTGGCGTTTGAGATGGAACTCCATGCCTACTTCGTCAAGGGAATCGAGGAACTCTCCACATCACTGGCGGCGAAAGCGCTGGGACTGACCCCGGCGCCGTTCGATCCGTTCAAGCCGCTCATCACGCAGACCATTGCCGCGGATGAACCGGAGGGAGAGATCAACACCGAAAAGCTTGAGGTAAAGGCCGTCGTTCCGGGCAAGTGCTTCGTTCTCACGCAGAACGAGTTGACGGTGTTACATCTCGGGGACAAGGTGTGGCGGGGCTATGTCAGCCGCATCAATCCGGCGGAAAGCGCGGTGGAATTCACGCTCGATGAAGGGGGCGTCAGCCGCGTCGTGACCAAGAAAATTCAATTCGACCGAAGACTTCTTAAGAGGTGACCATGCAGAGCCGTTCAATTCTGTCCATGATGTTGTGCCTGATGCTGGCGACAGCCATCGTGTCGGCACAGACCGAGCAGACGCTCAAACGGATGGCGAAAGGGAAGATGGATGTCAGCCCCGATGAACTCGTCTCCTACAAGGCCGACGTTCAACTCCAGGACGCACTCTCCTCGCTCGCGGAACTCAGCAAGAAGCTCGACGGAAAGATCGTGATCGACCGGCTTGCGGAAAAGGATAAAGCGAAGCAGATCGGCGTCAATATCGAGGGCATGTACTGGAAGGACGCCCTCGAACTGATCCTTCGCAACAACCAACTCTGGTACAACGAGTACCCCGAGTACCGGGAGATCGTGACGCTTGCCGAGATCGGGAAGGCAACGCAGACGATCCCGACAGGAGCACGCGATGCTGCTCGGCCGGCCGGAGCACTCGGAACGCCGGCGGCCACACCGGCACAGCCGGAGGTGGTCGATTCGAGCGAGATCTATGCGAAACTCCGGGAGATCACCATTTCCAGCATCTTCTTCGAGGTGAATCAAACGAAGTTGTCGCAGGTCGGCGCACGGTTCTCCATCTTCCGCGGACGAGACCTGAACCTCGGCATCGAGTTCGATGGGACGAAGAAGATCGAGACCCCCATTTTCGGGGCATCGCTCAGCCCGACGAACCCAAAGCTGGCCGTGGATATCAACGCCGGGCTCAGTCTCATTGAGAGCAACCAACTCGGTGAGGTGATCGCCCGTCCGCAGGTCACCGTGCGTTCGACCGCCTCCGCGCGGATTCAGGTCGGAACGGATTTCAGCACGCGGGAAAAGGATTTTTCGGGAAACATCGTTGAGAAGTTCTATTCTACGGGGACGATCCTCACGGTTCGGCCGAAGGTCTATACCGTCGGAGATGTGGAGTTCATCGATCTCCAGTATTCCATCGAGCGAAGCACCGTGACGCCGGGCGAGGTGACGACGCTGATCAACAAAACACTCGCATCCGGATCGCTCAGCCTTCTGAACGGAGAGGAATCCTATGTCGGCGGCATGTTTTCCAATGAGGAGATCGTCCTTCGGGAGGGGGTGCCGTTTCTGAAGGACCTGCCATGGTGGGTGTTCGGCCTCCGGTATCTTTTCGGTTATGACTCGAAGCAGATCAACCGGAAGGAACTGATCGTATTGCTCAAGGCGGAGATGTTGCCGCTTGTCGGGGAGCGGGCGGCTCGGCCTTCGCGGAAGGACATGATGCAGGAACGGCTGCGGGAGAATCAACAAGAATTGGAAAAGCGTTCACGGTTGAAAAATGAGAAACCCTAGTGTCGGCGCATCAGAGCAGACGGAGAGATCCCATGAAGAATAGATGGTTACGAGCAGTGTTTGTCCTCCTGATCGGGATTCTTCCGATCGGTTGTGAGAGCCCGTCGGAAACGGCCACGCCTGACACCCCCGGGGCCGAACCGCCGATCCAGATCCCTGCGACGGCCAAGTATCCGGCTCAGGTGGTGCTGGCGAGTGTCACATCCCCCGACCTCGCCATCTCGGGGACCGGCGCCGTTGAGAACACGGTCGTCACGTACGAGGTTCGCGACTCGTTGGGAGCCCCCGTCGGTGAGGGGATCCCAATGTATTTCTCGTTCGAGTTCTACCCGAATACGTTCACGATGGTCGGCACGGCGCCACGCTTGATGCCGCCGTCGGGGAGCACGGACGTGGCGGGACGGGTATCCGTAACGGTGTTGAGCGGAACACAGGCGGGAGTGGTCCAACTCAGCGCACGAATTCCTCTTGGCACGCGTACGATCTCTTCAGCCCCTGTCCGCATTACCGTACACGCTGGATTCCCGGACCAGGCGCATTTTACGCTCGCCGCGGCGCAATACAATTTCCCCGGCCTCGAAATTAACTATGTCTCCGACAAGATCACCGTTCTCGTCGGCGACAAGTTCAGCAATCCAGTCGTCGCGGGGACGGCGGTGCTGTTTAATACGTCGCACGGCGTCATCACGACTGGCGACGGATTGGCGGGGTTGACGGACGATGATGGATTCGTCAGCAAGTTCCTCTACTCTGCAAATCCCCGTCCCGAAGGATCCATCGCCTACTATGGAAGTGGGTTTTCCTATGTGTATGCCCGCACGAAGGGAGAAGGCGGGGCAGAGATCCTCGATTCTATCCGCATTCTCTGGTCCGGTGCGCCGATCCTCATCGAAGATCTCGCGAATCCGGGCAGCTATGTCATCCCGAACGGAGGAACTGCCGGTCCGTGGAATTTTCAGATCGTCGACCGCTACGGCCATCCTGTGTCGGAAGGAATGACGATCAACATCACGGGCGAAGCGCTGAAGTTCTTCGGCAATGCCGTCGACTTCAGAATGCCGGATACCCAATCGAATGGCCCAGGCTTGACGGACTTCTCCTTCACAGCGTCCGATGCGGATGCCCTGACCGCATCGATCCCGCCGGCGCCTTCGGCGATCACCATTACCATTACGCATCCGGTGTATCGTGGGATCAAGGCGGTTCTTGCCCGAGGAACCGTGCAGTGATCGGTTGTGGATGTATGCACAGACGTCCCGTTCAGCGTTGCTGGACGGGACGTTTCGCTTATGCGGGACAGACTCAGAAGCGTTGGAGGGCGGCGCGGAAGGCGTTCCGCGTCCGGTCAAGCAATCGTGGTGTATGCGCGGTGGAGAGAAAGGCCGTTTCCCAGGGAGAAGCGGGGAGATAGATCCCCTGTTCAAGCATCGCGTTGAAGAACTGTGCGTACCGGTGCGTATTGATGTTTGTTGCGGCTGCATAGTCCGTCACCGGATGTGACGAGAATGCAAGAGACCACATCGAACCAACGCGGTTCATGTGGGCGCGTATGCCTCGGCGGTCACATTCCCCCCGGAGCATTGCCTCAAGCCGGGCCGACGACTCCTCCAGCCTGCGATAGAGAAGTTTGTGCGTCATGATGATGCGCAGCGTTTCCAATCCTGCCGCCATCGCGAGCGGATTCCCCGAGAAAGAGCCCGTCTGCTCCATCGGTCCTGTCGGCGCGACCGCATGCATAATGTCCCGCCGGCCTCCGTACGCGCCGATCGGGAGCCCACCGCCGAGGATCTTCCCCAATACCGTCAGATCCGGTTTCACGTCGTACAATTCCTGAGCCCCTCCAAGCGAAACGCGGAACCCCGTCGTTACCTCGTCGAAGATCAGCAACGCGCCGTTGCCCGCACATAGGGCACGAACGCCCTCAAGGAATCCCGGTGCCGGTGGGATGCAGCCGAGATGCGCGGCGACCGGCTCGATGACCACGGCGGCGATCGCATTTGGGTGCTCGCGGAAGAGCGTCTCGACACTGCCGAGATCGTTGAACGAAGCAACAAGGTGATCAACCCGGAAGGAATCGGGGATGCCGGTCCCTTTGCGGTGAGGCTGGGGCGCGGCCAGCAACGGCTGCCGGGACGCAACCGTATCAGCGTGTCCGTGATAGCATCCCTCGAATGTGATAATCTTCGGCCGGGAGGTGAACGCCCGTGCTAACCGGACGGCGCTCATGGCCGCTTCGGTGCCCGAGCTGACCAAGCGGACCATCTCCACCGATGGCACAACGCGTGAGATGAGTTCCGCAAGCCGCAGTTCGAGTTCGCATGGGGCGGCATAGTTTGTCCCCTGCTTGGAGGCTGTTCGGATCGCCTTCAGAATCCCGGGATTCGCGTGTCCCAATAGCATCTGTCCCCGCGCTCCCGAAAAGTCGATGAATTTGTTCCCGTCGACGTCCCAGAGGAACGCCGCGCTTGCCTTGCGGATGAACAGCGGAGAACGATCTACATCCCGGAATGCACGGTCGGCGGAATTGACGCCGCCGGGGATGACGGATTGCGCCCTGTGGAGGAGACGGTTCGAGCGTGTTGTGCGTCGCATGGAAGATTCCTTCATGCCGGACCGCTGACAGATGCGTGCTTGCGCACGTGCGCCGCTGCGCGTGTCTTGCCCAGGCGGTCCAGAAGTGCAGCATACGCCGACCAGGATTCGGCGTCGGCGGGGTTCTCGCTGATCGCGCGTTCCATTTCGTCGAGTGCTTCCTCGGGGAGTTCGATGGTCTCGTACTCCCGTGCGATGGCGAAGCGGATATCGCGCCGTTCGCGGGGATCGGCGGCCGTCCTCAGCCGCGCGGCTTCGCGTGTGATGCGCCGGAAGCTCGCGACAACGGGATTCGAGGCGTCGATCCGCTCGAGCGTCCCAAGCCTTCGCGCCGCCCCCGTGGAGTCGCCGAGCTGGATCCCGTAGTGCCACGTCCATAACAATCCTGTGAAGAACGTGGAATCCGTCCGGACGATGTCCTGGAGCAATGCGTATGATTGATAGGAGTATCCCAGGTCCCAATAGAGCCTGGCCACGTCGTACAACTGCATCGCTCGTTGCTGCGGGACGCGGATGCGGCGTCCGAACCTTGCGGCGTTCATCGCGTCAATGTGTTGGCGTGCCGCCCAGAGATACGTCGTGGCGCGGGCTGTGGAGAACATGCGACCGAGGACCTGGACGGCTTGCGCCGAATCCTCACGAAACGTGTTCAGCAGCAAGCGCTGGAAGAGAATTAGCGGCTGCTGCGGCATCAACGCTTCTGCCCGTTGGAACGCTGAATCTGCGAGCGCATACCGGTGATGGAGCATGTCCCATCGTCCCTTGCGGAGGAGTCCCGCCGCGGTCGTGGTATCGAATTGGAAGGTCCATCCCAAACGATCCGCTTGCGGCGTGAGCCAACGCGAATGGATGCGGAAGACATGAAGGTTGGCCGCGGAGTGGATCGGCTCAAACCGAAAACGTCGCGATTCTGCCATCGCGAACTCGTACGACGTGATGTTCTCCCAGATCCCGACGGCAACAAGATACTCTGCGCCGTTCTCGCGGAGCATGCGCTCGAAGATCGGGAGCGGAACGCCCGCATTGATCTCGAGAACCTTGCGCGGGGCGATGAAGGGAACGATCTCTTTCGCAGAACAGGCAATCACGGCATCATCCGGCACATGCGCCTGGATCCAGGCGCCGAGCAATCCCCAGGGCTCGCTGAAGTACGTCCGAAACATGTCGCGTGTATGCGTCCGGTCGTGGAACGCACCCGGATCCGATCGATAGGCGACGTTCGTTGCGAGGATCTCGGCGATGCAGACGTAGTTGGGGAACAGCAGAACAGCCGCGGTCACCGGGGCAAATCGCGCATGCGCACGAAACCGATGCAGGAACGGGCGCAGCATCAGCCACCGGATGGACAGGAACGCCGTGTAGATCATCAGCGGGAGAAGCGGGAGCAGGAACCGGACGTCGTGGATGGGATAGGTGAGCACGATGCCAAGATAGCCGAGGAGAAAGAGAAGTCGCCCCGGACCGGCGGGCGCGGTGCGGACGTCCAGGATGACACCGCCAACCATGAGCGGTGTGACCAGAGCCATGACGATGAACCGAACGTCGCCGACAAGATTGACGACGGTCCGGAAGAAGTCGGATGGAAGCGTGACCAGCGTCGTGGGCACGGAATAGAACAGCATTCCCCCCAACTGCGATCCAAATCCCTGAATGTTGAGCCACAGGCGCGTCAGCATCTCCATCGCGAGCGGTGCGTCCGGCGGCGTCACGACATGCTCGAACACGAACCGGAGATTCGTGCTTTGGGAGGTTAGAGGTGTTCCGACGAGTACGAGATTCCGAAAGAGCCACACGCCATACAATGCAGCTGCTCCGCCGATCACGAGCGCGGCTCGCCCGGGTTCGCGACGGATGAAGAAGAGGAGTGAAACCGCGATGACCAGCATGACCGCCACCTCGCGCAACAACATCACCACGGAGAGGAGCGCGACCAGGATCACAAGCGAGCGTTTGTCCGAAGGATCTTCCGTTATGCGGTCCAACAACATGAATGCCCACATCAGAACGCACAGGAAGGGGGCTTCCGAAAGGACCTCGGTCGAAAGCACGAGAGTCATGGGATTGAACGCGAGGAGCATCGTGCCGGCGAGCGCTGTTGAGGCGGAGAATGTCCGGCGTAGCCATTGATGGAACAGGAATAACGCCAGGATGCCCCACAGCAGGGTCCAGATCTTCGCTGCGGAGAGCGAAAGCGGGAAGAGAACGAGTGACGGTGCAAGAACCACCGGATAGAAGGGAGCGTTCACCACGTAGCGCTCGGCGACCGGTTGGGTGTCGTCGATCCAGCCGTGACCGTGAGCGATGGAATTCCCCCAGATCAGATAGCGCGAGCTGTCCGTATAGAGCGAAAGGTCGTTCACACGCAGAAGGCCTAGAACGAAGAAGATGGCCAGGATGGCAAGCAGGAGACCGTTTGTGCGAAGAAATGGACTCATGAATTCCCCAAGGAGGATTTCGAGAGGCGAAAGACACCGTCGAGCATCGGCTCCGTCAGTCTTCCGGTGAATGTATTCTGTTGGCTGGGATGATAGGATCCGATCAAGACGAGCGTCTCGTTCAACCGTACGACTGTGCCGTGGGCGAACAGAGGCCTGCGCCGAAGGTCATGCCAACCGAGTTCGCGGGTTGCATCGACTGAAGCATCAAAGGCGATTCTGCCAAGTGCGACGATCACCCGAAGCCGGCGCAGGGCTCTTAATTCCTCGAGGAGGAACGGCCTGCAGGCACGCACTTCCTCCGGTAACAGCTTGTTTTGAGGCGGCGCGCAACGACACGTTGCAGTAATATAGCAATTTCTCAGAAGCATTCCGTCGTTCCGGTCGACGGATATATCCTGATTCGCAAACCCCGCGCGATGGAGCGCGCGGTACAGCCAGTCCCCGCTCCGGTCGCCGGTGAACATCCTCCCGGTGCGATTGCCGCCATGAGCCGCCGGCGCGAGTCCGACGATGAGAAGCTGAGCGCGCGGGTCGCCGAAACCGGGGACAGGCTTGCCCCAGTATTTGCACTCGGCAAAGCGCCGCACTTTTGTACGCGCGGCTGCTTCACGCCATGCAACGAGACGCGGACAGCGCCGGCATCGGATCACGCGTCGGTCGATGGAGGGAAAGGGGGAATCGGGTGTGCGCATCAGGCGAGCTGCCGGAGGAATTCCTCGAGGGCCTCGTTGAACAACTCGGGCTGCTCGAGGTTGCTCATGTGGCCCGCACCGGCGAACAACCGCAGGCCGGATCCGGCGATCCGTTCATGGAGGGCGCGCATCGTGGCTGGCGGGGTCAAGGCGTCAAGCTCGCCCCCCAGGACAAGAGTCGGAACCGTGATGGACGCAAGGGCCGCCGTCGTATCGGTCCGCGCGCCGAGCGCCATCAACGCGCCGCAGATGCCTCGGGGATCGTTCGCGTTTATCAGACGCTTGATGAGTTCGATCGCCTCGTGCCGCGTCTGGAATGTTTCCGCGGCGAAGATGGTCTTCACGAATTCCTGTGCGAACGCGCCGACCCCCGCCGTCTGGATTTGACGAAGCCGGGCGGCGCGATTGACCTTCCCTTCGTCGGTATCGGCTTCGCTCTTCGTATCACACAGGATCAGGCCCCGCACTCGGTTCGGATGCCGTTCCACCGCACGCAGCGCGATGTACCCTCCCATCGAAAGACCGCACAGTACAGCGCGGTCGATGACCAGATGATCGAGCAGAGCGATGAGGTCGTCGACGAACAGCTCAATGGTGTAGTATCCGTCGGCGAGATCACTTGCGCCGTGGCCGCGGATGTCGTACGAGATCGCCCGGATGTTGTTCGGCAGGCTTCGCATCTGCGGTTCCCACATCTCGTGGCTGAACGGGAAGCCGTGGATGAAGACAACCGGCAAGCCGGTTGGAAGGCCGCGTTCGACATAGTTCAACTGGATTTCATTCACCGGTATTCGCATGGTGTTCCTCGTGTGCGTTGCAGGACCTCAACGACGTCATGAAGGATCGCTTCTGCTGCGTGAGGCCGTCCGAGTTTCCGAGCCGCAGCGGCAGCCGTCCGGATGCGGGTCGGATCGTCCAGCAGTTGTGACAGCTTGAACGAGAGTGCGCTGAGGCTTGTGGCCTTCCATCCGGCCCCCTGTTCCATGAGCAGGTCGGCGTTCCGACTCTCTTGTCCGGGGATGGGGTCGACAATGAGCATCGGAAGGCCCTTGGCCAATGCCTCGGAACTCGTCAATCCCCCCGACTTAGAAACAAGGAGATCGGCGGCATCCATCAATGTATGAACGTTTCGCACGAAGCCGAGCGCCTCAAGTCGAATGTGGGGAGGAACCGGGATCTGCGAAACATCGGTCCGGGCGCGCTCGTTCTTCCCGCAGACCGCAACGAGCGTGTATCGTGCATTCTTCCGGGATTCCAGCGAATGAAGGATACTCCGCACGACATCCTGGACCCGCCCGACCCCGAATCCGCCGAAGAGAGCAAGAACAGTGAAGGATCGTTCCGGCAAACCGAGCGCGCGCCGCGCGTTCGCGGGTGTGATCCGTTCGCGAAATTCCGGTTGCACTGGAATACCAGCGATGTGGATCCGGTCCGGAGAAATTCCCCTCGATCGGAGCGTCCAGGTTGACTCTTCATGGAAGACAGAATAGCGATCGACGACCGGATCGATCCAGAGCGTATGGATGTCGAAATCGGTCGTGACGGCGAACACCGGAGCGTGGATGCCGGCAGGACGCAATTCCGTCGATACGGACAGATACGGGAGGAAGTGCGTACAGATGATCGCGTCAGGACGTTCCTTCCGAAGCATTCCGAGGTACCCTCGGTAGTTGATGCGGTCGAACGCCTTGATCAATCCTTGCCGACGATACGGCGAACGTTCGGAATGTTGATAGAGGAATCCCCAGAACTCCGGCGTGTGGTTCACCATGGAGAGATACGATCCGCTGTAAAGATGCTTGAACAGCGGCGACGTCAGGTCGAGGATGTCGTGGTGGATCGTCTGGAGCGGGAGACCAGTGAGCGGTGCGGTGCGGTGCAATGCTTCGGCGGCGCGCACATGCCCTGCGCCTCCGGAGCAAGACATGATCAACACCTTCCACGGGGCTTGCGAACGGGAATCAGGAGCGCGCTTCCGGCGGCCGGGCATAGAATGCTTCCATGTGAGATTGCACATCCTGAAGGATCTGTTCGGAGGCGTCCCTCTCAAATTCGAGGAACAGCGTTCGATCCTCGACCCGGATGTGTGCCTCCAGACGCTTGCCGAACTCCGGGAGAAGCGAGGCGAGGCCGTCCGCATCCGCCCCTTCGATCTCTTCAACCGCGTGATGGAACCACCGATGGTCGTCGAGCAGCGTGTTGAGCAGGGTGCGCTGAACCGGCGTGTGTCTTTCGATCGAGGGGAACAGGATCTCCTCTTCAGCGCGAAAATGGCGCAGGAGGTGGGAGCGGTAGAATGTGGCGACAAGCTTGGCCTGCGTCAGCGGATCGTGCGACCAAAGGCGGAGCAATGCGCGGCGTCCCTGCTGCAAACGGACGGCGAGGAGCAAGGCATCATGGTGCTCTCGTGCGAGGGGGATGAGCGCCGGATGTCGTTTCGCCATGGCGGGGTTGATAAGACGGCTTCCCGCCGGAAGAGAGCGGCGGGAAGCCGTGGAAGAAGGCCTACTTCCGCTTTTCGATGGGGAGCCAATCCCGTTCGCCGGAACCCAGGAAGATCTGCCGCGGACGGGCGATCTTCTGCTCCTGGTCGAGGATGTGTTCTTCCCATTGCGTGAGCCATCCAGCCGTACGCGGAATCGCGAACAGCACCGGGAAAAAGTCGAGCGGGAAGCCCATCGCCTGGTAGATCAAGCCGCTATAGAAATCGACGTTCGGATAGAGCTTCCGCTTGACGAAGTATTCGTCTTCCAGCGCGATGCGCTCAAGCTCGAGTGCGATGTCGAGTTTCGGATTCTTTCCCGTCACCTCGAAGACCTCATACGCCAGCTTCTTGATCACCTTCGCGCGCGGGTCATAGTTCTTGTACACGCGGTGCCCGAATCCCATCAGGCGGCTTCCCTTGCCTTCCTTCACGTCCTTGATGAAGCCGGGAACCTTGTCGATCGAACCGATCTCGTCGAGCATGTGGATGACCGCTTCGTTCGCGCCGCCGTGCAGCGGGCCCCACAACGCCGCCGCCGCTCCGGCCGTCGCAGAATAGGGATCGACATAGGAACTGCCGATGCTGCGCATCGTATTTGCGCTGCAATTCTGTTCGTGGTCGGCATGCAAAATGAACAGGACGGTCAATGCATGCTCCAGCACCGGGTTGACCTTGAACTGCTCCGAACTCATACGGAACATCATGGTGAGGAAATTGCCTGCGTACGTCAGGTCGTTGTCGGGATAGATGTACGGCAGTCCCTTTGAATGCCGGTACGCGAACGCCGCGATCGTCGGTACTTTTGCGATGAGTCGGTGGATGTGTTTCTGGCGGTCTGCCTCGTCGAAGATATTCTTGGCTTCGGGGTAGAATGTCGAGAGTGCCGCGATCGTGCTGATGAACATTCCCATGGGATGCGCATCGTACCGGAACGCTTCCATGAGTTTCTTGATGTTCTCGTGAACGAATGTATGGTGCTTGATGTTCGACCGGAATCTGTCTAATTGCGGCCTGTTGGGGAGTTCTCCCTTCAGTACCAGATAGGCGACCTCGAGAAACGAGGTGCACTTCTCGGCCAACTGCTCGATCGGATACCCGCGATAGCGCAAGATGCCCTTATCGCCGTCGATGAAGGTGATCTTGCTTTTCACGGAGGCCGTGTTCATGAACGCCGGATCATAGACCATCAGACCAAAGTCGTCATCCTTTACCTTGATCTTGCGCAGGTCAATGCCGCGAATCGTCTCATGCTCAATCGGGAGGTCATACTGCTTGCCTGTCCGATTGTCGGTGATGGTGATCGTGTCGGCCATAGAGGTCTCCAGGAAGAGGGTTGGTGAGTGATTATTACTTCGGAGCCAAAGTAACAAAGATTTCGAAAAAAACAGCAAAAAAACGTAGGTCTGGGGAGGAAAAAAGTTGGCAGGTCGGGAACAAAATTCGGGGGTCACCTGTTCTGATAATTGAACTTACTCGTCTGAGGAGAATCGGGTGAGTTCGTAGTAGCCTCCCTTAAACCCCGGCGTTGGTGAGCGCCGGGGTTTACTTTTTCCCAGCCTCTATCCATTCCCCGGGTTTCAAACCCTTGATCGAGTAGTCCCCGATGGCGGTGCGAATCAGCCGAAGCGCCGGGTGCCCGACCGCTGACGTCATCTTCCGGACCTGGCGATTCCGTCCCTCTCGGATCGTGATCGTTATCCATGCCGTGGGAACGGTCTTTCTGAAGCGGATGGGGATAGGACGCGGAGGAATGTCCGGCTCATGCTCCAGCAGTCGAACGTCCGCAGGTAGTGTCTGTCTTCCTTCGATCATCACGCCGCGACGAAGACGCTCCAATGCGGATTCATCAGGCATGCGTTCGACCTGCACGAGATAGGTCTTTGGATGCTCGAACCGCGGATGGGTCAGGCGGTGCTTGAGCCGGTTGTCGTTCGTCAGGAGGAGGAGCCCTTCGCTGTCCGCGTCCAGCCTGCCGACGGGATAGACATCGTGAGGGAAGGGACCGAAGGAGGCGAGGGAGTCCCATTTGCCGTCCGGAGTGAATTGCGACAGGACGCCGTACGGCTTGTAGAAGAGGATGTAGTGGAATTGGGCTGCGTTGCTCATAAATAGAAACGCCCCGACGATAGCCGGGGCGCTGAGTCATGCTTCGACAGGCTCAGCATGACCATTCATCAGAGTTCAAGATCGACAATTGGCTCCGGCATCAGTTGACGCCGGTGACCGATTCACCCTGCTGAGGTACCTCGGGTGAATCCGCTTTCCCCGCGTCGACGAACTTAAGTTCCTGCTTTTCTGCGTCGAGGGACGCAAGGACTTTGCTCCCCGATACGAACTTGCCCTTCAGGATATCCTCGGCAAGGGGATCTTCCACATACTTCATCACGGCTCGGCGCAACGGCCGGGCGCCGAACGCCGGATCGAATCCCTTGTCCGCGAGGAATTCCTTTGCGTCGTTGGAAAGCTCGATCGAGATCCCCATCGATGTCATGCGGCCGAACAGATCCTTGGCCGTGATATCGATGATCTTGATGATATGTTCCCGCTCGAGTTGGTGGAAGATGATCGTGTCGTCGACCCGGTTCAGGAACTCCGGATTGAACACGCGCTTCAATGCGTTCTCGATGCCGGATTTCATCGTCTTGTATTTGTCGGCATGCGTATCGGTCGAAAATCCCATGCCGCCGGTCACTTTGATGTCGCGTGAACCGACATTCGATGTCATGATCAGCACGGTGTTCTTGAAGTCCACGCGACGGCCGAGACTGTCCGTGAGGATCCCGTCGTCCAACACCTGCAGCAAAATATTGAAGACGTCCGGGTGGGCCTTTTCGATCTCGTCGAGCAGGACCACGGAGTACGGTTTCCTCCGCACTTTTTCGGTGAGCTGTCCCCCTTCTTCGTAGCCGACATAACCCGGAGGGGCGCCCACGAGGCGGGAAACCGCGAACTTTTCCATGTACTCGCTCATGTCGATGCGGATGAGGGCTTCCTCCGAATCGAACATGTACCGGGCGAGGGCCTTCGCGAGCTCGGTCTTTCCGACGCCGGTCGGCCCCAGGAAAATGAACGAACCGATGGGACGTTTTGGGTCTTTCAATCCTGCGCGCGCTCGGCGAATCGCCTTCGTTAACTTCGTAATAGCCTCATCCTGACCGACGACCATGGCGGTCAACGCTTTGTCCATGATCAGCAGCTTGTCGGATTCGCTCTGCGCCACCTTCTGGACTGGGATGTTCGTCATCATGGAGACGACGGCTGCACAATCCTCCTCGTTCACGTCGTAGACGGTGCTCTGCGCCTTCAATTCCCATTCGCGTTTGGCGATCTCAAGGTCGCTCAGCAGTTTCTTCTCCAGATCCCGCAGACGCGCCGCTTCCTCGAAATTCTGGTTCTTGACAACCTGGTTCTTCGATTGCCGGATCTTCTCGATCTCTTCCTCGAGCGTCAGAACTTCCTTCGGAACCTTGATGTTCGCGAGATGGATGCGTGCTCCGGCTTCATCGAGCACGTCGATCGCCTTGTCCGGAAGATGCCGGTCGGTGATGTAGCGGTCACTCAGGCGGACCGCGGCTTCAATGGCGGTCTCGGAGTATCGTACGCCGTGATGCTCTTCGTATTTCTGCTTGATGTTTTGGAGGATGCGGATGGTTTCATCCACCGTGGTCGCATCGACCATGATCTTCTGGAACCGGCGGTCGAGCGCGCCGTCCTTTTCGATGTACTGGCGATATTCGTCGAGGGTGGTTGCGCCGATGCATTGCAGGTCGCCCCGGGCGAGGGCCGGCTTGAACATGTTCGAGGCGTCGAGAGAACCGCTCGCGCCCCCCGCTCCGACGATAGTGTGCAATTCGTCGATGAACAAGATGACGTCCTTCGCCTTCTCCAGTTCATTCATCACGGCCTTCATCCGCTCTTCGAATTGGCCCCGGTACTTCGTCCCGGCGACCAGTGCGGCGAGGTCCAGCGTTACGACGCGCTTGTCGTGCAAAACCCGCGACACCTTCTTCTGCACGATGCGCAGCGCCAGCCCCTCGGCAATGGCGGATTTCCCAACGCCCGGCTCGCCAATGAGAACAGGATTGTTCTTTTTCCGCCGGCTCAGGACTTGGGCGACACGTTCGATCTCTTTTTCCCGGCCGACGATCGGGTCCAGTTTGTCCTCGACCGCCAGTTTGGTCAAATCGCGGCCGAAGTTGTCCAGGACGGGGGTTTTCGACTTTTCCTGCTTTTTCTCCTGCTGTTGGTGGCCGCCTGCTCCTCCCGGAGGGGAGGAAGGCTTGCCCGAAATGATGTTGTCCAGCTCGTTCCGGACAACGTCATAATGTACGTTGAACTGATGGAGCAGCTGGGCGGCGATATTGTCGTCGTCGCGCAGAAGGGACAGGAGGAGATGTTCCGTGCCGATGACGTCCGACTTGTAGAGCTTCGCTTCGAGATAGGTGATCTTGAGGACCTTCTCGGCCTGCTTGGTCAGGGGGATGTTGCCGATGGTGAGGGTTCCGCCCGAAGTCCGGACCGTATCCTCGATGGCTTTCTTCAGCTTGTTAAGGTGGACACCGAGATTCCGCAGGATCTTGACGGCAATCCCTTCTCCTTCTCGGATGATGCCGAGCAAGAGATGCTCGGTGCCGATGTAGTCGTGCCCGAGGCGCAGGGCCTCCTCACGGCTGAGGCGAATCACATCCTGAACGCGATTGGAGAAATTTCCTTCCATCGATACGGCCTTTTCCTTGGAACAAAGCGTTGAATGGGAACGTCCGAACTCTTGTAGTCGAAACGACCACGGTCGGGTGAAAGTTTCCAACCTCAATATAACCATTATTGGAGGGGCAGTCAAGAAAGCGTGAATTCCGCTCAATTCTTTGACATTGGGGCCAAAAAGCCTTAAATTTTTAACTGCACCTTCATTGATGGACCAGCGTGATTTCCCAGAAAGCCAGCGGAATAGACAAGAAGCATCAGCAGGACCTCATTGCAGGCGGTCCGATTCCCCGCCATCTGGCGATCATCATGGATGGCAACGGTCGTTGGGCAAAGCGGCGCAAACTCCCCCGTGTGGCCGGCCACAAGGAGGGGGTGAACTCGGTCCGTGACATCGTTGAGGCCTGCGGACAGCTGGGCGTTCAATACCTTACGCTCTACACGTTCTCCACGGAGAACTGGAAGCGTCCGACGGATGAGATATCGGTGTTGATGCGCCTGCTCGTGCACGCGCTCCGAGATGAGCGGGACCGGCTGCACCGCAACGGCGTCCGGTTGAAGGCCATCGGCGATCTTTCCCTTCTTCCCAAGGATGTTGCCGACGAAGTGCTCGACGCCATACATCTGACGCGCATGAACACCGGATTGACACTGGTACTCGCATTGAGTTACAGCGGGCGGTGGGATCTGACGCGGTGCGTCCAGAAGATCGCTGCCGACGTTCGTGAGGGACGACTCGAAGGATCGCAGATCACGGAAGACCTCATCACGCGCTCCCTGTCGACGGGCGAATTTCCGGAACCGGATCTTCTCATCCGGACGGGGGGAGAATACCGTGTCAGCAACTTTCTGCTTTGGGAACTTGCCTACAGCGAGTTCTATGTGACCAACGATTATTGGCCTGTGTTTCGTCGTCGACAACTTTACGACGCGATCGCGGATTTCCAAAAACGCGAGCGACGATTCGGGATGGTCAGCGAACAGTTAAAGACCGGCAAGTCCGCCGGGAAGCATTCGGAGAAGCATGAGACTCGAGTTGCGAAGTAAGATCGTCCTTACGTTGGCCGCCCTGCTCCTGGTCGTCGCACGCCATTCGTCCGCCCAGCCAACCCCTGATGTGTATCGCATTCTCGGGATCTCCGTGGAGGGGAACCGGAGCGGCGACCCCTCCGCCATCATCGCGAATACCGGATTGAAGGTCGGTGATGAGATCTCCATCCCCGGTGAGCAGGCGCGCCAGGCCATCCAGAGATTATACAATCTCCGCCTGTTCAGCGACATCCAGATCCTGATCGAGAACCGGACGCAGGACGGCGTCTTTCTGCTGATTCGCGTGAAGGAGAACGCACGCCTCGAGCGCGTCGAGTCCAAAGGGAACGACGAGTTCAGCGACGAAGACATTCAGAAGAAGGTCGGCCTGATCCGCGGACAGATCGTTACGGCCTATGACCTCTCGACCGTCGTGCGCACGCTCAAACGCGAGTACGAAACCGAGGGCTATCTGAATGCCTCGATCGCACCGAAGCTCGTGTCCGTCAGCGATACGACCTCGCGCGTCGTGCTCGCGATCGACATCGATGAGGGCCCGCAGGTGAAGGTGGACGCCATCCGCTTCCACGGCAATTCGGTCTACGACGACGGCGATCTGCGCGGCGAGATGAAAGAGACGTCGGAGCGGGCATGGTGGAAGTTCTGGGCGTCCAACAAATTCGACAAGAAGAAATATGCGGAAGACAAGGACCTCATTCTCGGCTTCTACCGCAAGAACGGATTTCGCGATGCCGAGATCCTCTCCGATTCGATCTCGTTCGACGCAAGCAAGAAGTACATGTCGCTCGACCTGTACGTCTACGAGGGTCCGCAATACCGCATCCGCGACATCACGTGGGAAGGGAATACGGTCTACCCGGCGGAGCTCCTGACCGCCCGGCTTGGCTTCCTCAAGGGTGATGTGTTCGACCAGGAGAAGTTCCAGCAGAACCTGTTCCGGAACGAAGCGGAGACCGATGTCTCATCGCTGTATTCGGATAATGGGTACCTCTATGTTCGCATCGAACCCGAAGAACGGGTCGTCCCGGGGGACAGCCTCGATATCGTGTTCCATGTGCGTGAAGGAAATCAGTTCCGCATCGGACGCGTGCTGATCTCCGGAAACACGAAGACATACGAGAAGGTCATTCGCCGCGAGCTCTTCACGAAGCCGGGGGATTACTTCAGTCGGCAGCTCATCATTCGGAGCGTCCGGCAGTTGTCTCAGTTGAACTACTTCAATCCGGAAAAAGTGAAGCCCGATGTGCGTCCCGTGGACGACAAGACGGTCGACCTGGAATACGACGTGGAGGAGAAGTCGAGCGACACGTTCAACATGTCGGTTGGCTACAGCGGCGCCTTCGGATTCAACGGCGGTCTGGGATTGGCTTTCAACAACTTTTCGTTGAGCGAGCCGCTGAAGGGCGGCGGCGGCCAGGTCCTCACGTTTGACTGGCAATTCGGCGTGAGCAACTACTATCGCACGTTCTCCATCGGGTTCCAGGAGCCGTGGATGTTCGATACGCCGACTCTGTTCGGCTTCAACATCTATGATACGCGCCAGGCATACTACGCAGACCTCCGCTATCGGGGCGCATCGATCCGCATCGGCCGCCGGTTCAAGTGGCCGGACATCTATTTCCGCGGCGACTGGACGGTCCGCTTTCAGCAGAACGAGTATTATCCGTTCAGCGGGACCTCGTCGCTGTATGACTACATTTATGAGGGGAAGTCGACGCAGTTCGGCGTGACGCAGGTGATCTCTCGAAACAGCACCGACAGCCCCATCTTCCCGTCGCGTGGTTCGAGCTTCGCGCTCTCGACGGAGGTCAACGGCGGTCCCATCTTTCCCGGTACCGCCCGCTATCACAAGCATGTGTTTAATGCAGACTGGTTCGTACCGATCATGAATTCCTCGCGATTCACGTTCATGGTCTCAAGCCAGGTCGGCATGGTGTTCGGATTCGAGAAGAATGCGTACATTCCATACCAGGATCTGTTCTACATGGGCGGAACGGGGCTTGGTCAGTTCTTTGTCACGCCGCTCCGCGGGTATGAGGACCGGACCATCGGTCCGGCAGAAGGACGGCTGGGCGGGAAGGCCATGTTGAAGCACACCGCGGAATTGCGGTTTGCGCTGGCGATCAATCCGATCCCCATCTACACGCTGGCATTTGCGGAGGCGGGCAATGTGTGGCTCGACCACACGGTCATGGACCCGCTCGACCTGCGCCGGTCGGCGGGCTTGGGCATTCGATTGCTCATCAATCCGATCGGGCTGATCGGGTTCGATTACGGATACGGCTTCGATGCGGCCGTGCCCGGCAGTGCGCCTCCGGGATGGAAATTCCACTTCCAATTCGGAAAGTCCTTTTAAGCATTGTTGATTGTTGATTGACGATTGTTGATTGAACGAACCGTACACAACACAAATCTAACTGAGGGTACCGTGAAGAAATTGATGCTTCTCCTTCTCGTGGTTGTCGCGTTCGCCGCACAGACGGTGTTCGCGCAGGCGCAGACAGCCAAGATCGCGTTTGTCAATTCGGAGACCATTCTCCGCGAACTGCCGGAAGCGCAGCAGGTCCGCAAAGAGCTCGAAGCGACCGTCAAGTCGTGGCAGGACGAGCTTGAGAAGATGGCGAAGGAGATCTCCGACGGCGTCGAAGATTATCAGAAGAAACAGGCGATGATGGACCCGAAGGCGAAGCAGGATCGGGAACGCCAGCTCACCGAAATGCAGGAACGCGCCCGCTTGTATCAGCAGCAGAAGTTCGATACGCGGGAAGGGGAAGCGGTGAAGTTGCGCGAGAAGAAATTCCAGCCGATCCAGGACCGCGTGCTGGAAGCGATCAAGCAGACAGCGAAGGCGGATGGCTTTAACTACGTGTTTGACAAACTCGAAACGGCGACCAACCTGCTGTACGCCGACGACAAGTTCGACCTGACCTACAAAGTGATCGACCGCTTGAAGCGCGGCACGGGCGGTGCGACCAAGTAAGCCGTACACGCGGCGGCCTGCCCTCGGGCGGGCCGTTGCCGTTCCTGACCCCAAGGAGTGACGTTCCATGAAGATCGTGTCGTTGTTCGTTCTGGCCCTGATGGTTGCCCTCGTTGTCCCGGGCGCGGCGCAAGTGAAGATCGCCTACTTCAGCTCGGACGCCGTACTCAAGCAAATGCCCGATGCGCAGGACGCGCAAAAGCAACTCGACCAGCTTGTGGCCGACTGGCAATCGGACCTGACGCGGATGCAAGATGACTGGAAGAGGAAGTTCGACGAGTACGACAAGCGGAAGCTGATCATGACCGACCAGCGCCGGGCGGATGCCGAAAAGGAACTCCGCGACCTCGACCAGAAGATCGTCGACGTTCGAACCCAGAAGTTTGGACAGAACGGCGAACTGTTCCAGAAACAGAACGAGTTGATGAAGCCGGTGCAAGACCGGATCTTCAAGGCCGTGCAGGAGGTCGCGCAGGAGGAGGGATATGACTACGTGTTCGACAAGAGCGGAGAGATCCTGCTGATGTACGCGAATGAAAAGTACGATCTCACGCAGAAGATCGTCGATCACCTGAAGGTCGTCGCGCCGACGGGGAAGTGATCCCGTGACCGTCCGAGAGATCGCCGCATGGCTCGGCGGGGAGGCCGTCGGTCCCGATACTGTCCTCACCTCGCACATCGCACGCGTCGCCAAGATCGAAGAGGCGCAGGCGGGCGATTGTTCCTTTCTGGCCAATCCAAAGTATCAGAAGCACCTTGCGACGACACAGGCGACCGCCGTATTGGTGTCGCGGTCGTTGGATGTCGCCGGCGTCGAGCGGACCACGCCCATCGCCTATATCAAGGTTGACGATCCATACGTCTCCTTCCTGCATCTCTTGAAGCGTCTGACCCCCGTCGTCGATCCGTTCCCCATCGCCGTCGATCCAACTGCGCATGTCGCGTCAACGGCCAGGCTCGGTGTCGATGTCGCTCTCGGTCCAGGCGTTCACATCGGTGATGGCGCCGTGATCGGTGACCGTACGCGCCTTGCGGCGAACGTCGTCGTCGGTCCGCACGCCGTGATCGGCAATGACTGCCTGTTGTACCCCAATGTTTCCGTGTATCATCAGTGCCGGATCGGCGACCGCGTCATTCTCCATTCCGGATGTGTCATCGGGTCGGATGGATTCGGCTTCGCGCCGAAGCAGGACGGGACGTACGAGAAGATTCCGCAGCTCGGCATCGTGGCGATCGAGGATGACGTCGAGATCGGGGCCAACACCACGATCGATCGCGCGACGATGGGCGAGACGAGGATCGAGCGGGGCGCAAAGCTGGACAACCTCGTGCAGATCGCGCACAATTGCGTGGTCGGCGCGCACACGGTCATCGCGGCACAGACCGGCGTCAGCGGCAGCACCAAGATCGGCGCGCATTGCATGATCGGCGGACAGGTGGGCATTGCCGGACACTTGGAGATCGCGGACCGCACCATCATCATGGCGCAGTCGGGAATTCCGAAATCGATCACGGAACCCGGGAAAGCCTACTTCGGGTACCCGGCGAAAGAGGCCCGGCATGCGCAACGGCTGGAAGCGGCGATCCGCATGCTCCCGGACACCATGCGGGAGCTGCAAGAAGCGCGACGCGCCATCGAAGAATTGAAGAAGGCCATGAATCGATCGTAGCGGCCGAGTGCCCCACGACGTGCAGAGGAAGCGACCATGCTTGTTCAACAGATGACGATCAAGAAGCCGGTGTCCATCTCGGGTGTGGGCCTGCACACCGGCGTCACCACCACCATGACGTTCAAGCCGGCCCCGGAGCATTTCGGCATCCGGTTCCGCCGCGTCGATATGGACGGCCAGCCGGAGATCCCGGCCGACGTCGATCACGTCGTCGAGATGAAGCGGAACACGACGCTCGGCATCGGAGACGCCCGCGTCCACACGATCGAGCACGTGCTCGCCGCGGTTGCGGGGCTGGAGATCGACAACATCATCATCGAGCTGGACAACGTCGAGCCCCCCATCGTCGACGGCAGTGCGAAGCCGTTCGTCGACCTGCTGCGGCAGGCGGAGCTCGAGATCCAGGATGCGCCCAAAGACTTCATCGTCATCGATCAACTCGTTGATTACAAGGACGATGCACGCGGCGTTCAGATCGTCGCGATGCCGCTCGACGATTTCCGCATTTCCGTCATGATCGACTACAACAATCCGGCGCTCGGGACGCAGCACACCGGCTTGTTCAGCCTGGAGAAGGAATTCGCGGACGAATTCGCTTCCGCGCGGACCTTCTGCTTTCTCCACGAGGTCGAAATGCTGCACGATCAGGGATTGATCCGCGGCGGCAATCTCGACAACGCCATCGTCATCGTCGACCGCGAGCTGAAGCAGGATGAGATCAAGAAGCTGACGCACAAGCTGGGGATCGATCACTCGGTCATTCTCGGCTCGACCGGGGTGCTCAACGACAACACCCTGCATTATCGGAACGAGCCCGCCCGCCACAAGCTGCTCGACATGGTCGGCGATCTTGCGCTCATCGGCGCACCGCTGAAGGCGCAGATCCTGGCCGCGCGACCGGGACATGCCGCGAACGTTGAATTTGCCCGCAAGGTCCGCAAACTGCATCAGCAGAAGAAGCTGGTCAAGAAGTACCAGCATGAGAAGAAGTCGGGCGTCGTGTTCGACGTCAACGCCATCCAGCGCATCCTGCCGCACCGCTATCCGTTCCTGCTGGTCGACAAGATCGTCGAGTTCCAGATGGACGAGCGGGTCGTCGGCATCAAGAATGTCACGATGAACGAGCCCTTCTTCGCGGGGCATTTTCCCGGACAGCCCGTGATGCCCGGCGTGCTCATCATCGAAGCGATGGCACAGGCGGGAGGCGTACTGCTCCTGAACGGCATCGAGAATCCGGGGAACAAGCTCGTCTTCTTCATGTCGATGAACAATGTGAAGTTCCGCCGTCCGGTCGTCCCCGGCGACCAGCTCGTGATGGAGGTGAAGATGCTCCACCGCCGGACGAAGCTGATCACGATCCGCGGCGAGGCCTTCGTCGAAGGCAACCTGGTTGCAGAAGGCGAGTTCACCGCCGCCATCGTCGACCGGGAAGAAGGCAAAGCCAAGACCGCCGACTGACCGTTCACCGGTCTTTCTCTCCACCAGAACAAAGCGAGTCCGTATGTCTGTGAATATCGATCCCCGCGCAGCTGTCCATTCCAATGCTCATCTCGGCGAGAATGTGACCATCGGTCCGTTCGCCGTCATCGAAGCGGATACGGTCCTCGGTGACGGGACCATCGTCGGTGCGCATGCCATCGTCAATCGATGGACAACGCTCGGACGGGAGTGCCGCATCGCCCCGTTCGCCTCGGTCGGCGGCGCTCCGCAAGACCTGAAGTACAAGGGCGAAAAGACGACCCTCACGGTTGGCGACCGATGCGACATCCGCGAGTATGTCACCTTGAATCGCGGGACGCATGAGACCGGCGAGACGATCATCGGGAGCAAC
>Ga0105103_10000412_pt1 | contig 23920 bp, 7 predicted proteins | sample PPLLaktember2015_2_FD_79107 | JGI IMG/M metagenome (GOLD analysis project Ga0105103, IMG submission 79107) | Freshwater sediment microbial communities from Prairie Pothole Lake near Jamestown, North Dakota, USA - PPLs Lake P7 Core (6) Depth... | ecosystem: Environmental > Aquatic > Freshwater >...
TCCCAACTGGAGCTCCAGCTCCACCATTGCCAACTGTAACCGTCATAACGTCGGTAGGAGTTACAGCGAATGCAGCATTATATACAACTCCTCCTCCACCTCCTCCACCTCCCATGTCGGAACCACCGCCACCTCCACCAGCAACAACAAGAGCTTTAACTGAAGTAACTCCAGAAGGTACTGTCCAGCTTCCACTGGAAAGAAATATCGCTAGGGTTTCGGGAAGAGAAGAGAAACTCATTGAAGCACCAGTATTTCTATCTGCTCTATTTGCTATAAATCCTGTATCAGTGTGGGATGCCGAATTAGTATGTGTTGAAGCGTGGCTAGCATGACTCATTTATCCTTTCTCCTCTCCAATATCTACAGGATCATTTGGGTATAATTTTTTCCACTTTAAGTTAAAAGCTTTTACAAAATAATCAATAAAATCTTTTCTAGTATAATCTTTATTGCCTTCTTCAGATATTGATGTATTATAATATTGAGCTTGTTTAGATTGATCTATGGTATTAAAATATTCGTTGTATATACTTTTATTACTTTCAAAAGCTATAGAAAAAAACTCTCTATATCCAGTTGAGTTATAAAAAGGGTCAAAACCAATTATTCCTTTATAGTTATAGTTGGTAAAATTCTCTAATTCTTCTTGAGTAAATTCAAGATTTTTTTCTACTACTATTTGCTCTGCTATAGCTCTATCAAAATTGAAAAAAGGATTTTTAGGCGTTATACTATCTATGGCTATATAGTTTTGTTCTATTCTTGTTTTTCTAGATGGCAAAACTAAAGACAAAATCTCAATAAAAATAGATTTTAAATAACTACAAATCTCATCTTGGGGGTTTCCTACATAAGAAAAATCTATCATCAAATTACCACTACTAAGAGAAAAAACGGAACTATTGTTATATATTTCTTTCGGTGCTTTTACTATTAAATTTCCATTTGGGCTTTTTTCTTTTACTTGGTAATCAACTTTGTCCTTTATAAAAATAAAATCATCTTCAAGTAAAATAACTTTTATCTCATTTTTGGTTATGGGAGTATTAGGATTTGAAACCAAAGCGGCTCTAGCATCAAGCAAGTCCCAAAAGGGACTTGGCTTATTTATATCAAGTTTTGAGTCATGGTATATTTTTATATTCATTCATCTCTTCTTGAGGATTAAGTTTTTTAAATTCACAAACAAAATTATAAACAAAAGAATCAATAAATTTATCAACAGATACTGATTCTTCCTCTAACTTCATAGACGTAATGCCATATCCAGTTCTTGGAGAGTCATCTCTATCTGACAAATATTTCTTAAACTCTTCGGGATCATAAATCATAGTTATTATCATGCTCTCATGAACTCCACTAGGATTTTTAAAAGTACTAGTACCACCTATTTTCTTTTTATCTACAAGAAAATCATGAGTAGGAGTTTCTTCCACTTTTTTATTAATTAAATGCTCTATAGTTTTTATAGCAGTTTTTCTAGATAAATCTGCTATTTCATTAAAGCAATCACCAGTTCTTGTATATTCTATAACTATCTCGTCTTTAGAAAATAAAAATGTTGATGTATCTTTCTTTTTCTCTATATCACTGGCCATCATAGGAGAGGTCACATAAGTTTCTCCATCTATAGATTCCATTTTTAAAGCTTCTACGGGCCTTCTTCTAAAAATAACATTTCTGTCTATAGTGAAGACTCTTAGTCTATTAGTTTTAACTATGGTATCGGGGTTGTGAACAAAGGCTGTTCTGCCTTTTATGATGTCCCAAAAAGCATTATCCTTAGGTGGCACACTAGCATCAACATCTCTATAAATTTCTATATTCATTCAATACTCCTCTCAATAGCATATATGCTATTTGAGAATTAACATTTTTACTCTTTCTGGAGAGGTGTTAGTTTTGTTTTCTAATACTTTTCCTATTATTGAACCGGGCATTATAGCTTCAATGTTATTTGCTTTAACTGCAAATCCATCTTCTCCGCTAACTAATAGATCTCCTATTTCTAATATGTCTTTTGTTTTTACAAAAATTATTCCAGCTAGACCAACTGGATATTTATTTTCTTTATTCTCTGCGCTAAGAGCATAACCATAAGAATCAGAATATACTCCTACCACTGCTTTATGTGCACGCTTGAATGATTTTACCAAGCCTTTTTCCGTTTGAACAAGAACGTCACCTGGTTCTGCATTGTCTTCTATGCTTTTTTCCATAAACTCTGCTAAGTCTGCATATACTGCATTATATACTCTTGTAGCATATAGATAACCATTCCAGTTTAGTCTAGTGGTTTTATCTGGAGCTGTACTGCTCGTGTCCCATGTTCCCGCTGCTCCTTGAGAGGATATATAAGCTAAAGGAAGAGTAACGTTTGCTGAACCATTGAATGCTTGTGCAGAACAAGTCATACCAAGACCAGAAACAGCAAAATCTCTAGAATTTGTTAATGTAGTTGCTGAAGTAGCAGAATTTGCAGAAGTCGCCGAAGTAGCTGTTGCTGAGTTTCCCGAACAAGATGCCGAAACAGAAACTGTTTGGGCAACAGTTGGCTTAGATGCAGGAGTTATAGTCATAGAAGAGGCCCCATCCCCAACTATAGTTGCTAATAAAACTTCTGTATCTGTTGCTGCTACTGGAGTACACGTTAAAGTATAAGAAGCAGTTTGATCATAAGTATAACTACCACCAGCAAGAGCTCTTGTCCTAGAGCTTCCACTTGCATTTGCGTAAGCAAGCTTCAAATAGTTTGGAGTAGAACCATCTAGCGTTGCACCAGATAACGCCCAAGCTGTTTGAGCTGGCATCTCTACTAATAAACCATCTAGTTTTACAGATTTAGTAGTTGGTGGAATTGATGCATAAGAATCAGGTACGGTTACTGAATATTGTACTAAAACTGTTGCAGCAGTTATATCTATACTTGTCCAAGTATTTGTAGATGCTACTCCGCCAGATAGAATAACATTTGTTGCCCCAATAAAGGCTTTTAATAACGCTCCTTGCTTATTAAGTAAATAATAAAAATCTCTACCCAAATCTTGAGCATAGTATCTATCTCCTATAGCTAATGGGCTTCCGCCGCTATAATCAAAATTATGATGTTCTGGACTAGCCATCTTATTCTCCTATTATTATCTTTATACTTCTACAGAAGTAGTTGCTGCCCCACTAAGTATAGATTCTCCAAATGTTGCAACCACTCTGTCAACTGCTACTGATACCGCTCCGCTAATAATACCTCCGCCAAGAATATAATTCCATCTAAATGCATTGCCAGTTCCACCATCTCCATCAAATACCCAAGAGTGATCGGATATTAAAGCGGCTCTAGCTGTAGAACTTGCCGTACTATATTTAGAATAACCACCATGGAAATGTACTCCCGTCTTAGGAACTTGAGCATCCCATCCATTTAGTATAGCGTCATATTTTGAAGTAGATAGAGTGCAATAATAGAATATATAAGTCATATCAGTTACATTGCTAATATCCCAGCTTCCTATATTTTGGTTGAAAGACGATGCTTGAGTAAACATATTGTACATATTAGTTAAACTGCTTGTAGTCCAACCACTAATGTCTTGATTGAAGGCTGTAGCATATGCGAACATGCTACTCATTGTTTTTACGCTACTTACATCCCATCCACTTATGTCACCATTAAAAACTAAATTCTGATAGAACATAGAACTCATATCTGTTACTTTGCTAACATCCCAAGAATTTAGATTTTGTAAGAATGGCTGATCACATTCCCTAAACATTTGTTTCATACTAATACAGCTATTTGGACTCCATCCACTTATATCAGGTATAATTCCCGTTACTTCATAAAACATAAAGTCCATAATTGTAGCACCACTAACATTCCAGCCACTAATATCTGGTATAGAAGAAGATCGCTGGAACATAGCAGTCATGTTAGAAACTTTGCTTACATCCCAATTTTCTACCCCAGGTATATTAGAGGTTCTACTAGCAAATATATAACTCATATTTGTGACGGCGCTTATGTCAAAATCAGAAAGATCTGTACTGAAGCTAGTTGAGCCGCTAAATAAGCTAGCCATATTAGTAACACTACTTGTATCCCACTTGGTTATGTCTTGATTAAAGTTTAAAGCTGCGGAAAACATTCCCTCTATTGTTGTTGCGCTACTTATATCCCATCCAGTTATATCCTGGTTAAATGCATTTGCGCTAGCAAACATTCCCGTAAAGTCTGTTACGTTACTTACATTCCATCCACTGATGTTTTGATCAAATACAGTAGCAGAATTAAACATTCCGCTCATGTTTGTTATTTTACCAACATCCCAAGAGCCAATATTTTGATTGAAAGCTTCAGCATTTTCAAATATATTATTTATCGAAGTAACATTCCCAGTTTTCCATCCACTAATGTTTCCGTTAAAAACTGAAGCATAACTAAACATATATTCCATGTTTGTTACATTGCTTACATCCCAAGAGCTTAAATCTTGGTCAAAGACATAACAATCATAGAACATATAACTCATATTCGTTATGTTAGAAATATCTAATTCATCTGTTGCCGTGAATCCCGTTAGCTCGTCACATTCTGCAAATTGATATCCTTTGTTGTGAAGCTTTACTCTTCCCCATTGTTTTACGTCTAATAATTTAGACGTATAGCTTCCCCCATCAAATCCAAAACCTTCACATGTTCCACAAATTAGAATTTCGTAAGTACCTCCAACGCTATATTGGTGAGTAGCTTCTGGTTGATTATAAGTGGTTATAATGTTGCTAGTTCCGTCGCCCCACCACACTGTGAAGTTATAGGTACCATCAACATCTAAATGTAATTTTAAATTTGGAGCACCAGGGTCCCAACCAGTTACCCACTTTCTAGCACTAGGAGCTCTTGCCCCAGTACCAGCAACAACTCTCCAACTAGTTATAAATGTTTCTAATCCAATTGTCGTTGCTAAACCGCTTAAAGTAGCCGTACCAGATGTATCTACTATTCTATTAACAGAGTTAATAGAAGAGCCACTTAAATCAACTCCTCCAGTACCCTCCCAATATTCTGGTTCTCGTTTTGTATAAGCTATTCCACTTAGAGTAACAGAGCCTGAAGGGTTAAATATTGATTCAACCTCTATTATAGAAGAACCACTTAAGCTTATGCCGCCGCTTCCATAGTTTCCAAAATCAACTCCTCCAGAACCTCCATCGGTTATAGTCCACAAGTGAGTATCAACTAAATGAGTACGACTAGCATCTCCAACCGCACTATATTTAGAGGTACCAGCACTAAATTTTACACTGTCATTTATAGATTGAGCACCCCATCCATTTAATAAATCATCATAGAAGTTAGTTCTAATAATTAAGCTATTGAACATATCGGAAGCATCAGTAAGTGAGCTGATATCCCAATCTCCAATGTTTCTATCAAAAGCAGAAAGACAGAACATCCATATCATACTCGTTACTTTGCTTGTATCCCAATTACTTAGATCTTGGTTGAATTTAGTTGCAATATCAAACATTGCTCCCATGTCTGTAACATTACCTGTATTCCATCCGCCTATATTTTGATTAAATACATAAGCAGACTCAAACATATATTCCATTGATTCTACTTTACTTACGTCCCAACCACCGATATCTTGATTGAACTTTGCGGCTGTATCAAACATACTAACCATAGATGTTACGCTTCCAGTATCCCATCCGCCTATGTTTTGGTTAAAGACAGCAGCATTATAGAACATTTGGATCATAGATGTAACTTTGCTTACGTCCCAACTGCCTATATCAACATTGAAATAAGAGTTGTCCCTAAACATAGCAGTCATATCCGTAGCGCTACTAGTTATCCAACTACCAATGTCAGCATTATATTTACAATCATAGAACATCCAACTAAAATTAGTTACCTTACTTACATCCCAAGAATTTAAACTATAATTAAACGCACCAGTAGAACTAAACATTCCGGCCATGTTTGTTACTTTGCTAGTATCCCAACCCGTTATGTCTTGATTGAAATAATCTGTTCCATCGAACATAGTACTCATGTCTGTGGCGCTACTAGTTATCCACCCACTAATGTCCTGGTTAAACTTCAAAGCATACTGGAACATAGAGCTCATGTTTGTTACTTTGCTTACGTCCCAACTAGAAATATTACCATTGAATACTTCAGCTTCTCCAAAAATACCCTTCATATTAGTTACATTACTTACAATCCAAGAATTCAAATTTTGATTAAAAGATATAGCTAATTTAAACATATATTGCATGGTAGTAACTTTGCTTACATCCCAATCATTTATATTTTGATTAAATAAGTCAGCCGAATAGAACATATAACTCATATCTGTAATGCTACTAGTATCCCAATCTCCATCAAAAGCTACATCAAAAGCATCTGCTCCATAGAACATTCCCAACATGTTTGTTACTTTGCTAGTATCCCAGTTTATGTTTGCTCCTTCGTTATTGAACACCTTTGCTCCAGAGAACATCTCTGACATGTTGGTAACGTTGCTAGTGTTCCAGCCTGGTCCAGCACTAATATCCTTATTGAAGGATTCTGCTCCATAGAACATTCCATTCATATCTGTTACTTTGCCAGTGTCCCAACTCCATAAATCCCCATTGAATGCTTTAGCATAGTTAAACATCCAACTCATATCGGTAACACTACCAACATCCCAAGCGCTTAGATCTTGATTGAAAGCATCAGTTGTATCAAACATCCCCTCCATATTTACTACTTTACTAACATCCCAACTGCCTATGTTTTGATTGAATTTTGTGGCCAAAGAGAACATCCAGGACATATCTGTAACACTGCCTGTATCCCAACTAGTTATATCTCCATTGAAAGATGAGCTGCCACCACAAGCAAACATAGAGCTCATGTCGGTAACGTTGCTTACGTCCCAACTACTTAAATTTCCGTTAAATAAAGATGCTCCAGAGAACATCTCAGACATATCTGTTATATTAGATAAATCAGGAGAGTCTATAGCGCTATAAGTTAGATTAATGCAGCTTTTAAATTGATGTCCATTGTTGTGTAGCTGAATTGCCCCACCCCACTGTTTTATATCTATAAGTTTAGTAGCGTCTCCAGAAGCAAAACCAAATCCATTACAGATTCCATCTATTGTAACATCATAGGTTCCCGCTACAGAATATGTATGAATTACATCGGCATCATCCCAAGCAGTTATGGTACTACTGGTAGTGTCACCCCAATATACAGTGAAATTATAAGTACCTCCACTATCTAGTGGTAACTTAATCTGGTCATCATTTGTTTCTCCGCCAGCATTATCTGTTTTCCAAGTCATAGTGAATACTGTTCTTACTTCGGCTGTTCCACCTAATGATCCAATTCCCCCGACTGTGTAATAGTGAGTTATAGGCTCTCCATTCAGGCCCATACCTAAGTTTAGATCAGTATCACTTAGACCAAGAGAAGTGTAGTAAGTGTTCAGCTCTACTATTCCGTCTCCAACAAATATCCAATCGCTAATCGGATTAATATAAGTAGAAGCACCACTAAATGCCATTCCACCAATAGCTGCAGCAGTTATCTCTATTGTAGATGGGGCCATTCCACCAAGAGCTGTTAAGCTGCCAACCATATCGAATAGTAATTCGATTTCCCAAGCCCAAGACATGGTCTCGTCGATAACGATTGCTCCACCATGATAGTGCCAATAGAGCTCGCAGTATACATCTTCTGGATAAGCTCCACCATTGAACTCTGCAAGGCCAACCATATCGAATGGCAAATCGTCCACAACGTTTATAGAAGTTCCACTTAGAACAATCTCTACTCCAACTGGATAGTAGGTCATTTCTACAGGGTCTCTTTCTGTAGCTGCAGCACCATTAAATACAGCTGAACCAGAGGCTACATAGGGCGTTCTCTCCCATTCATATGTAGAAGATCCACTAAATACAGCTCCACCAGCCCCAAGACCAAATGCAAATACTATAGTATAGGAAGATCCGCCAAGTCCAAATAATACTCCAGAACCAATATATAAGCCGGTTATATATAAAGAATAAGTAGCAGCTCCAGAGGTACTTATAGATCCGCCGACGTCAGTGAAATTCATTATTAAAGCTTCTGGCCCTCTTGAATAACCATATACAACTGATTTCCTAAATCCAGACCAATAAGCTAGAGAATAGAAAAGATCAGGTGAAGTATCACTATGAGCTAGATTTACTTCTCCCGTATATCCTGGCTCATATCTATTTCTTATCCAAATGTCGACTCCGTCAGAATCTACTAACAAAAAGGAGTCATAATTAGGTGTTAAAGCTGAATTTATTAAGTTTGCTACATCTTGAAAAGTTGGAGCTGAATCTGTAGTTATGCTATATTCAATTGAGTTGACTTTAAAGTAATAAGTGGTATGATCAAATAAACCAGAAAAGTCTGTAGCCTCTAGCTCACCGCTAGGTCCCAATCCTGTCTTTCTTATAGTTGTTCTTCTAGCTCCCGCCAAAGAAACGTTGGCGGAACCGCTTGGTGAAGACAACTTAAAGCTTCCGACAGTATCAAAGTTTTTAATATATAAGCTTTCTGAAGAGCCAGATATTAATAGGGGCTTAGTTTTAATTGAATAATTTAATTCTACAAAACCTAATAGGCTCTTAGATGGCAGCTTCTTTTTTATAGAACTCTTTCTGCCAGTTGGGCCTACAACGTAAGCTTCTATTTTAGATTTTCCAGTAAATCCAAAGTTCAATAAACTATTAGCATTAACATCTAGCTCTATTCTAAATAAACTAATTATACAAATAGAACCGGATGCTAAATAGCTTCTATCAACTTCTAATATGTTTTCTTTGTTAAATCCAATCTTTGGCGAAGTTGCTATAAAACTAAAAGATGGCTGAAATGCCGAATTAGCTTTTTCTTGTTTAAATCCATGCCACCCAATCAAAGAAGAGAAAAGATCTTTCCCTGTAGTACCTCTATCTATTGTTACGGCTCTCTTTTTGCTCCCTATAACTTTATAGATTATAATATCTTGATCTCGATCTTTTCCTATTATTTCTGATTTGAATTTGGGTTGTATTACTTTATTTATTAGATTAGTAACTTCCAAATAAGACGGCGACTTTCTAGTAGAAACACTATACTCAGTTCCTTCTATTTTAAAGTAATAAGTGCTAAAATCCGCTAGTCCAGAAAAAGACTTAGCGTTAATTCCCATACTATGTTGCCTCTCATGTTTAACTTAACGCTATGGTGCATCTTCTTCTGAAGTTTCAGCTGCGCCACTTAATGTAGACTCACCATCTCCGATATAGAACCTATCTCTATAAGTTTCTGATATTCCAGTGAGTATCAACTCTCCATTTCCTGAAGTAGTTACGTCAACCTCCGCATCAGCCATAGCTCCACTTAGTGTTGCAGGGCCCGACGTAGAAACTATAACTATTATTTGTTGAGTAGAGGCCCCATCAAATGCAGCCGAACCAGACATAGAAACTATCCTGACAAGCTCTCTAGTAGCAGCTCCACTTAGGGTAGCAGAGCCAGACATAGAAATAATTACATCTACTTGATTAGATGAAGCTCCACTAATAGTAGCTGAACCTGAGGCAGACTTTATGACTATCAATTGACTAATAGTAGTACCACTTAAAGTAGCTGAGCCAGAAGCGGTTATTGTTCTAATAATATTTCTAGCTGCTGTTCCACTCATAGTTATTCCACCGCTACCAGTTTTATCAAATCCTATTGTCTTGGAAGCTCCACCAGCGTGTATAGCTCCACCAGATCCGGTATATTCTATCGGAGTTCTATAAGTTAAAGCAGCTCCTCCACAACTAATTCCACCAGTAACGGAGTTATACCTGAAGGCACTACCAGTACCACCATCTGTTATGGTCCATAGGTCAGAAGCAATCATATGAGCCCTTGCTGCTGATGATGAAGAGCTATATTTGGAGCTTCCGCCATGGAACTTAACGCTGCTCTTTAGAGATTGAGCGTCCCAACCTATCAATATAGAGTTGTAATTGTTTGTAGATAGAGTAGCTCCTTCAAACATACTCTCTGCATCTGTTACCTTACTTACGTCCCAAATATCCAAGTCCTTATTGAAGGCCAAAGCATTATAGAACATACCACTCATCAAAGTAACTGCCCCAGTTTCCCAGGTACTTATATCCTGATTGAACATAGCAGCATTATAGAACATGAAGGTCATATCTGTTACCTTAGATGTATCCCAGCTACTGATATCTTGGTTAAAGGTTGTAGCGCTAGATCCACCAAACATAGCACTCATATTAATAACGTTACTAGTATCCCATCCGCCTATGTTCTTATTGAAAGCCATTGCTTGATAGAACATACTGCTCATATTAGTGGCGCTTCCAGTATCCCAATTTCCAATATCTTGATTGAAAGCTAAAGCTCCATAGAACATGTTGCTCATATTTGTTATGGTGCTTACATCCCAACCGCTGATGTCGCTATTGAACAAAGAGGCATTCATAAATATTCTGCTCAAGCTCGTATTAGTGCTCAAATCGGGGTTATCTGTTGCAGAGAAAGTAATGAGCTTATCACATCTATAGAATTGATATCCATTGTTGTGAAGCTTAATGTTTCCCCAATGTTTAACGTCTATTAATTTCGATTTATCCCCATTTGCACTAGCAAAACCAAATCCCTGACAAGTACCAACTATATCTACATTGTAAGTACCAGCTATAGAATAAGTGTGGGTTATATCAGGATCATTATAAGCAGTTACTGTACTACTACTACCATCCCCCCAATGTACTATGAAGTTGTAAGTTCCTCCACTTGCAAGTGGTAGTTTTATCTGTGTAGAAGTAGTTTCAACATATCCTGTATTGTCGGTCTTCCAAGTAGTTCCAAAGTAAGTAGGAGGAACTATAATAGCAGCTCCACTAAATGTAGCTGAGCCAGATGCTGTGTATATTCTTTCTACTGATCTCAAGGCAGTACCGCTTAAGGTTATAGAGCCAGATCCTATGTAGTATCCACCCTTTTGCCATCCAGCAGATCCACTTACAACAATAGATCCAGAAGCAATATAATCACATACTTTCGTTACCACAGATGTTGCAGAGCCACTCAAAGTAATATTACCAGTAGCTGAAATAATAACTAAAATAACTAGAGCAGCTCCACCAGCATGTATTGCTCCGCCAGAGCCAGTATATTCTATCGGAGTTCTATAAGTTAAAGCCGAGCCACTAAAAATAGCAGATCCAGATCCACCATATTCTCTATCTCTATATGTTGAAGCTGCTCCACCAAAAGTTATCCCAGAGTATTCATAGTCTGAATCTCTACCTGGCTCAACAACTACAACTAAGTAGTTCTCTGCGCTAGCATAACTCCAAGCTCCGCCGCCTTTACTAACATAAAGCTTAAAATCATCTATATCGTATATTATTCCGCCAGCGTCTATGGAAATTGAGTTGATTGAAGTTTTGTTTATAGCATAGATTCCAAATTCGCTCGGAGTAAAAAGATCCATATCTAATTTACCAGTACCAGAATTTTGAATATATATATTAGAGTCCTTTTCCGAAACTATATCTACTTTAGCTCCCTCATCAGAATAAAGTTTTATATAATGACTTTCAGTATTTCCAAAATATATATCATCATTAGCTCTAAAGAAATCTGCTGTAACTTTATAGTTTAAATATAAATCTCCACTCTGATAAGTGGGATTAGTAACTTGTAGAGTGCTATAGATATTTTCTCCCGCCATATTTGTAAGACTAGAATCTATACCACCTAAAGTGTAATCTACATTTTCAACTAATTTAGTTGAAGAAAGTCTAGTTTTGTATATTGATACATAGGGATATGTACCATGATTTAAAATTAAATAAGTTCCATCAGGTGAAAAAGAAATTCCATAATATGGAGATACATCTTCCATATAGGGAAGAGTTAAGGTATTAAAAATATCTCCATCTTTTTCATATATTCTTATAGATGAGTTAGTTCCCGCAACTAGATACTTACCATCAGGAGAAAAAGCACAGCAAGATCCCGTAAGACCTGGCGGATAATTTCTAGTAAAATTATAACTGAGTGAATAAGTTTCTCCATTTCTCTTAAAGACATTTACCTTAGATCCAGTCCCATATCTGGTTATAGCTAACTCATCTCCAGCGGGAGAGAAGGAGTTGCTATATTCTGCGTTAGCGTCTTTATCTATATATTTATTTAAAACCGCTTCATAAGTATCGCCATTTTTTTCAAAAAGAGTAAAATAATCTCCGGCTGTTCCTAAAACAAAATATTCCCCATTTTTCAAAAAACCTATACTACGCCCAGAATAGTTTCCTACTCCCTTTATAACGCTATCTATGAAGTCAATATAAGTAAATACGTCCTCGCTTCTTTTATATATTTTTACTCCAAGAATTGATCCGCCAGTATTGAAGCCTAAAATTAAATGAGTATCTTCCGGAGAAAACATACAACAATTTATAGCAGCTGAAGGTAAATCATCAGGATCATCTAATTTAGTAAAAACATCTCCACTTCTTTTATAAATAGTTATATAAGGAGAATTGTTGTGGGCAACAACTAAATAAATCCCGTTATTTGAAAAAGCACAACCAGAATAGGCTGGTCCAGCTGGTAAATCTACCGGGTCACTTAGCTTATTAAATGTATCTCCAGTTCTTTTATAAATAGTTATATAAGGTGAGGTGTCATGAGCTACAGCTAGATAGATTCCATCATTAGACCAAGAGCTACCATAAGAAGCATCGGGAGGTAAACTATCAGGAGTTATTTCAGATAGGCTACAAGTAATAGGGGACGTAAAAATACTGAAATTAGACCCACCATAGAATCTATCTCTTGGATATCCATAAGTTTCATAAGAAACTTCATCAGAGCCTATATCTGTTATTTTTTCGTCTACAACTATATTTTGAGGATTTGATTTATATATATCTATTTTATTCTTCATCATTATGGAGTTACCTCAAAAGTTGTTGTCGCTACTCCACTTAGAGTTGCGGAACCAGATCCCTCCCAGTATTCAGGGTCTCTATTATATTCAGCTATACCAATTAGCTTTATTAATCCAGTTGGAACATAAGGATCTTTTGCTACTATAGCTGTTCCACTAAGAGTCATAGATCCTGATCCCGTATAATATTCGGGGTCTCTCTTTGTTACAGATGTTCCACTTATAGTTATTCCGCCGCTAGCAATAATAGAGTTACAAGTTCCAGATCCTGTTCCGCTAAGAGTAATTGATCCAGAGCCAACATAAAGTTCGGGATCTCTATTGGCTAATGCGGAACCACTTATTGTTATACCATAGTGCGGCATATGAATAAATATAGGAGAACTACTTAATCCACCATCTTGTATAGTCCATCCATGCTCTGCTATAATAGTTGCTCTTGCTGCTGATCCATTGGAAGTATATTTAGTATAACTACCTACACTGAAAATCTCTCCGGGTTGTAGATCCAATTTACACCAACCAGTTAATAAAGCATCATAGTTTTCTGTTGATAAAGAAGGAATTGCATAATAGCTACCAAACATATTTGTAAAATCGGTAACCTTGCTAACATCCCAACTGCTTAAATCTTGATTGAAAGCAAGATTGTTATAAAACATACGATTCATATCTGTTACATTGCTTACATTCCAGCTACTTATATCCTGATTGAATCTAGACAGATAAAACATATAACCCATATAAATAGCGCTTCTAGTATCCCAATTGTCTAGGGGCTGATCAAACAAAGATGCCCCATCAAACATATCGCTAAAATAATATACTTTACTTACATCCCAAGAATTGAGTGGCTGATTAAAAGAGTAAGCATTTAAAAACATTTGCGATGTTATAGTAACTTTAGATGTAATCCAACTATCTAACGGTTGATTAAATGAAGTTGCATAACCAAATGTCTGATACATACTAGTAACATTACTTGTGTCCCATCCGCTAATATCTTGATTGAACGAACTCGCTTTATAGAAAGTACTTCTTAGATCTGTAACTTTACTTGTATCCCATCCGCTAATATCTTGATTAAAAGAAGAAGCCTCAGAAAATGTATAATATAAAGTAGTTACTTTACTTGTATCCCATCCACTTATATCTTGATTGAATGAAGTGGCACTACTAAATACATTTCCCAAATCAGTAACTTGACTTATATTCCAGCTTCCTATTGGCTGATTAAATGAAGTTGCGCCATAAAACATACTATATATAATAGAAAGCTTATTAGTATTCCAACTTCCGATATCTTGATTGAACGAGGTGGCTCCAGCAAACATATACGATGTATTAGATAAATTTTTTGTATCCCAGCCACTTATATCTTGATTGAATGAAGTGGCATCCCTAAATAATTGAGAGGTACTAGTTAATTTACCTACGTTCCAACTACCTATATCTTGATTAAACGAAGTACACTTATAAAATAAAGCATCCATATTAGTAACATTACTAACGTCCCAACTGCTTATGTCTTGATTAAAGGTTGAATGATTATAAAATATTCCGCTTATGTTGGTATATCCACTTATATTCCACCCAGTAACATCCTGATTAAAAGAAGTACAATCACTTAAGAAATAAAGTAAGCTTGTTGCTTTACTATTGTTTACTAAATTCGTTACATCCTGATTAAAAGAAGTACAACTACTAAACATTTGAATAAGGTTAGTAACATTACTAACATCCCAACTGCTTATGTCTTGATTGAAAGCTGAACTACGGAACATATATGACATTGATGTTACTTTGCTCGTATTCCAATTGGTTATATCCCCATTGAAAACTTTTGCTGCATCAAACATATTATCTGCATATAGTAAAGAACTAGTATTCCATGGTAGATCCTGATTAAATTTATAACAAACATAGAACATATATCTCATGTCTGTTACTTTACTTACGTCCCAGCCTCCTATGTCTTGATCAAAGATTTGATTATAATAGAACATACGGAACATATTTGTTACTTTACTTGTATTCCAATTCCCAATATCTTGATTGAATGCCGAACAAGAATCGAACATATAAGTCATTGATACCACATTACTAGTATCAAAATAACCTATATCTCCATTGAACAAAGTACATCCCAAAAACATTGCGGTCATCGAAGTGATATTGCTAGTGTCAAGATGATCACTTGCACTAAATCCAGTTAGTTTGGTGCAATTTACAAATTGATAGCTATTATTATGAACCCTTGCTGTTCCCCATTGAGATATATCTAGTAGCTTTGAATTATCTGCTGCATTTCCTGCCGTTGGGAATCCAAATCCTTCTATTGTACCTTGTATCGTTACTTCATAAGTACCAGCTACCGAATAAGTATGAGTTATGTCTGGATCATTATAGGCCGTAATAGTGCTATTATTTCCGTCTCCCCACCACACTGTGAAGTTATAAGTACCACTATTTGATAGAGGTAACTTAATTTGATCAGAGTTAGTTACCGTGAATCCAGTATTGTCTGTTTTCCAAGTAGATATGAACTTGTTAGGATTTATTGTTGTAGCATCTCCACTAAAGCTCATTGACCCAGATGCTATATAAGCAAATCTATCCTGAGTTAAAGTAATTTTTGCCCAGGTAGTACCATTGTCAATATTTATAGCTAATTCATTTCCAAAAGAATAATATAAAGTTTCTCTTGTTTGTCCAGCTGGCCAATCACCAACTATTTCCTCATCTTCTGTATGTAGATTAAAATAATATATTAGAGCATTAGTTATATCCACGCCAAGAGTACTAGATATGTTCAAATTCTTGTCTGCTGGTAAAACTATATTAGTTCCTGGTCCGCTACTCAAATCTATGTATTGAGTGCTACTCCTTGACATCTTTAGTTTGTCGGAATATTTTATTTTATCTGCTGTTGCTTTATAGCTAAAATATAAAGTAACACTATCTAGAACTGGAAACTGAATAGTACTATAAACATTCTCTCCTGCTCTTTGACTAAGATTAGTATTTGTTCCGCCAAGGATATAATCCATGTTTTCTGTGTATTTTGTTCCCGTCTTTCCAGCAGCTGTCCACACTTCAAAATCAGATCCACCAAAGAAGAAATCATGCTCAAGAGAAAAAATAACTCCTACATGAATATCAATAGCTTCATCTAATATTATGTTGTTTGGATTTGATTTTGTAAGATCTAAATTTACTCTCATTTATTTCACCTTAAACAAAGTACTCATCTCCGTAATAGCCGTCACCATAATATTGGTCCTCTGGATCAGAAATTTCATAATTAGTAGGGGCTGCTCCAGATAGAGTCATTGGTCCACTTCCACCAAATACTTCACCCTGCTGAGTAAGAGCTACTCCAGACAGAGTCATTGAGCCAGAAGCAATATATATAACATCTATCAAGTTAGCAGCAGTACCACTAATGGTAATGTCGCCAGAAGCTGAGTAATACTCTGGGTCTCTATTATAAGCAGCAGATCCGTTTAATGACATATCTCCAGATGCCGTATAAATATCTTCTACCTGATTAATAGATGATCCACTTAGAGTTGCTACTCCAGAACTGCTTATTTCCCAAATCAATTGAGAGCTAGAAGCTCCACTCAAGGATAATGAATCGGATCCACTATAATAAAATACCAAATTTATAATAGAAGATCCACCAAGAGTTGCTTCTCCGTCTCCAGTATATTCTATCGGATCTCTATAGGTTTCGGCTGCTCCACTAAGAATTGCTTCTCCATTGCCAGATAACTCATATTCTACGGGAGTTCTCTCAAAAGCTCCACCACCGAATGAGAATGCTAACCCACTTCCAGTATACTCTATTGGATCTCTATAGGTTTCGGCTGCTCCGCTTAGTATGCCTCCGCCAGTTGGTTCCCATTCAAATCCTAGTCCGAAGTCACCATAAGTATAAGCTCCTGCCGTTACTAGGCCGCCCGTTCCTGTGAATACTGCTCCAAGTCCGAATGGTCCGAGAGTATAGGATCCAAGCATTCCGATAATGGCTTCATTAATGTCGCCATTACCAAAGATGTAGAATCTATCTCTATAAGTCTCGGCTGCACCAGATAGTATAATCCACTCTATCGTTTCTTGTCCAAGAGGTAGATAAGAGAACTCAATCGTGTAATCAGAAGCACCAGATAGTATCATTCCACCAGTCGCTGTTGGAGCTATATGGGTCACTTCTACTACGCTTGTTACTGCAGCACCAGATAGAATCATGCCGCCAGCTCCAGATAGCAAGTACTCCATTGTGAGGGCTGCTCCACCAAGAGCCATTGGTGTAACTGCCATAATTGGAATAAATACCATATGAACTTCTGGTCTGTAGTGAGATCCAGAGAGTACCAATCCACCGCTACCAACCTTAGCGAATACTCTTGTATGAGTAGTAGTAGATGCACCAGATAGTGCCATTCCTCCAGAAGGAATGAATCTGTAATATACAAAGGCAGAAGTAGTAGCCGCTCCAGATAGAGTAATAACTCCTGGAATAGCTGCATATTCAAAGTGTCTAGTATAAGCACCAGACAATATAATTTCTCCGCTCATTGTGTAAAGCTGATCCAAAGCAACCTGAGAATGAGCAAAGGTTCCACTTATAACTATAGGAATTATTGGTGCACCAAGTACTTCTCCACCAATATAACCATTAGCATTTATAATAGAAGGTATTTCAAAATATTCTACAGCTAGTGCCCAAGATGACCATTCGTCGTAAGTAGCTCCAAGTTTTTTCCACTGTACCCAATCTATTTCACTATTTATTCTATAATCATCTACTCTAAGTGGCTCACTATAATCTTGTTTTCTAGTATAATATCCTAATACTCTTGGAGAGGTAGGTCCCATATTGGCGCCGATAAATGATTCTTGACTCTGGTTTCTAGTTATATATCCATTTCTTCTTACGTGGAAACCAGCTGCTTCTACTCTATCTGCGGGATGATCTGTAGAAGATATTAATAAAGTAAAAGCAAATTGTAAAGTATCCTCAACTAGATCTATTAGGTCGTCATCTGGGCTTGCTGTATAGAAAGTATTATATCTATTTCTCTCACCAACAAAACTGACCCCAGCAGTTCTAAGAGCAGAAGAATAATTGTCGTGCTCATAAGCATTAGTTCCCATCCTAAAGAAGTGCCCAGCATCCGTAGTGTCAGAATAATTATCTACATCATCATCCCAAGTAGAATTAGCAGCACTGCTGGATATTACCAAATAGTTTCCAGATAATGAAGCCGGTTCACCTAGATAAGACCAATAAGAAAAATATCCAGAAGTTGGAGTTACTAAACTAAAAGCTATATCTTCTCCAGCAACTAAATCAATTGTCATTTCGCTGAAAGTAGATGTATTATAGAATACCCTTTCCTTTTTGTATAGATCACCATCTGGAGAATATACTTGATAATAACCAATTCCATCAGAGGTTTTACAATAAGGTATGAGAATGCTATCGTTCATCATTTTTGTAGATTTTACAAAATCAACATCATCAGCTGTTATAGCATTTGCGGCTAAAATCTCCGTTCCCGTATTGTCAAATATGGCTATATAAACTTTGTTATCTGCTGGTACAGTATCATTTGCTCTGTAGGTTATAAAAATATTACCCGCCTCAGTTTCTTGTAAACTTATACTAGAAGTTTGTTCTCCAACGGCTGTGAAAGCAATAGTAGAAGAAACTAAATCGGGTGATCCTAATAAATAAGTACCATCGTTATTAAAATAAACTATTACACCACCAGATGCTTTATTCCCTGCTACAACAAAGCCGTCTCCTAAAGCTGATATAGCTGTTGAGCCAGAAGATATAGCGTCATTTGACCATGTGCTAGTAAATAGCAAAGATGGAGATGCTCCACTTATATCAAATACTGAAACTTTACCAGAGCTTCCATAAGTATATGCAACTGCTATATTATCATTAGATAAAGTTGCGGCTGCTATATCAACTGCCGTATTAGAATCTAATAAGGCTTCTAGAGTTACCTTTTCTCCCTCGTCATCATATACTATCCATTTAGAATCCCCACTAACGGTATCATACCATGCTATCAAGAATCTTCTATTAGTTAAACTTGTGCTAGATGCTAGAGCTATATTTCTACAATCATATAAAGTAAAATCTATATTTGTTTTATAAATAGTTCCATCGGTATTCATTAATACCATTTTACCACTTGATGTGGTAACGTTTTTATAAGCTAATGCAACGGTACCATTAGTTGTAACATCAGAAGCTATATCTTCTATTGTAGAGGATGGGACAGAATCTGACTCTACTATCAAATCAAAATGATTATTTATAGCATTAACTATATCTGCTTTAGTTGTAGAAGCAGCAGTTGGCCCAGAGGTATCAACCTCTGAATAGCTGGTACTATCTACATTTATGTAAAATTCATAAGTAGTTCCGGGAACTAATCCTGTTGCATCAGTGCCTGAAACTAATGTTAATCCTAAATCTTGGAATCCTCTATTAGCAGTATATCCATCGGTTGGTGCATCAATTGTTGTAGATAAGCCAGTAAATAAATCGTTTGTAATACCGGGCAACATTAGTATTTTAGAATAAGAACTATAAGTATTAGAATAGATTCTAACATCCCTATTCGGAGAAATTCCTACTAAAGCTGTTTGAGCCGATAAGCTGCTACTTATGAAGGCAGCATCTAAACAAGACATCAAATCATTTATTGTTGTAGCAGAAGCACCAGGAATGGAAATCTTAGTTCCTCTACCTTCGTCCAATTTTATATTTATATACTTGTTCACCGATAAATTTACGGTAGCTCCAATACTAACTGTTCCTGTCGCTTCTATACCATACCCAGGTGAACCAAATATAGTTGGTAAAGCATCATCTCCATAACCATCTAAATCATTGTCTATCGATCCACTATTTACTATGGCTATTTCGTTTTCTGAAGTTGGGCTCAACTGTAGAGGTATATAATCTCTCAAAGTTACATATATAAATGGCATTAATATATCTACCCAACTTGGAGAACCTGGATCGCCAGAACCACCACTCGGTAGAACGGTGTCAGTATTCTCCATTGTAAATTCATCTACATAAGGTAGAGTTTCTACTTCAATAAGGGCAGATACATATATTGGTGTCAAAAATTTTATATATTTGAGTATGGTGTCAGTATCTTTCGCTGTTAGATCTTGTTTAGTATAGTATTGGGTTAAATTGAATTTTATATAATTTGTTTTAAAGTAGGTAAATCTATCTGCTTCTGGAATAGCAGAATCTTTAAATCCCAATACCTCATCTAGACTATAACCCGAGTTCAATAAAATATTAAAAACTCTTAGGTCTTTTGGATCAACCCACTGATTAGAATCAATTGGCTGCTCTGTTGTTCTGGTTCTTGGATCTTCGGCAGTCAAATACCATAGATAGTTTGTATTTACTATAGATCCAAATGCCTCAGGATTCTGAGCGTCTCTATCCCAATAATATTCTCTTATCTCAGTTTCGAATCCTAACAACTTAAAGAATAATTCAAAAGAGTAATCAGTCCCCTTAGTTTTATAAATGTCTATAAGGTTCTTTATCAGCTCTCTAAATGAAATATTTTGTATAGAGAAGTCTTCTAGTTGATAGCCAAGAAGTTGAGCAATATGTTTTAAGAAAGAATCATCTACAGTATCTATGTTTCCTAAAGTATATAAATTCTCTATCTTTTGATCTAAAGAGTCTAGTAATATACCAAGTCCATCGAAATAAATCTTAAGGTTAGTTGTAGAACTTACTATCTCACTATCATAACTAGGTACATAATGATTGAGAAGATTATTAAAGAAAAACTGCTCTTCATTAAAAAACTTATAAGTATAGTATAACCATTTTAATAAATAGGTATAAGAGGTTCCACTAGTAGATAAATATGTTTTATAGTTAGTACTATGAGGAGCCGTTATGTAAGTTGGATATAATCCCAGCTTCTGAGAAACTTTTAGATTGATAGCCTCTATACTTGCATCGCTCAATGGGTTCATTGATAGATTATATACAGTGGTTGCTTGTATAAGAGTATCGTTTGCTATAAGAGCATCTTTTACTAGTAAATTTTGAACGCTCTCGAAATCTATTCCAAATTCTACGAACAGTCTCTGTAGTGTTTGGTTAGCACGTAGCAGTTCCGCAACTGTTTGCCTAGCGTCTTTAAGCATTAACTATCTCGTCCTTTTAAACAGCTGACTCTAAGTATTCTAATATCAATCCATGCCTTTGATAATTCAAGAGAGTAGAACCCGATATAAAATAGTCATCACTTAAAACTAAAATCTCATCATAATCTGAATCTATTTTGGTCATTAAGTTATAAGCCTCAGTATCCGTTACTGGTGGCTCATCTGGTAATCCTGTTTCTGTTTTAGGCGTCATATAGAGAGCGGCATCTGATGGGATAGCTGAGTAGCTATTAGATCTACCACTTGTTGGCATTAAGCAGCTTATCCATCCTGCTGTCCCTTGTACTGCCGTATCAGCCGGTCCAATTAAGGTTAGTAAGTTTACTCCAGTTGTCCCAGCAGTTATAGCAACAGTAGAAGATTTCCCCCCAATCTTAGAAGTTACTCTTATTTTACCGCTATCGTCTATACCACAAACTGCTAAGGTTGCAAAAGAAACTGTCGGATTTCTACCTTGTTGTGTTGTACTAACTGTAAATCCAGAAGTTCCAGCAGCAGAATCTGTAACGCTCAAATCTTCAATGTTTGTTATCCACAACCAATCTGTATGAGAAGAATCTACCTCTAAACTAAAGTGTGTTGGAGCAGCTGTCAAAACAGCCAATTCTGTAGCGGAAGCAACAGCAGCAGCTGTATCACCTGTAGATATAGCAACCTCTATTCCAGTTCCAGCAGGAGAAGGATCTGTTCCTCCAGAAGAAACGTTATACCATATATAATAAGGATCTCCAACGCCATCTACTAAAGTAAAATATTTGTTATTTAAAGATCCTGCAACATCGGCCACTGTTATAACTTTGCTTATTTCTGGTAATCCTATAGTTGAAGTATTTATTTGAGCTGCTAAATCGTATAACTTCCACTCTCCGGAAGATTGGCTGTCCACTATAAATTCATAAGCAGTAGATCCGTTTATGCTAATTTTTATAGAATGAACTGATGATGCTGAATAAGAAGACTCTGGTATATCCGTTGTTACACTTAGAGTTTGATAACCATAAGTATATATAGTGTCAGGATCTTCAATTTTTAGACTTACATGCTCACCTTCATTTGTAGTATAAATAGTTACAACTCCTGAATTATGTTTTGCTTGTACGGCCGCAGTCAAATCTGTTTCTACTTTACCCATTGCTAATGGAGTAGCATGCTTAAAACCACCTGTAGCGCCCACCCCATTGTTTATAGAATCTATTAAAGAATCATAGTCTCTATCAGTCCAACCGTTTCCAACTGTTATCAAATATTCTCCATCATAATTAACGTTGCTAACTGTACATCCATCGAGAGTAATTTTAAAAGCAGCCAAAGATGACCATCTGCTAACTACATTTTCTGCTGGCTGACTTCCAACTACACTAGCATATTTGTCCCCATCTACATAATTTTTATATAGCTGATAGTCTTTTCCGAAATATTCTATATCTAAATAATCCACTCCTTCAACTGCTCCAACTATATCAGTTATGTTTGTAATAGCAGCAGGGCTTTGGAATTCTCTCTCATCTATTCTATAAGCAGCTTGAACAGCAGCCTCTGCCTCGGTTTCTACTATAGATCTATCAAATCCTTTTGCTACATATACTTTGCCCTTAACATCAAATGATGTAAAAGTAGGATCTTTTATTATATAATCTTGGCTTATTAATCTACTATCTTCTAAGTTCTTTATAATAGATGTTGCCTCTGAGGTGTCACTATCATAGTCAGAGTTCCAATCTCCACCATAGTGTAATATTATAGTTGAGGCTGTGGACATTTTTTGACTCAAAGAAAAGCCTAATGTGTCTATGCAAAGTTGATTTATAGTTGGGTCGTCATTAACATTTATTTCTACGTCTGGAGCGAGGACGGCTGTGGAATCAAAATCCGTCATCATAATTCTTATTCTTTGCATTCCTTCTACTTTTTCACAAACTAAGAAAGTTGATATATCAGTAGGCGTACCGCTATAGTCTGATGTAGCAAATGCTAAATTTATAGCATCTATTAATTGGTTAATGTTATATGTTCCAACTGGAATAGTAACTACATAGTCTCCATCTGTTATTCCAGAAGGACCACTTGTTATAGTAAGATTGAACCTATCGTTTTGACCAGCTCCAGAGCCAACTATCCCATACAGCAATGAGTTCAAAGAAGTTTCTATTAAATTCTTGCCACCTATCAATGCTAAACTAGCAATAGAGCTTCCATATTTATACTGGTCATCAGCAACTCCCAATAAAGTTATAGTGTTATTATGAAGAGCATTGTTAGCCTTTATTTGTAAATAAGCTGATGAACCATAAGCTCCTTGCAAATGTATTCTCAAGAAGAAATCAGAAACCATATCTGAATCAGGACTTATATAAGCTTCTAGCAAGTTCCCGTCAGTAGATTTTTGATTTTCAACAAATTGGAATTTTACTCTACCAATATCATCAAGCATTTTTATATAGGGAGTAATAGTAGTAGAGCCAACATCATAAAGTCTAAATCCAACTCTATAATAAGCTCCATCTATTCTTAGCCAAAATGCTTGTATTACATTGTCGTGACCAATTGCTGAATCTATATCGGTTTGCAAATCTTTTATTAAGTCTAATCTTCCATTATAAGTAGTTAAATCATAGGCTCCATGAGCTACTAATGTTGCTAAAGATATAATCTGATTACCATCATAGGTAGCA
>Ga0105103_10000413_pt1 | contig 23892 bp, 18 predicted proteins | sample PPLLaktember2015_2_FD_79107 | JGI IMG/M metagenome (GOLD analysis project Ga0105103, IMG submission 79107) | Freshwater sediment microbial communities from Prairie Pothole Lake near Jamestown, North Dakota, USA - PPLs Lake P7 Core (6) Depth... | ecosystem: Environmental > Aquatic > Freshwater >...
CCCCGGGCTCCGAGCCATGCGCCGATGCCCGCGACCACGGCCAGCCGCAGCGTCGCCGCGAGCACCGGGCCGAGTACCTTGCCCGAGCCCTGCGACGCGAAGTACAGCGTCAGCCCGATGCCGAAGAAGGCGAAGCCCGGTCCGGCCCAGTGCAGGAAGAGGCGGCCATAGCCCAGCACCTGCGGGTCGCGGGTGAAGATCGTCACCCACAAGTCCGGGTACAGCGCCACCACCAGCCCCACCGCGCCCAGGATCGCCGCCGTGACGCTGGCCGCCGTCCAGGCCACGCGGCGCGCACGCGGCACGTCGCCGGCGCCAATGGCCATGCCGACCATCGGCACCGACGCCAGGCCGATGCCGAAGGCCACGGTGCTCATCAGGAACTCCAGTCGCTGGCCGATGGCAAAACCGGCCAGCGGTAGCACGCCCAGCTGGGCCACGAAACCGGCCATCAGCAGCATCGTCGTCACCGACTGCAGCGGCGACAGGCAGGCCACCGCGCCCACCTTGAGGATGTCGCGAAACAGCTCGCGCCGGATCGGCACGCCGCCAAAGCGCAGTCGCAGGCGGTCGTTGCCGTGGCGCAGGTACCAGTAGAGGAAGGCCGCACCGGTGGCCTGCGCCAGGATCTGGCCCAGCGCCACGCCGGGCATGCCCAGCCGCGGCACCGGGCCGAAGCCCAGGCCGAGCAGCCCCGCCAACATGATCTGCAGCACCGCCGCGCCGACCAACGCTGCCGAGGGCACGCGCATGTTGCCGGTGCCGCGCAGGATCGAGGCCAGCGTGTTGAAAAGCCACACCGCCAGCGCACCGGAGAACAGCACCGTGGCATAGCCCAGCGCCTCGCGCAGCACCTCGCCGCGGCCGCCCAGCAGGTGGAACAGCGGCGCCGACACTGCCAGGAACAACGCCGAATACAGCAGCCCGCCGAGCGTGCCGATCATCAGTGCGTGCAGCGCCACCGATTGCGCGCGGCCCGGGTCGCCGGCGCCGAAGGCACGCGCCAGCGCTGACGCGACGCCGCCGCCCATCGCACCTGCCGACAGCATGCCAGTGAGCATGGCGAAGGGGAACACCAGCCCCAGCGCGGCCAGCGGCACCACGCCGAGACTGCCGATGTAGAACGTCTCGGCCAGGCCCACCAGCACGGCCATCGAGGTGGCCATGACGTTCGGGGCCGCCAGACGCAGCAGCGTGCGCAGGATCGGGCCGTCGAGCAGCGGATTGGCGCTCCGGGCGGCCGGCGCCGCCATCGCCGGCGAAACGTTCAGGGCTGCAGTACCACGCGGCCGACGACGCGGCCGTGTGCCAGGTCGTCCAGCGCCTGGTTCACGCCGGAAAGCGGCCGCAGGTCCAGCGGGATCTGCGGCAGCGTCGCGCGCTGCGCCAGCGCCACCAGATCGCGCAGCTCGTGCAGACCGGCCACGTAGGAACCGCTGATGCGCAGCGACTTCAGCGCAAACATCGGCAAGGGCATGCGGAACTCGCCGCCGAACAGTCCGACGATGATCACCTGCCCGGTGCGGCGCACCAGGTTCACTGCCATCGACGAACTGGATTCGGAGCCGACGAAGTCCACCGCGCCGGCGATGTTCATGTTGCAGGCCTTGCCGATGGCCTTCAGCGCATCGGGCGCGCCCGGGTCGAAGGCCATCGTCGCGCCGTGGCTCAAGGCTGCCTCGCGCTTGGCCGGGTCCGGGTCGATGGCCACGATGCGCGCCGGCGACGTGGCCGAGTACAGCGCCACCGCGGTCATGCCCACACCGCCGCAGCCGATGATCGCCACGTGGTCTTCAGCGTCGAGCGGATCAAGCTTGCGGATCGCACCGTAGGCGGTGATGCCGGCGCAGGCGAAGGTGGCGGCTCGCGCCGGCTCCAGTGTGCCGATCGGCACCAGGTAACGCGCATGCGGCACGCGCACCAGGTCGGCATAGCCGCCGGGCAGCTGGATGCCCATGTTGCGCGACGCGCGCGGGCACAGGTGGTCGTCGCCGCGCTCGCACACCGGGCAACTGCCGCAGCCCAGCCAGGGGTAGACGATGACCTTGTCGCCAAGCTTGACGCCCTGCACGTCCGGGCCGATCTCGACCACCTCGCCGCCGATCTCGTGGCCCATGGTCACCGGCAGCTTGGTGCCGGCGCGCTCCAGCGACGACATCTTGCCGCCGCCCATGTCGAAGCCGCCGGCCTGCACGTGCAAGTCGGAGTGGCACATGCCGCAATGGGTGACCCGCACGGTCACTTCCTGCCCGCTGGGTGCGGCCAGTTCGTCGGTCATTTCCTCCAGGGCCGTGCCCCATTTCGGGAAGGCCCAGCGGTGCGCGCAGCGGTAGTTCATTTCAGTCTCCGTTAGGGGGTAGGCGATCTCAACCCACACGGTAGCATCAGTTGGCCCCGCCACTACCGGCACGCCCGATGAGCGAACCCGCCTACCTGCGCCAACCCACGCTGCATGGCGACAGCATCGTCTTCGTCAGCGACGACGACCTGTGGCTGGCCAGCACCCGAGGCGGCGTTGCGCGCCGGCTCACCGCGGGGCTTTCAGAGCCGTCGACGCCTTGCCTGTCGCCGGATGGACGCTGGTTGGCCTACATCGGCCGCGACGAGCAGCACCCCGAGGTGCACCTGATGCCGGCCGAGGGCGGGCCGAGCCGGCGCCTGACGTGGCTGGGCCCGGACACGCTGGTGCGTGGCTGGACGCCCCAGGGTTACATCCTGTTCGTCAGCACCTGGGGGCAGCCCTTCTTCCGCAACCACCAGGCCTTCAGCCTCGACCCGGCCGGCGGCATGCCGCAGCCATTAGGCCTGGGCCAGGTCAACCACCTGGCCTACGGCCCGGGCGGTGCGCGGGTCATTGGCCGCAACACCGCCGACCCGGCGCGCTGGAAGCGCTACCGCGGCGGCACCGCCGGGCACCTGTGGATCGATGCCAACGGCAGCGGCCAGTTCCGCCGCATGAGCGAGTTGCAGGGCAACCTGAGCTGCCCGATGTGGATTGGCGAGCGAGTGTATTTCCTGTCCGATGCCGAAGGCGTGGGCAACATCTACTCCTGCCTGGGCGACGGCAGCCAGCTGCGCCGCCACACCGACCATGCCGACTGCTACGCGCGCCAGGCGCAGAGCGACGGCCAGCGCATCGTCTACCAATGCGCCGCACAGTTGTGGCTGCTGGACCCGGCACGCGGCGAGCACCATGCGCTGGACATCGAGGTGCCCAGCCCGCGCACGCAGACCGCGCGCCGCTTCGTGCCGGCCGAAGCGCATGTCGGCACGGCACGCTTGCACCCGGCTGGCCACAGCCTGGTGCTCGACGTGCGCGGCAAGCTGTTCAGCATGCCACTGTGGGAAGGCGCGGTGCGCCAGAGCGGCGTAGCCGACGGTGTGCGCTACCGCCATGGCCAGTGGCTGGCCGACGGGCAGACGCTGCTCGCCGTCAGCGACGCCAGCGGCGAAGAGCGGGTCGAGCTGCATGCCGACGATGCGGTGCGCACGCTCGACTGGGACATCGGCCATGTCGAAAGCCTGCGCGCCGCGCCGGTGGGCACGCGCGTGGCGCTGACCAACCACCGCAACCAGCTGCTGATCGGCGACACGGCCAGCGGCAGCTGCACGGTGGCGGACCACAGCGACGCCGGCCGCTGCGAGGACCTGGCTTGGTCGGCCGACGGCAGCTGGCTGGCCTACAGCTTCCAGGCCACGGCGCGGCAGCGCGCCATCAAACTGTGCGAGGTGGCGACGCAGACTTGCACGCTGGTGACCCAGCCGGAGTTCCGCGACTACAGCCCCGCCTTCGACCCACAGGGCCGCTGGCTGTACTTCCTGTCGCTGCGCACCTACGACCCGGTGTACGACAGCGTGCAGTTCGAGATGAGCTTCCCGCGCGCCGCGCGGCCCTACCTGGTGGCCTTGCGCTCTGGCGGCGCGGCGCCCTTCGAACCGCAGCCGCGCAGCCTGAAGGCCGACGACAAGGACGCCCCCGCCGCCAAGGCCGAAACCGAGCCGCTGCGCATCGACCTGCCGGGCATCACGCAGCGCATCGCGGCCTTCCCTGTGCCGGAGAGCCGCTTCGGCAAGCTGGCAGGCGCCGCGAACGGCAAGGTGCTGTGGACCGTGTTGCCGATCGAGGGCCAGCAAGGCCGTGGCGGCCACAAGGAAGGCAGCGGCCGGCTGGAGGTCTTCGACTTCGAAACCCAGCGCGCCGAGACGTTGATGGCCAAGGCCGACGACTTCGTGCTCGGCGCCGACCAGCACACGCTGCTGGTACGCGAAGGCAAGCGCTGGCGTGCCATCGCGGCAGACCACCGCGAGGACCGGCGCGAGGAGGTCGGCGACGCACCGTCGCGCAAGAGCGGCTGGCTCGACCTGGGCCGCATCCGTGTGTCGGTGGACCCCAAGCTCGAATGGCGGCAGATGCTGCGCGAGGTGTGGCGTCTGCAGCGCGACTACTTCTGGGTGGCCGACATGTCGGGCGTGGACTGGCCGGCCATGCTGCGCCGCTACGAGCCGCTGCTGGAGCACGTGGCCACGCGCGCCGAGTTGTCCGACCTGATCTGGGAACTGCAGGGCGAGCTGGGCACCTCGCATGCCTATGAATATGACGGCGACCACCGCAAGCCGCCGCCGGTGGCGTTGGGCCAGCTGGCGGCCGAACTGCGCCTGGTGGGGGCCGAGGGGGGCTATGAGATCACGCGCATCGTGCGCGGCGACGCGTGGGATGCGATGGCCGATTCGCCGCTGCATGCGGTGGGCGTGGAGGCTCAGCCGGGAGAGCGCATCGTTGCTGTCAACGGCCAGCGCGTCTCGCGCGCGCGCCCGCCGCAGGCGCTGCTGGTCAACCAGGCCGCTGCCAGGGTGGAGCTGACGCTGACGCGCGGCGAGGGCGCCGCACGGACGCAACGCAACGTCTTGGTGACGACGCTGGCCGACGAGGTGCCGGCGCGCTACCGCGAGTGGGTCGAGCGCAACCGCGCCTGCGTGCATGAGCGGTCCGCCGGGCGCGTGGGCTACCTGCACCTGCCGGACATGATGGCCGACGGCTTTGCCGAGTTCCACCGCTACTTCGGCGCCGAATGCGACCGCGATGCACTGATCGTCGACCTGCGCTACAACCGCGGCGGCCATGTGTCCGAGCTGCTGCTGGAAAAAGTGGCGCGCAAGCGCATTGCCTACAACGTGCCGCGCTGGGGCCGCACGCAGTCCTACCCGGAAGAGTCTGCCGCCGGGCCGGTGGTGGCGCTCTGCAACGAGCATGCCGGCAGCGACGGCGACATCTTCGCGCACGGCTTCAAGCTGATGGGCATCGGCCCGTTGGTGGGCACGCGCACCTGGGGCGGCGTCATCGGGATCTGGCCGCGCACGCTGCTGGTGGACGGCACCGAGACCACGCAGCCGGAATATTCGTTCTGGTTCCGCGATGTCGGCTGGGGCGTGGAGAACCACGGCACCGACCCGAATATCGAGGTCGACAACGCGCCGCAGGATGCCGCCGCCGGCCGCGACCGCCAGTTGGAGACCGCGCTGGCCACCGCTCTGCAGTTGGCCGAGGGCCGCGCCGCGGAGCTGCCGCGCATGGAGCAGCGCCCTCACCTGGCCGCACCCAGGCTGCCGCCGCGCGCAAGCTGACCGGTTCAGGCGTCCAGCAACTTCAGTCGCTGCACCTTGCCCGAGGGCCCGCGCGGCAGCTCGGTGACGAAGCGGATGGTCTTCGGCGTCTTGTAGCGACCCAGGCGCTGCAGGCAGAACTCGCGCAGTTCGTCCTCGCTGCAGGCCATGCCTTCACGCCGCACCACCGCCGCCAGGATCTCCTGGCCGTAGTGGCGGTCTGGCATGCCCACCGCGGCAGCCTCGAGCACCGCCGGGTGGGCCAGCAGCACCTCGTCGATCTCACGCGGCGCGATGTTCTCCCCGCCCTTGATGATCAGCTCCTTGAGCCGGCCGGTGACGTAGTAGAAGCCGTCGACGTCGCGGTGCCCGAGGTCGCCGGTGCGCAGCCAGCCGTCGGGCGTGAAGGCCGCGGTGGTCGCCGCATCGTTCTTGTAGTAACCGCGCATCACGCTTGGGCCGCGGATGGCGATCTCGCCGCGCTGCCCGTCGGGCAGCGTCATGCAGGCGGTGTCGATGATGTGCGCCTCGCAACCCGACGGCCGGCCCACCGAGCCCAACTTGCGCTGCGCCGCATCCAGCGGGTTGGAGAAACACGGCGCCACGCATTCGGTCAGCCCCATGGTCTCGACGACGCCGATGCCGAACTTGCGTTCGAAGGCCAGCAGGTGATCGGGAGGCAGCGCGGCCGAGGCCGAGCGGCAGAAGCGGATACGCGCCAGCGCCGCGGCATCCGGCGCCTCGCCTTCCAGCAGAAATGAAATGATCGTCGGCACCACGTTGATCCAGGTGCATCGGGTATCGAAGGCCTGCGCCCAGAAGCGCGCGGCCGAGAAGCGCGACGCGACGGCCACGCTGCCACCGTGCGCCAGCGGCGCCAGCATGGTCACCGCGAAGGCATTGATGTGGTACAGCGGCAGCACGCCGAGCACCCGATCGGCGGGCGTCAGCGCATGCTCGGCGCTGATCGAGCGCGCATTGGCCATCAGGTTGGCATGCGACAGCATCACGCCCTTGGGCACGCCCGTGGTGCCCGAGGTGTACATCAGCAGCGCCACTGCGCCCGCCGGCACCGCGGGAGGGTCGGACCCGGTGTCGTCCTCGCCGGGCAGGCGCAGGCCGTCGGGGTCGGCGACGATCAATTCGACCTGGCGCTCCAGGCCGGACAGCAGCGCGCGTACCGGTGCTTCCCAGTCGGGCGATACGAAGACCAGTTTGCAGTCGCAGTGGCCGAGCACGTAGCGCATCTGCTCGGCCTGCGACAGCAGGTTCACCGGGTTGACGATCAGCCCCTGCGCCATTGCGCCGAGCAGGATGCGCAAGGTCTGCAAGCCGTTGGGCATGACCAGCGACACGGTCTCGCCCGGGACCAGCCCGTGCCGGAGCAGCAGCGCGCCGATGCGCCGGCAGCCGGCATCAAGTTCGGCGAAGGTGATGCAGGCCGCCGATTCGGTGGACAGCGCATACACCGCATCCGGCCGCAAGGCGGCCTGCTGGGCGATCAGCTCGCGGAGGGTCACAACCTGCCGTGCCGTTCGAAGAACGCGCCGAAGATCTGCTGCTCGCTGGGCACCACCTCGGCAATGGGCCGCGACACGCGGGTGATGTTCAGGAAGTGCCGGTAGTTCATGTTTTCGGAGAAGTTGTTGCGCCCCCAGGTGCCGCAGCCCATCGACAGCGAGAACGGCAGGCCGTTGTCGAAGCTGCCGCCGGTGGCAAAGCAGTGCGCCTGGTCGACGATGACCCGCGACACCGGCAGCCGCAGCCCCAGCTGCAGCGCCTGCTGCGGCCGTGTGCTGTGCAGGCCCACCGAATGACCCGCACCCTGGAAGGCGTAGAGGCGCTCGACAATGGCCATTGCGTCTTCGAAATCGCGCGCCGCATAGAGCGCCAGCACCGGGCTGAGCTTCTCGCCGGAGTACGGATGCTCCGGTCCGATGCCCTGCTCGTCGACCAGCAGCATGTGCGGCCGCGCATCGGCGATGGCGCCGAAACCGGCGAGGCGCGCGATCCTTCCCGCCGACTGGCCGATCACCGCCGACGACAGCTTGCCGTCGGGCCACATCAGCGCCTGCAGAGCGGCCTTCTGCGGCGCGTCCAGCAGCACCGCACCGCGTTCACGCAGGGCAGCCAGCATCGGCTCGCGCGCTGCACCGACCAGCACCAACGAGTTCTCCGACGAGCAGCTGGTGGCGTGGTCGAAGGTCTTCGACGCAACGATGCGATCGGCGGCGCGTGCGATGTCAGCACTGTCGTCGACGATCACCGCCACGTTGCCTGCGCCCACGCCGAAGGCCGGCGTGCCGCTGGCATAGGCGGCGCGCACATTGGCCTGTGAGCCAGTGGCCACCACCAGGTCGCACTGGCGCATTAATTCGGCCGTGCTGGCCCTGTCCACCGGCGCGCCCAGCAGTTGCACCAGGTCGCGCGGCGCACCGATGCGCTCGAACTGCGCGTGGATGAACTCGATCAGCCGCGCGCAGGTGCTCCAGCCCTTGGGCGACGGCGCGACGATCACCGCGTTGCGGCCTTTCAGCGCGTTGATGATCTTGTTGGCCGGTGTGGCCGCCGGGTTGGTGCTGGGCGTGATGGCGCAGACCACACCCACCGGGCGGGCGATCTCGGTGATGCCGGTGGCCGGGTCGTCGGCGATCACGCCCACCGACTTTGCACCCTGCAGGTCCCGCAGCAGGCCGAAGGTCTTGCGCTGGTTCTTGCGGACCTTGTCGGCCACGTCGCCGATGCCGGTGTCGGCCACGGCCAGTTCGGCCAGCTCGCGGTTGCGTGCCGGCTCGATGATCGCCCAGCCCGCGGCCGTGACCAGTTCATCCACGCGCGCCTGGTCGTAGCCGTCGGCAATGCGCTGCGCGGCGCGCGCGCGGCGCACCAGTGCGGCCACGGTCTCGCTCATGTTGCCCCTCTCATTCAGCTTTGATGCTGGCGTCCTTCGCCAGCTTGGCCCACTTCACCAGCTCGGCGTCGACCGTCTTTCCCAGCGCCTCGGGCGTGCCGCCCACCGCCTCGCTGCCCTGGGCCAGCAGCTTCTCACGGATCTCCAGGTCCTGCAGCGCCGTGTTGAGTGCGCGGTTGAGCTTGTCGATCACCGGCTTCGGCGTCTTCGCCGGCACGAACATCGCGTACCAGGAATCGACCTCGAAGTCGGGCACGCCGGCCTCCTGCAGCGTCGGCACGTCGGGGAAGGCGGCGCTGCGCTTCAGTGTCGACACACCCAGCGCCTTGAGCTTGCCGCTCTTCACGTGCTGCGCCGCTGCGGGAATCGACACCCACAACAGCGGCACCTGCCCGCCCATCACGTCGGTCACGGCCGGGCCGCCGCCGCGGTAGGGCACATGCGTCATCTGTGTGCCGGTGCGCAGCTTGAAAAGCTCGCCGGCCAAGTGCCCGGGCGAACCCACGCCCACCGAGGCATAGGCCAGCGTGCCAGGCTTGGCCTTGGCCAGCGCGATCAGCTCGGCCACGTTGTTGGCCGGGAACTGCGGGTGGGCCACCAGGATCTGCGGCAGCGACGCCACCGTGCCCACGGGCTCGAAGTCCTTCAGCGTGTCGAAGGGCAGCTTGGCATAGATGGCCGGGTTGACGGTGTGCGAGTTCAGCGTGAACAACACGCTGTAGCCATCCGGCGCGGCCTTGGCGACGATGTCGGTGCCTACCGAGCCACCCGCCCCTCCCTTGTTGTCGATGACGATGTTCTGGCCGAGCGCGGCCTGCAACTTGCCCTGCACGATGCGGGCGATGACATCGGTACCTCCGCCCGGCGGATAAGGCACGACGAAGCGGATCGGGTGGTCGGGGTAACCCTGTGCCTGCGCCGCCCAGGGGCCGGCGAGTGCTGCAGCGGCCAGCGTGGCCAGAATCCGCCGACGATCGTTTGCCTGCATCGCTTTCTCCTTGGTTGGGCTGCCCTGCGCTACTGCCGTGCCATCTCGGCCCGGGCGACGGCCTCGCCGTCCAGGCCCTGCGGCGCGTCCAGCGTCACCGTCACGCGCTTGAGCTTGCCGGTGAATTCGAACGGCGCTTCGTACAGCGTGGACACGGCACTGGCGCGGTTGCGGCCGATGTCCAGCCCGCTCCAAGAGACGAAGTTGTTGAAGCCGGCCTGCGACCTGACCGTGCCGGCCGGCTCGCCGTCGATCAGCAGCGTGCCCTCGCGCCAGGCCGGCACCATCGCATGCATGGCCGCCGGCGGCGGCGGCACCGGCACCAGCGGCCCGGCCTGCACGCGGATGCCGAGCCGGCAGTGGCCCTGCGGCACCGGCCGGTCGGACTCGACCACATGGTGCTGGCCGCCGATGTTCATGTCGTGCAACAGCCGGCCGTTGCGCACGAACAGGCTGTAGCCACTGGTGGCGTCGCCGTGCGCGATGAGCACGCCGTGCGTGTCGGTGCCATCGATGAAGGCTTCGGCCTCGATCAGGTAGCCGCGACCGCGCACGTCGGGCGCCACGTCGCTGGGGATGTGGCCGACGCCGGCATGAAACACGAATTGCCGGCGCGGCCCGTGGTAGCGCCGCGCGCTCTCGACGAAGCGCGGGCCGAAGCGGTCGTCCAGCGGCAGCACCTGGTGGGCCTCGGCCTCAAGCCACCACAGATCGACCAGTGCCTTCAGCCGCGCGGGTTCGCGCGCGGCCAGGTCCTCGGTCTCGGAAAAGTCGCGTTCCAGGTGGAACAGCTCCCAGCGGTCGGCCTCGAAAGGCGTGCCCGGCGGGTGGAAGGCCACCGCCTTCCAGCCCTCGTGCCACAGGCCACGGTGGCCGAACATCTCGAAGTACTGCGGGCTGCGTCGCGGCGGCGCGGCGGCATCGTGCAGGCTGGCGGCGAAGCTCTCGCCTTCGATCGGCATCTGCGCCACGCCCTGCACCGTGGCCGGCGGCTCCAGCTTCAGCACCTGCAGCAGCGTGGGCACCAGGTCGACCGCATGGCAGAACTGCGGCCGCACTTCGCCGCGCGCGGCAATGCCGCGCGGCCAGCTGATGACCAGCGGATCGCGGATGCCGCCGCCATGCGTGTTCTGCTTGTAGCGGCGCAGCGGCGTGTTCGAGGCCATCGCCCAGCCCTGCGGAAAGTTGGAATGGGTGTCGGGACCGCCGATGTCGTCGATGCGCTTGAGCTTCTCGGCCATCGGCTCGGGCTTGAAGTTGTAGGGCCCCATCGCGTTGACCATGCCTAGCGGCCCGCCCTCCTGGCTGGCGCCGTTGTCCGACAGCAGCAGCACCAGCGTGTGGTCGAGCTGGCCCGCATCCTGAAGCCAGCCGATCAGCCGGCCGATGTGCTGGTCGGCATGGTCGAGCATGGCCGCATAGGCCGCCTGCAGCCGCGTGAAGACCCTCTTCTCGTCCGCGCTGAAGCTGTCCCACGCGGCGACGCCGTCGTTGCGCGCCGGCAGTTGCGTGTCCTGCGGCACCAGCCCCAGCACCTTCTGCCGCGCCAGGCGCTGCTCGCGCTCCACGTCCCAACCGTGCGCGAAGGCGGCGTCGTATTCGCGGATCAGCTCTGCCGGCGCCTGGTGCGGCGCATGGCAGGCACCCAGCGCCAGCCAGGTGAGCCAGGGCGTGCCGGCGGCATCGGCCGTGTGGTCGGCGATCATGCGGATGGCCTCGTCCACCAGGTCGGCCGTCAGGTGGTAGCCGCTGGCGAAAGTGCCGGGCGCGTCGACATGGGTGTTGTCGCGTACCAGTTCGGGCGCGTACTGGTCGGTCTCTGCGTCCATGAAGCCGTAGTAGCGGTCGAAGCCGCGGCCCAGCGGCCAGCCGTCGAAGGGGCCGGTGGGGCCGCTGTGCGTCAGCGGCGTGACATGCCACTTGCCGAGCATGTAGTTGCGAAAGCCGTGCGGCCGAAGCATCTCGGCCAGCGTGCCGGCTTCGCGCGCGATCTTGCCGCGGTAGCCGGGGTAGCCGCTGTCGAAGTTGGCCAGGCAGCCCATGCCCACCGAATGGTGGTTGCGGCCGGTCAGCAACGCGGCGCGCGTGGTGCTGCACATCGCCGTGGTGTGAAAGCCGCTGTAGCGCAGCCCGCGCGCGGCCAGCGCGTCGATGTGTGGCGTGCGGATGGCCGAGCCGTAGCAGCCGAAGTCGGCAAAGCCGACGTCGTCGAACAGGATCACCAGCAGGTTGGGCGTGCCGGCCGGCGGGCGCGGTGGCTGCGGCCAGTGCGGCGCGCTCACTGGACTACCCTGCGCACTGCATGCTCCGGGATGAGCGCTTGGGAGCGGCCCGACGCGCTCATGTCAGAACGAATAGCCGACGGCCAGGCCGACGACGACCGGGCGGAATTCGAGGCTCGCCTTCTGCGTGCCGGCGGCACCGCTCAGCGTGATGTCGCTCTTGCTCCAGTTCAGCCCCAGCGAGAACACCATCGACCAGTTGCGGTCGAACGCATAGCGCGCTCCGGCCTGCGCGGCCAGGGCGAAGGAGTTGCTCATGTCCACGTTCTGCCCGGTGTTGGAGTCAATGTTCGAGAAGGACGTGTAGGTGGCGCCGATGCCCAGGAAGGGTCGCAGCGCATTGGCCGCATCGAAGAGGTGGTAGTTGACGAAGCCGCTGGCGCTGAAGGGCTTGGCCTTGAAAAGCGTACCGGCGCCGGCCAGGCTGCCGGCGCCGTCGACCGTGACCGAGCCGCCGATGCCGGCGGACAACTGCAGGCCGATGTTGGGAGTGGCATCGAATTCGTAGCTCAGCAGCACCGCTGTGCTGTTGCCCACCTCCAACGACGCTTGCGGCGGCACGCCGGCTCCGGTGAAGCCGTCGGCTAGGGCGTCGCGGTTGGAGTTGTAGAGCAGGCCCAGGTCGAAGGTGTGGCGCGTCTGCTGGGCCAGTGCCGGGCCGCAGGCCAGCAGCGCCGCGCCCAGGGCCAGCGTGGTGAGTCTCATCGGGTTTCGGTCCTTTGTTGCCCAGGGGCCTACCGCAGGCCCGTTCGAAATCATTGTAGGGAGCCATGCCCGGTAGCGGCCAAGTTCCTGGCCCGGCACGGTCGGTCGCGTGCGCCGTGAACCTACCCGCACCCGGTCCCGCGATGGAGCATCGCCAGGCTGCCGTTGCAGCGATGCGCGCGGCAGCCACGGCATGAACCTTCCTGCCGCTGCCGGCGCTGATCAAGCCAAGCCTCGCCGGCGCCTAAGATCGCCTCGCCGGCGCCCTGCCGGCTGAAGGAGGACCGCGATGACTTTGCAAGGCAAGGTGGCATGGATCACGGGCGGCGGCAGCGGCATCGGCCTGGCCGGTGCGATCGAGTTGGCAAAGGCCGGCTGCCAGGTAGTGATCTCGGGCCGCGATGCGGCCAAGCTCGACGCCGCGGTGCGCCAGGCCGAAGGCCACGGTGCGCCGGCCGGCCGCATCGGTACTGCGCCGCTGGACGTGGCCGACGGCGAAGCGGTGGCCTGCGTGGCGCAGGACGTGCAAGCGCGGCTGGGGCGCGTGGACCTCCTGGTCAACAGCGCCGGCATCAACTTCCGCAAGCGCTATTGGTCCGAGACCGACAGCGCCACCTTCAACGAGGTGGTGGCCGTCAACCTGAACGGCGCGATGGCCTGCACGCTGGCCGTGCTGCCCGGCATGCGCGTACGGCGCGAAGGTACCGTGATCAACGTCGCCAGCTTCGCCGGCTGGCACTACGGCTACCTCACTGGCCCCGCGTACACCGCCAGCAAGGCCGCGCTGATGGCGCTGACCCACGCCTTCAACATCGAAGAAGGTGTCAACGGCCTGCGCGCCACCTCGCTGTGCCCCGGTGAAGTGGCCACGCCGATCCTGCAGAAGCGGCCGGTCGTACCCAGTGCCGAGGAAATGGCGCGCATGCTGCAGGAACAGGACCTGGGCCGCACCATCCGCTTCATCGCGGAGATGCCGGCCCATGTGTGCATCAACGAACTGGTCATCTCGCCGGTATGGAACCGCATCTACCTGGGCGGCGAGGACCTGAAGCGCAAGCCTTGAGCACGGACGCACTTCGGGCCGACGTGGCCGCCATCGCGCAGCGCCACGGCCTGGGCGATGCGCCAGCCCATCGCTACGACAGCGGCTCGCTGCCGGTGTTTGCGCTGGGCACGCAGCACGTGCTGAAGCTTTACCCGATGCAGGAACAGGCCCACGCGCAGGTCGAGGCGCGGGTGCTGACCTTCATCGACGGCCGGCTGCCGCTGCCCGCGCCCAAGCTGGTCGCGACCGGCGAACGGGACGGCGGCAGCTACCTGCTGATGACCCAGCTGCGCGGCCGCCGCCTGGTGGAGGTCTGGCCGCAGCTGGCACCGGCCGAACGCCTGCGACTGTGCCGGCACATCGGCGACGGCGTCGCCGCGCTGCATGCGCTGGACAGCCGGCCGCTGGCCGATCTGCCGCCGCCACACTGGGCGGAATTCGTCCCCACGCAGCGCCGCAAGGCCGTGGCCCGCCAGCGCGAACTCGGCTTGCCCGGGCCGTGGCTGGAGCAGATCGAACCCTTTCTCGACCGCTGGGCCGGCTCGGCCGACGCCGAGCAGGTGCTGCTGCACACCGAGATCATGCGCGAGCACCTGCTGGTCGAGCCCGAGGGCAGCGGCTGGCGCCTGAGCGGGCTGTTCGACTTCGAGCCGGCGATGCGCGGTGCGCGCGAGTACGAGTTCGCGTCGATCGGCCTGTTCGTCAGCGGCGGCGATGCCCGCGCGCTGCGTTGCATCCTGCGCGCCTGTGGCTACGCCGACGCCGAGCTCGACGGCGCGCTGCAGAACCGGCTGATGGCGATGGCCCTGCTGCATCGCTATAGCAACCTGCCCTGGTACCTGCAGCGCCTGCCGCTGCCCGGTGCGACGCGCTTGGAGCAACTGGCCGCGCATTGGTGGAAACTGGACATCGACGAACCGCCATTCATAAGGAGATGGGCATGAGCTACGAACTGACCGGTTTCGACGGCAAGGTGGCGGTGGTCACCGGCGCCGGGCGCATGCGCAGCATCGGCCGGCCGATCGCGCTGGCGCTGGCCCGCGCCGGCTGCGACATCGTGCTCACCGGCTCGGGCAAGCCTGCCAGCGCCTACCCCACAGACGAGCAGCACGCCGGCTGGCGCGACATCGAATCGGTGGCCGACGAGGTGCGGGCATTGGGCCGCCGTGCGCTGCCTCTGGTGTCCGACGTGCGCGATGCGCAGGCGGTGGACCGGCTGGCCGCGCAGGTGATGGCCAGTTTCGGACGCGTGGACTTCGTCGTCAACAACGCCGGCTCCACGCGCGGCAGCGACCGCGTACCTGCCACCGAGCTGCCCTTGAGTGAATGGCAGCGTGTGCTCGGCACCAACCTGGACGGCACCTTTTACATGGCGCGCAGCTTCGCGCAGTACATGGTGACCCAGGGCCGGGGCGGCGTGATCCTCAACATCTCGTCCATCGCCGGACGCAACCGCATGCCCAACACCGCCGCCTACGCCACGTCGAAGGCGGCCATCGATGCGCTGAGCACGGTCCTGGCGGGCGAACTGGGGCCGCAGGGCATTCGTGTCAACTCGGTCGCGCCGGGCATGATCGACACCAGCCGCATGGACGATGTACCGCGCGGCGAGGTCTGGGACCGCATCGTGCGCGGCAACATCCCGCTGCAGCGTGCCGGCACCGGCGCAGACATCGCGCACATGGTGGTGTTCCTGTGCAGCGATCAGGCGGCCTGGGTCACGGGCCAGACGATCTACGTCGATGGCGGGCACGGGCACGCGCCGCGCGGCTGACGGCACGCGCGTGGTGCGCCCCATCAGGTGTCGCCGCTTGACAGCGGCGACGGCGGTTCGGTTGCCGGCAGCAGCCTGACCCTGATGAACGGATCCGGCGCCCTGCCAAGGGCGGGCTTGGGTGGGTTCGTCGCTGCCAGGTCCGGGTGGTTCAAGCTCGGTCGCGGGCCAGGTCCTCGCGGGCCGCAAAGGGTCGCGCGCGGGGCGGATATTCGCGCCAACCGGCTTGATCTCTCGCGACCCGAACCCATGTAAACAGCGGGAGGGTTGGCTATGTCGGATTGCACACGGCCCGCTGCAGTGGCGGGCCAGTTTTATGCAGGGGATGCGCACATGCTCGCGCGGGATGTGGACCATCTGTTGGGCACTGTAGTGCCAGCGGGGAGTGCACGCGCGCCCAAGTTGCTCGTGGTGCCCCATGCCGGCTATGTGTACTCGGGGCCCGTGGCCGCGCAGGCCTATGCGTTGCTTGCGCCGTGGCGCGAGCAGATCCGGCGTGTGGTCCTGCTCGGACCCACCCACCGCGTGGCCATCCGGGGCCTGGCCCTGACCGATGCCTGCGCTTTCGCCACCCCGCTTGGCCGTGTCGAGCTCGATCCGGACGCGTCTTCGCAACTGCGCGGACTGAGCCAGGTGCAGATCAATGCCGAAGCCCACGCGCGCGAGCATTCGCTCGAGGTGCAGTTGCCGTTCCTGCAGCGCACGCTCGGCAACTTCACGCTCGTGCCGCTGGCCGTTGGTGAGGCCAGCGCCAGGCAGGTAGCACAGGTGCTCGAACGCTTGTGGGGCGGTGACGAGACACTCGTCGTCATCAGCACGGACCTGTCGCACTACCTGAGCTATGCACAGGCCCGGGCCCGGGACCGCGCCACGGTGGATCGCATCCTGCAACTCGACCCTGCACTCGACCACGCCCAGGCCTGCGGCGCCACCCCTCTGGGCGGCGCATTGCTGGCGGCGCGGTCGCATGGACTGGTTCCCCGCCTGCTCGACCTGCGCAACTCGGGCGACACGGCGGGCGACCGTGACCGCGTGGTGGGCTACTGCGCGATGGCCTTCGAGGCACGCACGGACACGCCGGGGACGATCGACGATACGGGCGCCGAAGACGACGATCCTGTGCTGGCCCACGCATTGTTGAGCCGTGCCCGCAACGCGATCGCCCGGGCACTGGACCTGCCCACTGCTGCCGAGCCGGGGCACCCGGCGCTCGACAGCCCGGGCGCCACCTTCGTCACCCTGCACCTCGACGGCAAATTGCGCGGCTGCGTCGGCACGCTGTCGGCTGAACGGGCACTGGCCGACGACGTGCAGGTGCACGCGCTGGCGGCCGCATTCCGCGACCCACGTTTCGAGCCCCTGGCGGTCGAGGAGTTCGCCGAGTTGGACATCGAGGTCTCGCTGCTCGAGCCGGCGCAGCCAGTGGCCGCGCGCACCGAAGCCGAGGCGCACCAGGCGCTGCGGCCCGGCATCGATGGCGTGCTGCTCGAATGGCGCGGTCGCAGCGCCACCTTCCTGCCACAGGTGTGGCAACAGCTGCCATTGCCTGCCGAGTTCCTGGGCGCGCTGAAGCGCAAGGCCGGGCTCGCGGCAGACTTCTGGCATCACGACCTGCGGCTGTCACGCTACAGAGTGCGCAAGTTCGCGCGGGTGGGCCGTCCGGTATGAACGTGAGAGACGAGATGACGGGTTCGAGCCATCCGGCGCGCTGGTGGCACCGGCTCGATGACGGCCGGCTGCAGTGCGACCTGTGCCCACGCGACTGCCGGCTGCATGACGGCCAGCGCGGACTGTGCTTCGTGCGCCAGCGCGTCGGCGATGCGATGGCGCTGACGACTTATGGTCGCAGTTCGGGCTTTTGCATCGACCCGATCGAGAAGAAGCCGCTGAACCATTTCCACCCCGGCAGCAGCGTGTTCTCGTTCGGCACGGCCGGCTGCAACCTGGCGTGCAAGTTCTGCCAGAACTGGGACATCTCGAAGAGCCGCGAGATGGACCGCCTGCAGGACGCCGCATCGCCCGAGCGCATCGCCGAAGTGGCGCTGCGCAGCGGCTGCAAGAGTGTGGCTTTCACCTACAACGACCCGGTGATCTTCGCCGAGTACGCGCTGGACACCGCCGATGCCTGCCATGCCCGCGGCGTGAAGACCGTGGCGGTGACGGCCGGGTACATCCATGCCGCACCGCGGCGCGAGTTCTTCGCCAGGATGGACGCAGCCAACGTGGACCTGAAGGGCTTTACCGAGGACTTCTACTTTCGCCAGACCGGCGCGCACCTGGCGCCGGTGCTGGAGACCCTGGAGATGATCCAGTCCGAGACAAACTGCTGGCTCGAGATCACCACCTTGCTGATCCCCGGACAAAACGACAGCTCGCCCGAGCTCGATGCCATGACCCGTTGGATCGCCGAGCACCTGGGCCGCGACGTGCCGCTGCACTTCACGGCCTTCCATCCGGACTACAAGATGACCGACGTGGCGGCCACGCCGGGGGCCACGCTGCAACGGGCACGGCACATCGCCCTGGCCAACGGCCTGCGCTACGTCTACACCGGCAACGTGCATGACACCGCGGGCGGCACCACGTCCTGCCCTGGCTGCGACCGGCCGCTGATCGTGCGCGACTGGCATGCGATCCTGCGCCACGAGCTCGATGAGCGTGGCCTTTGCCCGCATTGCGGCACAGCGGTCGCCGGGCGCTTCAGCAGCCACGCCCCGGCGCTCGGCCGGCGGCGGATCCCGATGCGCGTGGCGCCATAGCGACCGGGGCCGCGACATGGCCAGTGCCGAGCGCAGCCTCCCCGACCCCGCCCGGCTGTTCATTGCGCTTTGGCCCGGGCCCGAGGTGGGCCATGCGTTGCTGGCCTGGAGCAGGCGATGGCCCGGCGCTGCCGCGGCGCATCCGGTCCCTGTGCAGCGGCTGCACCTGACCCTGCACTTCCTGGGCGATGTACCACGCGACCGGCTGCCTGGGCTGATGGCAGCGATTGCCGTGCCGTTCACGCCCTTCGTACTGTCGCTCGGGCGGGCTGCGCTGTGGCCCGGCGGCATCGCGGTCCTCGAACCCGAGCGCGTGCCGGCACCGCTGGCCCGTCTGCACGCTGCGATCGGCGAGCGCCTGCAGCGCCTGTCCCTGCCCACCGAGGCGCGCCCCTTTCTCCCCCACGTGACCCTGGCACGGCGCGCGGGCACGGCTGCTACGCTCCCCAGCGGCCCCCCCGTCCGCTGGCCGGTGAGGGGCTTCGTGCTGGTCGAATCGCACCGCCCACCCCACACCGGCTACCGGATCGTGCAACGCTATCGATGACGGCACGCCGTGTGCGCCAGCGCCCGTCGGGAATTCAGTCTCGGTCGCGCCGTTCGAGCGCCAGTCCAGCCAGTTCCAGCACCACGCCCAGCGCAAAGGCCAGCAGCCCGATCTGGACCGACGGCGAGAACAGCATCAGCAAGCCACCGAGCAGCAGCAACACCACCGCGATGGCGCGGCGCAGTCCCCGGTTCCTCAACATCCTGCCTGCCCTCCCCTTCCACACACCGCCGAAAGACCCACGCCGACGACTCTAGGCGCTTTGTCGAGCTTGTCGATGATGCAACGCAATCCGCGCCGCGATTCGGGACGCTTGTTCGCCGAACACCAGGCCGCCCGGCAGCGCATCGTCTAGGCTTCGTCGACCGCCGTCGCGATGGCACGCCGTGCGCCCTCGCGCAGCCTGACGGCCGCTGCGAAGACGTCCAGCTCGTCGGCAGGGGGTGCCAGCGGCGTGCCGATGTCGACCTCGATCGGGGTGCGGCGCGGCCACCAGCGCTCGCCCGGCAGCAGCCGGCGCGCGCCGCGCACCGCCACAGGCACCACCGGCACCGCCGCGCGCGCTGCGGCCAGAAAAGCGCCGAGGTGAAATGGCAGCAGCCCGGGGCGCTCGACGAAGGTCCCTTCAGGAAACACGAGCAGCGAGCGGCCGCGCTGCACCGCATCGGCCAGGTGCCCGGCATCGGCGACGCTGCGCTGCAGATCGAAGCGTTCGACGAACTCCACACCCAGGCGCTGCAGCGGCGCGCCGAGCAGGGCATGCTGCTGCAACTCGCGCTTGGCGACGAAGGCAAACGCGCGCGGCAGAGCCGCCACCAGGATCACGCCGTCGAGGTAGCTGCCATGGTTGCTGACCAGCACGCAGGCCTCACCGGGCAGGTGTTCGACGCCGCGCACGTGCAGCGGCACGGCGGTCAGCCGCAGCAGCAGGCGTGACGCGGCGCCGGCACGTCGCCAGGCCCGCGCCGGGTCGGGCGCAAGGCGGATCAACAGCCAGGTCACCGGCGCCAGCACGGCCAGACAGAGCATCGCCCAGCCGCCCCACAGCGCAGCGCCCAGGCGCGCCGCCGCGCGCCGCATCCACAGCCCGCCGGCGCCCAGCGCCAGGCGCAGCACCTGGCGGCGTGCCGTGAGCGGTGCCGTGCCGATGCGGCCGGCGTCGAACAGGTCGCGGCAGGCCGATCGCCGCACCTTGCCGCTGGAGGTCTTGAGCACGGTGTGCGGCGGCGCGAGCACCACCACGTCCGGCGGCTCGCCGATGGTGGCGAACACCGCCTGCGCCACCGCATCGCGCAGCGCGGCGGTGGCGGCGCCGGGGCGCGCTTCGGCCAGCACCACGAGCCGCTCGGTGCCGGCCGCCGGGTCGGCGCTGCCGAACACGGCCACGCAGCCCTTGCGCACGCCGTCCACCTGGCCCACGGCCTCCTCGATCTCCTGCGGATAGAGGTTGCGGCCGCCACGGATGACGATGTCCTTGACCCGGCCGGTGATGTAGATTTCGCCGCCGACGCCATAGGCCCGGTCTCCGGTGTCGAGCCAGCCGTCGTGAATCAGCTTCGCCGTCTGCAGCGGATTGCGAAAGTAGCCGTGGGTCGCCGATGGGCCCTGGAACTCGAGACGGCCTTCCACCCGGTCGGCCACTTCGTGGCCGGCCTCGTCGACGATGCGCACCGCGTGACCGGCAAGCGCCCGACCGCAGCCGACGAAGTGCAGTGCAGCGGTGTCGTCGGCAGCGGCCGGTACGGCACGGCGTTCGCGGCTGAAGGCATCGCGCTGCACGGCATCGATGGGCGCCTGGCGGCCAAGCGGCGGGAACAGCAGCCCGACTGACGCCTCGGCCAGGCCATACACCGGTGCCATGGCTTCGGGCCGCAATCCGCAGGCCGCGAAACGCTGGGTGAACCGCCGCACCGTGTCGGGGCTGACGGCCTCGGCACCGTTGAAGGCCAGGCGCCAGCAACTCAGGTCGAGCCCGGCGAGCGCCGCGTCATCGATGCGCCTGAGGCAGAGTTCGTAGGCGAAGTTGGGGCCGGCCGAAATCGTGCCCCGGTAACGATGAATCGCCTGCAGCCAGCGCAGCGGCCGTGACAGGAAGGCCAGCGGCGACATCACCACCAGCGGAAAGCCGACATACAGGCTGCCTAGCCAGGCACCGATCAGGCCCATGTCGTGGTACAGCGGCAGCCAGCTGACGAAGACGTCGCGCGGCGTGGCCTGGATGGCCTGCGCCATGGCGCGGATGTTGGCGAGCAGGTTGTCGTGCGTCAGCGCCACGCCCTTGGGAGCGCCGGTGCTGCCCGAGGTGTACTGGATGAAGGCGATGTCGTCGCCGCGCAGCGTGGCCGGTGCCGGTTCGCCGGCGTCCTGCGCCAGGTCCCGCGCGGTCACCACCCGGCGCAGGACGGGTACGCGGGCCTGCAGCAGGCGCGCCACGCCCAGGGCCTCGGCCACCGTGACCAGCAGCACCGCCTGCGCGTTGTCCAGGATGCCGGCGTGGCGCAGCACATGGTCTTCGAGCTGCGACGCGCGCGCCGGCGGATAAATCGGTACCGGGATCGCCCCCGCCTTCAGGATGCCGAGGTAGATACCGAAGTAGTCGGCCGAGGTGGGCAGCATGATCGCCACGCACTGGCGCGGCTTGACGCCGGCCCGCTGCAGGCCGGCGGCAAACGCCGCCGCGGCGCCGGCGAGTTGGCGGTAGCTGAGGGCCTGCTCGGTGTCGTCCTGCAGCAGCACGATCTGCGTCTGGTCGGGGTGGGCCTGCAAATGCCAGTCGAGCACCTCGGGCAGCGTGCCTGCCTCGGCCAGGCCGGCGTCCATGGCGGCTGCACCAACAGGCGTTGCCTGCGGCGCAGGCTTGAGCAGCGCGACGCGCGGCGCCGGTCTCGGGCCAGCCGGCGCGGCGGCGCACCTGGCCACCGCCTGCAGCAGATCCGCGACGGTTTCGGCCCGCTGCAGCGTGTCCTGTGGCAGTTCCACGCCGAACTCCCGCTCGGTGCGCAGCACGAGCTCCATGCGCGCCAGGCTGTCGAGCCCGAGGTCGCGGTCGAGCTGGCTGTCCAGCGACACGGCCGGCAACCCGGCCGTGCCGGCACTCAGATCACGCAACGCGGCATCGACCAGCGTCAGCAGCCTCTCGGCATCGCTCGCCGGTGCGTGACGGTCTGGCTGAATCGTGTCCACCATGCGGCCTTGCCCTGGGATCGATGATGACAGCACGCCTGCCGTCCAGGGCACGGCGCCGGCCGTCCACGCTGATCCAGGTCAAGCGCAGGCGCGTCCTTCTGCGTCAGGCTTGTGCACAGCGCAGCAGGGGGCATGGATGGCATGGTTGTCAGCAGAAGGCTTTGCGTACGGTGGTTGCCGCTCGCGCTCGGTGGCTGGGGCACGACTGGCGACGCGTCGACGGCGCCGACGGAAGGCCGCAAACTGCTGCCGTTGCCCGCGCCGCAGGTGCAAGGCCCGATGAGCGTCGAGCAGGCGCTGCAGCAGCGCCGCTCCCGACGCGAGTTCGCCGCCGAGGCGCTGAGCCTGCAGGACGTGGCCCAGGTGCTGTGGGCCGCGCAGGGCGTGACCGATCCGTCGGGCCGCCGTACTGCGCCGTCGGCGGGTGCGCGGGCGCCGCTCGAGCTCTACCTGGTGGTCGGCCAGGTCACGGGCTTGCGAGCCGGGGTGTATCGGTACGACGCGCACGCGCATTCGCTGCTGGATCATCGCCATGGCGACCTGCGCGTTGCGCTGGCGGCAGCCGCGGCGGAGCAGGCATGGATGCGCGACGCACCGGCACTGCTGGTGATCGCCGCCGTGACCGCCCGCACCCAGGCGCGCTACGGCGACCGGGCCGAACGCTACGTGCAAATCGAAGCCGGCCATGTCTCGCAGAACGTCTACCTGCAGTGCACCGCGCGCGGCCTGGCCACGGTGTTCGTGGGCGCCTTCGACGAACTGCAACTGCGCCAGACGCTCGGCCTGCCGGCCGAACAGACGCTGCTCGGCCTGATGCCCTTCGGCCACAGGCGCTGAACGGATCCGCCAGCACGCCGAGCGCGCAATCCCTCTCGCCGCCTGAAAGCACTCGCATTGCGTCGAAGCACGGGTGCGTTGAGCGGCATCAATGGGGGGCGCGGCCAAAGGTCCAGCATTGACAGGTAGTTGATGTAGGAGGGTTTTATGAAGTTGCCATTGCAGGTCACGTTTCGGGATCTCGTGCCATTGCCATCTCTTGAAGGTGACATTCGCCGTCGCGCCGCCAAGCTGGAGGAATTTGCCCCGGACCTGTCGAGCTGCCACGTCGTGGTCGAAGCCACCGGCAACCGGCATCACCAGGGCCACCGTTACCTGGTGAAGATCGACGTGCGGCTGCCTGGTGAGGAGCTCTTTGCGGGCCAGCACCACGGCAGCGAAGACATCGAATTGGCGGTGCGGGGTGCCTTCGAAGCGATGGCGCGGCGCCTCGAAGACCATGTGCGGCAGCGGCGTGGGCAGGTCAAGCAGCACGCGCCGAAGCCCCGCGCGACACCGACCGGGAAGGCCGGGGCCGGTGAAGCGCCGGAAGACAGTCCGATGCAGTCCTGAAGGAGAAATGCGATGAAGAACTGGCTGGTGGTGGCCAATGCCGCGCGGGCGCGCGTGCTGGAGGAGGCTGGCAAACCCGGCGGGTATACCCATGTCGCCGATCTGGTACATCCGCAAAGCCGCCAGAAAGGCAGCGATCTGGCTGGTGACCGGCCGGGGCGCGCGCCGGGGCCGGCGGCGCATGGGGCAAGCAGTTCGGCCTATGACGCGCGCACGGCACCACGCGAGCGCGAGCACGAGCACTTCGCTCACGAGCTGGCGACGGTGCTGAACGAGGGCATCGCCGCCGGCCGTTGCGCCGGGCTGGTCCTGGTGGCCTCCGACCCGTTTCTCGGCCACCTGAAGAAGCAGTTGTCGACGCAGGCGCACAAGGCGCTGCTGCGCACCGTGGCAGCCGACTACACGGCCTTGAATGAACACGAGCTCGCGCTGCGCCTTGCGCCGCCTCAGGCCTCGCCCTGAGGCCGTGGTGCCCTTGCTTGCTGCAGCGATAAGGGGGGTTGCCATGAACGCCCTGATGCAACCAATATCCGGGGGGATGGGTCAGAGCAGGCCGCAGTTCTTGGTGGGTGGTGCTGGCACTTGGCCTGCCATATGAGGGTTGGGCAGGTGCCGTCACACCCAACGTGGCGGCTCAATGGTCCGGACAATCGGCCGGTGACCGACAGGCACACTCCCATCAATGACCTCGTTCGCCCGACCTGC
>Ga0105103_10000417_pt1 | contig 23804 bp, 35 predicted proteins | sample PPLLaktember2015_2_FD_79107 | JGI IMG/M metagenome (GOLD analysis project Ga0105103, IMG submission 79107) | Freshwater sediment microbial communities from Prairie Pothole Lake near Jamestown, North Dakota, USA - PPLs Lake P7 Core (6) Depth... | ecosystem: Environmental > Aquatic > Freshwater >...
AAGACAAATGTTTAGCATTTCGAAAAAAGGATTTCCATGTAACCGATTCTCAATTTTGATTAATCTATCTTCGGAATATATACCATGTGGCTCAATATACATCATCGTTTCATTCTTATCTCTTTGGATAATAAGCAAATTAGCATGAGGATTTGGCTTTGAAATTATTTTCCCAGGTTTGTTTGTAATTGTGATGTCAATCATAATAAGTCCAGTATTCAGTTTGAATTTTTTACTTTGAATCATTCTTGCTACACTTTTTTTTCCAAGAATCCCATCATCATCAACAACAAGTAATAATTTTTCATGTTGTAATTTTACATAATTTGTCTTCTCCAACTCTCTCATCATAGCATAGGATGGTAAGGAGTTAAGGTAAAAACATTTGTAGTAATCCAATTGAAGACTTTTTGGCAACAAGTCAAAATAATCATCCAAGTTGTAGATGGCTTCTTTGAATCGATTTGCAATATCCATTTTTTCTTGAGTAAAAAAATGTTCAAAGCATTTCTAACACTACTTATTCTTGACTTGATTTTCATTCAACTTGTTCTCAAGAAAAGATTTGGAAACATGGTGATGGACATTCAGAAAGAACCAATGAGTGTCAATTTGATTTACGCATTTATGTCCTATGTTTTCATCTTTTTGACCTTTTACTACTTTGTAATTGTCAAGAAAGCAACTGTAAAAGAAGCATTTCTACTCGGCTTTTTTACTTATGCTATTTTCGACTTTACAAACTTGGCTCTTTTCAAAAATTATTCCATTCAAACTGCTCTTATTGACATGATTTGGGGAGGAACTTTATTTGCTCTAACCAGAATGATAGTTTAATGGAATATTTGTTTTTACAACAAATATTATATAATTATTCTATACATCCACTGACTTGCCAAGTAGTAAACAAAATGATTATTGTCCATTGCCTTGGAAAAATTTGCCATCAACTGGTCATAAGCATTGTTAATGATTAAAACTTTTTCTTCTGGTTTGATTTCAAAGTTGGATATCTCAACATCCAAGTAAGACTCTCCACTCAAAATTTCAAAGCAAAACATCATCAAGTTCTTGTAATCACAAGTCCAAAAGATGGTAAAGTTCTGATTCTTCTTTTTGGAAAAAAAACTTGACTTGAATTCAATTAAGTTAGATTTGGAATTAGATTGTTTGACTAAACTTTGGAAAAGGGTTTCAAGTTTGTTCATTTTGAGATAATTTCCAAAAATTTCAATTCAATGAAAGAATTTGTTTACAAAAATCAAGATTTGGTTCAAAGCTCATTTCAGAAACATATTTTTTGTTCGAGGTGTGAACTTTGAAAAAAAGTTTTTCATCAAATACAATTTCCAAATCTTCAGTCTGAAATTTTCCTTTTTGATTTTTCATCACATTCTCAAAAAAGAATTTGAGTTCTTGACTCGGCTTTAATTTACACTTGAGACAATCGGACTTGAGATAAATTTTTACCGTGTGATTTTTTACTTTGAGTTTGGGAGTAATATAGTCAAGATAATCCCTAAGTAAAATAGGTTCGTCTGGAGAGCTTGAATAGGCTTCCAATTCAAACATTTTTTGAATTAAAATTTTTATTTTAATTCAGTGTTAGACAAACAAACTTGCTCCTACAGAAGCAAGAGAACCAACAGTATAGATGACAATTCCAGACTTAAACCCAAGTATCGGTATAAGAGGAGAAGCAACTACACCAGTAATAGCTAATACACCAGCAACAACTGCTATTTTCTTCACGGTTTGAATGGAACTTTCTTTTTCCTGATGTTCAATTGCCATATCAATCATGTTATCAAAATACTCCACATCATAGGAATCAACTCTTTCCAATGTTTCTTTGATATCATCTTTGTGTAAAATCGAAGAATTCATTTTTTATTCTGAGAAAGAAAATTGTAAAGATTTTTTTCAAAATCAGTTGGATTTGATGACAAAAATATTGAATAGGTTCCAACCACTTGAACTTGAGTCTGAGATTTGTGATCAATATAAGGATGAAGATGTCTTGGATGTAAAATGTGAAATCTGTAAAACTCTGAACATTTTGCCATCTCAAACATTTCATACTTGACATCCTTGTAATATTTTTCAGCAAACTCATTCAGACCCAGTTCACAAAGACCTTCATAATCCCAAATGGGACAAGTAATAAGAACAGAAAAGTTTACTTGTTTCATTTTCTGAATCACTTTTTCCACAAACATATCCATTGTTCTTGGATGATAAGGTGGATTCGCCACATAAAATCCTTCTTCCAATTGACCCTCTAATAGTTGGAAAACGGAACCGATTGAACCGAATGGCATGTCTGTGTCAGGATATAGGGAGCAGAATTTGTCTAACGTGTGATTCAACGGTGATGCAAACATTTCTGCTTTAATAGGTTGAATTTGTTGCAATTCATTGTAATATGGGATACCCAATTGATGAGATTCACCCTTTAGAGTGAACAAATATCTAGTCAACACTAAAGCAATCTTCTTGTTCCAATGAATTCTCTCTACACCATTCCTCTTCAAATCCTGGCACAACTTCTTGTAAATGTTGTTGTGTATGGGTGAAATGGGATACCTTCCCACATAAAAGTGAACATTCGATTTGTGGAAGAAAATCTTGATGGTAAAGTCCTTTTCAAAAAAATTCACATTCTTTTTTGCCATCTCAATCATCTTTTCCACCTCGTTCAGATTCAGATGTTGAACTGATTTTTGGAACATAATAAGACCTTCTTGAGATAGTTTATCTGGGAAAAAGACGTCTTTGGAAAAGTTTTTCTCATACATAAGACAAGCAGCAAGTTGGGTCTCGATTTTTCTTCTCTTCACATATTCATAAGCATTCTTGAACAAGTAGTCAACAATGATTTGAGTCCATTGTGCTCTCTTGATTTCTTTGGAAAGAGCGATTTCCATTTCTTTATGGATTTGATTTTTTTTAAAACAATGAAAAGTATAAATGCTGGTAGAATACCTTGAAAAAAACAGTATACCATCTTGGGATTGGTTTTTCAAAATGGACAAGGTCAAGAAGATGTTAAATCACATTTCTTCTTTTCTTGACTACTCAATGACCCCTTCTCTTGCTGAAGTATTCAACCCATTTGTTTACACTTCATTTGAAGATCTTCGTGTTGTGTTGGTTGGTCAAGATCCATATCACAATGGTGAAGCAAACGGACTTGTCTTCTCCAGTGAGAACTTGAATACATGTGTGAAAAATATTTACTCCATGATGGAAAGAACCTTACAGTGTAAGACTCCTGAGCATGGAAATTTTCACTACTGGGCTATCCAAGGAGTTCTACTCATCCCTATGTCCTTGACCACCAAATTTGGAAAATCAAATGCACATGAACGAATTTGGGTTCCATTCATCAACTGTCTGATGGAAGAAATTTCCAATCGAAAAAAGAATGTTGTCTTTATGCTTTGGGGTAAGCCAGTTCAAAAGTTGAAGGAAAAAATTGATTCCAAGAAACATTATATTTTGACTACTTCCAGTCCCTATGCGGTTGAGCATGGATTTGATAAGTGTAATCATTTCCAACTAGCGAACAAGTATTTTTTGAAGCATAAACTTCAGCTTATAGACTGGATATTGGTTTAAAAAAAAATACGTGGTAAGAAAATGAACGGACCAAGACATAGAAATGAATCGGAACAAAATAGGTCATACAGAAATTTGGGAAATGCGGATTATGGAAGAATGATGTCAGGTGGAAGAGGAACCCATCCAAGCTATCAAACTGCTCCAAGCATGGCTCCTCCTCCTTCTCATCTTGACCCTGCTTACGGAATTCCTCCTCAACATCAACAGTATCAACCTCCACCCATGAACAATCCCTATAGCAATTATTATCCACCTCAACCACCAAGATATCCTCCTCAGTATCAATATCCCCAGTATCAGGATTATGACGAGGAGTATCAACCGCCTCCTGCTCCTAAACCCAAACCTTATCAACAACAAGACAAGGATGCATATGAACCCCAGACAAAACCAAAACCTAGTAAAAATAGCGGTGGTATACGTGATTTTAGCGAAAATGGAAATTTCATACTCAAACCTTAAAGATACAACACAATTTCTCAATGTTTTATAGTGAAATAAAACATTTCAATCAAGAATGAATTTTAAAAAAAAAATTTAGCGCCTAAAAATGAATCAAGCATTGACCAAGAGATTTTCTATTTTCCCTATTCATTACCCTAACTTGTGGAAACTTTATAAGACTCAAGTTTCCAACACTTGGTTTGTTGAAGAAGTTGAACTTGACACGGATGTCAAAGATTGGGCCACTATCCACCCTTTACTTAAGAAACTTCTCAGCAGAGTGTTTGCCATCTTCAACTTTGCTGATGTTGTTGTCTGTGATAATGTCAAGGAAATTATTCAAATGATCGAACCCTACCACATTCTTGAAGCTGAATTCTTTTATGATGCTCAATTGTTCATTGAAAGAATTCACTCTGAAATGTATTCCCAATTCCTTGAAACACTCATCACTGACATCAATGAGAGACATGAGCTTCAACAAGCGGTTTTTAATTATCCTTTTGCCAAGAAGAAGATGGAAATGATGAGCAAGTATCAAGGTGATACCAATTTGATGGAGAAGCTTGTCAACAATGCTTGTGGAGAACAAATTGGCTTTAGTTCTCTTTTTGCCACCATCTTTTGGTTGAGAAAGAGAAATATTCTTCCTGGTGTTAGACTTGGCAACTCTTTAATCTCTCAGGATGAAAACCTTCACTTCTCCTTTGCTTGTGAACTTTATCACACACTTGTTAAGTTGAATCCCGAATTGAAATTGTCCAATGAACAAATTCTCAGTCTGGTTTCCAACTTTGTGGAGACTGAACTTCAAGTAATTGATGATGTGTTTGGTGATATTCCAGAAGAAATCTTGGAAGACTTGACCAAAGAAAACATGAAGCAATATGTCAAGTATATGGGAGACATTGTTCTCTTCTCTTTGGGTTCACCCAAACATTGGAAGGTGTCTAATCCATTTGAGTTTATGAACTTGATTAACTTGAGAGAACTTCACAACTTCTTTGAGAGAAAGTCTGGAGAATACAAGATGTTTTCACTTGGTGAAAAAGCCAATGTTGAACAAAAGTCTCAAGCCTATTCCATGGAAGTTGACTTTTAAATCCAAAAATTTCAAATGAAAAATTTGAAATTGATTTCTTAGAATTGAAATTCAACATCGTGAAATGAAATCAATGTTGGCTTGTTTATCTTGACAAACTTTTTTGGGTTGAAAAAGTAAAACTTCTCAACTTTGTAGACTTGATACTTGATGACGACATGACGACTGTATATGAAATTGGCTTCATAACAACATCTTCCAAAAAATATTTTTATTTCAACATTGTCAGATTTCAATTTTCGTGAAACAAACTCATGGTAAAAAAGTGTTGAATTAAAACAATTGTGAAGACAGGAAAGAAAATTACCTTCGTGAGGTTTGAAAGTTTGAATTTGGTCAAAAATACAAGACATATTTTCGTTATTTTTTTATTGTTTTTAATTCAAACTTTCCATTGGACCTTGGGATAAGACCCATACTTTTCAAACTGGCAACACGAGAGAAGCCAATGGACTTGCCTTTTTTGTAATCTTGAAGAGCAGTCTTTAGGTCTTTTTGACTTTTGAATGGAGACTTTTCGATCCAACTTTGAGGAACCATTTTTTGGAAATAAATTTTTTTCAGTAAAAAAATGAACTACATTTGGAACTTTGTAGACTATTTTTATGGCGATAATGAATTAAAACACTTGAGGGACATTATTCACGAATTTACCAGACGAAACATGAAGGTCAAGCTTATTCCTGACGAATTAGTCAAAGAAGGTAAATCGGGTAAAATTGAAGTTTGCTACAACAACAAGAAGATTGTCTTGACTTGGAGTAAAAAACATCAAGAATGTTTTACAAATGGCGGAAACGGAATGCCTCCATTTGGTTCAACGCGTCATAAAGATGAATTCTATGATTACATCCAAATGCAGTTAACCTAACTTTTTTTAGAAAAAGTTAGTTCAAACTCTCAAGTATCAATTCTCGATCATACAACTCCAATTTTTTCCAGACTTTGACAAATTCAGTTCCATGGAAAAGTTCATCTTTAAAAGTATCAATGATAATAAGAACCAAACTCAATAACTTGTTAGTAAAGTCATCTTGTTGAATTAAGTTGTGAATTTCTTGTTTTGAATTTGGATAATTTTTTAACTGATTGACCAAACATTGTCCAAATAAAAAGAGATCAAGATATTCAAACATTTCTTTGACAAAATGAAATTGCATGAAAATTTTTGATTTAAAAAGATTGCAAATTTTTTCAAAATGTTGGAAATCTTGTATTTGTTATTTGTTTGTTTGTTCATGATTTTTGTCTTAAAGGTATGCGAAGGAGTAGACAAGTTAAATGAAATGCATTACAGTAAATTTTAAATAAATAAATTTAAAATTTAAATGGAATTGACCAAATTGGCAAATTCGTCTCTGCACTTGGCAGTTTGCCACAAATTCATTTTACCATTGTATACCTTATTTCCAGCTTGGTCAATGATAAAGTTTCTGAACAAACTGGGATATCCTGATATATTGATTCCCATTTGTTGAACCATCGCTTGATCTTTTTCACCATCAAGAATGTAGATTTTACATGGTTTACCTTTAATGTTGTAAACTTTTCCATTGTTTTGAGAAATTTTATCCCAATTGGGTTGGCATTTTTCCATCAAAGAATGACAGTGTCCACACCAAGAGGCGTAGACGCAACAGATGACATCCATATCAGTTGAACCTTTGTCAGCAGAAGCGAAATAACGTTTGTTTGGTAATCTTGCTGAGCAAAAAATTTGGTCATTTTTTGTAAAACATTGCCAATTCAAATTCATTTTTTATTTATGAATAAAAAATTTATTTCCGTTCCAGAATTGGGTGTGTCAATCCAAAATAAATTTCAGGAAAAAGTGCAAGAAACATCATCCAAGGATAATCAAGAGGCATCTTTGGACTCTCTTCATTGTAGTTTAAAACTTGGTAATCATCTCGACTTCTCACATGATGGTGAGAATGAAATCCAAGACGAAATACAATCCAATTCATATAGGAAAAGTCTGTATCCCATGAGTCGGTTACCGACTGGTTTCCCATTCTTTTAAGTCCGTAATGTTCAATATAATTGACAGTCTCAAGTAAAATAATTGAAACAATCGATTGAATTAACCAAAATATGACCAAACTAAATGACAACATGGTCATACTGTAGATGAAAATCAAGTATAAGGCAAAGCACCAAATGGTAAAAACAGTTTGATAATTATACAAATAAAGGATATTACCGGCAATACTTCTGTAAAAGAATTGATATAACGTCATATTTTTGGGAGCACTTGATGGGTCTTTTTCAGTAGCAACATAAACATGATGAATGTGTTTGTGAGATTTATAAAAATGAAGATATCCATTGAGTAAGAGTATAATGTTGGCAAGAAACCTTTTTGAAAAATCAAATTTGTGAAGCAACTCATGGGCAGCTGAGAAAGCTTGAACGCTCAGAATTCCATTCGCAATAGCCATGTAGAATATAGTCCACAAGTTCTGGTCAAACATTTGGTAGTAAAGAAAAACTTGAAAAATAAGGTAAAAAACTGACCAAGATACAACTAAAACTTCATATCTCATGTCATTTAGTTTAAACTCCACTTCTTGTTGAGTCATCTTTTTCTGTCTTGGCAAACTAAAGTCAAGAATGGGTATTACAATTAACATATAAGCTGGCATTAAATACCAAACTCCATAATCCAATGAGATGTAAACAAGTAGAAATGAGATGAATGAGAAAGAGTATTCAAACATTTCATCCCAATATCTTTTGTTTAAAAATCAATTTCACAAACAAATTTTCTTTAGTCAAAAAATGAACATTTGGATTTTAATTTTACTCATTGTCATCGTAATCATCATTTGTGTTTCAGGTGGTGTAAAGACCGGTGCCAATGGACAATTTGTTTACCAACTGCCTCCTCTTTTTGGAACAACCTATGGAGATTGTGTTGAAGCTTGTGGAAGAGATCAAAAGGAAGAATGCGATTGGTGTGAGCAAAACCCAGAGTTGCTGGTTCCCATGCCAAACACTTACACAAGTCAATAATGGTTTAAATAATTGGCAACCTCTTCAGGTTGTTGCTGACAAATAATAACACTTTTCTTACAATCACGATGAACCAATTCGATCTGAAGTTCAGATCCAAACAAAATAGTAAGAGAAAATTGTTCAAATGAGAGTAAGCACATCAGTTTACCGTTGGAGTTTGGAATTAACTCAAGAACATAACAAGTTGGTGTTAGTTTCTCAAAAAAGGTTTTGAACCAAACATATGCTTGAAAATGGGTTTCAATTTCATAAGGTTGAATCGAAATAATCCAACTAAGTTTGTAAATATCAATTTCTTGCAGAATTTGAAACCAATAATGTGAGAATTCTTCCATTTTTGTTTTTTAAAACAAGAATGATTATTCATTTACTTCTTCTTGGTATTTTTACCACCAGAAGTCTTGGTAGCCTTAGGCTTTTCAACAACCTTGACAGGAGAAGGTTGCTTCTTGACAGGTTTAGCAGGAGAAACTGGCTTCACTTGTTTAGTCTCCTTGTATTTTCTCAAGGCATCAGGATTACCCTTGGTCTTGACTTGAGAGGGGTCAACCTTCAAGCCAGTAATCTTCTCAAAGAGTTCAATTCTGGTCATGGGAACTCTTCTATTGTCATTCATCTTGGAAATCTTAATCTTGTGAATCTTGGAAATATACTTCAAAGCCTTCAAAGAAAGAACGTTGTAGTCTTGAACGGTCAACTTGTTGTCATGAATTCTGTTCAACAATTCTTGAAGATCCTTGGTCTTCATCTTGGTAAATCCACAAATACCAATTTGACGAGAAAGAGACTTCATTTCCTTGTAAGACATTTCAGACTTCCAAATAACTCTCAAGGTGTGATGAATTCTAGTCTTGGGACCAAACTTCTTTCTCAAATCTTGGAGATGATTGTAAAGTTCCTCAGGAGAACCCTTCAAGACAAGCTTAGGTTCATCCTTCTTGTAAAGCTTAATGGCTCTCTTCAGGGCTCTAATCTTCAAGTTGTCAAGCTTCAATTGAGAAGAGTCTTCTACAGCTTGCTTAATCAAGTGTTGAAGATCACCAATCTTGAATGTCTTATCAGAGTATCCCTTCAAGTCAAGAAGAGAAGCATATTGTTGAAGTTGACCTCTAGAATAGGTATTAGGACCAGATCTCATATCAAAGGGTTCAGTAATAACTTTTCCTCTCTTGGACTTGGTAGTGCCAGAGAAACCGATTACACCACCCTTACTACGATGGGTTTTAATCATGTCAACAATGTTTTCCTTCTTGACAACCTTGCTGTATCCAGTCAAGCCAGAACCACGAGCAATAGAGCGAAGCAACTTGGAACTCATAAACTTCACATCCTCATCAGTAAAATGAAGAGTAGAAATTCTTTCTACAAGTCCCTTCAACTCCTCCTTTTTCAAGTTAGAGTATTCTCTCATACCCATTCTCTTGGCATATTCTCTCAACTCCTTCACACCCTTGTTGTCGAGAACTTTCAAGTCTTCATCAGAAACAAGATCAATCTTCTCATTTCTAGCAGTTTTAGGTTTCTCGCCTTCAACAGTAGGTTGAGGTTGAACAGTTTGTTCCTTGGCAACCTTCTTGGGAGCTTTAGCCTTCTTGGCTTTCTTCTCCTTAGCAGGTTGAGTCTTTTCAGATTTGGGAGCACGCTTTCTCTTGGGTTCAGCAGGAGCTGTCTTTTTGGTAGTTTGTTGGGTTTGAACTTCGGTGGACATTTTTTTGTGTGAGTGTTGCTTTAAATCAAAAATCAATTAAAAAAATTTCCCTAAAATTTAACCAATACAAGACCTTTTTCAAGGTGTCTTTAAATCAACATGATTGTTTTACACAAACAATAATGATAACTCTATTTAATAGAGCTTCTTGGCCTTCATCATGGCCTTCTTGAGGGAAGCCTTCTTACCACTCTTTTTCTTGTCTTCTCTGAAGATCTTGGTAACAAGCTTAACCCACTTGTTAGCCTTTCTACCAGAACTTTTCTTTGCAGACTTTCTCTTACCAGAGCTCTTTTTCATAGAACGTCTTTTAGCAGCCATTTTTTTATAGCAAAGAAAAAATTATTTCATTGTTTTTAAAAAAATTTAAGAACATGAACTGATTTAAATAGGACGGATTCATGTAAAAATGGAAGATGATATAAATTTTGAGGATTTGATGAATGGAGAAGTTGAAAATGAACAGCTTAATTCTGATGAACCAAAGATTATCATGGAAAACAGAGTAATTTCTCCTACTCAAATTGAACCCATTGAAGTCAAAAAACCAGAAACTCCAAGAAGGTCATTAAAGTCTGATAGTAAACAAAAAAGACGTGATCCTGATTTAGAACCTGAACAAGAAATTGAACCCTTTGATGACCAAGAAGAACAAGAAGAAGAAAAACCTGAACCTGTGAAACCAAAATCAGTCAAAAAATCTTCACGTAAACTTCATGTGAATGAAGATGGAGAAGAAGTTTCTGAAGAGGAATTGGTCAAGGAGTATGAGTATAAATTCAGAATGTTAAAGAGAAATTATCCTCATGTTGACGTTCCTGAAAAATATTCATCTTTGAAGAAATACAAGAAAGCATATGACCGGGCTCTAAAGGAGGTTTCCAATGATGTCAATGTAAAAAATTATCACATGTATTTGATTTTTGGATTTTTTGCCATTGAATATTTTGCCAAGAATGTAATTGGAATTGAGTTAAGTGGATTTACAATCAACAGAATTAATCACATTAGACGTTATAACCATTTGCTGATTGAACTAGGTGAACGCTCTTACTCTTCCATTGGAAGTAATTGGCCTGTGGAAGTAAGACTTTGTTTGTTCATTTTGGTTGATGCTGTCATTTTCTACATTGTTGGAAGAGTTGCTGGTGGAAACAATCAGATTATGGAGACTGTAATGAACGTCATTTCTGGTATTGGTTCTACAAGTGGAGGAAATAGTTCTGGCGGATTGGGTGATATCATGGGACTTTTAAGCCAAGTAATGGGTGGTGTGAATTTGAATCAACCACTTCAACCTGAACCTCCCAAATCACAACCTCAAAATCAACCACAAGACAACAAGCCTTATGAAATGAGAAGACCTCCCAAATTTGTGAAAAAAACATAATTTAATTTGATGAAAAATGTTAAACATTGACAAACTCATTCACGTAGCCAAAAAGAAGTATGGTTGTAGAAGCGATAAGTATCATCATGTTGCCATCTTTTTCCCAACAGACTGGAAAGGGAAAGATCTATACTGGTGAAAACAAACCTGTTTCTTGGTGTGAGCACTTAAGCATTCACGCTGAAATGGATGCCATGAAAAAAATTGACAAGAAAAAAACACACAACCTTCTTGTTCTTCGCTTTTCAGCCAATGGAAAATTGTGTGAATCAAAACCTTGTCATCACTGTATCATGAAGTTGAAGAAGCTAAAAATCAACAAGGTGTATTATTCCAAAGAGGATGAGAATGTAGTGTGTGAAAAAATTCATGAAATGAACAACAAGAGGTCAAGTGGATACCGAAGATCTAAATAAATTTTGTAAAAATTTATTGTTTTTTATTAATACTCGATTTCCATGAATTCACCTTTTCCATTTGGTGGATTGATACTTATGTTATTGTATTTACCATCAAACCATTTATACTCCTTGTATAAAGACAATTTTTTATTGTTATATGCAACTTTCCAGGATCCACCATCAATAATTTTCATTTTTGTTTCTGAATCCATAATTGAATTCACATTGTTCACTTCATCAACATCCACAATATACTTACCAAAATTATGTAAGACCATTTTACATAATTTTTTACATTTATTTTCTCAGACAATCTACAACATCAATTTGCTTGTTGGCTTCAAGATTACTGTTCGTGTAATTTCTCCAGTCATATTTTCATCAAACATAACAAGAGGAACTTCATTGATGATGCCTTTATCCAGCAAGTCTTTAAGACCAATCAAATGTCCTTGAATATGCTTGACATGTCTGGAACAGAATCCAAACTTCTTCCTGTTTCTCAAGTCAAAAAGAATCTTCTTGCTAGAGTGGAGTTTTAAAGGAACTTTTTTGTCTGTGAAAATGAAATACTCTGAACCTCTGCTGAAGGTGTTTGGTTCCAAGTTTCTTTCTTTCACTTGAATACGAACAACATAAACTCCATTCTCAACCATCTTGTTGGTTGAATTCTTTGTCAACGGAATATTTTTTGTTGCTTCATAACCATAGGTATCAGAGACTGGAAATAATCCAAGACTGGTAATCTTGTCTTCCATTTTTTGGCAAAAGTCTTTGAACGAAACATCCACATCCATAATTTCAACCGCATAGCTCAGGAGTTCTTCCATGTTTTGCTGAAGCTCTCCACTTGTCCATGACCTTTGAACTACACCATCGTTCACCACCGCTGAGAATGAATACTTCATGTTTTTGACAAACTGATGGTATCCTCCATTTCTTGACAACACACATGGATGAGAGACAACAATTGGATGAGCAAGATGTTCACCCAACATTTTCTCACAAGCTTGGACTATAGGTTCCACTTGTTTGGATTGGTTGCTGAAAAAGTGGTCAATAGTTTTGTCCAACCACTCACTTGCTTGTAAATAGGGTTGGTATAAATTCTCATATTTCTTCTCTTCTTCCTCTTTGACAAAAGAACCATTCTTCCACTCACTGGAACCAGAATAAGGAATCAACTTCATTTTTACAAAAAAGTGAAGAACATGAAATTCAAATGTCAACCTTAAAATTAAATGAACAGGGTTTTTGAATGTCATTAATCTTAATTGAATTGGGTGATAATATAGTTCCATTTATAGAACTTAAAATTTCAATATCTTTTATGACTCCATTGTTAATTGCTTTAAAATTTGACACAGTATCATTTGGAATGTCTATAACACAAACTGCGTCATCAATTGTCCATGGAATATCACAAAAAATATTTATTATTTTCACAGGATCAAATTCTACTTCAACTATACAAGTGTTTATTATTGACATAGTTTTTTCACTAATTATATATAATAATGGTGAAAAAACTTGATTATTTTGAATTAAAAATGTTAAACTTTTAAACGGATTAATAGTATATACTATTGGATTAGGAATATTTTGCACAATAAATGTGATATTATATGTAGAATTATTATAATTATTTACAACTAATTCTCTTGTTTGCAAATTAGGCGTTATACTTTCATTTAAATAAATATAAATATTCGTTTGAATAATATAATTATTTGGTATAACAGTGTATAATATATTGTCTGGAAAAGCATTATAATAAAAAGTATTCGTTTGACTTGCTTCGGCCTGATTAAGCTGAATTATCTTACTCTTGGACAGAACATTATTAGATGAATATTTGGTTGTCATGTATGGGACAGAGTTAAAAGATTTTGTTTTTGTGTCATTCGTTGTGGTTGTTTGCTTGATTGCTGAATTGAAAAATGTTTGTTTTTGAGTCACATTTCCAGAATTTGTTGTATTAACTTCAAGTTCATTCTTGAAATTATCACTAACAGTTTCAGTGAGTTTAGTATCGGTTTGAAATGTATAAGGTTCACTTACATTGATTCCATTTTCATCCATGTAAAAAACATTGTCAACGTTAACACTGTTCACTCCACTGGTTTGGAATTCTTCTTTAAGTTGAGAATTAATTTGTGAGCATTGAGATGGGTCAAGCACATTCATTTTATATAGTGTTAATATTTTTTAATTCAGTTGTGTAAATAAATGTAGAATTTTCAAGTTTAGTTAGATCAAGTGTTAGACTATTTAAAGCTGGAATTGCAATGTCAACACCACTAAAGTGAATAAATACAGAACTACCATTTTGGTTGTAAAAATTGATTTCCTTTGTAGTGTAGTTTTCAACATCAACAAGATTAAGTGTATAGTGGTAATCTGTGACATTAGTCGTTGGAAAAGAAACATTATTTGGAACTTGAAGAAACAAATCTTGGTTAGTGTTCTCGGCTGGAGCAACATCAAAAGTTTCAATAATTTTTGTAGTATTTTGCTGAATTACTTGTTGGTTATAATAAAGTCTTCTCAAATATTCATTAACATCATTATTCAATTGTAATGTCATAATTTCCCTGAAAAAAGAATTGTTGTTAGTTGTAGATGTTTGAGGTTCAAATGTCTTTGTTTTTTTCAGATTTCCATTTCCAAACGTATAATTTTGACTTTGTTTGATTTGAGCTGGAAGTGTTTCAACTTGACCCACAAATGTATTATTATTACCAATAACTTCTTCTGTCATTGAATTTACACTGCTAAACAAATAGGGTCCATCTGCTGTAAATGTTGCTTCGTTTATAAAGACAATATTGTCAATGTTAAGTTCATCAAGATAAAGATTACCTCCTTGTGAATCTCTCTTTAACAGTTCTGTTTGAGATGGGAAATTGGATGTGATATTTGAGCAATTATCCTGATTAAGCACATTCATTTTTTGTAAAAAAAATAAATTTATTCATCTTCAGGTTCATAAACATAAATGTTTAATTGTAATAAGTTTCCAGCATCACATGAAATACGAAGGGTTTGGTCTGGCTTGTAGTAGAAGCGAAGTTTCTTTGCCAAACCAGAACACTTGGAGATGTTGTAAAACACTCGAGTGGGAATAGTGAATGTCTCAATGATTGGCTTTTGATTGTCCCATTTACCAAAAATATCTTGACGAATAAGGATTTGCTCCGTCTTTCCTTCAAACTTGATTGCTTTTTCCTGAATGGAAATTACCATTTGTTTGGAAATCGAGTTCATTAACTTACACATTTTTTGAAAGTCAATGCTGTCCACAATACAAACTGGAATGTGCTCATCGTATTCAGGAACAAGTTCTCTTGTAAAAGTATTCACATAATTAAATAACACAAATGACTTGTTTACTTTGGAGTCACCATTCTCTGTGATAATTTGTAAAGATTGGTTGTCAAGAACAAGAGTCATTACATCTTTTTTCTTGATTGATTTGGTCATTTTGCTTATGTGCTGAGCTGACAAGGATATGTTGACTGGATTGTCAATCTCATACTCGATGAAGTTTTGTCTCTTCATAAAGGCTTCAATCATGATATTTCCACTTTCATTCTTTTGAGGAGGAAATTCAATACCCTTTTCAGTAAAAAAGTAGGTTATATCCATGTAATTGTTATGAAGGAGTTCCGAAAATGTCTTAAAAATATGAGCTTCGTTGGTTTTAATCTGGAACATTTTGTTTAATCATTCTTTCTTTTAAGCTTACTTGACTTAAAATTTTCTAAGTTCAACTTGGAAAAAAAATTTAGTTCATGAATTTGAAATTTGGACTTATTCAAAACTTTTCACACATACATTTCCCAGTTGAACTTGGACAAATGTTTGCCATAAATTAATGGAAAATGTGAGTAAAATGGAATTTCTTACCAAATTGGTTCAACAAAACAAGCAAAATTATTTCATTGGTTCATATGTTTACAACAGAATAATTAAAAACAGTGATGATTATAATGATGTTGATATCATCGCTTCTGACGTTGATGAATTTTACAAACAAATAACTAAATGTTGGAAATGTAAAATTCTTAAAGGCAGAGTTGGAGAATATGGTGAATATTCCTGGTTGGAAATCAAGTGTGAAGAATTTGAGAAGAAAATCAACATTATTGAATATCTTTATGCTAAATATAGGCTTCCTAACATCAATAATATATACGACTTTCAAAAAATACTCTACAATGGTAAAGAGTTTTCTTCCATGTCAAACATGGATGTGAAACAAGTAATTCAAGATTATAAACACAATTTGACTTGTTATATACCTGAACAACTTAGAAGTAAAGATGTGAATCGCTTCCAAGTAAACAAGAAAAATTATTTACTGTGTCTTTTTCAAGACTTGAAGTTCAAGTATGGTCAAAAATTTTGAGAAAAAAAATTGGAAAAAGATTGGAAAAAGATTTATACTGAATACCAGAATGGACAAGGATTTGATCAATGAAATTATGTTTGAAGCAGCTCAACTTGGATTGGAGTATGAAATAGAAGAGCTTGCCACACATTTGATTTCCACTGGTTATAACCACACTCAAGCATACATAATTGCATATAATGAGTGGATTAAATAATAAAAATCTCGTTTTTTTAAACAAGATTACAATGGAAGTCCAAGTTTTCTTAATTGATTCATATGTTCATTTGCCTGTTTACTATTTTTTCCAGTCTTAAACCAAAAATAGTAGAACATCAGTCTCATCTTGACAGTTGATTCAGAACTAAAATCATAGTTCACATCCAAACATTTTCTTACAACATCTACCATACTGAAATTGTTTTTAAAATAGGAACAAATATTTTCAACAACCAAATAGTCCATTTCAAATAAAATGTGAAATTTTATTTGTCAATTAATAATCCATATTTTCAATAATCCAATCCACATATTGATTCAATTCCTCTTTGTGTTTTAATTTTGCCAAATATTCACGCAAAAGTTTTTCGTGGTCAAAGTTGGGTTCTCTCTTTTTGATTTCGTCAATGATGACTTGAATATCCATTTTTGAAATTCTTACTCAATCAAGATTTCAATTTCCTTAAATATCTTCATGATGGTCATTGGACATCGACCTACTTGTTCACAAAAACTTTCTTTGTTTGTAATCTTGTTATTTTTCACAAGAACATAGTAGACTAATGAACATGCCACAGAGTAAGGGTTGGAACGAGAGATCATTTCACTTCTCTCTTTGATGTAGTGAAACAAATTTTCAATCTCAGAGGTGTCAGAAATGAATGTCTTGGACTTTTCAAGCACATGAGGAATTAAATCGATGGCATTGATGACATAGTCCAACTCTGGTCTGTTCATGTAGTAAAATTTCATTCCCTTTCTCATCTCTTTTTGATTAGCACCTATAATTTCGCCAATGTATTGAGGTTCCTTTACCTCTTTCATTTCCTTGTAGGATTGATACAAACAGGCAAACAAAATGGCTGTTCTACAACTTTTTCTGTGAACTTTTTTATTAAAATATTGCTTATAGATTTCTTCTGAGCGAAACTTGATTTCTGGAGGTAAATTTAGTCTTTGTATTTCCTTCATTTAATTATTAGAATTCTCCTTGTCAAAAATTCAAAGACTTAAAGGAGACGCCTTAAGTCTCCTTTTCATAAACCAAGTTCCCTTGTTTAAGGAAAAAAATTGACTTAAAAAATGTCGAGTCAAATCTCAAGATATATAGAGAAAAGATTTCAAAATTTGATATTTGAACGATGTAAGACAGTCTCCATCAACGATAGTCAACCCTATTACACATTTATGTGTCAAGTTGCAACAGAAGGTAAAAAGAGAATTTATGGTCTACTGCTTGTTCCAACATCCATGATGGCAAAAGCAGATCGAGTAAGAATTAATCAAGTTCCTTGGACTCAATTTCAAATGCGAACTTATTCTGGAGAAATGCAAGCTTACAAAGCCAATGAAGCGTTTATTAATCGAACTCTTTTTGAACAGACCCTCGATTCAAATCAGTTGGATGACATTGAGGTTGAAATTTGCCAATCAAGACATGATGAAGATCGGATTATTTATGACGTGTATGAGGACAAAGACAAGAATACCAACTTTTACTTTGTTCTCTTTGACGAAGACAAACATGACATGGATGGAGCTAATCTTGACAATGAGATGAACATTTCTGACGCTCTTGAAACTCTTAACTTTAGCATCACAAGATTTTCTGTTTACTAAATTAATTTACAAAATTAATTTTATGTAAAAAATGAATATTCGTTCCAACGATGATATATGCTACGATGTTACAGCTTGTGAAATTACTTCTGTCATAAACAACCAATCTTTTCAAGGAGCTACAGGTGCTACTGGTGCTCAAGGTCCACAAGGAGCTACAGGTCCAATTGGTCCACAGGGAGAAGCAGGTCTAACTGGTGCTACAGGTCCAATAGGTCCTACTGGTGCTCAAGGTCCACAAGGAGCTACAGGCGCTACAGGTCCACAGGGTGCTACGGGAACAACAGATTTACCACTGACAATTCTTGGAGCGGTTAACGTAAGTCAATATGAAGTAGCTTGGAATTTTTCATTTGTAAATCAAGTTCTACTTCCAGTTGATTGGACTGTAACTGGAACAAGTAATATTTTACCTCAAGCAAATAATTCTGTATTATATCTTTCCAATCAAACTTTACAAGCACGAACTGTTGTATCTTATGTTCCAAGTAAACAAGTTGATTGTTTGTTCACTGCTCAACTTTATGTGACTGGAGCGGGTTCTTTTGACAATGAAATTGGTTATGGCAATACAGACAATGGTATTTTATATTATGCTAAAAGTTCATCTGACTTTGGTGTTCGATACAAAAATGGATATGGAACGACTACAGATTATCCAATGACGATATCTGATTTTGACCCAAGCAAAGAAAACATCTTCAAGATTTCAATTCTTTGGTTTGGTTATTGGGGTTTCCAAGCATATGTTTACGACAGTGCAATTCCTGGTTTCAAATTACTGAAACAGATGAATTTTACAAACACGCAAACTCTTCCATTTATAAAAGTGCCATCATTACCATTTCGAATTAAATCCTCTTCGTCTGAAAAAATTGGTGTTACATGTGCTTCTATAAATGTCATTGGAGGGCTTCAGACCATAAACAAGTATATTATGTCTTCCTATTCAGAACAACTTTACAATAATACAGTTAGTTTTAACACAGGAGGTTATAGACCCATTCTTGCAGTTCGTTTAAAGAAAAATACAGCTTCCTTTATAACTAAAATATACTCTGTTGGTGTAGTTTCGACAAATGTTTTCACCAATGCTGGTGCTGGAAATTATGTAAGACAGCTTTTGGTTTACATTCCATTTAACACAACCAATTATGTTCAGTTTGTTGATACAACAACTTTAAATCCAACAACATTAACATGGACTGAATTTCATGATAATAGTCTAGTTGAATACCATGAATTTATAAATAATAACATTGCTGTAAGAACACTAAATTCGCCATTTACATTAACGACACCAATTTTGACAACTTTGGCTAATACTGGGTATATTATTTTGTCAGAAGACTACAACACAGGAAGAATCAATAATAACATTTTACAGAATATTTTGATTAAAGTGCGTTATGATGAACTAAATGATGGATTTAACACTCAAAGTAATAATGGAAATAGTAGTGATTTATTTATTATATTTGCTGCCGGCAGCACAAACAATTTACAAACTTCATCATCTATTATAGTTGAGAGAAATTAATATTGATTGTAAATCAATATTTGGAAAGATGGTTTACACAACATTTGTAAGAACAACAAAGAAGAACACTTGGATGATCGTGAACTTGACGGTAGAAAACACAACCGCATTGAACACATTCACATCTCCGACCAAATAGTTTCAGTGTTAAATAGTCCTTGATAGACTGAAAAATTTCCCAAATCATTTTCAAGAATTATATTGAGAACAAATTTCAAGAATGTGCTTACGGTTTTGAAGTCCTTCTTCTATGAACTGAATTAAATGTTCAAATTCATCATCATCCGCTTTTTTGGGTTTCTTGTCTGGCTTAAACGCTTTGATGTTGAAGTAATGAGCTAAATTCAAGGAACAAACATCATCACGGTCATCAATAATCACAATATCTTGCATACCAACAGGTTCGTTGATTTGAATGATTCCCTTGGAAATGGCATGTGAAATATTTTCCAATGGCTTTTTCATGTCAAATTCTTTTGTGGAATTCCACTTGTTGAGAGCGTTTTTACAATAATTTCTTGACCAAACAAACTTGGGTTTAACATTCGGAATAGGGTTGAGAAGAACATCAACAATCGCCTCTACATAATCTTGCATTCCTGCTGACCAAAATCCAAAGTTGCCAACTTCTGAACAAAAAGTTAGCATCTCACGAGCATAGGGTCGAATGTAGCCCCAGTAAAATTCACCTTCAAGGTCAAGTGTGTAAAGTTCGTAAATTGGATTTTTTTCTGCCTGTTGAACAGCTTGTTGATAGCCTGACTTGGAATCAAAGGTGTGAACAAGTGTTTCATCAATATCAAATACAAAAAGAGGTCGAGTAAATCGTTTCATTTTAGAAACTATTTTACATTTTAAATGAAATTTTTTATTTTTCAATCCCGGGAAAATGCCCACTCATTTCCTCGTTATTGGCGATCCTCACATTCAAATCAAGAACTTTCGCATCATTGAGACCCTAATTACTCGTGTCGAACTTGTCATGAAGAAGATTAAACCTGATTTTGTTGTCATTTTGGGTGATACACTTCACAGTCATGAGAAAGTGGACAGTCGTTGCTTGAATTTGGCCATTAAACTCATTGATACCATTCGCAAGATCAAACCCGTTTTCGTCCTCATTGGTAATCACGATTATATTCACAACAAGGTGTTTCTCACTGACCAACATCCATTTAACGCTTTAAAAGAATGGAATCATGTTTACATCATTGACAGACCCAAGTCGTTTAATCTGGATAACAAGAGATTTGTATTTTGTCCCTATGTGGAAGATGGTAGATTACAAGAGGCACTTGCTACTTTGGAAACCTCCATTGATGTAGTCAAACCAAAAGCTATTTTCTGTCATGCTACATTCAAAGGTGCTATTCTTGACAATGGTATGGCTTCAGAAGTAGGTGAAAATGTTGACCAACACTTTTACATATCTGGGCATATCCACAAGTCAGGTTGGATTGGTGATCATGTTTTTTACCCTGGAACTCCATATCAAACATCTTTTGGTGAAGATGAAAAGAAGGGACTTTATTCTGTTATTTTTGATGACGCAGTGAAGCCCAAAATCCAGAGAATTGACTTGCTTCTTCCCAAAAAGATTGTAATTAAGGCTGATGTAAAAGAGCTTGCCTCTCTTCAGTTGCCGAATACTTCTCACATTGAAGTCAAGCTCGTAGTGACTGGAGACTTGTCAGAAATCAAGGAGAAAAAAAGAGAAATTGAGGAGAAATACAAAGACTTCCACATTCAGCTGAAGCCTTCTACCCAAATGGCTCAGGGTAAGTATCGTGGAAAACATTTCAAAGATGTCCTTCTTGACCTTATTCAAGACCACCATTTAGCATTGAATATCTACAACGAGTGCTACTCTTGAGGAAAAAAAATTGAAATTTTTACAAAAATGTCAATTTGTCTTACTATGATTGTTAAGAATGAAGAGAAGGTGATTGAACGTTCACTCTTCTCCTGTATGAAACTTGTGGATTATTACGTCATTTGCGACACTGGTTCCACTGACAACACTATTCAAGTCATTCAAAACTTTTTTAAGAAACACAATCTCAAAGGTGAGGTTCATCAGCATGAGTGGAAGAATTTTGCTCACAATCGCAATTTGTCATTGGAGATTGCCAAGAAGAAGGGAGACTTTATCTTTTGGATGGATGCGGATGACATTATTGAGTATGAAGTTGGATTTAAAAGACCTGGTCTTCACGTTGATGCTTACATGATGACTGTGAAAAACAACGACATTGAATACAAGAGAATGCATCTTGTCAGATCTACTTGCGCTTTACATTGGGGTGGAGTCGTTCACGAGGCATTGAACGTCGACAACAAGACTTATACTGACTTGGAAAATGTAAAGATGGTCATTGTTGGTGGTGGAGGTGGAAGAAACACTGACCCAAAAAAGTATGAAAAAGATGCTGCTCTGCTTGAACAGGCTTTAATTGAGGAACCAAATCATACTCGCTACATGTTCTACTGTGGACAAAGTCATAAGAATGCTGGTAATTTGGAGAGTGCTCTTAAGTGGTATTTAAAGAGAGCAGAGTTTGAAAATTTTCCTGAAGAACGTTGCTATGCCATGTATCAAGTGGGTCTTATCAAACTGAGTCTGTTACCAAAATATTCATATCAAGACATCTTGTTCCACTTCTTACAAGCACACTCTTATTTCCCACAAAGAATTGAACCACTGTATTACGCTGTTATGATTATGTCCATGCATAAGCTGTATGATGCTGCATATAACATGGCTGTCAAGTATCTTGTTTACAAACAACCTTCTTCTAATTGTATTTTGTTCACGGAGAATGATAAATATTCATACCATCTTCCATTTGAAGTGGCTTTTGCTGCGTATTACTCTAATCGCATTCCGGAAGCACTTCTTATCTACCGCTATTTGGAAAAATTTGTTCCCATGAGTTCAGAACAAATAGGATTTGTGAGGGGTAATATTCAATCTTGTGAAAACAAAATTGGAAAAATTTCCACCAAGGACTTGCTGAAACAAGTTCACGAGGATAGTGTGAAAAGTTTGTTCCTACAAATTTAGACTTAAAAAAAATGTTCATTAATAAAAATGAATATTCAAAACTTCTTCATGGTCAAAACTGTGTTCACAAAAATTTCCAAACTGGGTGTCATCTCTTGAAAATAATTCACATTGCCATTGTAAAAGTTCACAAGAATTGGCTCGTGAAGACTGAATATTTCATCCACTTGAATAAATTGGTCACTGAGAAGGATTTCTTCATACTCTTTTCCTCGATTTGCCATGAACCTCTGATATTTGTCCTCTGGTGTGACCTTTCTTTCACAAAAGTAAATGCAATTTTGGTAGATTACAAAGTAAAACTCAAGATAATCAAGTTCCTCGTATTCAATCGATCCATTGTCAAAGATAATATGACTCACTATTACCTTGTTTGTTCTCTTGGATTTGTAATAAACTTTGTCAAATGGGATATTCTCTGTATACTCAAACATTAAATAGTCCTTGAAAAAAAGTTGGAACAGAAAGTAGTCAAGTGTGATGTTCAGTGAAGCTCCATGTCTCTCTTGTCCATTGAGCTCCTTAAACAAGATTTCCTTTTCTTCTTCACTCACATACTCTGTTCTTTCCTCTCTCATTTTTAGTCTTCAAGAAACTTCCAAGTCAAGTTGGGGAAAATTTATGTGAAAAAAAATTTGAAAAAAAACTTATACTACAAACCCCACTGAATATGTTTAACCTCCCTGTTGATTGTCTTAATATTGTTTTTTCCTTTGGCACCCCACGTGAGATGGGAAGATGTATGACTGTGTCAAAAGAAGCAAGAAAAACTACTCGCGCTTGTGGTTATGCTTGGTATGAAATGTATTGCCGTGTGTATAGCAAGAAGCTAGAGTTTTTTGACACCAAACACAAGTGTGAATATGGCTTTGATTGCACAATCAACCCTCACTACAAAAACTTTAAGGCGACTTACAAAACTTACAGAAAGCGAATTTATGCATTTAAAGATTTAATTCGTCAGAGAATTCCTGACTCAATTGGCTTTATGAAATATACTATTTCAGCCTTACCACAAAATTTTGGTCAAAGTCACACGGAACAAGTGGAAGAGATTTGTCAAAACGAGGCACACAAGAAACTTGCATTGGATGCCATTCGCAAAACAGAAATGTGCTTCAACCCTGAGCACTTTGATTATCCCATTTATAAAGCCAAGACAAATTACCGCAGGTTGTTGCGTAAGTTGTATATCCAACAACACAAGCGTGTTCGCTTTACTCAAAAGGATGAGGAAAAGTTGCAAGAATTGTTGCGCAAGAAGCGCATCTACGAGTGCAG
>Ga0105103_10000418_pt1 | contig 23801 bp, 50 predicted proteins | sample PPLLaktember2015_2_FD_79107 | JGI IMG/M metagenome (GOLD analysis project Ga0105103, IMG submission 79107) | Freshwater sediment microbial communities from Prairie Pothole Lake near Jamestown, North Dakota, USA - PPLs Lake P7 Core (6) Depth... | ecosystem: Environmental > Aquatic > Freshwater >...
CAATTGGATTATTCATAATTACCTTACTGATTTTATTTTATTATTTATTCTCATTTTAAGTTGTTCTAACTCTACAAGTGATAAATCATCTATATTGAATATAATGTCTAAATATTTTTGATTATTTTTTAAAGCAAAATATAATATTCCTGTGAATATAACTCCTCCTGATACAAACGTCAATAAGTATTCAATCATTTTATGAACCTCCGATTAAATTTTATTGTAACAATTTGGACACATATCTACCCATTTTATATGTAGTCCGTCTGCATACACACGACTTGATAGCCTTTTACAAACCCATTGCGAGTTATTGCACCCTACACAATACAATAATACCCAGTCGTCTCCATAAAGAGCTTCCGCACATTCTTTACAAATGGGTATTCTAAGGGTAGCTTCCAACACCTCAACCATAATCCCATCATCTGTCATTATCTCACGCCCAATGTCTTGACAAATAAAATCCACTGCCTGATGATTTTCAGCCGGGTCATGCGGACTATGTTTTAAATGGCACTTCTCTCCTTTTAATTCCAAAATCGCTTGAAAATCTTCAACCGCATTCTCTGTCTCTGATGTCATTGACACACTCGTTCTCCTTTTTTGCTACTACTTCTGCGAGCTTATACGTACAGTCGCAGCAAATCTCTGCATTTGGAACTGATGTTATGTTTACTGATACCCAAGCAACCATGGGCCTTCCACAAACATAACATATACGATTGTCCTCTGAGTCTATTATTGGACTCACTTTCTGTGCCCTTTTAGCATAAGTTCACCTCTATCGTTTGGTTTTACACCATGTTTTTCCAAAAGCATTAAATATTGTCTATGCATTTCCTCAGAAAATGCTTTAAACGCTACTAAAAAATACATTCTTGATAACCAAAAACCAAAACATAAGCAAAAAAATCCCCACATTATTAAAATCAAGGTCATTAAAGAATCCATTTAAATGTCTCTCCTAAAATAAGTTTCAATTAACTCACAAGCTTCATGGTGAGTCTTAACCCAAACCCTAATGGTGTCTTGAACAAATGGATGTCCACAATACTGTGATTCCATTGGATCTCCGTTATAGACACCTACAACTGTTTTTTCAGGCTCATCGTGATACCAAGCAAGCTCGTAAATTGTTCCTAACAAAACTTTGTTTGGATCGTATTGATTCATATCTGCGATTGCCATTGTGGACTTCCTAACATAGGTTTTGTCTTTAGGCACTATCAGAGAAACCCCGCGTTCCTTATAGAATTGAATTCTGTTAGGGTCTTTTCCTGCTTTGGACAACACGCCCACATTCCATTCATTGTCGCATGGATCAATAATCTCAAAATAACTATCATGCTTGAAATACTCCCTTACGTATCTTCTCCACTCATAAGTATCTATTTTGTCAACACTTATTTGCCCAATCAAGTAAATCGTTTCTTTCATTTTTCCTATCCTTTCCTTTTAATTCCCTCAGCCTTCTTTCTGACACAGAGGCAAGAGACTTGCTTATCTCGTTCACCTTGGTATAATAGCCCAATAAATCAAACTCGTTAAATCTTTTTGTTATGTCTTTTAGTTCCAGTATAAGAAGTCTTGTCATACCACCTTCGGTTATTGACATCCACACCTCCATATGAGTTTTTTACCCCGCGCAAAAAATTATACATTTCTACAGCATTCAAGTTAACCGAATAGATGTTGATATCATTAAATGTATCATTCTTCCATTCAGGCCCAGAGTAAATACAAAGTCCCATTAGACATTACCACGCTGTTTATTTATCTTGTAATACTGATGTAGCCATTTTATAGCTGAATCAGGCCAGATGTCTCTCGCTCTCACATATGTAAGAGGCTCCAAAATGTCTTCACAGGAATCCATTTTATTTACCGCCATAGCAATACTAAACGCATTGAAGTTTGTTTTACACATCTCCATTTTCATCTCGCTTCATGTCTTCATACGGACCAAGAAACACCCTTCTTATTTCTTCTGCGGACTCATTTAATTCTCCCATATAATTCTTACATATATTATAACCCATTCTACCTTTCATAACAATTGATTCTTTGAAATACTTAAACAAAATGTAGTTTAAATCTCCATCTGCTTTTATGACGACTTGCTTCATCATTTCTACTATGTCATTTAACTCTGGCCTTCTGTATTGCTCTACGTATGGCATAATTCCTCCTTTCCCTAAGCTACCTTAGCGTTATGACTTTTCCATTTTCTTTAGGTAATTCATCTTTTTCAGGAGTATCATCCTCGTATTCAGGTTCTTCAGGAATACTAACCACTAAAAAATAGAATTTATCATCGTCATATTCTTGTTTGTTCCATAAATTTGTTATTGTTCTAAAAAATGACTTTTTCCTATAAAGTACCGTATGTGTTTTAGCATACTCCTCCGCGTCATCGAATGATAGCAGACCATCTTTTACAAGTGATGTTAAAACAACCGCTTTAATGGCATCCGCAGATTCCTCTATCCCTCGCTCTGTAATTGTAAATGTTTCCATAGTGATGTTTACGCCCTTCTTTTCAAAGATGGTATTGTGGTCTGACGTTTTAAACAATGACAATGTATTTCTGGAAGTTTATCGTAGTTTTCAAGAAGTTTGTCTGTTATTGTTTCAGAAATATTTTTGTAAAGCGTCATAAACAGCTTTTCATTCCTGTCAATGCTATGTTCCATTGTTTCTAATCTGTCGATTTCTTCTTCAAAATAATAATCCTTACCATTCAAATTAAACTTTCCAAATATCAGTTCTTTGTTTGACATGCGCTGAGGTTCAATTGAAATAACAGCCCCCTTAATTGTGTTGTTGTCGATCGCCATTGATTCAAGGATTCTTTTTCTGACTTCAAGTTCCATCTCCCTCAACAGTCTGATGCTGTCATCAGTTGGAGCTCTTTTTTCCTCAACCTTGACGTTTATACTTGAAGGCCCGCTTTTTTCATTCATTATCATAAATTTATCAAACATAATTTCCCCTTACTTCAATATAGCGTTATAAATTTTCTTGGACATTTTTTCCAAACACCCGGAGCAAATTATCGCACTTGTCTCTCTTCTACATTTACACTCAATTCTAATCATTAATAATTTAGTAGTCGAATTCCCACACATGTCGCAAGTAAGGCTGCCCATTCTACCATCAGACGCTCTTGGATTATCCAAAACAAAAGTTTCAAGCACATTACGCCTCCTTTCTCGTTTTTACCAGAATTTATCACGATTCCATCACATATGCTTCATCGACCATCATAGCACCTAACTATTTCTTACGTAGCTTAGTACCATCATGATATGTTAATATCGCACTGATGAATTTAATTACGTAAGTTAATATAAATAAAACAAATAAAGCTATAAAAGGCATTTCAAATCTCCTCATTATTAGAGCACATCGTTCATATAGAATCATCCAGTTTCTCATTCTTCTCAAACCTTTTTGTACTCCACCAGCAATACACAGCCTCAAATATTCTAATCTCTATGTACATCACAATCATGCCAGCAATCAAAAATAGTACGATACTGAACATAACGTCAATCCCCCTCATTTTCTGAAGGTTGATAATCTGAAAATGGGTAATACGCGTCCACCCATTCGATAAGATCCCCGTCATGATAGAAGTTTAACTCCCACGGGCCTACAAAATCATTTGGAGTTACACACGCCTTAATAGCCTTCTCCTCGGTATCAAAGATGCCATTAACTGACCAGACAATTCCTATCGCATTATCTTCGTCATGAACTCTTCCTACAACATATACCATCATAATATTACCTCTTTCTAATTAAATAATATAATACACAATTACAATTTGTCAATTGCCCCAAGTTATTCCATTTATAACTTTGATTTTATTTTCTGTAGGCATGGACGTTAAAGCAGAGACTCCTATTGTACTAGCAGCCACTACCTCTATTGTTAACGAGCCATCACTTTGTTTGTTCCATTTAACAACGAAGTCGCCTATATCAGTCCCGGTGGTTGCCGCCTTTACCCCTAAATATGGCTCTTTGTCTAATACGCCTACCACATCACTGGGGGCTTTCTTCTCTACCAATATATACTTAGAGTAGGCATGATTAAATCTGGCCGCTGCCTCTGACAAACCCCCATTTAGCGCCGCAGCTTTGGCATCTTCTTGCATAGAGAAAAACTTTGGTACTGCTACGGCTGCAAGAATTCCCATTATTATTATTACTGCTATTATTTCTATGAGCGTAAAACCTTCGGAATTTTTATTCTTTTTCATATTTACCCCCAATAGCTTCATTAAATCACACCGCCACCTTCACTATTTTTCTTGTTACGAAGCTTCTCCCATTTCTTTTTCTCAATTTTAAATAAAATATGTTCATAAATACCTTTAATTACTCCAAAAACAAGCATTGAAATTAAGAATAAAAAAATTATGAACAATGGGTCTGAAAAATCAATTAAGCTACCGCTCATAGCCCACCTCCACTTATTGTTATAGGATAATAAATGTATTGCCAGTCTTCAAATGACCCATATTTACCATAGTCTTTATTCAGTTCCAATACTCCAACAAATTCATTTCTATCAACACATATTTCAAACGCTTTTTCTGCAGAGTCAAAAACTCCTCTGATATACCATGGTGAAAAACTCCCAATTCCATCCAAGATTTTTCCAACCACGTATAGGTTCATTTTTTCCCCCTTGTCGTTGTTTATTTACGACATACCCGTTTTATTTAAATTTTCCCCTCGCGGGGTAAAAAATTAATATAAAGGCAAATGTCCAGTAACCAGATTAATTTCTTCAGTCCATCCTGGTCCGATAGCACAACAAGTATAAGTAGGAACCCCGTTAAACTCTGTTCTTCCTGCGTCCTGTATTAAAGAACAAACAATTCCTCTATTCTCAGCGTTGTTATAAATGCCCATAAGTTCTTTTTCACTTAAACAATATACAACTACTTTAGTAAAAATGTTGTTTAACCATAAGTAAGAAGGATCATCAGTTTTCATCTGTAAAATCCACACAGCCAAATCCTCATTAATTCCATTGATAACTTCTTTGGACATTAAATCCATAACTGCTTTCATTGATGCGTGACTTCCTTGCGCTATCTCTTTCCCCCGACGCATTTTTAAGTCTTTCCTCATAACAATAACTTGTTTTACTTTTGTGTCTTTTTCAAGTTCTACTATGGATAACTTCCTTTCTCCTACTTTGTCACTTACTAAGTACACTGGTTTTCCATAAATTCTTCCAAAATTGGACTTACCATAAGTTTCTCTTTCAAAACATTCATTAAAAGAACATATTAATGCAACAGTGGATTTTTCATTAACTAAAAAGTACGTTATGTCATTAATGTCGTGTTCTTCCAAAAAAGCGTCAAGTTCTTCTTTTCTTAATTCTATTTCCATTATTCCTCCACTACTTTTTCTTTTCCGTTAATTAGTTCCATTATCTTTTTAATTCTGAGTCCGTTTTTTAAATTAGGCTTGGCTCTTTCAATGGCGTCTTCTTCGCTATTGCCAGATACAATTAAACAAGTGCTCCAGGTAGACATGTCTACGTTAGGATTCACCAATTCCAACTTAAATTGCCTTTTCCTTTCTTCAGGAAGAATTATATAACCGTTTTCAGTCATTTTAACTTATTATCTTAATTCAAGTCTACCTACAATCTCAGTAACTTCTTTTATTATTAGTCCGTGGTTGATGTGTAAATCCACTCTTTCAAGAACTTCCTTTTCACTATTTCCGGATAATATTAAACTAGTGCCCCACGCTGACATGTCCGGGTCTGGGCTGATTAATTCAATTTTATACTGCTTTGTTTTTTCTCTGTGTTTTGGACATCCATTTGGTGTCATCATATGGCTATTGTCAGTCAACATCTTTTTCTCCTATTTCGAATTCGAATAAAGTTACCGGGCAGTACATTCGACATTCTTTGTTTTTTTCATCAGGAACGCATTTCTCGCAATCCCCTATCCCTTTTATGTTTGAGTATAACCACAATTTCGATCCTGTCAAGTGTCTTAAGCATACTTTGTCCATTTTTCTCTTCTTTAAAGCCCACGCTCTGTGAACATGGGCTTTGTTGGTTTATTTTACTACTCTGCCCATTTTACGGCTGGTTCCCATTTTTCCACTAAATCAGGATGAACAACTAGATAATCTATGTTATTATAACAGTATTCAATAAGTTGCTCTGCTTCTTCGTAATAAAGTTCTTCCATGGTATTAGTTTTATACTTAAGTCTAGCAAATCGTATTAATTCCCAAAAGGTTCTACCTGTAACATTAATTATGTGTCTTAAAAACCATTTCTGTGACCTACTTACATTTCTCTCTTTGCCTCCATTGTATCTTCTGTATCTAGCCATTTAGTTTCTCCTCTTCTGCTCTGTAGCGTTAAGATAGTTTCCCAGTCAACTTTATCTTCAGGTTCCTCATCCAATCCTAAATTAACGTAAGACCTACATACATTGGCTAGCGCAGTAAATGCCTGTCTTTTTGCCTTCCTATATTTATCTTTTCTCCAATATAAACCGCTTTCTCTTTTTTCATTGAATAACTCCTTGTAGTTTTTTACCATACCATCTAAAGCATCAATAATAAAGTCCAATGATTCTCTATCAGCGATTTTTCTTGCCATACTAGTCCCCTTTCTAAAGTTTTCATCGTGAGTTTTTGGATACCTTCTTCTCTTATCGTGGTTCTTCATGTTTTAGTCCCTGGAAAAAAATTTATTTTTGTAAATTACTATGAAAACTTAAAAAAGGTTTTTATATTGTTTTAGTCAATTCTTACTATTCCTCCTTTCATAAAGAGCGTTTGTTTATAACAATTCTTTATTTGTATCTTATGAATTACATCGTTTTCACGAATTATCAGGAAGTCACCAACAATTTCCATAAAAACGTCAATGTTTAATTCTTTTGCAAACTTATTCATGTCATTTAAATTGTGTGGCAGTCTTAAATCCAGTGTTGGCGTAATTCCATCCCTTGTTATGAACTTAACCCAACCACCATAACAAGGTCCGTAAGACACAATTTCAAGATTTTCATTCATTGGTTTTGTCGCATTGTTGGAAGCGCAGGAAAACAAACTTAACATTAAAAATAATGTAATTAATTTCATGAGGATTCTCCATTGTTCATAATTAACTCAATCAACAACATTCTAGATATGTAAAAATTAATAATTAGATCATAAACAAAATTTCTGATCTCCGCGTTGTTAGATATAATAGTAGGAAACCCCCCATTGTAACTAGGTAGTCCTGTCTTTACATATGAAAAAAGCCATTCTGAGAACTCATTTCCGTACTTTTCAATAATCTCATCAAGCGTTTCTTTGTCTATTATGTCCACGTTTAACATTTCTAAGATTTTAGGGACCTTTAATCCAAGAGTGTCCGTAGCAAACGCGTTTATTTTTATAGCTTGTCCTAGATTTAGTTTATTTGGCATTTTTAAACTCCTTTGTATTTTTTGTGCCACCTATAATAAGTGAGGTAAGTTTATTACCGATTTAGCTCCATTTTAGTAATGGCTATTTTAATAATGGGCTGAATGATAATTTATGTATTGGGCTGAGTGCTATTTTAGTAAGGGGCTGAAGGCTATTTTAGTAAGGGGCTGAAGGCTATTTTAGTAAGGGGCTGAAGGCTATTTTAGTATAGCACATTTATACAATAATGTATACTACTATCGTGGTCGAAGGGCAATTTGTTGGAAAAATATAGTGTTAGGGTCCCCATACACATGAGGTAGGTATTTACGCAATTGTGTGTTTATACCCCCACCTCACCCATGATCCACCCAATGACCGAGGCTAAGGCCCAGTTCTGGAATGGTCCAGAATGGTTGGGAGCTACACTGGCCTCAGAACGTGCGAAGGGGAACACTGGCATGTTCTTATACGTTTTCCTGAAGCCCAGGAGAGGAGGAGTTATGGGGTATGTTGAACATTACTTTAAATTGGTGTTGGCTACATTGGCCCTGGCGGGTCCATTAACAATTATCTGTTGTGCTATCGCGGATTACATCCTCCGATAGCACACAAGGGGGCAGGTCTTCACGACTGCCCCCGTTTTTTTGACAGTTATGCTTCTGTCGTTAAGCAAAAAGCAGTAAGTACACTCCCAAAAAGGAGGGTCTCATGGGAATGTACACCACAATCGGTGGAAAGGAGCTCAAGTACGGAGATCTCCTTTCCAGGGTCTGCAAAGACATGGGGATCGTTCCGTATCATGGAACGGTCGTCTTGTCGCGGCAGCAGGTTTCCGACATCGTACTCTCGATGGCTCTTTATTTCGAGAAGGGTCGGAAACTTGTTGACGGCAGCACCATCAGCGGACAGTCCATCTACACGATGGTCTCGGATGCTGAGATGCTGTCGGCCCTGTTCGATTGGTTGGTGTTCTGCCCTGAAGATGATCATATCAGCTTCGGGTAGATCACTATCAGTCGGACCCGCTACCGCGTAAAGGCGCGGATGGGTCTTGTCCACCCGGAAACAGAACGGACAAATCAATGGGGGCAGGTCTACACGACTGCCCCCGTTTTTTTGATAGGGACATTAGTCCAACCGCGCCTCAGGGTGAGGCATTGATGAAGGAGGTTGTTATGAGTACGAAGTGGATGGTTGTAGCAGTCGCCGCCGACGTTGGCGGCAGTTGGATCGTCTTAGGGACCTTCGACACGTTGGAGGAGTGTCGGAAGGAGGCGGCGTCCCCCTCTGAATGGATCTCAGGAGACCATTACCCGTGGGCGTCCCAGGTGGACGAAAACGGGAAGGAGGTCGGCAATTACGTCGACCTCCAGTAGAATAATGGGGGTAGGTCTGTAAGACTGCCCCCGTTTTTTTGATAGTAACTCCTCAACATGACCCGATTAAAGGGGATTATGGGACGAGTCGCCCGAAGTTGGCATGGTGCCAGCAAAGAAGGGTAATCCCAAAACGAGAGGAGTCTATCATGATTATTAACATGACCCCCCACCCGGTTAACATCCTGACGGAATCCGGGTCCTTGACGATTCCGTCGTCTGGCCAGATCAGGCTGGCCGCAAAGACCGTTCAGGATGTGCCGATCGACGGCGTTCCAACGACCAGGACGGTATTCGGCGACCCGGAAGGGCTGCCTGAACCGTCCTGGGCCTGCCCATGTTGTGGGGCAGTTGGCCCTGAGGTCAACTTCAACGGGGTAACCCCCTGCTGTGAGTCAGGCCCCGTTGGGGTATTTTTCATCGTCAGCCAGCTGGTCAAGTCGGCGCTGCCCACCCGCGCCGATCTCCTCGTCCCGGCCGAGGTGGTCCGGGATGACCAGGGACGGATCATCGGCTGCCGTTCTCTGGGTCGCTAAAGATGGGGGCAGGTCTGTACGACTGCCCCCGTTTTTTTGACAGTTATGCTTCTGTCGTTAAGCAAAAAGTCAGCTTGACAGGGCTAAGCCTGTCGCTTCCCTGAAATCTTAGGGCAATCCCAAGATTTTTGTAAAGCGGCGTTTTAGTCCCTGTGGACTGGGATGTTTGTTTATTTCCATGGAAAAGGAGGGTTACATGTGGAAAGAAGAAAGACCAGTTAGGTGGGACGACATCACAATCGGCGACGTGGTGTGCATCGTCGTCCTGATTGCGGTTATTCTGTTCGTGGGGTGGCTTGACAACCCCAATGACTATTACCTGAGATAGGAGGTTGTTATGAAAAGAGGTCGTAGAGAGTATGACCCCATTCCTGAATCCTGGAAGGAGTGGGTTGTTGTACCCAACCAGATTGCATCAGTTCTTACTGACCAGGAGTTGCTCAACCTGGTCGGCATGAGCGGTGAATACTACACGAGTCCTGGCAACTACTTCCAGAAGGACCCGCGGATCGAGCGCGGTCGCAATCGCACCCTGGTCACGCAGTATCAAGGATACGATCGCTAAACAATGGGGGCAGGTCTATATGACTGCCCCCGTTTTTTTGAGCAAACTCGCTCATAACTCAAAAAAGGAGGATAAGATGGCAGACAAGAAGAAAGCCAACTTCGTCAGGTTCCGGGCTGCCTTCGGGCAGTGCGGGACGAGCATCGGTAACAGTGAAAAGTACATCAAGCGTCAGTACGAGCTCCTGTGCTCGGGGGTGCGAGACGTCCGCATTGCGGACAACGCCTGCGTGGCGTGGTCCCAGGCGGGCGGAGAGTGGTAGGAAGAATGGGGTCTCTTCGGAGACCCCGTTTTTTTGATAGGGGCATTAGTCCAACCGAGCCTCGGGCTGAGGCATAATTGAAGGAGGTTGTTATGAGAAGAGAAGTCATCATCATCAATGGCGAGAGGATTGTTTGTGTTATTGGTCAAATCATTTCCCTGTACATCAGAGTTATGAACGATAAGAATGAATTTGTTGTAGATGTCAGGGGGCCAGCCTTTGACAAGAGTGGATTCATCCCAACGCTTAGGGCACATCTCTTTCTCTTCGCGGTGAGAGACCGCGAAAAGGCTTTGGGGAGGAATGCCCATAAGGACTTCGAAGTTGCATCAAGAGTTCTGGACCTCCTTCACTCGAAAGAGCAAATGGTAAAATATCGCAAGGCGTGATAGCGAGAGGGGGCAGGTCTTTATGACTGCCCCCGTTTTTTTGGGAAAATTTCCTCATAACCAAAACAAAAGGAGGATATCATGGCAGATTTGAAAGATCTACATTTCATGCAGCCGTCCATTAACTTGTCAATCGTTACGGAAGAACTTCTTCATAAGTTCGCAAAGTGCTTCCGGTATTTTGTCCCCAACACTGCCGATGGCAAAGCCGCAGCTCTTCTGATCAAAGAGAAGTACGGCATTGTCTATCGTCGTCAGGTTGTAGAGGAAGAGCTCGTTGAAATCACCTGTCAGCTATGCATCCCGGACGATGAGCTACTTACGCTTGAAGCATCCCGCGTAGTGTAGCAGAATGGGGGCAGGTCTACACGACTGCCCCCGTTTTTTTGATAGGGGCATTAGCCCAACCGCACCTCAGGGATACTGTGGTATTTCTAAAGGAGGTTGTTATGAAGCTGAAGAAAAAGTCCGCTGCTCAAATGGCAAACATCAGGAAAATCGCGGCCGCCAGACACGCAATGAACAAGCTCCACGCGGAGGCCATTCGTTATGGCATTATTCACCACCGGTATGTGGAGAAGACGGCCCCCAAGGAGCCCTTCTTCCTCATGGCTGATAGGAAGGAGGAGGAGGCGACCATCGCTCAGCTCCATGAACTGCGCAAGGTGATCTGGCGCAAGTTTTAGTTTCTCTTCGGGGCAGGTCTTTATGACTGCCCCCGTTTTTTTGAGAGCGTTGCGTACTACGCCTTCCTCTACCCAAGAGTGTTGGGGAATTATTAAGAAAGGAGGATAGAATGGTTTTCTACACCAACCCCTTCGATGTATTACTTTGAGTTGTATAATCAAAAGTAATACAAGAGGAGAATTCCAAAATTCAACAGCCACAAAATACATAGACAGAATTCCCAGGAATTCTCTGTGTATCCAGGAGCTTTCCCCGGTCCCCGGACTGTAGCCGATGTCGCCATACTGTTAGTATGGCGACATTTTTGTATAAATGGAACTGGAAATGCAATTCATACCCCAAGACAAAGGAGGTTGCCATGAACCACCTTGTTCAGATCATCAATGACGGTACCTTCGACTTTATCATTGGTGATAGAGAAGTGAGGTTCCCGGACGTCGACATGGCATTCAAAGAGCACATCCAGAAGCTCTGCGACAAAGGGCAAGTCGACGCCGCAATTAAGTTTTGCTCACAATGCTCCAGCAAGACTGACGGGATTGAACTCAAAAACACCTACAAACCCGAAGAGGAGGTTCTCATGAAAAAGTCCGCTAACACCACGACCACCGTCAACAACACCGCCACCAAAACCCAACCCCAAAAGAAGGAGGTTCCCATGAACAAGAACATCACCATGACCCGTCAGCAGGCTTGCAACCTGATGGTTATGACCATTCACCGCTGGGAAGAGGCGGCGAGGTCGAAGGGGTTCACCTTGTACAAGGAGGGGAAATCGACCCCAATGTACAAATGCCCCAAGTGCGGTGTCAGCAAGCTGCTGCTCTTCACCAAGGAGACCGTGGTGCGCAAGAAACGCTCCTTGATCTTCAAGGTGGGTTGCACCGAGTGCAAACACGTGTCGGAGGAAACCCAGGTGTCCAAGAAGTACGAGGGCACGCTGGGTCACGTCCAGCACGCGATCAACCGCCTGCTCGACGCGCTCGGTTAGGAGAAATGGGGGTATCCTTCGGGATGCCCCCGTTTTTTTGATAGTATCTTCCATCAACCCAAACAAAAGGAGGAAATCATGGAAGAGCGTTACATTCCCATCATCCCCGTCCCCAAAGGGATTCCGTCCGGCGTCTTCAAGAAGTCGGACATCGAGTCCATCTTGGATGGAGCGGGATTCGTTGACCACACCACTAAACCGCTTACCCAGTGCATCGGGACGTCGTTCCCGACCTTCACCGGGTCCAAAGCACACTACCACGGGGGAGGTTGGTGGTCCTTCTCCGGTTACTCCCAGGACAAATCCGACGTGACCCTGGTCCTGGAGAGACTGGGGGTGTCTGGTGTCACCGGTTAATCTAACAACACAACCACTTCTCATAACCCCCGCGGGTGAACTCGTCCCCGCGGGCTTTACTTATAACCCCGAACCTATACTGGATTCCCACCCGCTCACCTGATAACCCGGGATGTTGGTATGGCGGGTTTTTGGTCCCCGTGGACCGCAACAACCATTTACTTCCCAAGGAGGAGGACATTATGAAAACAGGACAGCCGGTTGTAGTCGAGTGTGATGGTTTGTGCTATTGCATCAACTGCCGTATTACCCCCGCGATTGAGGGTAAAACCGGTGGGGATGCGTACTGTCAAAAATGCCAGGAGAAGCGCGACTTCGCTATGGAAAAACACGGTGAAATCCTGCCGCGCGATTCTTTCGGCCGCTTTCTCCCGTGGGTGGTGTATTTTAACAACGCAATTGTCGCGGTTTCGAACAGTGCTGACGGTTTGAAAGACGATCCGGTGGTGCTGGAGTATATCCGTTCGGGCCGGGCATTGGTCCGCGTCAACCTTTTGGATGACGGAGCGTCGTTTATGGGACGCGTTCCGTTCTAACACCAATGGGGTCAGGTCTATTCGACTGACCCCGTTTTTTTGACAGAATGTTCTGTCAAAACCCAAACCTAAGAGGAGGAGTTATGAAAAAAGGAAACAGAACGTTCATCGTAAACACAATTGAAAAATCGCCTTCACAGGACCTCATGGACCATGTCAAGCGGTTGAAAATCGAATCGATGAAAGTACAATATCAATATCGTCGAGGGGCTACTACATTTGGGGTGGATGAGCTCCCAGTCAAAGAGTATAACAGGAAACTTCTGATAATAACGACCGAAACCGGCCAACGCATCGCGGTAAAACGTAGAATTCGATAACAATTCAAAAAGGAGGTACGTTAAGGAGGTACGTTATGGAAACCACCTGTATCAACTGTGGTGAGGGGGCTGTTGTCAGCGATGATTATCCTTTCTGCTGTGAAGCCTGCGAGAAAGAATACATCGCGACTTCTGAGCCCCCCGATGCTCAGGAGGAGTAACATAATGGGGTCAGGTCTGTATGACTGACCCCGTTTTTTTGAACAAACCTGTTCATAACTCAAACAAGGAGGTTATTATGGAGATTCCGTGCGAAAACTGTGGACTTGCTTTTGATTTCTGTGGAATGTTCGGACTTAGGCTGAAAAAGACCGGGCAAATGCTGAGAGTAGAGACAGTGTCTAATGACGAGGAGGACGATGATTATGATGCTTATTGTGTTCCCGTGATACATAGGCTGTCGCCTGAAGGTAATGGAGTGTGGCTGAACGACGCGGTGACGGCTGAGTACGTGAGACACAATCCAACGGCGTATTACAACGCCGATTACAAAAAGCCGTATCATGAGTTCGCGCCAGAGGAGCTGGAAGTTGTCAAAGTCACCAAAGCGGAGATCTCCCTGACGTTCGAACGGGCTGATGTCAAAATACCCGACAAATACATGGTGATGGACAAAAATGGAGAGGATCGAGAGTTTGGACTCAGCGAGCTTTACTCATTGATGCTGAGAGGTGATTGCGAACTTGACATTCAATCGCTGGGAGGTGACTACAAAATAAACGTGTAACTTTGGGGGGGGGGTGCTCTTCGGAGCGCCCCCGTTTTTTTGACAGGGGCATTAGCCCAACCGCACCTCAGGGTTACTGGGGCAAACAAATAAGGAGAAGAGAAATGAAAAAAGGTGAAAAGATCAACAGCGAAGTCGTGTTTACCTGCCAGTCTTGCGGACAAGAGTTCCCGGTCGGGGATCAAACCCCATCCCAACTGAAGGACGTGGTGACCGAACATGCCATGACGGCGCATGGAGGGATTTGTGCCATCATGCCTGACGCAAACCTCCAGTACCGCTGTCGGACCTGCGGATGGAAGGTCCTGGACAAAGGTGATGGAACGTTGGAAGAGAAGGTGCACGCCCATGCGATGAATACCGGACACACCATGATCTTCCCGGTGTTTCACAAGTAGTATCGTTTTGGAGATAGGACTGGACATCCTATCTCCAACCTATTAGAATGAGATTATAATACAAAAGGCAACTAACTGTACCACTAAACTAAGGGGGTTATTATGTTAAATTTCGTTTTTGTAAAAGAAAAAGACCGAATGTTGAGTGAACATATTCTTGGTATTACTACTTGCTGTAAGACCAGAAATGTCCAAGTAGGAACTGAAATGTGCCCAAATTGCGGAAAAGATTTATGTAAAACCCCACTTGTAGACAACTATGGAGTTACAATTTGGAACAGTTTCCGTTTCTGGGACAATGGACCTGACAAAAACGTAAGACTCACGAGAGTCGGAAAAAAGTACATTCCGGTAAATGATGTCACTATGTTTCTAAAAAAGAAAAGATTCAAAGGAAAACCTATTGGATACAGTTGGTATGACATAAAGAAGGCAAAAGAAGATATGGCACAGGCGGTACTTGATGGTAATTATCGACCCAGAGGGGTTAGAGTTATGTACAAGGAACTAAAAGAGATTATCTCTTTTAATCCCAAAACTGGAATAATGTACCAAGTAATGTTTACCAACGGTAGAAAAACGTCGCTCAGAATCATGGATTTCAATTGCTCTTTAGATAAGTCAATGAGCAGTGTGTTTATTAACAAGTGCATTGAGTACAGAAAACTTAACTACAAATATGGAGCTGACTGGGATACGATAACAAAAATTTTGCAAAATCAAGAGGACGGATTAATTCATTCCGTAATACTGCTTCATTATCCTAACATTTCAAACATTGTCAATCTTCAAACACCAAAGATCATGAAACATGGCTTTAACTTATCTCCACCGAATTACATGAAATCTGTCCTGCTCAAAAATGGCAAGGGAATAGATATCATGCGTAGGCTTATTCCTGGATGTAGCAGCAAACTATTCCATTTGATTTACAACAACAATATTACGTTTACGGAAGCTGCCTACATCATTTCAATGTTTGGGTTGGATAAAACGCTTGAAAATGCAGAGATGCTCTTCTTAAACAAATATAAAAATAACTCAACGAGATGTTACGAATATTACCCTGGAACTAAGAAAAAACTACTTCAACTGCTTAAATCATATTCAGATTTTTCAAATGCTGTGGGGCCACGTCTACTCAATCTTATAAAGAAGGAGGTTAAACCATACTACGAAGACGATACATTAAACATATTTGTTAACCCCAGTTTCATGGCATTACTCTTCAATTCTGTTATCGACGACTCGGTAAGAATGTTTGGTGATATAAAAAGAGCAATGCCTGATTTCAAAATGTCAAAAAGAAAAACCTTAAAGGAAATACACGACTCATTAGCCAAGATCCATGCACAGCTTGAAGAGATTGGTTACGAAATCAAGTATTCTGATAAGGAAATCAGCAAAATTGAGCATGAAGTGGAGGATTATAAATTCTCCCTTTTGAAGAACACAGCAGCTTTCGCAAAGGTCGGAGCAAACATGGTACACTGTGTTTCGTCTTACTCAAAAGACGCACTAGAAAAACATTTTTGGATAGTAGTAATGCACAAAAATGACGACGACCTGCATAATCCAGCACTGTGTATTCAGATCATCTGCAAAAAAGGCAAGTACATTATTCTTCAAGCCAGAAGAAAATATGATGCTCGTCCTAATGATGCCCAGAAAAATCTCTTGTTGAAATGGTGTCAAGATAAAGAAATTGATTCCTCATGGCTTGACACCGGCTTAAATCACATGGAAATTAACGCTAACGCTATACTTGAGGCTGAAGAAAGGAGAAACGATGTGAAGGAATGCGCGGCATGAGTGTTACAGCATTATTCAGTAGTCTGCTAATTAAATCACTTTTTCTACCCCCGGAGCTGACATCGTTCCCATGGAGTTTATACATAACCCCATGTCCATTTCTGATCCCCACGCGCTTACCTTAGATGCCGATATGTTGGTAGGGCAGAGTTTTATTCAGTATTGACTGTAACCATAATTCATTTTCAAGGGGTCAGGTCTGTTGACTTGACCCCGTTTTTTTGATACTTTGTCCAACGTTTCGTTGGACGGAAGTCGAGGATACAATGTGATCGTCTTCCGTGCTCTCATACCGTTTACTGACAAAAACAAGAACTGCCCTAAAGACCGTATTCCAATGGGGAATAGGGGCTTGGGGGCATGGGGGCTTGGGGATGGGGGGGGTGCTCTCATCCCGACTCTACGACCTGCTAACGTACCATAACCAGAAAAGGAGAAGAACATGAGAACGATGAACTTGGGACAGGCGCTGGATGATTTCATTTTCGACAACCCGGGGTTTGCCGGAACCAAACATGAGTGGTTCGCGGCATTCAAGCAGTATGTCTCGAAGCAGAACATTACGCCGAAAAACGCCACCGGACATTTCTGGGCAAAGAGTTCCGTCGGCACCTACATCGGCCGCCGCATCGGCAAGTCCCTGATGGTGTCGGACAAGGAACACAATGGCACCGAGATCATCGGAAGAAAGGAGGACATCCTCAAGACGAGAGAGAAGATCGTAGCAGCCCAGGCAGAGGAGATTGACATTCTGAAGAACGAGATCGACCGGCTCAAGGGACTGCTCATGGAGGAAACAAGACGAATGACCTCCGTGCTCAGAAGGGAAGCAGAGCTCAGAATTCGTTATGGCGCAGTGGTCGAGCGCCAACAAATCCTGGCGAAGCGATACCAGGAATTAAAGGACCTGGTCAACCCCGTGGTCCACAATGCCAACGCCATGCTGTTCGTGGCCAGGTTGGCAAACAACACCCTCCGAAAACATTACATGGAGGACCAGGACGAAATGACCCGCGGCATGGAGGCCGGGGCGCAAAAGATTAAACTCATATAAAATACATGCGGGGTGGGGGCAGGGCTGCTCTCATCCCGCCATCCAACGGGACAACCCAACAATCAGAAAAGGAGAATGACATGAACCAGATCCAAATGACAACAATCACCGATGAAGACGTGGCTGTAGTCAAAAGCCGAAAAGGGTGGACATTCCAGGTGTGCGGGCTCCACCTGGTGCCCAACAAACTCGTGGCGATGCTAACGTTCATCATGGACATGCTGGTCCACGACATTAGAAATGTGGTATTCACCGTGGAACCGATGCCACCAGGAAAGAAGCGCACCATGGCTCAGTACGACGAAATGGGTAAAACCATCATCATCGACGTACAGGCGAGCGTCGACCACGCCACAACCCACATGACAAAGAAAACTAACTACCTCGGCTATCGTGCCACTACGTGGATTAACACAATCATGTCGGTCCTCCACGAGCTGGCGCATTCGGAGTTCGCCCTGGACTACTTCCGCAAGACCGGGAAGCGCCACGTGCCACCCAAAGACAAGGCATGGGAAGAGGGCATCGAGGCGCGGGCACGTGAACTCATGGCCCAACTTGCCAAACGGGTTGACATTGAAGTCCCGGACGGCACGGAGTGGGGGTGGTTTGCAGGGAAATGTCTGGCCATTGACAAAGAACTGGCCAACGCTGATGAGCCGTGGAAGGCCAAACAGCTGACCATTCTACACCGAAACATCGTCTATCTCGACGAACGGGCTCCGCTGACTGAGCACGCCACTCTGGATGAATACTACATGGCGCTTGCGACAGAGGCGGAGGAGGCAACATGGCCAAAGACCAAGGAGACCCTTCTCGTGATTGATGAGAAGGCCCCGCTGGTGGTCAAATCGGATGTCGAAATCAAGGCGGAGGCCGAGGCGTCACTCAACGCTTCCATCGAAGCGGCGAAAGCGGTGTATTTGGAAGACGTCCGCAACAAGGTCAACTCCGCGCTTCATCGGGCAGAGAACGCAGACGTCAGCGACGCCGAGATGCGCATGTTTGTCGCCATGAACAACGGCGGCATGGCGTTGGAAGACGCATTGGCGCAAGTCGGCGAACGCGCCAAGGCAATGCTCTCCGGGCAAGAGCCGGCGACAACGGCGACAGCGACGGTTAGCGAAACGTATACAGCAGAGGACCCATCATACGGGATGGAGTCCGGAGAAGAAGAGTCCTGGTTTACGGAAACGGAGCCAGCAACCAGCACCCTGAACATTCAGGGAAAAGCTGCCATCATGGCGGAGATAGACGCCAAAGTGGCGGCGCTGAAAGCCCAGAACGCGGCGGCCCAGACGCTGGCGGCAACCGCCCCTGCCCAACAGGCCACTCTACCACAGTTTCAGATTTCGCAGGATGAACTGCGGAGCCTGATGCTCGGAGTGTACCACAACCTGTACACCCACATCTTCACCAAATGCGAGTGGGGCGTAAATCCGGACAATGGGCTGCACCATTTCAGCAACATCGGTGCAGTAATGGAGTGGGTGAGGGTTGGCACAGACCCGAGGCTGGAGCAAATCATCGCCAGCATGGACGTGCAAAACCCGGATCGCACCTTCGGCAAAATTCAACTTGCCAAAGGGCAGGACGGATACTACATGCGCGGCACCACCACGTCCGGGCGTGATGGCCAAGGCGGTACCACGATGCAGTTGCCGTGCTATCGTCTGGTGATGAACGCCGGAGACGGAGTGGCGCGCAAGCGTCACTTCATTCCGCAGAATCCGCTCAAGGTAAAGAATAACGCCTACAGCGCGAACGCAGCCGCAGCGCAACTCGGCAGCAAAATTGCGTACGTGTTCGACGGCGACGTGCCCATTGGACAGAAGGGCGGGTTCAAGGGCAAATTCGAAAACGGCAGCTGGATTCAGGGATAATGGTACGAGCCTTCGACGCGCACGTACTGGAAATAAAAGGAGCTTCCATGAAAGTAAAGGTTCATGGGGGCTCCACCATCACCACCAAAACGCTGGACAAAGCGCGTCTGTTCAGCGAACTGGTGGTAATTATGGAACCCGGCGCGAGAACGGCGGTGGAAGTGCTCAACGTAGAGGATTGGAAGAAGCGCGTCAATCCACACGAGAGCTTCTACGCCCCGCGGGAAGAAGTTCACAAACCAGAAGATTACGAAGGTCAAAACCCATTCATCACAAAAGGAGATTATGAAATGAAAAGGTCAAGATGTCCACAATGTGGAGAGTTGGTCGAGGCGTGTGAAGAAGGCGGGACGTTCCTTCCGGACGCCAGATCTTGGCAACATGAATCAACCATCCTTTACTACGAGTGCGAAGAATGCGGATGCCAGTTCAAGGTGGACGCTGGCAAAAGGAAGAGCCTCGTGAATGAGAGGATGTTCATGGAAAGCGAGCCAACCCTGGACGACGCGCTGACGTTCCAGGAAGTGATGAATGAAGGGGGGCGTCTATACCATGACAAAGCGTGGGGGTGTGAAGATGAACTTTGGGAATAACATTGTGGGGATGGGGGCAGGATGAGGGGGTGCTCTCACCCCGCCTTGTGGGGGCGTGGGGGGTTGGGGGCTGGATGAGGGGGTGCTCTCCCCCCGCCTTGTGGGGGCGTGCTGGCGAAAACCGACATCGGCAGCACAAACGACAGCGCGCAGAAAGGGGGCATGGCAGACTTGCGTCGCTGACAAAGCTGTCGGACAAGACCAATCAATCAATCACAAAAAGGAGAAATGAAATGAGTGTCACTGGCAAACTCGACGCAAAGGCAATCAACGCAGTTATCGGTGGAAAAGTCACCTGGTACCCGGCTTACCGGAACGACAAAGGCACATTCATCAGCGAACGGGCGACCTTTCCCGTTTACATCAATTACCCCAAGAACAAAGCCGGAATTGCACCCGAACCGTCCAACTTCATGGCAACGGTGTGGGGACCGATGGAATGCGGGAAAGCCGCGTTCTATTTCAGTAAGGGAAAGGTCATGCAGATCTTCGGTGAACTGGAGATTCACCAGATCCCGTTGACCATCCAGGGACAAATCGTCACCCAAATCTCCACCGGCAAGGAGTACGACCACGTCAACCGTGGATACTACCAGGCCGGGCAGACCGTCCCCGTCATGACCACGCGCGTCAACTTCAACGCCACGGAAACGTTCTTCGGCATGGAGTCGAACCAGACCCTGGCGCTACGTGACGTACAACTGCCGGGCTGGAGGACAGAGGGAACGCCAGGCAATGTCGAGTGGAAACAGTACCTTACAAAACTGAAAGCCATCAAGGCGCAAGGATGGCACGGCGGCGAAATGTACGGCTTCGCCAAAGTCGGCAAAGTGAACGGCCAGGTGTTGCATCTGGTGGACGGTCACTACGTTCCGCTGACGAATGCCGTTGCCACTCAGGGTGCCGCGGCCAACGTGCTGCCACTTCCAGGCGCTGCTCCGGCTCCGATTACCGCTCCGGCCAACACCATGCCGCTTCCGGGCATTGCTCCGGTTGCGCCGACTCCGACAACCGTCACCGGCACGGGCACAATGATGAAAGACCCGGCCGACGGGAAGGTGTATGAATTGATGACCAACGGCATGCTCCGAGAAGTAATCCAGACAGCACCGGCAACGGGCCCGTTGACCAACGTGTTGCCAGCAGTTCCGGGGACAGCAACGGCACCGAACCTACCAGCCACAGGCGCCGCGCTCAGCATCTAACAATCCACCCATGAGGAGTAAGGAAGGTCAATCAATGGCTTTCCTTACTCCCCATGTTTTTTTATCCAATATACCGACTTTTTTTAACTACATTTTTTTAGGTAACTTCGATTTTTTGTTTGGGGGGACGAGACGTGGTTTCATACCCGACCTTTTTTGATTTTAATATTATACCTTATTATATAGTAAAGTAAAATAGAAAAGGGGAATAAGGAAGTAACTTGCCTTATCCCCCTCAAAGGAATAATTTTAGTTATGGAACTGGAGTAACAGTGAAAGCACCATCAAATCCAACAGTGTAAATTTTACTACCGGAATCATGTTGAGAGACAAGTTCAAGAGTTCCTTGATCTCCGTCGTTAATAGACAATCCCACGTTAGCCGTTTGTCTAAATCCGTATCCCAATAGCACCGCCAAGTCAAGAGTCCCTTCTGGATGATCTGTGTAGTACGCCTGCGCTGCTGTATAGGCATTTTTCGCGTCAGCGTTGGCTGCTGAATCATATCCGCGTTGGCGGTATGATATAAAATTCGGAATAGCTATCGCGGCTAGAATGCCTATAATGGCTATAACGATCATAAGCTCAATTAAAGTAAAACCAGATTCGTCCTTCCTACCAATGGACTTTCTTATGAAGTTTAACATACGAATCACCTCCTTTTTTATTGACGGATTGTTCCCGTCTATTATATTGCGTGGTTAGTTTATTAACCAGAACGCCTATTTTGCGCCGGGGGTAAAATAGTTTGTTTGATAAAGCTATTCTATCTCCCCAGATTCTACCTTCCCTATAAAGTCATTTAGTAGTAAAGTAGTAATAAGGTATGATACACTATCAATACCGTAATGCTTCATTAAAGAAATTAACGGGTCTTTACATTTACTATTCAGTCTTATAGACAGTATAGCATCTTTGCTACCATTAAACTTCTTTTCCAATCCCTCTGTTCCCATCCCTTTTCCTTTTGACATAACCATACTCCTATTTTATTATCATTATTATTTGTATTATAAACATTTGTATTACAAACATTTGTATTACAAACCTTTGTATTACAAACATTTGTATTACAAACATTTGTATTACAAACCTTTGTATTACAAACCTTTGTATTACAAACCTTTGTATTACAAATATTATAATACATAAATCCCCTTTGTCAACCCCATTACCGCATTTTTTTATCCATACCTCTATAAAAAGAACACTTCTTTATACCATAAATCTACTTTATCAACAATAATAATATGTTATAAAATAGCACTATGGTCACACAGGTCCAAAAGGTCAATTTTCTCTATCTATACGGGTGTAAAAGGACACTTTTCAAGCAAAATAGATACAAAATAACTATAAAGTAGTCATAAAATAGCATACTGGACTACTAAAATAGCAAACTGGACTCCATTCTGGTCCGAAACCGAGCAAAAAAGGAGCAAAAAATGCTATACTACATCATTACCATGGCACTTTTTTACTGGGCACTCGGCTTTACTGGACTAATAGTTAGTCTATTTTTCATTATCGTAATAGAAACCATAGGATAGGAGGTAAAAAATGATACTGGACATTATCATTGTGACCATTTTGTATGGGTTGTTTGGACCATTTGGGGGGATTATTGGACTGCTTTTTATTTTATGGGTGCGGGTTTCGAAGGGGTGAAGGAACTGGGGACTATTTTAGGGGGAACTGTGGAGAACTTTAACAACATTATAACTATTTAATATTACATTAAAAAAATATAAAGGGGAGAACTGGGGATTTTTTTATATACTCACCGAGTGCGTTAAAAGGACCCGTAGTATTGTAATACAGTATAAAATAGCGAATGTTTGGTATGGTAAAGTAGTGAATGTTTGGTAGTAAAATAGTGAATGTTTGGTAGTGCAGTACGATAGATTTGGTAGTAAAATAGTGATAGATTTAGTAGTGCAGTACGGTAGATTTAGTAGTAGATTTAGTGGTAAAGTAGTGAATGTTTGGTATGGTAAAGTAGTTTGGTATGGTAAATTAGTGACTGGATGATTGTTTGGTATGGTAAAATAACAAACGTCTATGGTAAAGTGCTACCAATGGTTGCACTGAACTTTGCTGGTAAAACCCCGATTTCATTTCACATTATGGACAAAAAGGAGAATGTCTGATGGCTGAATACATTGGAACCCATCGATGCTGGGTATGGGTAAAAACTCCATTAGGATACTTACGGATGGTGGTTAATGATAGATACTTTGCTACACTATCACTAGGTTCTACTATTAGTTTTAGGAGTATTGTTGATAAGAGGGAAGTGGAGGGAGATGCGGATGCTTCTTTTCCCCCGCGGGAAGAAAAATCTTTGAATACAGGAGGTTATAGTGGAGATGACTGAACGGGGAAAGCGATTCTATTGGCGCTGTTGCGACGTTGTTCACTACGTTGAGTCAACAGAGGAGGCGTTGATTCGCTTGACGGAGCATGAGGCAAAAGAACACAAGAAGAAGCTTGTTGGGTCCTTCGGATTTGAGTTTGTTAATAAACAATAAACCTTTGATTACAGGAGATTACGATGACTGATATCAACTATCTTCTAACGATTGTGACACTTATTATCCCCGCTGTGCTGCTCAGCGTCATAGCTTTTAAATGCTGGCATAACCCC
>Ga0105103_10000419_pt1 | contig 23789 bp, 14 predicted proteins | sample PPLLaktember2015_2_FD_79107 | JGI IMG/M metagenome (GOLD analysis project Ga0105103, IMG submission 79107) | Freshwater sediment microbial communities from Prairie Pothole Lake near Jamestown, North Dakota, USA - PPLs Lake P7 Core (6) Depth... | ecosystem: Environmental > Aquatic > Freshwater >...
CGGCTGTTCTCGATCGTGCCGACCAGGCGCGTGGCCGGATGCGCCGCGCCATCCGGCGTGACGGACGGAGCGTTCACGGCCGCGCCCTCGTCACCGTCCGCACCCTCGGGCGCCAGACGCGGCATCGTTGCCCGTCGATCGGTCAAATCCACGGGCAGCACTTCCTCGAGCGGCGTGCCGGTCAGGCCCTGCCGCTCGAACGAGCGCGCGCCCAGCACGAGCAGTCCGCCGCCACGCTCGGCGACGAAGCGGGCGGTGAGATCGAGCTGGTCGCGAGTGAAGAAGTCCGACTCGACGTTGCCGAAGATGATGGCATCGTACTGGAAGAGCGCTTCGCGGGTCACGGGATAGCCGCTCGACAGGGCGGCGGCACGGCTCGCCCCGGCCTGGACGAAGAACGTGTCGCGGCCATCGTCGTTCTGCCCCTTCCGCACGACCGAGTCGACGTCGAGCCCCTGGTCCGAGGCGAGCGCGCGCTTCAGAAAGGTGTGCTCGAAGCCCGGCGCGCCTTCCACGATCAGAACCTTGCGGCGCGCGGCCTGCGGCGGCACCAGCACGCTGCGGGTGTTGTTCTCGGCCACGCGATCGCCGCCGCCGGTCGGAATCTCGACGGTGTAGACCGTGGGCTGATCGGCGGCTGGAGACACGGTGAACACTGCGTGGATGGGGGCGCCATCGGCCGCCGGCGTCACCCGGCGAATCTCGACGGGCCGTCCGTTGGCGCTGACGCGCAGTTCGACGGGCTCGCTGCCGAAGCCTCGGCTCACCGCCGACACGCTGAGATCGATGGCCGCTTCGGGCAGCAGCGGCTCGCCCGCCGTCACGTTGACGACCTCGCGATCCTGCACCGCCGCGGTGGCGCCGACACCGACCGGGAATACCCTGGCGCCGGCGAGCCGGCCCGCCTCGAGACGTCTGCTGGAGGTGTCGCCGCCGTCGGAGAGCACGACGATGCCGGCGACGCGCTCGTTGCGGTAGCGCTCGGCCGTTTCTTCGAGGGCTGTGGTGAGGTCGCTGCGCCTGGCGGTGGCGGCGACCTCGTCGGACGTCAGGCGGGTCAGCGACTCGCCGAAGGTGAGCCACTCCACGCGATAGGCGGGGCCGAGGAGCTCGCCGATCTGACGGCCCAGCGCCCGCGCCTGCTCGATGCGCGGCGTGCCGTTCTCATCCTCGATGCGCATGCTCCGCGACGTGTCCAGCAGCAGCGGCACCACACGCGTGGCGACCACATCGGACGGCACCACGGACACGGGACGCAACAACGCCGCGACGAGGAGGAACAGCGTGGCGGCGCGGAGCAGCGTGAGGCCGGTGCGTTGCGATGCGGTGAGGCTGACGCTGGCGCGGGCATAGGCGGCCCAGGCCAGCAATCCGGCGAGGCCGAACGCCAGCGCATAGCCCCACCATGGCAGCGCAACAGCAAACCGCATTGGTCGACGTCCTGCCTAGCGCGGGGGTTTCCGCGGGGAGGCCAGGGATTGGTAATACCGGTCGACCATCTCCCGGTACTCGTCCGAGACCCCCTGATGGCCGCCGACGTTCAGGCGCTCGCGACCCTCGCGTTCACGGAGCTGGCTCGCCAGCCGCGACTCGGTCCGCTCGAGCGCCATCAGCAGGTTCTTCTTCAGCGACTCCCACTTCGTGAAGTCCTGCTTGAACGACTCCGTCCCGGGCGCCGAGAGGCTGGGATACCAGTCCTCGGGCGTGGCCGGGCTGTTCCGCATGTCGGGATTCTGCTGACGCAGCTCGCCCGCCGTTCGCTGTGCCTCGCGCATGCGGTCGGACGCCTCGCGTTGCAGGCGGGCCAGCTGGCCGCCGCGGCCGCCATCGGCGCCGCCCTGTTCGCCCGTCGAACCTTCGCGGCCGGACTGTCCCTGTTGCGCCGAGGGAGACGATTGCGAGGAAGCCTGGCCCGCTTCCTGGCCAGCCTGCTGTCCCGGCTCGCCTTGCTGCCCCTGCTGGCCTTGCGGGCTCTGCTGACCCTGCTGGCCGCTCGGCCGGCGCTGCCCCTGCGCATCGGACTGCGGCCGCCCGCCCTGCTGCCCTTGTCTCGCCTCGCGGTCGAGCGCCTCGATGGTGCGCTCGAGCTCACCGATCTGATCGCGCAGCTCGCTCGTGCGCGCCAGCTGCTCGGACAGCCGCTCGGTTTCCTGATCGGAGGTGCCGGCGGCGGAACCGAGCTGTCCCGCGATGCGGTCGAGGGCGCGCGCCATCTCGCGGCCCTGCGAGCCCTGGCCGCCCGCCGAGCCCGGCTTGCGGATGGCTTCGGCCGCGGCGCGCATGCGCTCGGACAGCCGCTCGCGCTCCAGATCCCGGGCCGCCTGCTGGGCAGCCTGCCGGGCCTCGCTCTCACTCTGATCGCCGGTGCCACCGGCGGCAGGCTCGCTCATCTGCCGTGCGGCGTCGCGCAGGCGATCGGTGCGGTCGGCCAGGCGCTCCTGCTCCGCCGCCAGGCGGCGACGGGTCTCGTCCGCACCCGTGCCGGGCGCCAGACGCTCCGTCTCGTTGGCGAGCCGGCGCTCGGCGTCTGCCAGCTGGCGAGCTTCGAACTGCAGGTCGCCCATCGCGCGGCGGCGCTCGTCGGGGCGCGCGCGCTCCATCTGGCGCGACAGATCCCGCAGCTGCTCCACGGCCTCTCCGCTGCGCGCGCTCGCCTGATCGGGATCCTGCCGGCGGAGGTCGCTGGCGGCATTCTTCATCTGCTCGGCAATCTCCTTCAGCCGGCGGCTGCTGGACGACTGCCCCTGCGAGCCGCTCTGCTGCGACTGGCTCCCGCCATTCGATGACGACTGCTGCTGCGACTTCGCCCCCTGTTGCCGCTGCTGCTCGTCGGCGGAGCGCTGCGGCGACGACTGCTGCATCTGCTTCGAAAGGTCGTTGGCCTGCTCGGTCAGCTGCTGCTGCTCTCGCGTCAGCCGCTCGAGCTGCCGCTTGACGTCGTCCTCGGACAGGCGATCGCGGCTGCGCGCCAGGTCCTGCTGCGCGCGCTGCAATGCTTCCTGGCGACGCGCGAGCTCGCGAAGGCGAGCCAGGGGGTCGTCTTCCGGCTTCTCTTCCTCGCGGGTCTCGGTGTCGTTCGGCGTCTCGTAGTTCGTCTCCTGCTGCTTGCGCAGCTGCTGGTCGAACAGCGTGGAGATGTCGGGCTGCTGCCGGTTCGATCCGTTCCCGCCGGCCTGCTGACGCGACACCTGGCGGCGCTGCACGTCCGAGTCCGCCTTCAGCAGTTGCTCGAGCGCGGCCATCTCGAACGGCAGGGCGTCCGCGGTCTTCAGCTTGTCGAGGGCGCCCGCCGCGCGGCCCATGGCCTCGACGGCACGGGCCATCGGATCGTCGCCGCCCGGCGCCGAGGCCTGCCCGGGCCGCATCCGGCGCCGTCGCGGATCCGCCATGGCGGCCGAGACGTCACCCGCAGCCTCGCTGGCCCTGGCGCGCAGCTCGGTCTGCGCCTCGGCCACCGACTTGATGTCTTTCGCGGAACCCGCATCGCGGGCGCGCCGTGCCCGCGCATCGAGCTTCCAGGTGGCGGCGATGATCTCCTTCTGCGCCTCGGCGAGATCCTCGAGCTGGCTGCCGCCGCCCTGCATCCCCATGGCCTGGCTCTGTGCCGCGACGAACACTTCCTCGAACGGCTTCACCTCGAGGAAGAAGATGTCGCTGCGCGTCTCGGTGCCGCGACGCCCCTGCCCGACGTCTCGGGCGCGGGCGTAATACGTGACGAAGTCGCCCGGCTTCACGCCCAGGTCCTCGAGCTGCACCATGTGCTGCCCGCTGGCGGTCACGGCGCGGCCGGTCTGGAACGGCACGACCGTGTCCTTCCTGCCCGGCACCTGGAAGACGATCTCCAGGGCCGCCACGCCGAAGTCGTCGTCGGCGCGGGCCTCGATGGTCACCTCTTCGAGCGGGCTCACCTGCTTGTCGCCGCCAGGCCGCATCACCCGCACGTCGGGCGGCCGATCGTTCAGCATGCGGATGAAGTACTCGGTGTCGCCGGGGTTCTCCAAACCATCCACGTCGGTGAGGGCGACGCGATAGGAACCGTCGGCGCGAATCGGCATCGAGACCGTCAGCACCTGCGCGCCCGCACCAAGGGCGAGCGTGCCGCCGTCGGCCATGGTGATGGCGCCGCGCGCGACCGGTTTGTCGGTGGTGACCGTCAGGTCGACGGTGGTACCCGCGGGCCCGTAGATGTCGCCGCGATCCTCTTCGACGCGCGGTTCGAGGCCCAGGCCCTGGGGATAGGTGTAGCGCACGTCGATGCGTGTGACGCGCGCCGGGCGAATGACCTCGATCGCGAACTCGTCGGAGCGCGCTGGGCCGGCGATGACGAAGTACGGAAACGAGGTGGTGACGCGATCGAAAGTGGCGGTGAAGGAGCCATCGGCCGCCGGCGTCATCCGCACGGTGCCGGCATCTTCACCACTGCCGTGTTTCAGCTCGGGCACCAGGCCCGCATCCAGCCCACGCACCCGCGCCGTGATCGTCAGCGGCGAGCCGGCACGCACCTTCGAGGTCCCCGGCGTCACGTCGATGAGCAGACGCGCGGGCAGCACATAGGCGACCGCGATCGCGGCGCCGCGCCCCATGGTGGGGGCAAACGCCGCGAAGCCGACCGCCAGGGCGACGGTGGCAATGGCCGCACCGATGGCGGCGCGGCGCAGCACCTCCGCGCTGATCACGCGATCGAGGCCCACGTCATCGACGCTGCGGGCGGCGGCGTGGGCCAGCCCCCGTGCGATGGGGCTGCCGGTCTGGCCATGCTGCACGGCGGTGACCACCACGTCGTCCAGCCCGCCGGCCCGCTCTTCGATGTAGCGGGCCAGCTGGAGATCGGACGGGGCCCGGCGGGTTGGCCACACCGCGCAGGCCAGCGTGACCAGCACGAGCGCGGTGACGAGCAGGACGACGAACGACAGGGCGAGGCCTTCGGACGCGAGCAGCCAGACAGTGAAGGCGCCGACCGCGAACATGGTGGTGGCCGCCGCGGCGCCGACCGTCCACGCGCTCAGGCGTGCGCGCCGATTCCATCGACGCCGGACTTCGGCGAGGACCGCCCCGAGCTCGTTCTGACGCTCGTTCACCTTGTGTTTATCCTATGCGATCAATTCGCCCGTCGGCCGACCAAACCTTCGCTGGCCAGGGCCACGAACATCACGAGCAAACCGAGCTGCCAGAGCCGTTGTTCGTCCTCGGCCTTGCGTGCATCCGCCACCGGATCCGCCGTGGTCGTCCGCGCCACGCGCGGCACCGCGGCGAGGAACTCGTCCGTGGAGATCGGCGACGGATTCGACTCCCTGGTATCGACGTTCACGGCGACTCTACGGTCTGCCCCGCCCGCATCGGCCACGCTGAACACACCGGGCACGGGCGCCAGCCCGGGCGGTGTGGCCGGCAGCACCCACGACTGCGTTTCCCTCCGCCCCTCGGTGAGATAGCGCGCGCTCTCGATCATGAACGGCACGAACGCCGGGCTGAGCGGAAAGCGGTTCCACTGATTGTCGAGATCCGAAGTGAACAGCAGCAGGCGGCCGCGTTCGCGCGGCACTTCGAGCAGCGCCGGTGCGCCCCCCGAGTAGCGCGCCAGCACGAACTTGCCGCTCTCGTCGACAGGGCGATAGCGCAGGAACGACACGTCTCCGAGCGCGGCGGCGGGCTCCGCGAACAGCCGGAAGATGGGGTGCCTGGTATCGCCGAGCACCAGCGTGGCGCCGGCGTTGCCGAAGGCCTGTGGATCCGGCGAGATGCCCGATGCATCACCCATCACATCCGTCAGCGTGCCCGGATCAACTTCCGGTCCCAGTGACAGCAGCACGGAGCCGCCTTGCGTGAGATAGCGGGACACCAGTTCGCGGCCGCTTCGCTCCAGCGTCCGCGTGCCGAGGACGATCAGCGCGTGCTCGCGGGCCAATTGGTCCGCGGTCCACACCGACATCGCGCGGCCATCGACCACCGTGGCGGTGAAGGCCCGGCCGCCGCTCGCAGCCTCGAGCGCCCGCTCCACGTACAGCCCCCCTCGCAGCGCGGTGGGATCCGCCACGATCACCGTGATGCGCGCGCTCGCCGCCGGGTCCAGCACCAGGTGGCGGCGGTCATCGGCGGCAAAGCCACCGGGATCCTCCACCATTACCGTCGCGGCGCCGGTGGCCGGAACGTCCGCATCGAACTCCACGTGCGCCGCGGACTGCGCCGGCGCCTTGACGGTGGCACGTGCCACCACCTGCCCGTCGACCGCCAGCGATGCGGGCACGGTCTTCTCCTCGAAGCCGAAGTTGTGAATCGCCGCATCCACCCGCGTTCCACGCCGCTCCGCGGAGGTGATCGCGACGTTCTGCAAGGGCGAATCGACCGCACGCACGATGACCTCGACGTCGTCCGGCAGTCCGGCGCGCGGGCTGCCTTCCCACCCCGCCTGCTGCAGATCGGTGATCAGTACGACCCGCCCCTGGCGGCCGCCCAGCAACTCGGCAGCGCGCGCGACCGCGGCGCCATACCGCGTGCCCGACGCGCCCGGGGCGAGTGACGCGATGGCGGCAATGACCGCGCCTCGATCCGTCGTCGGCGTCGCCACCGTCGTGGCCGTGTCGCCAAAGGCCATCAGGGCCACGGCGTGCGTGGCCGGCGCTTCGCCCACGGCCGCCACGGCCAGCTCCCGCGCCCGTGCGAAGGTGGCCGTGTCAGACAGGCTGAACGAGGTATCGACCGCCACGACCGTCACCGCCGCGTCGGCGGCCAGGGTCGTGCTGGCGAGATAGGGCCGGGCAAATGCGCCAGCCAGCAGCAGCAGCGCGGTGACCCGCAGCGCCAGCAGCACCAGTTCGCGCAGCCGGCGCCGCCGCTGCTGCTCGATGGGAGAGGCGGTGAGCAGGCGCACCGCGGGGAAATCCACCACGGTCTCGGTGCGCCGGCGAAACAGGTGAAGGATGATGGGCACGGCGATGGCGAGCGCACCGAGCAAGTAGAGCGGCGAGAGGAAGGAGAGGCCGCCCATCCCTAGTGGACCGTCCGGCCGATTTCGACAAGGGCCGTTCCGTAGGAACGGCCCGAGAATGCGCCCCGAGGCTGAAGCTGGTCACTGGAGAAACCGTTGATACGCTCCACTAGAACGCCCTCCGTCGCGTCTGCAGATACGACAGCAGCCCCGTCTCGAGCGGCTGGGACGTCTCGAGCAGGCAGTAGTCGATGCCGTTCTGCCCCAGCACGGTGCGGTACTGCTCGACCAGCGCGTTGATGCGCGCCTTGTAGGCGTCGCGCACGGTGCCGGGCACGGCCACCACTTCATCCTGGGTTTCGAGATCGCGAAAACGCGCGGCCTGCTCGAACGGGAACGACAGCTCGTGCGGATCGAGCACCTGGAACACGATGACGTCCGTGCCGCGATACCGGAAGTGCTTCAGGCCCTCGATCACCTTCTCCGGATCGTCCAGCAGGTCGGAGATCAGCACGACGAGACCGCGCTTGCTGATGGCCTGCACGAGGTCGCCCAGCGGCTTCGAGACGTCGGTCCGCTCTCCGAGTTGGAGGCGCTCGAGGGTGACCAGCAGCGAGCGAAGGTGCCCCGAGCGCGCGCTGGTGGGCAGCAGCTGGCGAATGCGATCGTCGAAGGTCAGCAGACCGACGGCGTCGCGCTGACGGTTCATCAGATAGGCCAGTGCGCCCGCGAGGTAGGACGCGTACTCGAGCTTGGTGACGGCATGCGAGCCGTAGCCCATGGAGCGGCTGACATCGAGCAGGATGTGGCATTCGAGGTTGGTCTCTTCCTCGAACTTCTTCACCACGTGGCGGTCGGACCGCGCGAAGATCTTCCAGTCGAGCGTGGCGAGATCGTCGCCGGGCAGGTATTGGCGGAACTCCGCGAACTCGACGCTGAATCCCTTGAAGGGGCTGCGGTGCAGCCCGGTGAGGAATCCTTCGACGATCGCCCGGACCTTCAGGTCGATGGTGCCCAGTCGGGCGACGACCGCGGGGTCGAGATAACGCGCTTGCCCGGCCATGGCCTCACAGACCGCTGGCGGGCAGCGGCACGGTCTCGATCAGCCGCTCGATGATGCGTTCGGTCGTCACGCCCTCGGCTTCGGCGTAGAAGTTCGGGATGATGCGGTGGCGCAGAATCGGCTTGGCGAGGGCCTGGATGTCCTTCACCGACACGTGGTGCCGGCCGTGCATCAGCGCCCGCGCCTTGGCGCCCAGCACCAGCGCGTGCGATGCGCGCAGGCCCGCGCCCCACTTCACCCATTTCGTCACGAAGTCGAGCTGCGCGCCGCGGCCCGGCCGCGAGTTGTCCGCCAGCCGCACGGCATAGCGCGCCACTTCGTCCGCGATCAGCACCTGCCGCACGTACCCCTGGATGCGCAGGATATCGGCGCCATCCAGCACCCGCGCCGGCGCCGGCCGCTCCGCGCCCGTGGTATCGGTGACCACGGTCACTTCGTCATCTTCCGACAGGTAGGTCATGACGACGTTGAACAGGAAGCGATCGAGCTGGGCCTCGGGCAGCGGATAGGTGCCCTCGAGCTCGATGGGGTTCTGCGTGGCGAGCACGAAGAACGGCCGATCGAGCTCGTAGGTCCGGCCCGCGGCGGTGACGTGGTACTCCTGCATCGCCTCGAGCAGTGCGGCCTGGGTCTTCGGCGGGGTGCGGTTGATCTCGTCGGCGAGGATGATCTGCGCGAAGATCGGCCCGTGCACGAAGCGGAGCGTCCGGTGCCCGGCCTCTTCGTCCAGCACCTCCGTGCCCGTGATGTCCGCGGGCATCAGGTCCGGCGTGAACTGAATGCGCTTGAAGCTCAGATGCAGGATCTGCGCGAGCGTCTTCACCAGCAGGGTCTTCGCCAGCCCGGGGACGCCGGTGATGAGGCAGTGCCCGCCGCAGAACAGCGACATCAGCACCTCGTCCACCACCTGATCCTGCCCGACGATGACCTTGCGCAGCTCGGAGAGGATCTGCGCGCGGCTCTTCGCCACCTGTTCGGCCAGGCTGCCGGTCTCGATCTCGACGGTTCGCTCCATGGGCCCTGACAATCCTTCTAATGCGTCAGCGAGTAGACGACTTCGTTGATCCACATCTGATACGCCTGCGCCGTCCATCGGATGTATCCGGGATACTCCTCGGCGTTCGACCACTCCACGCCGTCACCCATGTCGGTGTTCCAGTTGATCAGCACCATCGGGCGGCCGGCATCGTCGAGGATGGCGCGCAGGTGCGGCTGGAAGCCACCCTTCTCCCAGGTGCGGCCGCTGAAGAACGAGCCCAGACCGGGAATCTGCGGGTACTTGTCGAGGCGATAGAAGCACGTGAAGATCGGGTGCGGCGGCTCGAGTTCGACGACCTCGCGGTCGGGGAACACCCTCGCCAGCTGCCGCACGGTGAGGTCCCATTCGTACGGGCCGTGGAAATCGTCCATCGTCAGCGTGCCGCCGCGCAGCAGGAACTCGCGCAGGATGGGCACTTCCGTCTCGGTGAGCTGCAGGTTGCTCGGTTCGACGATGTAGATCCACGGGTACTGCCAGAGGCGCTCGTCATCCAGCGAGAGCACGACCGGTTCCCCGACTTCGATCGCGGTCACGGCTTTGATGCGCCGCGACAGATTCTGTTCGGCCGCCGGCGCGTCGATGGCCCACGGGTCCTCCCAGTAGCTCATGCGCGGGCCGCCGCGGCCTTCGTCCGCCCACGAGGTGTAGCGGATGCGCGCGAAGGTCCACTGCAGTCCGGCCAGTCGTTCGTTGGGCAGCGCCGGCATCTGGGCATCGGCCACGGGCACGAGGGCGAAGACCGCGAGGAGCAGCCCGCACACGCCCCGGGCAAGGCGGCGCGGGGGACAGGCGGCCACGCGCACTACCTGCCTCCGATCAACTTCAGCAGGAGATCCTGGGCGCGGGAATAGGTCGGGGCGATCTCCAGCGCGGCCAGCGCCTGCTTGCGGGCCTCGTCGCGGTTGCCCGCTTCGAACAGGCCCTCGGCGAGATCGGCGTGAGCGCCGGCCCGATCAACGGGCCCGGCCGCCAGCGCCACGCGGAACATCTTGATCGCTTCGGCCGGGTCTCCGCCACTGAGCGCCATCCGCCCCAGCGTGGTGTGCGAGACCGAATCGAACGGATCCACGGCCACGGCACGGCGCAGCGCCGTCTTCAGCAGCGCCGCATCCTGTTGCGGATCGAGCAGCGTCGCCAGCTTGCGGGCGGACGCGAGGTCGGAATGGTCGAAGCCCGTCAGCGTGTCGAGCGCCTTGATCGCGCGCGCCTTGTCGCCACGGGCGAGCGCCACTTCGGCAATCTGCGCCTGCGGGCTGTCGGGGCCCGTGGCATGCGGGACCAGCGCCGCGGCGCGTTCGAACGCCTCGATCGCCTCTTCCGGCGCCGTCTTCTTCAGCGCCATGCCCAGTGCGAGCTGCGCCGGGAAGCTGCCGGCGTTTGCCGACGCCATGGCGCGCAGCGCGTCGAGCGGCATGTCCGCCGACAGCCCCTCCGGGGCCGCGAGTGCCTTCCGCAGGGTCCCGTAGCGCTGCTCCAGGAAGACGTCGAACGTTTTCTGCAGGGCGTCGATGTCATCGCCCAGCACCTGCTTGATGGCGGTTTCCGTGTCGATGCCCGTCGAGTACGACTCCACGAGCGCCCGCAGCTTCGGCTGGCCGTAGACCTCGACGATGTGATCGACGACGAGCGACGACTGGAAGTAGGCGAGCGAGATCGTCTCGGGATTGGTGAAGCCGCTGTTCAGGTCCTTCAGCTTCATCACCTGCCCGCGATCGAGGGCGCGGGCGAACGGGATGTCCATCTCCCGGCCCCATTCGGGACGGGCGCGCTTCTCCTCGAACACCGAGATGCCTTCGGTCAGCCATCGCGGCACGCGCTGGTTCGACAACTGCAGCGTGATCACGTGCGCGAGCTCGTGCCACAGCGTGACGCCCCAGTTGAACTCGCCCGGCGGACGCGCGCGCGGCGAGTCCATCGTCACGACGCGTCCGAAGCAGGCGCCAAGTGCCCCGATCATGCCGGGCAGCCCGACGTTTCTGACGGCGAAGTCGTCGTGGCGCGGGAAGACCTCGATCAGGATGGGGCCCTTCGGCGTGAACTCCCAGCGCTTGCTGAGCGCGTCGAGCGCCTCGCGCGCGAGCGGCGTGACATACGGTTCCATCACCCCGGTTTCGTCGGGATGCAGGCGCAGCGCGATGTCGCCGTCGCGAATCGTGCCGAACTGATCCAGCGTGTCGAGCAACCCGAGCAGGTTGAAGGTGATGACGTCGTAGGGGTCCTGGCGGAAGGCGGTCTCGAGCATGCGGCGGGCGCCACGCTCGTCACCCGTCCGCATCAGGTGCGTGCCGAGCTCGGCGTAGGCGCGCCAGTTCTCACGATCGATCTGGATGGCGCGGCGCACCTGCTCCGCGGCTTCGTCGAATCGGTAGTAGCCCGCCGTCACCGACCCCACCACGCGATAGAACTCGCCGAAGGCAGGATTGATCTTCAGGGCCTCCGCCGCCAGCGCCTGATACTTCTCGAGGTCGCCCTCGACGTAGGCCAGCGCGCCCTCGAGCGCCATCGCGTCCAGGCTCTTGGGGTTGACCGCACGCGCCTTCTGCAGCCAGTCGCGGGCTTCCTGCTTGCGGTCCTGCGCCACGGCGTGTTCGGCCATGAAGATCTGGGCCTGGACGTCGCGCGGGTTGTTCTTCAGGACCCTGGCCACGAACGTCAGCGCCTGAGGCGGGTTGTCGTCGACGACGGCGCGCGCCATGCCGAGCAGGGCCGGGCCGTAGTCCTCGTCCACCTTCAGCGCGGCCTCGAACGACCGCACGGCGTCGGGGCGGTTGTATTTCTCGAGGAACAACTCGCCCCAGCCGGTGTTCACGTCCACGTCGGACGGCGCCAGCGTGCTGGCTTCGCGGAAATAGCTGTTCGCATCCTCGAAGCGGCCGAGGGCGCGCGCCGCACGGCCGGCGCGCACGAACGCGCGAGCGGTTTCGGCGTCCTGCGCGGCGAGCATCATCAGTTGCAGCGACCGGCGCGCTTCGGTGCGGCGTCCCAACTGCGACTGCAGCAGGCCGAGTTCGAGCGCGGCGTCGCCGCCGGGCGTCTGCGTGGCGATCGGTTTGAGGATGGACTCCGCACGGGCGTAGTCGCCGACGGCGACTGCGCTCCGGGCACGGAGGATGGCGAGCGGTTCGTCGGAGGTCTGCCCCTGCGCGAGGCGTTCGATGTCCTCGTACTGGCCCGCGCGCCAGGCCTTGTCGGCCGCGGCGCGGGCGCCCGTGGCACCACCGGTCTGCTCGCGCGCGAACACGAGACCGAGACTGGCAGTGAGGGCGAGCAAAACGAGGCTAATTCCCCAAAAACGGCGTGTCATGGCCTCTGGCCGAGTATATCTGAGGTATCAACCGCACACTTCACTTGAGTTGAGGATGCCATCCGCCCCAGGCCCCTGCGGGCGGTGCGGATGGCACTCGAGTGACCTGTGGAGTTAGACGCCGCGACAGCGTCCGGGGCCTTTGAGAACTCAGCAGGACACGCAGCGGTGATTGTTCTTCGCGCCGAGGCTCTCGAGCAGCTTGATGGTTTCCGGATAAGGCTGAGTCCGCTGAACCGGGCCATTGGCCATGTCCACGGTGGTCAGGCCGCTGCGGTTCACCTTGGTCACATCCGCGCCCTTCGACACGAGGTACGTGATCATCTCGTTGTCGCCGCGAGCCGCGGCATGGTGCACGGCCGTGTTGCCATCATCGTCCACCGCGTTGACGTCGACGCCCACCTCTTCGATCAGGAACTTCACCGCCGACATCATGCCGGTGGCGGCAAAGCGGTGCGCGTTGCCGGCGAAGCCCTCGCCGTAGCCCACGCCGGCGGCAGCGTGCAGCGGGCCAATGCCCGGCGAGCCGGTCGGCATCGGCGGCAGCCGGGTCGGATCGCCGGCGTTCGTGCCGCCCTGCTGACGGGCCTGGGTCGGACCCTTGATCGTGGTGATTTGCGGATCGGCGCCACGCGCGATCAGGAGCTTCATCGCTTCGATGTCGCTGGCGTAAGCCGCGCGCCAGAACGGCGTCGCGCCGGCCTCGTCGGTGCGGAGCAGGTCGAAGTTGTACTGGGTGTACCAGACCTTCTTCTTCAGGCGCGCGTTCGGGTCCGCGCCCTTGTCGAGCAGCGCCTGCATCAGCGTGATGTAGCTGGTGCGCTGCTGCAGCTGCGCGCGCGGCTGCGGGTAGAACGACTTCGGGGCCCACTCGATGTTGATGGTGGCGTAGAGCGGAGCCGCGCCCGCCTCGCTGGCGGCGTTCGGGTCCGCGCCCTGCTCGAGCAGGAACATAGCGAGATCGTAGTGGCCGTTGATGATGGCCATCAGCAGCGGCGTCGTGCCGTCGGCCGCGACCCGCTGGTTCACGTCGGCGCGTCCGTCGAGGAGCGCCTTCACCGAGGCGGCGCTGCCCTGGCGGATGGCGTAGTGCAGGGCCGAGAGGCCGCCCTGCTTGCCGATCAGTTCGTTGTAGCGGTAGCCGCGGGTCACGCCGGCGATCTCGTTGTCCGGCTTCTCCGGCGGAGGCGGCGGCGTGAGCGTCGGGGCCGCGGACCTGCCGGCGGTGTTCGTCGGGGTGCGCTGCGTGGCGAGGCGAATCTCGTTCTGCAGGGCCTCCTCGGGCGACACCAGGGAGGATATGTCGGTCACCTTCGACGTGACCGCCACGTCGGCGCCGACCTCGACCAGCACCTTCACGACTTCGGGACGGTCGTAGGCCGCGGCGAACATCAGGGCCGTCTGGTCGTTGGCCTTCTCCGTCGCGTTCACGTCGGCCTTCTGCGCCAGCAGCTGCTTGACGGCGGCGACGTGGCCAGACGCGGCGGCCAGCATCAGCGGCGTCGCGCCGGTGACAGTCGGCAGATTCGGGTTGGCGCCGCCCTTCAGCAGCGCCTCGATCGCCGCGTCGTGTCCGCGCTGGCTGGCGAGGTGGAGCGGAGTGTAGCCCCCCAGGCGGGTGGTCGCGCGCACGTTCGCGCCGGCGTAGAGCAGCACGCTCACCATCTCCGCTTCACCACGCATCGCGGCGTGATGGAGCGCGGTGGTGCCATCGCCCAGCGCGGCGTTGACGTCGTTGCCTTCCTTCAGCAGGCGACGCACGCCGGCGAGGTCTCCGGCCTGGGCGGCGTCGGCCACTGAACTGCGGCCGGGCTCGATCCGGCCCTGAGGCTCGTCTCGAGGGGCCGGCGCGGTGGGCGCCGCGAACAACACACCCGACAAGGCGGCCGCGAGCACGGCCACGACTCCGAACCGGACGAATGCGCGCACGTGCATGGTGGCTACTCCCCTGCCGCCGTGGCTGCGGCGGGCTCGTTGAGGTCGAACGCGCCCGTGCTGTCACCAAAGCTCTTCACGTCCACACCGAGCGTGTGGAGCACCGACAGCATCGGGTTGGCCATCGGGGTGCCGTCGCCCGCCCGCAGGTGGACGTTGCCCTTGATGGCGCCGCCGCCGTGGCCGAGCAGGATGAACGGGCAGCGCTTGTGGTTGTGCACGTTCGAGTTCCCCATCGGCGACCCGTACATCACGATCGTGTTGTCGAGCAGCGTCTGGTCGCCTTCCTTCACCTTCTGCAGCTTGTCCAGCAGGTAGGGCAGGAGACTGACGTGGTAGGTGTTGATCTTCTGGTACTCGAGGATGCGCTCGTCGCGGTCGCCGTGGTGCGAGGCGATGTGGAACCCGGTCGTGACGCCCGTCTCGGGATACACGCGGTTCGAGACGTCGCGACTCAGCTTGAACGCGAAGACGCGCGTGATGTCGGCGGAGAACGCCACGGCCTGCAGGTCGAACATCAGCTTCACGTGGTCGGTGTACGAATCGGGCACACCGGCCGGCGCGCCGGGGATGTCGCGCTGCTCGCCGCTCGCGTTGAACGCCTCGACCTTCTGGATGCGCCGCTCGATTTCGCGCACGTCGTCCAGGTACTCGGCCAGACGCGCCTGGTCGGCGGTGCCGAGGCTGGCCTTCAGGTCGTTCACCGACGCCGTCACCCAGTCGAGGATGCTCTTGTCCTTGCGGCGGCGCTTGGCGCGGGCCTCGGGCGTGGCGCCCACGCCGAACAGCTGGTCGAACACCGCGCGCGGATCCCGGATCATCGGTAGCGGCTCGGTCGGCGAGCCCCAGCTGATGGAGTCGGTGTAGGCGCACGAGTAGCCGTAGAAGCAGCCGCCCGCCTGGTCCACGCTCTCGATGCACAGCTGCATCGACGGAATCGGCGTTTCCTGCCCGACCTGCTGCGCGTAAATCTGGTCGATCGAGACGCCGGCCTTGACGTCCGAGCCCTGCGTCTGGTGCGGGTGCGCCTGCGTGAGGAACACGGCCGCCGAGCGGAAGTGGTCGCCGCCGATCTCGGGCGGCGTGAACGCCTCGGCATTTCGCACGTCGGTGCGGCTGACGATGGTCAGGTGCTCGCGATAGGCGTCGAGCGGCTGCAGGCTGGTCTTCGAGAGGTCGAAGTTGCGGCCGACCTCGGCCGGCGCCCACAGGTTGTTCTTCTCGCCGAACGCGGTGCTCCCCGCGGCGCCGTGGACCATTTCGATGGCCACGAACCGGCGCTTGGCCGTCAGCTGGCGCGCTTCAGCCGACCGTGCCGGGACCATCGCCTCGAGCAGGGGCAGTGCCACGCTGACGCCGATGCCCTTGAGGGCCGTGCGTCGATCCAGATACCGCTGTGTCAGGAACGCCATGCTTGCGTCACTCCTTTTGCCGCCTTCCCGGACTATTCCGGGTGGGCAGCCACCGTCTCGGTCGTCGTTGCGGGCACTTCGGCCGTCATGCGGAACGCGGGGCTCCGGACAATCGCCTGCACCAGTGCGCTGATCTTCAGGTTGTTGGCCGTCGTCTCGCGCACGATCCGGCGGACCATCGGCATGTCCTCCGCCTCGATGCGTCGGCCCAGCGCGTAGGTCAGCAGGCTCTCGGTGAAGCTCAGCACGAAGACGTCCTGGTGCTTCAACAGCGCCTTGCGCAGTCCGGCGGGGCCGTCCATCGGCGTGCCGTCATAGAGCTCGCCCGTCGGGTCGACCGGCGCGCCGTTGTCCTTGATGCGCCACTTGCCGGTGACGTCGAAGTTCTCGAGCGCCAGCCCCAGCGGGTCGATCACTCGGTGGCACGAGCGGCATGCGGGGTTGGCCCGGTGCTGCTCCATGCGTTCGCGCACGGTCAGCATGCGCGTGGCGCCCGTTGCCTTCGTCTCTTCGAGGCCCGGCACGTTGGGAGGAGGCGCCGGCGGCGGCGAGCCCAGCATCACTTCCATCACCCACTTGCCGCGCATCACCGGCGAGGTGCGATCGGCCACCGACGTGAGGAGCAGCACGCTGCCCTTGCCGAGCAATCCCCGACGCTCGTCCGGCACCGTCACGCGCTGGAACTCGCTGCCGACGATGTTCGGGATGCCGTAGTGGCGCGCCAGCCGGCCGTTCACGAAGGTGTGATCGGCCGTCAGCAGGTCGAGCAGGGTGCGGTCCTCGCGAACCAGGCTATCGAAGAACAGCTCGGTCTCCTTGACCATCGCCCGGCCGAGCGACCGGTCGAAGTACGGGAAGAGGATCGCGTCCGGCAGAATCTGTTCGACGTCAGCCAGCCGCAGCCACTGCGCTGCGAAGCGCATCGCCAGGGCATCCGAGCGCGGATCCGCCAGCATGCGGCGAACCTGCCGGTCGAGCGCGGCAGGCGCCGAGAGGGTGCCGGCCGTGGCCGCCTTCATCAGCGCCTCGTCGGGGCCGCTGCCCCAGATGAAGAACGACAGGCGCGAGGCCAGGGCGAGATCGTCGAGCCGATAGGGCCGCCCCGCCACCGCGGTCGCGGGCACGGGCTCGAGACGGAACAGGAACTGCGGGCTCGCCAGAATCGCTTCGAGGGCCGAGGCGATGCCGTACTCGAAGTCGCCTTCGGCGCGGCCGTCCTTGTAGAACGTCATCAGCCGATCGAAGTCGCGGCTGTTGACCGGACGCCGGAACGCCTGCGTCGCCAGGTCGCGCACGATGCTTGCGGCGCACGCCTGCTCTTCGGCCGGGCCAGTCGGCCGGCAGGCGAAGATCTTGCGGCGGCTCGGCGTGTCGGAAATGCCCGTCACCTTCTGCGGGCCGACGATCGCCAGGTCCTTGAGGTGCGGCAGCGTGGTGATGCCGTGCGAGACGCCGATTTGCGTGTCGGCCAGCGTATGGTCGATCGGCGCAATGAGATCGTTGACCGGGCCGTCGAAACGGCGGATGAAGGCCGCCGACACCCGGTGCGGTCCGGCCGTGACGTGCACCACCGGCGTTCGCAGCGCCAAACCGCCCGTGACGTCGGACATGCGCGGCGCCACGTCGATCACCGCCACGCGCTCGCCGTCGATGGACACCTCGGCCTGTTCGCCGGTCGCCGGCCCCCCGAACAGGAAGCCGTCGGCGTTGCCGTGCAGCTGCATGCGGAACACATAGTCGCCGTCCGCCGGGAACGTGTGGATCACCGAGAGGCCGCCGCGCGTGCCGAACGGCGCGCCTTCCACGCGTTCCATCTGCGACGAGGTCTTCGGCACCAGGTAGAGCGCTTCGCCGGACTCGGCGTCGCTATCGCCGACGGCCAGCGACGTCACCTTGCTGGCGGCGCGCAGATAGGCCTCCATCAGCGTCGGCGAGAACATCTGCGAGTCGGACACGTTGTCGAACCCGGCGCTGATGGTGTCGGCAGGCAGGAGGCCCGACACGTCGATGTCGAGCGCGAGGAGGTCGCGCACGGCGCGCGCGTACTCCGCGCGGTTCAGACGCTGGAACACGCGGCCGCCGGAGCGGGTGGCGCTCGCGGCGCGGTCGAGGTGCGTTTCAAGCGCGGTCGTGAGCCCGGCGAGCGTTGCCTCGTCCGGCCGCTTGGCGCCGGAGGGGGGCATCATGCCGGCCCGCAGCTTGCGAATCATCTTCTCGGCGATCACGACATCGCTCGTCGGTTTCGCGGTGTCGAACGAGGCCAGCGACAGCCCGCCCGCCTTGGCCCGATCGCTGTGGCAGGTGACGCAGTATTGCTTGAGGAGCGCGTTGTGCTCGACCGCCGTCGCGGCGCCACCGGCAGCCGGTGTTGCGCGCGACGTCATCGGCGTCACGGGCGCCGCCGGCGCCGGTGCCGCTTGACGCGGTGGAGACGACGAGGTGGATGCCGGAGGCGTGCCCGCCTGCTCGGCCGCCGTGAGAATCGTCAGCCCCAGAAGGGACGCCAGGAACACCGCTGATACAGGCCGTGTCATAGGGAATTGCCGGTCAGTATACCGTGGTCCACCCGCCCGGCGGTGTCACGGGATGTCACGTTTTCTGAGCACTTTACGTGAGGCACCCCACCCCGGCCGCGCCCCCCTCAGTAGAGCGGCCGCCAGGTGAAGAACAGCACCGCGGCAAAGCCCTGCAAGCAGGCGAACAGCGCCACCCAGGCGCCCCGGTGACGCGGTGGGATCACCGCTGCCAGCCACAGGAAGGCCGGGAACAACACCGACGTCACCCGGCCGATGGACAGCAGCCCGCCGGCGGCCAGGGGCGGCAGCAGGTTGATCAGCAGCATCACCGCATACGGCCCGCCGAACCGCCGGTAAACGGGCCAGACCGCCCCGAGGATGAACACCACGCTGACCAGGTAGAACAGGTCGAGCGGCTGGGTCGACACGTACGCGTAGAGGCCGTTCTCCGTGACGAAGGTGATGCGATCGGTGGCGAGGGTGTCCAGACTGCGATAGACCCGGCCCCACGCCGCGTTCTGCGCCGTCCACTGGAAGGGGTGGCCGGTGAGGAAGAGGATGAACGTCGAATAGACCAGCATCCCGATGCCGGGCGCGGCGGCGGTCGCCAGCCGATCCAGATGAGCAGCCCAGCGGAACGGCTGGCCATCGTCCGGCTGTCCGGGCCGCTGGCGCCACTCGGCCCAGAACAATTCGAGTGTCATCAACCCCAGCACCACCGACAGGAATGCGCCATTCGGTCGAGTCAACCCCGCGATGAAGCCCCACGCCGCGGCCTGCCACAGTTCGCCGCGCCTGAAGTGGAACACCGCGCCGACCAGCGTCAGCAGGAACAGCGCTTCGGTGTAGGCCGCGCTGAAGAACAGGGCGAAAGGATAGGCGGAGAGCAACAGGACGGCGGTCACGGCCTGCTCCTCATCCTGCAGGTGCGTGCGCGCGAGCCGCAGGAAGTAGACGAGCGCCCAGAAGAACGCCACCAGCGAGACGGCCACTCCGGTCCAGAGCGGCTGCCGGCCCGCGATCACCGACAGATAGCGCACGACGAGGGGGAACGCCGGGAAGAACGCGATGTTCTGTTGCGCGTTCGGGTCAGCAGCCGAGTAGCTGTAGCCCTCGTTCGCGATCGTCAGATACCAGCCCGCATCCCAGCGCGCCGGCAGGTCGAGCAGCGCATTCCCGTAGATCTGAACGGGCGCCTGCTCCATCGGGAACCCGACCAGCACAACCGACAGGAAACCAATCACCAGCACACCGAGGCGCGTCGCCAGGTGAATCGGCAGTACGGCACGCGTGTCCGCCGACGTCCACCACTGCCTCACGCTCCGAACCAGGCGCGCCGGCAGCGGCTCCCGGCGGCTCACGGCGTGGCGGATGCCGACGAGGAGCAGCGTGGCCAGCGCTGGCCGCCACCACGCCATCACCGACAGCCGCGTCTCGAACACCCAGATGCGGAAGCCGCCGAACAGCAGTACCGACAGGGCGACCAGCCCGATGACGACGCTGATGACGTCGACCGCTCGCACCCAGAGCGGCAGGCGCGAGTTGGAAGGTATCGCGTTCGGCGATCGGCGCGCGTCAGGCACGTTGAGACACTATTGTCGCCCGAGTGCCCGATCTTCAATCGCGATTCGGCGCCACATCAGCGCCCCGAATCCCACCAGGGCCAGCAGTCCCGTCACCGGCGCCCAGACGATGAGCGCGAATCCCAGGAGCTCGCCCACCACCGCCACGTAGTTTGGATGGCGGATGAATCGATACGGCCCGCTCACGACGAGCGGCCGGTCCGTCAGCACCAGCACGCGAAACGACCAGCGCACGCCGAGCGAAGTGATGGCCCACAGCTTCAGCGCCTTTGCCGCGCCGAACACGCCGAGGCCGGCCAGCAGCGCCGCCTGCGTGGCAGGGCCGCCCCACGCCCCCTCGGCGGCCATCGCCAGGAACGAGCAGGGATATGCCCACTGCATCACCTGATACACATCGTCCGGCGGCTCAACGGCGCCCAGGCGGCGCAGCGTCGTCTCGTTGGCGCGCGACAGCAGGGCCTCTCCGCCCATGACGAGCAGAATCGCAATCAGCGTGATGAGCGCGACGGACACGGCCGGTGGCATCACCGGTTCCCCGTCGGCGCGTCACCCGCGTACCGGATGACGGCGTGGAACGCGGCGGGCCACACCCGCGCGCCGAAGGACGAGAGGCGCACCGCGCCCGGTGAGGCGACCAGGGCACGCAGGCCGCGATTGAACGTCCGCTTCCGTCCCAGACGGCGGCGCAGTTGTCGTGAGAACGGCAGGTGCGCGGCGCTGCCAGCGAGGCGGCCCTCGAGGACGTCGGCCACGATCGCCGCGGCGATCTCAGCGCCCTGAAGCGCCAGGTGGATACCATCGCCGGTCATCGGATCGATGAAACCCGACGCATCGCCGACCAGGAGCAGCCCGGCGCATCCCGGTTCGGGCGTGTCCACCGCGAGTGGTCCCAGCACGAGGGGTGACGTGGCCAGCCGGGCGCGACGAAAGCGCGGCCCGAGCACGGGATCGCTCTGCAGTCGCGATACCAGCATCGCGGCTGGTTCACGCCATGCCCCCTGATGCGACGTCTGCGGTTGCACCAGGCAGGCGTTGGCGCGGCCGTCGCGCGTGGGCGCCACGCCGAGGTAGTGGCCGTTCCGGATGTGCATCTCGCCACACGTGGAAAGCCCCTCGACGCCTTCGAAGTAGGCGCCGATCGCCCACCGCCTGGGGCGCGCCGGCGTGCGCGTCAACCCGCACGACTGCCCCAGCCGCGAGCGGCGGCCGTCGGCAGCCACCGTGATGCGTCCACCGAAGCGCGTCACCTGACCCGAGCGATGCCGGGCCCGGAAGCCCGTCACGGCGCCATCGGGCTGCTGTTCGGGCGCCAGCACGGTGGTCTCGTCCACGAAGCGGGCGCCGGCCGCGATCGCCTGCTCCACCATCCACGCATCCAGCAGGTCACGGGTGATGCCGAGCCCCTGCACCCCCGCGCCGTACTCGCCGCGCACGCCGACGCCGCCCGGTCCCGTCAGCAGCATCCCGTCGATGGCGCAGCCTTGCTGCTGTAACGGCGCGAGATCGAAGTGCCGGCGCAGCAGCGCCAGCGCGCCTGGATTGAGCGTGTCCCCGCACAACTTCCCGCGCGGGAAGCGCGATCGATCCACCAGCGTGACGCGCGCACCGCGACGCGCCAGCAGGCAGGCCGCGAGCGCGCCCGCCGGTCCTCCGCCCGCAATCACCACATCGTCGGTCGTCGTCATGCCGTGGCGCTACTTCCCCGCATCGGCGGCGCCCAGCACGAGGGCGGAGTTCTTGGAGCCAAACCCGAGGCAGTTGCAGAGCGCGGCTTCCGCCTGCACGTCGCGGCCTTCATTCGGAATGAAGTCCATGTCGCAGGCCGGGTCCGGGTCGTCGAGGTTGATGGTGGGCGGCAGGAATCCGTTGGCGAGCGCCAGGGCCGCCGTCACCACCCCGGCCGCGCCGCTCGCGCCCTGCGGATGGCCGATCATCGACTTGGTGGACGATCCCGGGACACGGTCGGCGACGCCACCAAGCGTGGCCCGCGTGCAGCGCGACTCGATGGCGTCGTTCAACTGCGTCGAGGTGCCGTGATAGTTCACGTAACCGATCTCCTCCGGCGCGCGTCCGGCCTGCGCGAGCGCGGTGCGCATGCAGCGCACGATCTCGGCGCCGTCGGGATCCATCTGCACGCGGTGATAGGCGTCGCAGGTCGATGCGTAGCCTTCGATGCAGGCGTAGATGCGAGCGCCGCGTGCCCGCGCGCGATCCTCGCGCTCGAGGGCCACCATCCACGCCCCTTCACCGAGGACGAACCCGTCGCGGCCGCGGTCGAAGGGGCGAGACGCCTGGGCCGGCCGATCGTTGTAGGCGGTGGACACCGCCCGCATGCGCGAGAAGCCGAACACCATGCCCGGCAGGACGCAGCCGTCGGTGCCGCCCGACAGCAGGACGTCGTACTCGTCCAGTAGCAGGAGCATGCGGGCATAGCCCATGGCGTCGGTGGAACTGGTGCACCCGGTGGAGAGGACGTGGCTGATACCGCGCAGGCCGAGCGCGATGGAAATCTCGCTCGAGACCATGCCGCAGATCCCCAGGGCGATGGCATAGGGCGTGACGTGGCGCCCGCCATTCGTGAAGAAATCGCGATACTGCTCTTCGCCGACGTCGATGCCGCCGCCGCCGGAGCCGATGATCACGCCGGCGCGAGGTTCACCGAAGCGAAGCCCGGCGTCGTTCCACGCCTCACGCGCCGCCCGCACGCCGAACATCGCCGCCCGCGAATAGCGCCTCGGATCCGCGCGCGAGTCGGCGCGGCTTTGCTCTCCCATCAGGGGCTCCGCCGCCTCCGCCATCGGCGGCACCGGGGCCGCGACGCGGCAGGGATAGGTGGACACGTCGAATTCGGTGATCGCCCGTGTGCCGCTGACGCCCTGACTGACGTTCGCCCAGAAGGCGTCTCTCCCCGCGCCAAAAGCCGACACCACGCCGATGCCGGTGATCGCAATCCGTGAACGCATCCACTCCTATACTAAGCGCATGCTCGTGGCGGCTTGGCTCGGCGCGGCCCTTTTCTTCGCCTCCCTGACCTACTTCGCCTACTTCTACCTGGTCGTGCTGGCGCAGCCAGGCGTGGCGCCGCCCAGCCAGCTGCCCTGGTCCATCGCCATCAACATCGCGCTCTTCACGGCCTTCGCGCTCCATCATTCGGTGTTCGCGCGCACCGGAATCAAAGCCGCGCTGACGCGCGCGCTGCCGGCCGCGTTCGAGCGATCCGCCTACGTGTGGATGGCCAGCCTGCTGTTCTTCGGGGTCTGCCTCTTGTGGCAGCCGGTGCCCGGGATCGCGTGGCAGGCCGGCGGACCGCTGCGCGTGCTCCTGTACGGCGTCCAGGTGGCCGGCATCGTCGTCACGCTGCAGAGTGCGTCGCGCCTGAACATCTGGGACCTCTCGGGCGTGCGGCAGGCGCGCGCCCGCCAGCAGCCGACCGGCGGCAATGCGCACGACGGCCCGCCCCCGGCGACGGACGCCACGACGCCCGCCTCGCCGGCGCCCCTCGAAGTCACCGGGCCATACCGCTGGCTGCGACACCCGATCTACCTGGGATGGGTGTTGCTGGTGTTCGGTGCGCCGACGATGACTGCGGGTCGCCTGCTGTTCGCGACGATCAGCACGGCGTATCTAGTGGTGGCGATCCCGATCGAGGAGCGATCGCTGGTCCAGGAGTTCGGCCAGTCGTACCGCGACTACCAGCAGCAGGTGCGGTGGAGGCTCGTGCCGGGAATATGGTGAAGAGAGTTCAAAGTTCAAGAGTTCAAAGTTTGAGAGCTCCGAGTTGAAAGAGGTCAAAGTTGAAGAGCTCAGAGTTGAAGAGCTCCAGAGATCGGAACCCTGCGGTCCGCGCCCGTGGCGCTCGCTGGCCACGAGCCAACTTTGAACTCTTGAACTCTTGAACTTTGAACTCTCCTCCGCCTTATCCCTTCCAGCCGCGTGACGGTCTGGAGAATCGGGCCGGTAGCTTGCTGAGGTCCGGGGCGGTCGCGGGCTTTTCGTCCGCCGCGGCGATCTC
>Ga0105103_10000420_pt1 | contig 23787 bp, 12 predicted proteins | sample PPLLaktember2015_2_FD_79107 | JGI IMG/M metagenome (GOLD analysis project Ga0105103, IMG submission 79107) | Freshwater sediment microbial communities from Prairie Pothole Lake near Jamestown, North Dakota, USA - PPLs Lake P7 Core (6) Depth... | ecosystem: Environmental > Aquatic > Freshwater >...
ATCAGTTGTGCAAAATATGCGTGCACGGCAAACAGAGGCAGCCGATTCCTCGTCAGGTTGAATCGTGCTCCCACAAATGAAAACAGTAATCCGATCAGCAGCCAAGCGGCATAATTCTGCAAGGGCGGGTGCGAGGAAGCCCATTTCCAATAATTCAAGTATACAGCTGCCGGTTCCATAAAAGCATCAAACAAAAGCATCAACAAGGCAGTTGGAATCGCAGAAATCCATTGCGCGACAAATGAAGGTACAATTCTTTGTGCGACTGCGAGAGATGATATTTGAATGCCCAGCCATGCAAAACCGATTGCGACAGGTACTCCGGCCACCTGGGGTTGCAGGATATCTCCATAGTGATAAATGCCAAAAATCTGACCGGTTTTCACACCTACGGTTTCAAAGAACAGACCACCTCCGAAAACGAGTGCACTCCATATCCATGCCCGCTTTCTATTCAACTGATTGATCTTGAGCAACTTGATCAATAGAAAAACTGTGAGAACCATCATCATCGGCGCGGCTGACCACCTCATCAACGTCTGAAAGAGTCCCGTCAGATGCCAAATTCCGCCGGTGATGAGGAAAAAGTAGAGTGGCGCGATTTCCAGCAATTGATTATTTTTCATACTCTCCAAACTTTAAGATATCCATACTTGAACGAAATCGCAGCGATCAAACTCAACTACTCAAAATTTATCCGGCGGTCTTTCCATACTATGCTGCCGCTCAAATAATGTCTGAACGAGTTTAGACCAATCCAGATGACAGCGATAATAGACAACGGATTTAAAAATGTGCTAATCCACAGCGGATGTCCATATTTGAGTGCCATTAATAAGCGAATGCTCATCCCTGCAAGGATCATTATCAAAGACCATGATAGAGTCGAAGGAATCAATAAAAGAAAATAGGGCATTATATAAAGTGCAATCAGCAGACAAATGAAAATAAAAAACGGCACGGCTTTATAACCCATCAGACCAAAAGCATTTTTTGAAAATCCCCAATAAACTTGTCGCCAGGATTTGTACATCCGCGCCATCACAGCATCCTTTCCCGCAGCTGTGAGGACTTTTTCTCCTCTCCTTTTTCCTAGTCGAGCAAGTTCGGTGTCTTCGACAATTTGATTGCGCACAGCCTCATGTCCGCCAATACGTCGATAACCCTCCCTGGTGAAAGCAATCCATTGTCCATTTGCCGCCGCTATAGATGAGAATTTGCTGAAATAGGTCAACCACAAAGGCAATAAAGAATAGACAAAGGATTCAAAAATCGGAACAATCAGCTTTTCACCCAATGTGAGGGTGATTTGCTGGGGAAATGCCGAGAACAAGCTCAGATTCAACCTTTTCATCCAGCCGATTGTTTTTTCCACCGCATTCGAGGAAAAGTAATTGTCTGCATCGGTAAAAATATAATAATCACCCTGCGCCATCCTGCTGAGCTGGAAGCAAGCCCAATTCTTACCCGTCCAACCGACGGGGAGCTTTTCTCCTTGAATGAGGCGGATACGGCAATCATGGATCATCACGCTGCGAACAACATCCGAAGTGTTATCGATTGAGCAATCATCAAGAACAATGATTTCCAGTGAAGACAAGGACTGCTGCATCAGCGTTTCCAGGCAGGTTTGGATATTCTCACCCTCGTTTCTGGCAGGGATGAGTACAGAAACCAATGGATACTCCTGAACAGAGGGCCCATTTTTCACCAAGGGTGCGGAAAGCACATTGACCAGAGTGACTAATAATATCACACTCATCAACACAAGCAGAGGCCAAAGTAATAAAATCATTGATTCCTCTCGTGAATCAGCCCCAACTTGCTCCGCAGCAGTTCAAATGATTCATTAATTGATCGTTTGCCGGCGAGCAACAGTCTGCCCTTCTCACCGGACGCAATTTTGAAAGAAAGTTCTGATAATAGTTGTTGGTGGTTTCTCTCCCATATTTCACGGGGCCGCCCGCTGCATTCTTCAGCACTCTGGAGTGGACCGAGCTGAATAAAAATATCGGCACGTTGCGCGGCCAAATATTCGCACCTGATGGCTAATTGACAGACTGAGATATCAGGCGGAAGCTTCTTCAACAGCAATTCAAGACCGCGCTTATACTGTATCGGTTGCACAGACCAAGGCAACAATTCGCCCTGCGGAAAAAGGCAGACGATGGAATTCTGTTGTGAAGATAAAAGCTCAATGGTATACTGCAATGATTCTCGATTGCCGAGCAAGCTTTTCGGATTGATGGAATAGACGCCGATGTGTGAAAAGAATCGATTCCTGCGGAGCTGTTCTTCCAACATCATCAGGTAAACGGGCCGATGGAATAGATAAATTTTGAGAATAAAAACAATAAATCCATCCCACCAAGTGCTGTGATTGGGAAGCAACAACAACGATTGCTCCTTAGGAAAAAAAGGTTCACCGACCAAATAAATGCCATTAAAATTTCTTTTCATGAGTCTCAAAATATAGGCTTTAAAAATCATCTCATGAAAAGGAGAAATCCGGGCTTTGATCATTCCTCCACTCTCCGTCATTCTTCTCTTCAGAACACTGCCTTGATCGGCATCAGTTGTATCCTGTTGAATTCTCGGATCAATTTAATTATCAGGTTCATCATAGCACATCATATCATCAACTCATTGTAAAGGCAGATCCTTTTTCAGGACATTCACTGTTGTTTCCGCTGTCAGCATCACGCCTGGAAGCCCTGCCCCGGGATGAGTGCTCGCACCGACAAAATACATATTTTTAATATCTTGGCTGCGATTATGCGGACGAAAAATGGCCGTCTGCGTCAATTTAGGTTCGACTCCCCATGCGCTGCCGTAATAGTTATTGTTCTTTTTTAAAAAATCGTCAGGAGTAAAGATTTCGCATACTTGGAGATTCTCGCGCAGATTTTCCAAACCAAATTCTGTTTCGAGAAAATTAAGAATACGATCTTTGAAAGGTTCCGCTTGGATTGACCAATTAATGCCGCTCTGCAGATTTGCAACCGGAACGAGGACATACATGCTTTCGCATCCCCGGGGCGCCATCGAAGCATCAGTTCGCGTCGGTACATGAAGATACATAGAAAAATCATCCGGCAATATTTTACGATCAAAAATATCTTTAATGAGTGGTTTGTAGCGATGCGAAAGAATCAGCGTATGATGTTTAAGCTGCGGAAACTGTTTGCTCACTCCCAGATAGAGCAGAAAGGCGCTCATTCCATAAGAAAGACGATTGAGCCGACGATCGCTCCATTTTCTCCTTGCCTGGGAGGGAATCAAATCTTTGCATGTATGCAGGAAATCAGCATTGGAAATCACGGCATCTGCTGTCTCAATCCGCCCATTGACCCGTACTCCGACAGCTCGACTATTTTCAACCACAATACCAGAGACGGGAGATTGGGTAAAAACTCTTCCACCGATATCTCGAAATAATTGTTCAAAAGCGGTGACCAAAGAGTACATACCTCCTTTGGTGAACCAAACACCTCCTTCCTTTTCGAGATAGGGAATCATCTGGTAGACAGCGGGTGAACGAAAGGGATTTCCGCCGATGAAAAGCGGATGAAATGAAAACATGAAACGATGTCGAAAATCCTTAAAGTGCTTTGCCGCGAATCGATAGCTTGACCTTAGAGCTCCCAGAGACAACGCCCGCGGTGCAAAAGAGAGCATAGTTATCCACTGGTCAAATGGTGTCGCACCTAATTTCTCCACAATCACCGCCTCATAAATCCGTTTCGATGCAAGCATAAAACGATCATAATTGTCAGCATCCCGCTCGTTAAATAATGCCATCTGCTTTTTCATAACTGCTGCGTCCGCAGTATAGTCAATGAAGGTTTTATCGTGATAGTAGATTCGATAAAAGGGGTTCAGGGGGATCAATTCAAGATAATCAGCCAGTTTTTTCTGTGCGGATTGAAACACATCCTCAATGATCGACGGCGCCGTGATCAGAGATGGACCCATATCGAATTTATAGCCCTCTTTTTCAAAAGGATAAGCATGACCACCTACCTGAGCGTTTTTTTCAAAAACAGTTACCTCATAGCCTGCAGCCTGGAGACGAATGGCGGCAGTCATCCCGCCAAAACCGGAACCTATGACGATCACTCGATTGCTCATTTTTACATATCCTTTGTCAATATTTGAATTTCTCAATTGTTTTCATTTTCGATTATTAACTCTGCGGCAATCTTTCCGGACTGAACAGCTAAAGGAACGCCGCCGCCGGGATGTGTTGAGCCGCCGGCGAAATAAAGACCCTTGATTCTGCGGTCACGATTTGGTGGACGAAGAAAAGCTGAATTGCGGCTGTTGGAGGAAATCCCGTAAATACTGCCTCTATTGCCCGCAAACCGATGTAGAAAATCCTGGGGAGTAAGAATTTTTTCTACACGTATTTTTTCTGCGACGAAAATCCCCAATTTTTCCAATCTCTTTATGATTAATCGACGCATCGTGCTAACGATCGTTTTCCAATCCTGACCTTCCGTCAAATAGGGCATATTGACCAGAATGAACCAGTTCTCCCCATCGGCCGGAGCATGCTCAGGATCACTCTTGCTGGTGACCGAGAGATAAATAGTTGGATCAGTAGGCGGTTCAAGTTTATCGAAAATCTGATCAAATTCAAATCGATAATTCTCAGAAAACAGAATATTATGTTGACTCAATCGAGAGTACCGGCCTTCAACACCCCATAAAAAGACCAATCCGGAAATCGAAGGTTCGAGAGCGTTCAGTTTATTGCGATAGCGTCGCTGATTTTCGATCAATTGATTATAAGCGACCACAACATCTGCATTACAGAGTATGCAATGCGCTGGGATAAACTCCTGATGTATTCGAATACCCGAAACTCGACCATTAGAGTACTCAATTTTACTCACCGGAGTATCTGTATGAATTCTCACGCCAACATTTTTAGCGGCTGCCGTCATTGCCTCGATCAAACGATACATACCCCCTTTGATATAATATCCCCCCAAGCCATATTCAACATAGGGTATGATATTCAGTGTGGCCGGCGCATTAAAAGGATTGCTGCCATTATAGGTCGGATAGCGGTCAAAAACCTGCACCAGATTTGAGTTACTGAAATAACGACTCACGGCCTGGTGAACTGTACGAAAAGCATCCAGCTGACGGATATGAAGAAGGGTGCGCAGATTTTTTAATCGGAGAACACGCGTCAGCTCATGAATAGAATCAAAAATAAAAGCATCTGCGGTCAAATCATAAATACGACGACAATATGTCATGAACTTTTCAAAGGCATTAACATCATCCGGTGCAAAATTTTTTAAATTGACCTGCATCGTTCGTTCGTCGGCAGAAGCATCGAATACGGCGCCATCGGCGAAAAAATAACGACATAACGGATCCACGGACCTTATCTCGAGCAGGTCACTCAACCGGACCCCGATTTCTTTAAACAAATTTTCGATCACAAACGGCATCGTCAAGAGCGATGGTCCAGTATCAAAGCGATAAGCGCCTAAAGTGAGTTCATTCATTTTCCCGCCCAGGGTCGCATTTTTCTCATAGAGTTCAGTATGGAAACCAGCCTTTGCCAACCGAATCGCACCGGCTAGCCCGGCGAGACCGCCGCCGATGATGACGCATCGTCTGCTCAATTCAGTTGCCTCTGATCTTATGATAGATGATCACGCCTAAAAAAATATGGGAAAAACCATAGAAAAAATCTTCAACAGGTATGGTGATGACGCGTAGGTTGAGTTGATAAATCGGATTGTATAAAACAATAGGCCTGGCAGTCAGATAAGTATTAAAGATCACGGTTAAACCGACCACGACGCCTGTCAATATCAGAAAACGATTGTCGGTCAATAATCGGGTTTTAAGAACGTGATCAAGAAAAACCACTGCCGCCAGTGCAATGAGTACCAAACCGGTGTATTCTTTACCGGTTGCAAAAACCCCGATACCGATTGGCGCCAATAAAAGCAAAATTATGGCTATCTTCTCAGCGCCATAAACAGTGCGTCTGGGCTGCAGCAGGTAAAATATTTCCCACACAAACAAACAGGCAAAGGGTACGGTGATGAAAAAAAACCATTCTTCCAAAGGCAAGCCCATTAAACGAAGGCCCAGGATATATTTTTCATTGAACCACCAATGACGTCCATTAACTGTTATATCCCAAATGATGAAGGGAACGAGGGAGGTTACGGAGGCCAAAAGTGCATGAGGCCATTTTGTCACATAACGGACTCGACGATCAAAACTAAGCATGACCGGACCAATCAAAATAATAAAATTAAATAGCAGGTATTCAATCCTCATAGTGCTCGTATCTTTGCCGCATATAGTGCTGCCATGTTCAGTTCCTCTTCCTCCAAAACAATATTCTCCACGATGAAATTGAGAATGTGAAGCATCAATGGAGGGTTTTCAACATGGTTTTTTTCGGGTAAAAGCGATACAATACGTCGAAGATTTCTTTCAGCTTCCTCTCTCCGATTGAAGAATAAGGGGAGATAAAAGCATGTATTGCGGAATAATAGAGCGCTCTCGCCCGATCCCATTGTTTTGTTTCAATATCAGCATACCCATATATCGGATTTAAAAGAAACAATAACATTCCTAAAAGAGATAATCTAATTTTCAACAATGAATTCCATTCTCCTTGTCAGATTCTTGTCGAAATCTATGATGCAGTTAACATACTGATGATTCTGTTTTATTTCCACAACCATGCTGATTCGGGGACTGCCATTCATTGGCTCACTGCATTTGAATAGACTTCGATCGCGCGTCTTCGGGCGAATCCATGATCAATCATAGGACTTGGATAGGCATCGCTCCCAAACTCCGGCAACCACTTTCTAATATAGAGTTGGTGCGGATCAAACTTTGCCAATTGCCCAGAAGGGTTGAAAACTCGAAAATAAGGGGCAGCGTCGCAACCGGTTCCGGCAGCCCATTGCCAGTTGCCATTATTGGCAGCAAGATCATAGTCCAACAGTTTTTCGGCGAAATAGTGTTCTCCCCAGCGCCAGTCAATGAGTAAATCTTTAGCCAAAAAAGAGGCGGTTATCATCCTTACTCGGTTATGCATAAATCCTGTAGTATTCAATTCGCGCATACCCGCATCGACCAAGGGAAAGCCGGTTCGTCCCATACACCAACGTTCAAAATCGGCAGTATCATTTTTCCATTGAATACGATCATACTTGGTGCGAAATGGCGAAAACTGCACCTGAGGGTAATGATAAAGAATCATAATAAAAAACTCCCGCCATATGAGTTCATTCAGCCAAACTTCATTAATGGCCAATGCAAGAGAAACCAAATGCCGAATGCTGACCGATCCGAACCTTAAATGTACGCCAATGCGAGTGGTGCCATCAATAGCAGGGTAATCTCTTTGGAGATGATAATCTCTTATAATCTGCTCATTGACAGATGGCGGTGAAAAAATGCGATTCATTTTCCGAAAGCCGAGTTGTCCCAAGGTAGGAAAAGGCAATTTTTCTATTCGCCAAAAATGGTGCAGTAAATTGTCAGTTGGATAGACTGAAGGCCCAGCAATTTCGATTAATTTTCTTCTCCAGGCATTTTTATAGGCAGTAAAAACATTATACGGGCTACCGTCCGCCTTGACGACATCGTTCTTTTCAAAAATGACCTGATCACAAACCTTATGGAAAGCAATACCGTTTGCCTGGAGGAGTGTATTCACAGCCTGATCGCGCTGAATGGCATAGGGTTCATAATCATCATTGACATACACTTGATCGATTCTAAATTCCTCAATAAGCTGCCGCCATACTGCCGTCGGATTGCCATGTCGAATCAGCAATGAACTGTTGCTTAGGATTAATTCGTTTTGTATTTGATGCAATCTTTGATGGATAAACTCCACTCGTGCATCCTGCGTGTCTTTCAATTCATCCAAGATGACGGCATCAAAAATAAACAACGGAATTACAGGATGTCCCGACTTGAGAGCCAAGTAAAGTCCATGATTGTCTTGTAATCTCAAATCACGACGAAACCAAAAAATGGTATACTTTTCGCTCATATCCAATCCCTACGTCATGAGGAACATTATTTTACGACTTGGCCTCCTCCGAGACGACCATGTTGTTATTCGCATCAGTCATATCGACACTCCCATTATCCTAAATCTTTCAAGTGAGAAGAAACATCCTATGCCCTTTACGGCACAATGTAACAATCTCCTTTTTGCTTAAATTTCGTATGTATGACATAAACAAAGACAGCAGTGGATATCGTTAATACCGAGATGAAGATGACAATATAAGCGATTCTTGCGAAGTGATTTGACCAAAAATGTCGGTTAATAATTTTGCTTTTTGCGAAATTACTTCCTACATTTCAAATCGCGTAAGCGGTTTGATGCAAGGAAAAGTTTATGCTCTCGAAACAAGATGCTCATATTTTTCGTCCCTTCCGCAACCTGAAACCAGAAGTTTCCCTCGCCCTCAGCTTTTCGCTTGTTATCCTCATTGGAGCGATTTTATTAACGCTTCCCATCAGCGCGACAAACGAATGCGCAACATTCGTGGACGCCCTATTTACTGCGGCGTCCGCTACATGTGTTACAGGGCTCGCTGTTGTGGACACGGGCACCTTTTGGAGCCTGTTTGGACAAATCGTGATTCTCATGCTGATACAGATTGGCGGTTTGGGGATCATGACTTTTTCGACTTTCTTTGTTTATTTATTTGCCAGACGCCTCAGCTTCTGGAATCGAGAAATGCTCGAATCCAGCTTTGCGGGCGCCGCCAAAGGCCATTTGGCGCATTTGTTGTTGACCATTATCTTGAGCACATTGACGTTGGAAGCGATCGGCGCTTGTTTTCTCACCCTTCGATTTGCCTCCATTTTGCCGATCAATAAGGCTATTTATTTTGCCGTTTTTCACTCTGTATCAGCCTTTTGCAACGCCGGATTTTCACTTTTCAGCAACAACCTGGCTGATTTCCAAGGTGATGTAGTGGTCAATCTGACGATCATCTCGCTGATTGTTTTGGGAGGTGTCGGATTCTGGGTTCTGTTTGACCTTAAAAATATCATCCGCAAAAAACGAAATATCCACAGCACAAGTTTGCACACCCGTGTTGTTCTGCTGATGACGGCGTTCTTGATCATTACCGGCTTTGCAATAATCCTTCTGGGAGAATGGCAATACAGTTTTAAGGAATTACCTTTGCTAAACAAACTGTTGGCAGCTCTCTTCCAATCAGTGACACCGCGAACTGCCGGATTTAATACCATTGATATCAGCGCTCTCTCTAACAGTTCAATATTTATCATAATTTTTCTAATGTTTATCGGCGCCTCACCAGGTTCTACGGGCGGCGGCATAAAAACGAGTACTTTTGCGATAATGCTGGCAACTATATCTGCTCATCTTCATAACCAACGCCAAGTCCAGATTTTTAAAAGAGGTATTCCTGATTTGGTGATCTCCAAGGCAATATCTATCACTTTTTTTGTGATGGTAACCCTGATTATATTTTGTTTTGCCCTGCTATTGACCGAACAACAAATAACTGCAGAAGTTCATCATCATACGGTTTTGATCGAAATTATTTTTGAAGCTGTTTCAGCTATAGGTACTGTTGGTTTGAGTCTGGGGATTACCCCTGACTTGTCAGTAGCCGGCAAAGTTCTTATCACTTTACTAATGTTCATCGGCCGAATTGGCGCTACCACTTTAATGTTGGCGATCATTGGGAGCAAAAATACAAAAATCAGATTTGCTGAAGACAACGTTTGGGTAGGGTAATTGCCGTCAAACCCACAAGAATCGCAGTTCACATAGAAATTGACAGAAAAATTAAAAATAAACACAAAAGGATTATAAATGAAATCATTCGCCGTCATCGGATTAAGCAGTTTTGGGTTTTATATGGCGAAATACCTCTCTTCGCGCGGATTTCATGTTCTGGCTGTCGACAAAAAAGAAGAACGCGTTGAACGCGTCAAATCGTTCGTCGATAAAGCGATCATTGTCGATGCTACTGACAAGGAAACCCTTTCGACATTGGGTTTGGCCGAACTGGATGGTGTTTTCGTCAGTTTGGGTGATGAAATGGATGCCTCCATTTTGGTCACACTTTATCTCCGTGAGCTTAAGGTGAAACGCATTATTGCCAAAGCACTGACAGAGGATCACGGCAAAATTCTGGATATTATCGGTGCAACCCAAGTCATCTTTCCCGAGCGCGACGAAGCCTTTCGACTGTCCAAAACATTAGACAGCGACTATATTCTAGATTCAATCAATCTCTGTGAAGGAATCAGCATCATCGAAATCGCTCCGCCGCAGGAATTTATCGGCCATACGCTAGGCGATCTTGATCTCCGTCGAAAATACGATGTGCTCGTCATCGTCATTAAAGAGCTGGTTCCGGAAGAGGTGGTCATGGTGCCTTCTGCGGACCATATGATCAAGGACACCAGCATTTTACTCATTTTGGGCACCGATGAAGCGCTCGATAAAATAAGACGCATGAAATAATGTGAATAAATGCCGCAATATTGACGTTTACGACATTGCCATTTTTCAGTGCTTTTTTTTCAGCTGAGTTAATTAATGATGGAGTGTTGATATGCCTGTGCAAATTATCAGAGTTATTCGAGAGCTCTCGGACATGATACCGCGATTGGATACATCCAGACACACATTTTATTATCAGGATGCGGGAGAGTATTGCTCCGGCGGTTGGGAACCCAATACCGATATTGTTGAAACAGATACCGAGGTGTTGATTCGGGTGGAGTTGGCCGGCGTCGCCAAAGAAGACGTTTCTGTGAAAACCAAGGGAGGAAAATTAATCATCTCCGGAAATCGCAGACCACAACCATCGTCAAGCAAATTGTATTTTCACCAAATAGAGATTAACTGTGGCGATTTTATTAAAATTGTCACATTGCCGCCGGCACTTGAACACAATGAAATAGTCGCCTCCTTCCAGGAAGGAATGCTCGAAATACACATCTCAAAAGAAGATAAAGCTGTTGAAATACCGATTGCCATCAGTACAAATGCCTTTGAGGATTAAGAATCCCAATAACGATCAGGAGCCATTAATGGAAGATACTAATTTCCCTTTACCTATAAATTCAAATTCTGATGATGATGCAAAAATTCCTTCAGAATTGCCCATTCTACCGCTGCGCGACACCGTAGCTTTTCCCAATATTGTGACGCCACTGGTGGTCGCCCGGGAAAAATCCGTGAAACTCATCAATGAAGTTATTTCCGGCACAAGAATACTGGCACTCGTGGCTCAAAAGCAAGCCGAAGTGGAGGAACCGAATGAAAGCCAGATTTATGAATATGGTATCGCAGCGACGATTTTGCGAATGTTGAAATTTCCTGACGGCTCATTAAGGGTGTTGGTTCAGGGAATCACGCGAATCAAGTTGCTTAAAATAACGCAGGTAGAGCCCTACCTGGTAGGCAAAGTACGCGCTATTCCTGATAACTATGAACCCTCGACCGAGTTGGAAGCCCTCAAACGCAATGTCGCCATCCAGTTTCAAAAGGTTGTTTCTTTGGTCCCTCAACTTCCAGACGAGTTACAGATTGTCGTCGTCAACACCAATCATCCGGGCAAACTGGCTGATCTCATCGCTTCAAACCTCAATTTGTCGGTCGAGGAGAAGCAAAACATCATCGAAACTGTCGACATTAAAAAACGTCTGGAAAAATTGACAATATTTGTCAGTCGTGAACTTGAAGTTTTGGAAATGGGATCAAAAATCCAAGACCAAGTTCAGAGTGAGTTAGGAAAAAATCAGAGAGAATATTTCCTGCGCGAACAACTTCGCGCCATTCAAAGAGAGCTGGGAATGGGCGATGAACGTTCTGCAGAAATCGATGAGTTGAAACAAAAAATCGTCGAAGCCAAACTGCCGGAAGAGGCAAATAAAGAAGCCATGCGCGAATTGGAGCGGCTGGCCAAAATGCAGCCCGGTGCAGCAGAATATACGGTTTCACGCACCTATATCGACTGGATAATTGCTCTTCCTTGGTCGGTCACCACACAGGATAATCTGGATATAGACAAAGCACAAGGGGTTTTGGACGAAGATCACTACGATTTAAAAAAAGTAAAAGAGCGGATTGTCGAATATCTCGCAGTGCGCAAGTTGAAAAAAGATTCCAAGGGACCGATTCTCTGTTTTACCGGACCTCCAGGAGTCGGCAAAACGTCGCTAGGACGCTCCATTGCGCGCGCAATGGGACGCAATTTTGTCCGCATATCTCTAGGCGGGGTTCATGATGAAGCCGAAATCCGCGGACATCGACGCACTTATATTGGTGCCCTTCCTGGGCGCATCATTCAGAGCCTAAAAACCGCAGGCAGCAACAATCCTATTTTTATGCTGGATGAAGTTGACAAAATTGGTCAGGACTTTCGGGGTGATCCCTCCTCCGCCTTACTCGAAGTCCTCGATCCCGAACAAAATTTTTCGTTTTCTGATCATTATCTGGATGTTCCCTTCGATCTCTCAAAAGTAATGTTCATTACCACGGCGAATATCCTCGACACCATACCTTCAGCCTTGAGAGATCGCATGGAGATTATTCATTTGCCGGGATATATTGAAGAAGAGAAAGTTCAAATTGCCATCACCTACCTTATACCCAGACAAATTGTAGAGAATGGTCTGAAAAAAAAGAACATTACCTTCCCCAAGGCCGTTATCCAAAAAATCATTCAGGCGTATACCCGCGAAGCAGGCGTCCGCAGCTTGGAGCGGCAAATCGCCACAATATGTCGCAAAGTAGCACGCGAAGTCGCAGCGGGGAAAGATGATGTCAAAAAAACTATCTCAGTGGAAACACTCAGCGATTATCTGGGTCCTGAAAAGTTTTATGCTGAAGTCAAGGAACGAACCCTTCAATCCGGCGTAGCCACAGGACTTGCCTGGACTCCAACTGGAGGAGATGTTCTGTTCATCGAGGCAACGCAAATGCCTGGTGGAAAGGGACTTATATTGACCGGCCAACTTGGGGATGTAATGAAGGAATCCGCTCAAGCTGCCTTATCATACATACGTTCACGCTATCAAGACCTTAATTTGTCCGAAGAATTTTTTGCCAAGATGGATATTCACATTCACGTACCGGCGGGTTCAATTCCGAAAGACGGCCCCTCCGCCGGCGTAACTATTGCTACTGCATTGGTATCGTTGCTCCAAAATAAACCTGTGCGCAATGACATTGCTATGACCGGCGAAGTCACTCTCCGCGGAAAAGTTCTGCCGGTTGGAGGAATAAAAGAAAAGATGCTTGCAGCTCGACGCGCCGGCATCAAAAAGGTCATTTTACCTGCAAAAAATCAGGATGATCTGGATGAGATCCCCGAAAACGCAAAAAGGGGAATGCAGTTCTTTCCGGTCGAAACGCTTGATCAGGTTTTTGAATTGGCTCTCCACAGCAAAATAAAATTGCGCAAAAAAGCTGTCGGTTCTCCAACTCGTGAATGATCGAATTGTGTAGAGAACTCAACAGGTTAAAAGTTTTAGAACATCCGCAATAGATAACAAATAGCTCGGAATCTGACTTGACGCCCTCATTGGATGAGTTTTTACTGTTTTATGACTGAACAACATTTAGACAATCATGAACTCAAAAAACGCTCAGCGCTGTCAAGAATCGGGCGCTTTTTACTTTTTTCATTCGCGCTATTCTTTCTACTGATCGGCCTTTTGGTGACCGGACTCCTGCTCTATTTGACTCCCAAACGAATTGAACATCACCTCAAACCCATTGTCGCAGAGGCCGTTCAGGGTGATCTGCAATTTTCGATTGCACACTTTAATATATTTAACGGATTTGTCTTCCAAAACATATCTCTGCAAAGCCGACCCGATTCAGGAAATATTCCCTTCCCCATTAAATCGCTGCGGGCAAAACAGGCTTCATTAAAATATAGCTTCAAGCCATTATTAAAAAAACAGTTGGTGATTAATGAGGTACTGATTGACGAACCTCAAATCGAATTGGAAATTTCTCCCATTATCGGGGATACAATTGAATCGCGTCCGGCAGCAGATAGCGCCGTTGCACCAGCAGCATTGCCTGTCTCATTTCAACTCGAGCGATTTCGACTGCAGAATGCGGATATTGTTGTCGACAGCCAGAATTCGACTACTGCACAGCATATTTTTTTGAGTGAAATTAATCTATTCATGGATCAAGTGCATCTCCCCAAGGGTCAGGTGCTCGATCAGGACAGTCTGATCAAGGGTCAGTTCAGCCTCCAGCTCAAAAAATCCAATATCCTGTTCACCCAAAAGAGCACCCACGACTCTATGCTTTTTGCCGGTGTTTTAGACGCCACGTTTAATTTGAACCTTCATTCTTTAGAGAATATCAATTTCAACGGTGCCGCCCAACTACAAAATATAGAACTACACGCAAATGACCAAAAACTGTTGCAAACTGACGAATCCTTTCCGCTTTCATTTGCACTAGGTGGCCTATTGAACCTTCAACAGGAGCGCGCTCGAATCGATTCAATAGTATTTCGAGTACAAAATATACCTTGGGTAAAAATGAATCTTCAAGCCGACAGCCTATTGCACCGGCCTTATTTACATGGCCGGTTTTTTGCCGGTGGAGTTCCAGTCGCGCAATTATTAGGTCTGGCGATCGAGTTTGTCCCTGAGCTGCCTATGCCCGATATTTACCTGCACAATCCAAATGCCGAGATATCCATCGCTGGATCAGAGTTCAGTGGCAATATCCCGGACAGTACCGATGCACAGAGCAGACTGTCGTGGTCATTTCAGCTGGGTATGGAGAAACTCGGAGCGACCATTAATCGCGGAGAGTCGTTTATTCAAAACCTCAACCTTATTGCAACGTCAAGCGGAAGCGTCGGCTATAACAAAATCATTTCCCCAAAATTCGAACTCGATGTTCATTACGATTCTCTTGCATTGACCCTGCCGCAGGTTGATAAAGTGTTCAGCGGCAAAATGGGGTTTAAATTGAATACCGGACTGAATGATAATTTGATTCCTTCTTTTGCACATTTGGCTCTTTCGCTGCATAATTTTCTCGGAGCTGATATTGAGGCTGAGATGTCTGCAGCCGGCGGATCTACTCTGCAGAGAATAAAAGGCAGAGGAAATTTGTCAGTCATAAATTTTGATCTGAGTCAACTCCCTGCAAGTCAGGCACTTGGAACCGTATCCGCTAATATGGAGCTGCAGATCATTACTCTTGACTCTATAAAGGCGACCATGTCAGTATTGACAGATTCTCTACTGCTCAAATCTCCAGAACAGAACCAGCCTATGCAGCTTTCCCCATTGTCGATGAATGCTTCTTTGTTGGCGAGTACGGATGAGCTTTTCCAAAATATACAGCTGCATCAACTGCTGGTGAAGGTCAACCATTTTTTCTCCGGTGAAATGGATGCCTCTTTGAGGCTGAATCAGGAAACGAGTGTACGCGGCCAGATCAACGAGATGATTCTCGACCATGCTGCCCTCTTGGAATGGCTGCCTATGGAAATAAAGAAGCCATTGGAAGGTTTTCACATAAACGGCAAGACCCGTCTGACTGGAGATATGAATTTAGATATCCAAGGAGCAGATACCTCGTATTCCGCTGCGGTACAGATTGTTACCTCACCAACGGATCTCGATTTTACTTTTGAAAATCTCTTTATTAAAAATCTACAAATCAACTCCGAAGCCGAAATTGATTCAAAATCAGGGGGAAAATTGGACTTTGTTCTTTCAATCGACAGCACCCTGTCAACCGTTACAGAACCCCTCACTTTCCTCAACAACAAAATCGGGTTACACATGACCATGAAGGACAATTTCCAATATATAAATGTGGATACCGGCTATGTGTCGTTGCCCGATCTTAAAACTTTTGGTTTCATCGCCGGCAGCGTTTCCGACTTGATCAACAATCCGCAAATCAACGCACACATGGAATTCCATCAGGCTGCCAAAGACACCCTTGTGGTTACGAAGGATATACGATTCAAGGGAGAAAATGATATCGTCTGCTTCGTGGGCACAAATCAGAATACCGCACACTTGGATGCCCGGTTGAAGGCCAAAGACCTCAGTTTTTTCCTTCCCAACAACACGCGCATTAGTCGGATTAATGCTGATATTTCATTGTCCCAAAAAATCGACCTGCAGGAAATGATGCTCCTAGGTTCCTCTCAGCCCATTGTCAAAACGCCTTCAGCGGGTTTGATTGACTATTTTCTATACCGAAATTACTATACCGACCATATCAATAAAAGCCGCATTTCGATACGTCGCGTTGAAGTGGGTGAATATCAAGTTGAAAATATTACTTTAGAGGCATATCTTGGCAATGGCCGGATAGAAATTCCTTCTTTTCTATTTGATGTCTACGGCGGTAATATAGGCGGTCAGTTGGCCATTGTGGCCGGGATGGATAACATCTTGGACGCTGAATATAAGCTCTCTGCTCATTTTTCGGGCATCAACTCGGCACTCCTTCTGCCTGCCGCCAAAGCAGACGAAGGCGGAATCATCACCGCACATGCTGAAATACAGGGACGAGGAATTGATGTTGAACAAGGCATCGATATAAATGGTTATTTTAATATTACTGAAATAGAATCTAAAGTGGCGGACAACCTGCTGCGTTCACTGGATCCGGAGGGTAAAGATTCCGGCATCCGCAGCACACGCATACTCATCAATCGTGGCTTTAAACCTCGATTATTTCAATTCGAAATTCGCCACAGCTATTGCTATCCTGCAGTGTATTTTGATCAACCTTGGTACTTTCCAGTTCGGCTCAGCGGCGGCGGCTTGGAGTTGAGCCGAATTCCCATCGCCTATTTCTTGAATATGAACCAGACCAGCAGTCGGAGTGCAGAATGAAAAAGCTAATTTCCTCCGCGATCATCTTCACCGTGACCATTCACTGCAGCATTAAAACACCGGAAATTACATTAACAGGAGAAAAAACGGCTCTCGAAAGCCAGATTCTGGGTGCTTATGAACAGCTCTCTACTCAAAATCTCGCGACAACTTCCGCCCGTACGAGCACAAATGCTGTTTCTGCTGCAGAAGGACAACAGGAATCGGTGTTGCAGGCGATGCAGAATCAACAATTTAATAAAGATGAAATTGATGAACTAAAGCGGAGCAAGGTGATAGGTGAAAATAGAGCAGGCTATCTGGAAATTTTGGGAAGTTCAAAATATGAATCAGATCCTGTTTACAAAAACATCGTGGATAAAATCGTTGCAGATGAAAATCGAGATCGCCGCATTATTTATCAGCGGCTGCTTGCTGTCGACGCGTCCTCGGAAAAGGAAAATACCGACGCCTTATCGACTTTTGCTAAAATACAGGGAGAAAAATCAGAAGTGGGTACTATGATTCAACAACCTGATGGCCAATGGATTGAAAAAGCAAAATCAAAATAAAAATATGAAAACCCAACTCCGCTCCCGCTATCGGACCATATTCATTTCGGCCTTTTTAATGGCTTTGTCCAATTTACCGGCGGCTCCTCAACAAACTATATTTAAAATCGGTTCCGAATTCACTCAATTAACCACCCATCCAGATTCAGATTTATCCCCCCGTATTTCTCCCGACGGCAAATGGATGGCTTTTGTCTCCAACCAATCCGGAAATTATGATATCTATATAAAAAACCTGAAGACTGGGCGTTCCCGTCAAATGACCACTCATCAGGCTGATGACTTTTATCCCGTTTGGGATAAAAAGAGTCGCTATCTCATTTTTGTCTCACAACGTAGCGATGCAAAGGGCGATCTTTTTCGTTTGAACCTCCGCAGTGTCCGCGGAGAGCTGATAGGCAAAGGTGAACCAGAACGGTTGACAACCTATATGGGATTTGACGGATTTCCCAGCATCTCAGAATATGACGAACACATCGCCTGGGTATCTGACCGGACTGGCAGACCGGAAATCTGGTTTATGACCAAAAAAAACCAGAATGTCCGGCAGCTGACTCACGGAGGAGCGACCCACCCTGCCTGGAGCCCCAAACAACCATACATCGCTTTTACATCATTCAGACAGGACAGCGGTCACGGCGATATCTGGATTATCAATCTGTATGCTGCCCGAGAACTCGTCGAGACACAAGCGCGAACGGATAGTTTGGAAAGACCGATGTGGCCGGTTACAAAAGGAGCTGCTGCTGATGGATTTCCCACGTGGTCGCCCGACGCAAACACGATACTCTTCATTCGCAATGATTTTGACGATAACCGCGACGGCGTCATTTCTCCCTCTGATAAATCCGTGTTATGGGCGGTCGATGTTTCTCATCTTCCTGCTGAGCATCAGACACCGCTGAATCCGTGCTATCTCATGTATCGGAACAGCTTTGATGAACGCATTGTCCATACAGCCCGTCCATTGATATCTGCTGCCTATGATCCACGCCAACCGGAATATGGATCAGATGGATCTATATATTTTGTTTCTGAAATAAAGGGAAATCACGACATCTATCAAGTCAAAGCAGATGATATTTTGCCGGAAACAAAAAAAGCCGATCCAAAATTAACTTTGCCGGAATCATTGCCTGATCAGCTGGACAGTCATGATATCTATCGCCTATTCACAAAAGCACGACTTGGGGAGTTGTCAATCGACCAGCAAAGAATACTTTGGCAACGTATCCAGTCTTTTCAAACATTAGCAGATATACACGTGGATTCAGCCCAGCAAATATCTTCATCCCTCTATGAGATCGCGGTAACATTTTTCACTCTCGGATACAGTGATCAGGCTCGAAAACACTTTGACATCCTCCTTTCGCAATACTCCAACACCAAAGAAAATTCAGCATACGCCGAATTGTTTAAACTCAGCCTCGATCAACTGAGTGCCGACTCCGAACCGGCCGATAATATTCGTGTCCTCTTCCAAAATCTGGAATTTGTCCGCACCAACTATACGCAGGACAGCCTCTTTGTAGCCCGCTCCATGCTTTTGGAGGGTGACCTTTACGAGGCAGATCATCAGAGTAATAAAGCGGAACAACTATTTCGAGAAATTCCGCTGATCTTCCCGACTCAGCGCTCAATAGGCGCCGCTGCCCTGCTTAAATTGGCCACGCTGCAAAAACAGCAGGGTCGGTTTATGGATTCCTTCTTTAGTTATTCTCAACTTTTGCAACAGTATTATTCCGAAACGGCCTTGATCCGACAGGTTCAAGAAGGAATTCTTGATTTGTTCACCTCAGGCCTCCGCGATGACGACGACCTCCTGGCGCAATATAAAGCAATCATCAGACATTTCAGTACTTTTGACCTTCTGATCGTCGAACCATTTTTCAAAATAGCTGAAATTTATATTCGCCGCCTGGATTATGATACCGCACTGGAAACGTTGGATTATATCCAGTCACATTTTCATCATTTGCCTGAAGAGAATTTTAAAGCGCAGATGATGTATGCAGACGTCCTTTTGAAAAAAGGAGAACTATTGCAGGCGACTAATTCGCTTGAAAACACCTCGGCCTTATATCGTCCTTTTCGGACTGATCTGATGCAGAAATCTGACGAGCGCTTTACAGATATTTTGTACCAGTCAGCGCGAGAATTATTGTCCACTCAAAATTATTCGTTAGCCGCTACTCGTTTTCAGCAAGTATTGCAGGTGAATCCTCGTCATATTCCTTCCCATCAAGGTTATATAGAGAGCCGCTATTTAATGGGAGAAATTGATCAGGTGATTTCTGAGTATAATCAAGCGCTCATAAACATTCCCAATGACAATATCCATCTATACGCTCTCGGTTTGGCATATTCGTACAAGGGCGCAAGACGAAATCTGCAAAATTTTGAAACAACAGTTGCTGATGCTCATGCTCTGCTCCAGTCAAATGAGGTACTGCACAAGGCACTCTCATTTGATTATAACCTCATCGAAGCTTATCTGACACTCAGTTTCAATTATGAATTATTGGAAAACGATCAGCATTTGAAGGCCGTATTGCCGAAAAGCTTTTGGCGAAAAGCAGGGGGAACCCTCAGCGCGCCGGTTGTTTGGTTATATCATACCTTGACTTTTTATGAAGAGACTAAACCCCCCCGTTACTATGAAATGGCAATCCAGGAACTGACGCGCGCCTTGGCACTAAATGATGAACGGCAAAATCCCCATCTGGAAGCGCTTTTAGCCCTGAATATGGCCAACAACTATTATAATCTTGGCGAATTCGGTTTTAGAAAAGCCTATGAGTTTTACCATGTCAGCTTGGCTAATGACTCATCTTTTGCCACCTCTGAAGAAGAGGTGCTGATTAAAGAAAAGATGGGACATTGTTCATTATTTGTCAACGACCAAAAAAATGGCCCGTATTATTTAACCCGAGCGATTGAACTTTATCGAAAGTCAAATAATGAATTACGCGTGCTGCTCAATATAAAACGACTCGCATTATTGTACGAAATCGGTGAGAACAGCCCCAAAGCGCTCGAGCATTATATGCAGGCAGCAGAAATTGAAAGGCGACGCGAATTATGGGACGGACTGATGCGCAGCTATCGCAGCATAGCTTTTCATCATTTTCGGCTAAATCAGCGAAGATTGTCGGCGCAATATGCGAATGAATCTTTGCAGCTTTTGGAAAGCGGCAAAGTGCTGCGCAAAAAGAGTAACCCCATTTATCTGCAAATTGGATTTTTTGATCTCTATTTTCCCTTTCCGTATGATCTCCGAAAAGTGGGCGCGAAATCAACCATAGAGTTGTCCACTGAGGAAGAAGAGGCGTTTATATATACCATTCTCGCTCAGGCATTTCAAGATGACAAAATGTTTGATGACGCCATCTCCTTTTATCAAAAAAAGTTCCAAATATATGAACTGCGGCATGACATCGATGCTCAGGCTGTGTTTCAAAATAACATGGGATATCTCTATTTTCTAAAAGGTGATTATGACAGCGCCTGGAGAATGTTTACCAATTCTTATTGGTGGTGCGTAAAAACCAAGTACATTCCCGGACAATTATTGAATTTAGAAAATGCCGCTCAGGTCGTTCTTACCATATCCAAAGAAGAGAATGCGATCGTCAGGCAAAACCTGGCAAAATATAAAGATTGGATAAGCGGAAAACTGCTGGAAATGCTCAAATTAACTGCTGAAGATCAGACGCTTTATGCCGCGACACATGCGCACTATTACCTGTTGTTGGCTAATCTGGCAGTCATCACGTCCGATTTCACGTCGGTGAACAGCCCGGCAGATGTGGAATTTGGCTATTCCGTGCTGCAACAGGCGGCCCAAGCTGATGCATACTTGAGACAAGCAGCACAATTGGCAGAAAGTTATGGATTGTCATCTGAGTTGTGTGCAATCACTTTCCACCGTGCGGAGAACCACCTGCGTTTTGGAGATCAGCGTTCCGCCCTTCAAGATTTTGTTGAGGCCAGAGATATGTCTCTCCAGTTCAAGCTCCGTCAACTGCAGTGGCAAATTGATACCAGCTTGGGCAAATTGCTGCAGAATACGACTCTAAACGTTCAAAAAAGCTCGTCTTTACCGGCCATAGACCCCTCTTTTTATTTCCAGGAAGCTATTCGGATTTTGGAATCCGATCAAGAGCTCCCCTCAGGATTGACCGCAACGCGAAAGAGAAACTTGGTGCAGGAACCATACCGTCTCCTCATCGACGGCATGGTCTCGCAAAATCGCACACAAGAGGCGCTTCAAACAGCCGAAAGAATGCGGGAAAAAGCATTCATCGACATCCTGGGGGAAAATAGCTTGCAACTTCTCTCTGTCGAACAGCAGACGCTCTGGGATCGAACGGATTCGCTTCAAACTGAAATCGAACGGCTGGAATTATCAATGCAATCTGTCGCTGCAAAAAGTCCCAAGGTTCAACATGGACTAACTCTCAAGCTGGAAGAGCTGCAGGAACAATATGCGGCGATGATAAACGAAATCAGGCATCGGGCGCCCGAGCTGGAGCATTTGATTCACATCAGCTCGATCCCCATCAATAAAATTCAAGCAACCCTGCATGGCAACGAGGCGATTCTATATCAACTCATCTCTGAAATGCAATGCCGATTCTGGTTGGTCACGTCGCAAACTATCCATTTCGTTGATGCTCCCATACGGAAAGCTGACTTGAACTCTACCTTGCAAAAATGGCTGATCGAGGGTTATAAAGATTCGTCCGATGTTGAAATTATTGCCGATGTGCTGAGTCGGCTGCCGCTGCGGGAATTTCAGCATGTCACTTTCATTCCTGATTTTGACCTTTTTTCATTTCCTTGGTCGACACTATTCGAACAATGCGGTTTCCCCCAAATTGAAACCATCGTGTCCAGCCTCACCAGCTATATGCTCAGTGTAAACAATCGTCGCCCTACGGGTCATCGCATTTTTATAGCAGCGGGGGCTCTGGCCGACTCTATAAAACAGCTTGCTGAATTTCAAGTCACCTTGCCCGATTCGTCATCCAATGAGTTGCTCGAAGAGCAACTACCTCAAGAACTAAGCGAGGCGAATATCCTTCACCTCGAAGGAAAAATGGATTGGAACATCACTTTTCCGTCATATTCAAAATTTATTCATGATGATACAAGCATCCCGAATGTAAAACCTTCATTATTTTACGCTGAAAAGACAAATGCCACTTTAATCACCTTCAATTCGAAGAATCTAAAACTTAACAAACAGCAAGTTGAACCATTAATAGCCTGGGAACGCGCATTTTTATACAATGGAGCGACAACGGTTTTGGTGTCCTTGTGGCCAACCGACGACTCGAGTCATGTTTTTTATCGCCGGTTTTACGCTCATCTGCAGACGCAGCCACCATCTCAGGCTTTGAGACAAACCCGATATGAGCTCGAACAGCTATCACTGCCTTTCCTTTGGTACGCTGGATATCAACTGTATGGGTTTTATGGATATGCAGGAGGAGAAGAACAACAATACCTAAACACTTCACTTGATAACAAACTAATTCAAGCTGAAGATGCATTTCGACGAGGACAATGGTCTGAAGCCATCGATAATGATTTACAAACACTAGCAGAAGCGAATCCAACGAGCTCGATTGCCGCCGAAACAGAAAATCATTTATTTAAATCTGCTGTGAATGGTGGAAAATGGCAAACCGTCATATCGGTGTTGAAAAAACGGATCGATGCATTCTCAAAAAGAAAAGAGTGGCAAGCCGCTGCGGAAGCGATGTTGCAACTCCATGTCGCTCATTTACAACTACAACAAAACAATGCAGCGGATGTTGTTCTGCAGCAATATCGGCAGACATGCCGTGCATATGGTTTAGAATTTGACGATGCAACCGCTTTTGTTCAGTTTGGTGATCGATTGCGTGAAGGTGCAAGCTATCGGCAAGCGGTAGATTTTTTCCGTCAGGCGGCTGATCGCTACCAACGGCAAAAAAATTCTCAAAAACAGATCGAATGTCTGGTTCGAGCGGGAAGCATATTAGCCGTAGATCTGCGTGACATTTCTGCTGCACAAAATTATTTACAAAAGGCGTTGACGACTGCCCAGGCCGGCAGATTTGTCGATCGGCAGATCTCTATTTTGTTGGAAATGAGTCGTGCACAGCTGATAATTGAGAATTATTCCTCTGCCCAAACTCGGCTTGATCAGGCAATTAAAGTGGCCGGCGAGACAAAAACAGAGTTAACGTCTGAATTTCGACTTTTGGCAACCGAAATATTTACCAGCAAAGGTGATTTATCGGCTGCAGAAGATGCTATTGAATTGCTCTATCCC
>Ga0105103_10000421_pt1 | contig 23665 bp, 22 predicted proteins | sample PPLLaktember2015_2_FD_79107 | JGI IMG/M metagenome (GOLD analysis project Ga0105103, IMG submission 79107) | Freshwater sediment microbial communities from Prairie Pothole Lake near Jamestown, North Dakota, USA - PPLs Lake P7 Core (6) Depth... | ecosystem: Environmental > Aquatic > Freshwater >...
CAATTCACAATCTCAGTAATCGCAAGGAAGGGCCATTTATCCCGGTCAATCTGGCTTCTCTTCCCTACGAACTTGTGGCCAGTGAGCTTTTCGGGCACGAAAAAGGTGCATTCACCGGCGCAAACGAACGTTACAAGGGCAGATTCGAGCTCGCCCACGGCGGCACAATTTTTCTCGACGAGATAGGAGACCTTCCCTTAAGCGTACAGGTTAAACTGCTCCGAGTACTCCAGGAAGGGGTGTTTGAGCGCCTAGGGAGCGCAAAACCCATCCGGTCTGATTTTAGGGTTATAGCAGCCACAAACAAAGATCTTCTCAAGGAGATCGAAAACAGCACCTTTCGGCAGGACCTCTATTATCGCTTAAATGTTTTTCCTATCCGGATTCCTCCACTGCGGGAACGTAAAGAGGATATTCCGCTCATCGCAAGATACTTTATCGAAAAGATCAGTCGCAGAATGGGTAAAAGGATGAAGAGTATCGCCAATGACGAATTAAAAAAACTCGTTGCGTATCGCTGGCCAGGAAACGTGAGGGAATTGGAACATTTTATTGAAAGGGCAATTATAGTCTCCGAAAGAGAGCAAATCAAGCTCCCAAACCTTGAACAACCATTAGAACTCCAGCCACGCGATGAGAGCCAGGGTACTTCTCGGCCCTTGGCCGAAATGGAGCGAGATTACATCGAAGGAATCCTTCACGCTACCCACTGGAAAGTAAGCGGGCCCAACGGAGCAGCGTCCATACTCGGCCTGAAACCAACAACCCTTCTTTCTCGCATGAAGAAACTTGGGATCAAAAAAACTTATCCTTAACGTTTTTCAGTACTGTCCTTCTCTTTTCTCTTTCAAAAGCAATCTTATCGACTCGGCCCTATTCTCTTATTCTTCTGGGAAATTAGTAAACCTCAGTATACCCCGTATTCTTTGGTAAACTCGAACATAGCCTTTACATTCTCAGTCTTGGCATCATCGAGACCAGTTGAGGAATCCATGATGTAACCTCCACCAGGTCCTGCAATGTCTATCAGCTTCTTGCAATAGGCCCTCACGTCATCCGGTGTGCCGGTTGCCAGTATTGAGAGGGGTAAATTTCCCCTAATGCACACCCTGTCGCGGAATGCCTCTTTAGCTTTCACGATATCGGTGGCCTCCAGTGCATAACATGCCTTGCCTGGAGGTATATCTTTTATGACATCAAGTCTGGAAGTACAGTCACCTTCCCACAGAGGGCAGGGAACCAAACCTTCATTGATCAGGGCAACCATCAAATCCTTCAATGTAGGCCAGAAAAACTTCTTGAACTGATCCATAGACATGAAGCCATCCACACCTTTGTGTATGGGAATAAAAACTCTTGGATTACCAGATATTTTTGTTCCCGCCACAGCCATTTCAAACATGAAGGGGAGGATCTTCTCGCATGCCTTGATTAATTTCTCCGGCCTTCTGTACATGTCGAGCATGATACCCTTGGTGCCCCGGAAAAAATCGCCAAGGGTATCGTATGGTGCCTGGCAAATACCGCCAAATTGGACGGGATATCCAGCCTCTTTCATCTCAATGCCAAATTTTCTCACATAGGAGCCAATCTTAGCCGATTCCTGGCCTGCTACCTTGAGTGTTTCAAGGGCCTCAATAACCTCAGGCAGACTGAATGCGCCAAAACCTGTGGGGATCCCCATGTAGTAGCTGATAATGTTGTGCAAAGGAGGGAGTTTTTCTAACCCCTGTAATTTGCCACACACACGGGGCCAATAGCGCCGTATTATGAAATCTGTCGGGTCCGATAAAAAGGCATCATACTCTTCTGCCTTCATGTACTCCCCTTCAACAAACTGGTACGTATGATCAGACGTCAGGCCATGACCAGGCCACTTTAGCTGTTTAAAATCAAGGGTTTCAAGTATAGGACCCAGGTATCTGAGAAGATATGGATTTTGATCTCCATCAGGTTGGAAGTCAAACAATGTTTTTGTCTGTGCCTGCCAGATCTTTTCCGGGTCGTACATGACCTCCTGAACAGTCATGCCTGCATAGCGGGCGGGAAAAAATCCAAAAAATACCAGGATTGGCACCCTGTCTGGGACCCGTAATGCAATGGCGTCACTGATTCTTCTCTCCCGTTCATCAAAAAGTTTTGCTGCATTTTCTGCCATGGTCAACCTCCAATCCATTGCTTACAGAGTTGTACACCAGCAACTGCATCCTTACCGTAAGCATCGGCGCCAACATATACCTTTACCGTCTCATCCATTTGTCCACCACCGATCATGATCTTCACCTTATCCCGCAAACCTTCCTTCTCGATGGCTTCAACGGTCTTCTTCATTGAATCAAAGGCAAGGGTGAGAAAACCGCTTAGCCCCACAACCTGGGGTTGGAACTCCTTAATCTTGTCAATAAATATTTGGACAGGTACGTCGATACCGATATCAAGAACATCAAATCCACTTACATCAAGCATAAAGGTTACAATATCTTTGCCAATGTCATGAATGTCCCCTGCGACCGTGCCGATAAGAACCTTGCCTTTTTTAGCGTTAGCGCCTGACTTTTCAAGAAGAGGTTTAACGATCTCTGAGATCTCTTTCAGAATCTCCCCTGCCATAATAAGGTCAGGTATAAAATATTCAGATGTCTCAAAACGCTTACCAACAAGCTCCATAGCCGAACGGGCATCGTCGAGGATATCCATGGGGTTTGCTCCCCTCTCAATCAGCTCTTTCACTAAAGTAATGGTTTCTTCCTCCATTAAATCTGCCATAAGTTCAACAAGTTTGGTATCCATAATGTCCCTCCGGTAATCAGGCAAGAGGCAATGGGCTATAGGCTATAGGTAAAGTAATTGTTTCGCCTTTTCCTATCACCCATAGCCTCGCGCCTATCGCCATTACTTTTTATACAATCTCCAATTTCCTCCCTCAACCACCACCGGGACATAGCATCTCGGGGGAAGACCGTTGTGGTTGTCAGGGGAGTAATTGAAAATACCGTTTTGTCCGACAAAGCCTTTAATCTGCTCCAGGTTATCACGCAACTGGGCTCTTATCTTTACAAGGTCTGCATCCTTTGTAGGATCAAGCTTGGGGTCAACCTTTTTAAGGGCCTCAACAATCAGATAAATCTCATCCCACATGTGACCGGCATAGAGACTGAAAGAACCATGGCGTTTAATATACTCGTTATAAAGGGCCATAGCAACCTTCTTCTGGGGATCATTGGCAGGAAGTTCAGGGGCAACGAGGGCCTTCAACGACGTAGTAACTATGCCCTCCACATATTTGCCTCCGAGTTTTATAAATTCAGGACCCACAATGGCATAATCGCTAACGATAGGACCTGCGAAACCCATATCTCGAGCATTTTTGATCACCATAACCGTATCAGCCAAATTGCCGGTTATTAGGATCCCATCAGCACCTGCGGCCTTGATATGGGTAATTTGAGGGGCAACATCTGTTGTTCCAGGTGCATACTTCTCGACTATTGCAGGGGTAAATTTCATTTCCTTCACCGCTCTATCGAACGTCTCTTTTCCCGTCTGTCCGTAAGTCGAATCAATATATATGTATGCAATCTTCTTAGCGCCTTTTTGCTGAAGCACCTCAATCAACATTGGTATGGATGCCTCCCATTGACGAGGGACGACGTTGAAGATCCATTTTTTCGTCGGGATCCATATCTTCTCAGAGGCCGAAGCACTGAAGAGGACAGTTTTGCCGGCCTCAGCCGTCTGTATGGAGGCCATCGTTGAACCGGAAAGGTTGTAAGAGGTTGTTATTATAGCTTTGTCAACATCGATAACCTTCTTCGTGTGGATAACGCTTTTTGAGGGATCACTTTCCCCATCATACAGGGCAACCTTGAGTTGACGACCATTGACCCCCCCGGCCGCATTAACCGCTTCTACAGCAATTTCCATACCCCTCTTGTTGGCGATACCCATGTCAGACATACGCCCTGTCAAATCTGTTACCATACCGATTGGGTAGGGTGCCAGTTTTTGCTGTGCAATACCGTTCCCAGCAAAAATAACCATCAACCCGACAGCTAGTGTTGCAATGTCCATGAAAATTCGTTTCATAATAACCCTCCTTACGTTTTTTATTACTTTCTGTAAAAGCAAAGCTTCAATTAGTACCTTTCAAGCTATTAACTTAAAACTCTTAACTTAATACTATCCAGCCTTTAGCTGCACTATCCTCCTAAATATGCTGCCTGGATGGTGGGACTCGAAATTACGTTCACGCATGTTCCTGACAGAACCACCTCTCCTCTTTCCAGTACATAAACATAATCAGCAATCTTCAATGCTGCCCGGGCATTCTGCTCCACAAGGAGTAATGACACCTCCATTTCAATACAAATCCTTTTCAAGGCCCGCATCATTTCAGCAACAAGAACAGGGGAGAGGCCCAGCGATGGTTCATCGAGAACAAGAAGCCGGGGATTTGCCATAAGGGCTCGCCCTACTGCCAGCATCTGCTGTTCACCCCCTGACATGGTTTCAGCCTTCTGCTTGAGTCTTTTGTTGAGGATGGGAAATAAACCAAAGATAACATCGAGCCGACTTTTGAGTACCTTTTTTCTTTCAGTCTCGCTAAGGGAATAGGTACCCATGAGCAGATTGTCCCAGACAGTCATGGTCCCGAAAAGTTCTCTCCCCTCAGGAACACTGGCAATACCCTTTCTAATGATAATGTGGGCCGGGATACCATTGATCTTTTCAGCATCAAAGAAAACAGTGCCTGCCCTTGGAGCAAGCAGGCCAGTAATAGTTTTGAGGAGTGTAGTCTTGCCTGCTCCGTTGCTCCCGAGGATTGCCACAACCTCGTGGGTCCTGACCTCCAGAGAGACACCATTAAGCGCCTGCGCCTCCCCGTAAAATGTGGACAGGTTTTCAACAACAAGCCTGGTCTCTCCGGCGCGCTCGCCGGGAAGTTTACAGACGCTGGCATCAGGCTCTATCTGCATCATGCCACCTCTTCGCCCAAATACGCCTTAATGACCCGTTCGTTGCTCCTTACTTGGTCAGGTATGCCTTCGGCGATCTTTTTTCCCTCATCAAGAACGACAATCCTTTCTGAAAGGGACATGACAAAAGGCATATTGTGTTCTACGATGAAAATCGTGAGACCCTGTTCCCTCAACGCGTAGATTAGTTGGACGAGACGTTCGACCTCATGGGCCGCCAAACCTCCCGCAGGCTCGTCGAGCATGAGAAGCTTGGGCTTCATGGCAAGGGCGCGGGCAATGCCAACAAGTTTTCTTTCTCCAAGGGGAAGTTGTGAGATTGTATCATAAGCCCTCTCTTCGAGGCCGACTTCCCTGAGGCACTCCATGGCCTCAGCTTGCAACCTTTTTTCTTCTTTTCGCGCAAAAGGTACGGAGAAACCGCAAGAAAGAACTCCCGATGAGCTGCATGTATGGCAGCCAACCATGACGTTCTCGAGGACGGTGAGACTGCTGAAGAGTTCCTCGAGTTGGAAGGTCCGGCTCAGCCTCTTTGAAGCCATGGCATGGGCGGGAAGACCCGCCACATCCTCACCCTCAAACTGGACTTTGCCTGTATCTGGCGTGTAAAGCCCTGAAACAACATTAATGAAAGTCGACTTGCCTGCCCCGTTCGGTCCTATCATAGAAATAATGCTGCCCTTTATGATGCCGAAGGTAACATCCTCAACTGCCTTTATACCGCCGAAGTGTTTGCTTAGGCCTCGTACATCGAGGAGCAGGTTATCAGTCTGAAGCCCTTCCAAGCGCCCTCCTGTTTAAACCTAATAGCTTGTCCACCCAGCCGGCAAGTCCGCCTGGCATAAAAATGAGAATAACTATAATCAATATTCCAAAGAAGATAGCATCAACTTCTGCCGTCATCCGTGGGAGAAGTTTTCCAAGGTACGTGTGGATAAATTCTCTCAGCCATAACACCACAAAAGAACCGAGGAGGGGTCCGTACAGGGTTCTCCCACCTCCTATAATGAGCATAGTCATTAGTTCCACCAAAAGTGGGAAGCCGAATATACCGGGTTGTGTAAAGCGAAGGTAGAAGGTATAAAGACTACCGGCAAGGCTTGCCATGACCGCAGTCAAAACAAAGATTTTCAGTTTGAAAGCGGGAACATTTATGCCCATGCTGCTCGCAGCAACTTCGCTGTCACTAAACGCCTTGACGGCCCTCCCCACCCGTGAACCCATCAGGTTGTGGAGAAACCAGAGACATGCGAGACACAGACCCCACGAAAGATAATAATAGTGAAGATCGGTCTCGAAGGTAAAACCAAACATAGAAAGGGGAGGGATTCCCATCAGACCCTCGTGGCCCCCGGTAAGCGAGCCGAGTTGGGCAAGGCTTATTTCAACGACCAAAAGAAGACCGAAGGTGGCACAGGCAAGGTAATAACCACGTAACCTCAAAAGAGGGGCGCCGATGATGACAGATAAAATAGCGACGAAAACAGCCCCCAAGATGCTTCCCAGCCAGGGCGGCGTTGCCCCTTGCACGGCAAGTATGCCGGAGACATATGCCCCAAGACCAAACCATGTGGGATGAGCAAGAGAAAAGATCCCTGCCTGCTCCATGAGAACACCCATGCCAACACCAAGGGCGCCCAATACAGCTACGAAGCACATTACTCCAATGACATATGAACCGGACACAAGAGGGATAACAATGATTGCCGCAATCAGGAAAAGCCAGACGATGGGTGTTTTTGATATGGCCTTCATGGGTTCCTCATCCTCGGCGATAAGCCCAGCGCTCCATTGAAATGAGAAAGATAATCATCACAAGAAGCGCAAGGACATCCTTGAGGCCTGCCGATATAAACCCGGCTGCAAATCCCTCGAGAAGACCCAATGCGAGGGCAGCCGCCACCGTCCCGGGGATCGTCCATCCACCAACAATTGCCGCCACCAAACCCTTGAGACCGGTTAGCATCCCGGTGTTGTATCCGGTAAAGGTAATGGGAGTAATGACGATGCCAGTTATCGCCCCAAGGCCTCCTGCCAAGGCAAAACAGAAGAGCCGGAATCGGCTGATATCAATACCCATAAGACGCGCCCCCGTCTCATTGATAGCCGATGCGCGGAGCGCCTTGCCAAAAATTGTGCGGCTCAAGAAGAGGGAGAGTCCCACGGTCACAATAGCAACAAGTACCAACACGCAGAGCGCCTGCGAAGTAAGGGTCGCTCCAAGGATATTGATCACTTTATTCCCAAAGAAAGGTTCAATCGTCCGGGTTTCCGAGCCCCATACAAGCAATATGATGCCCTTGATTACCGACGCTGCTGCAATGGTGATCATCATGTAGGTCATCTCTGAAGGAAACCGAACAGGGCGAATGGTGGTTCTCTCAAGGAGGATGCCGATACAGATGGTCACTGCTACCGCCACCAGAAAAGCCGGAAACATTCCAAGCCCTGCAGCATGGAGTCCCCAAGCGAGCATCCCTCCGAGCATGACAAACTCACCCGTGGTGAAATTGAGCACCTTAGTGATGAGATAGACAACGCTCCAGCATATGCCAATAATTGCGTAGATACTACCGCTTGTTATTCCGGAAATAGCATACTGGACAATCTGAGAAAGGAGACTCATCTGCACAACCCCCCTGAATGATCATAATATATACAATTCGTTGCCGGGGTAATGCAACAACTTTTGCCTATTGACCATTACTTTTTCATAGCTTGAATTTTTCTTTCTTGCTTTTATAATAGTTTGCAATTTGTACATGACATCATGCAAATATCGCCTAAAGGGTAGCAGATTAACCAACATGGATTGCTGACAGGCATTCGCTAAAAAGCAAAAATTTATTGACGGACAATAAAGCTTTAGGTTATCGTCTCAATGAGGATTATAAAAGATTCAGAATTATACTACTCATATTTTCCGAGAGAAAGCATGCAAAAATTCCTAAACATTGTCTATAAGGTAAGCAAAGGGCTGAACACTATAGCGGCAGCAATGCTCGCCTTCATGATTCTCCTCACTGTAGCGGATGTAATTCTTAGGTCTGCAAGGGCCCCCATTGTCGGCACATATGAGATTGTTGGCTTGCTATCGGCAATCTTGATCGGGTTTTCCATCCCCTTCACTACTTGGGTTAAAGGTCATATCAGGGTTGACTTTTTTCTTATGCACCTCAAGACAATACCACGGCGAATTGTCAACATTGTGGCAAAGTGCTCGGGGATAGGATTGTTCGTTCTTATCGGCTGGAACCTCATAGACTTTGGTATGGATTTAGCCAAGGCCGGAGAGGTAACAATCACCCGCCATATCCCTTTCTACCCAGTGCTTTATGCAATTGGGGCTTCCTGTTTTTTTGAATGCATAGTGCTATTCTCCGATATCGTGAAGATCCTCAGGGGAGAATATGAGTGAGACTTTAATAGGAATAATTGGTTTATTTGTGTTGGTTGCTGTTTTCCTGAGCGGGCTGGAGCTTGCCTTCTGCATGGCCATCATAGGTTTTCTTGGTTACAGCCTTTTAGTCTCTCTCAAAGCCGGTCTCGGTATGGTAGCTCAGGATATCTTTGACACCCTTTCCACCTATGGTTTCACCGTGGTCCCTGTCTTCATCCTCATGGGCCAGATTGCCTTCAATGGCGGTATTGCCAAGAGGCTCTACGATTCAGCCTACCGGTTCATCGGACACATTCCCGGAGGATTAGCCATGGCAACCGTAGGGGGTTCCGCAGCATTCGGCAGTGTAACCGGCTCGTTAACTGCCACGGCTGCAACGTTTTCCGGTGTTGCCATTCCGGAGATGGACCGCTACGGTTATAAGAGGGTACTTTCTACCGGGATTGTGGCTGCCGCAGGGACCCTTGGCTGTCTTATTCCGCCCAGTGTACCCCTGATTGTCTATGGTATTATCACAGAACAATCCATTGGCAAGCTGTTTCTTGCCTCTGTAATTCCAGGCTGTCTTGTTGCTCTTTTCTTTGTGGGGATTATCTATGTATGGTGCAGGATGAATCCTTCTCTGGGCCCTAAGGGAGTTAAATCATCCTGGAAGGAAAGAATAGTATCCCTTAAGGGGATTGTAGGGGTACTGATAATATTTATCGTGGTCATGGGAGGGTTGTTGGAGGGTTTTTTCACTCCCACAGAAGCCGGGAGTATCGGGGCATTCGCCGTGGGTCTCCTGGCCTTCATTACAAGAGACATCAATCTTAAAATGCTTTTAAAATCCTTGGAAGAATCTTTAGTAACAGCCTGTATGGTTCTATTCCTCATCGCAGGCTCCGCTATTTTCGGCCATTTCATCACTGTGACGAAGATTCCTATGATTGCAGCAGATTGGATTATGCAACTGCACCTTCACCCCGCTCTAATCGTAGTCATGATCGGTTTTATTTATCTCCTGGGGGGCTCATTCATTGATGACCTTGCATTTCTGATGCTTGCCACACCTATTTTTTATCCTGTTATCCTCAAACTGGGCTATGACCTCATATGGTTCGGCGTTTTCATACAACTCACCGTAATGATCGGGGTAATAATCCCGCCTGTAGCTATAAACGCATTTGTTGTCCGAAATGTCACTCACGACCCTCTCAGCGTTATTTATAAGGGCGTGACTCCGTTTTTGCTTAGCTTTGTTTTTATTATATTTTTGTTGTTCTTGTTTCCACAGCTTGCCCTCTTCATTCCATCCTTTTTAAAGCAGTAAGGGAGGATGAAACAGTATGTGGAGCCGGAGAACCCCATATGGAATCTCATTATGGTGGAATCAAAATAATCATGGAGGTGTTTCTATGAAAAGAGTGGTATTGGTGTTGATGGCAGTTTTATTATCTTCAATCTGGCTCGTCTCGTCCCCGGTTGACGCCCAGGAAAAAGTGGTTACCCTCAAGCTCGCCAACTTCTTTCCCCCGGATAACAAAATCGCCGTTGCTATGGATCAGTGGTGCAAGGAGGTAGAGAAGAGAACGAACGGAACAGTTAAGATAACGCAGTTCGCCGGCGGCACCCTGACCCCTCCGACTCAAACATACATCAGCGTAACAAGAGGAGTTGCGGACCTTGGGTTAAGTTTCTTCTCATATACCATGGGGCGCTTTCCCTTCATGGAAGTGCTTGATCTCCCTCTGGGGTACAGAAGCGGTTATGTTGGCAATAAGCTCGCGAATGAGTTCTACAAGAAATTCAAGCCTAAGGAACTGGACGACGTAAAGGTAATGTTTCTCATGACCTCACCGCCCCACATGCTCTTTGCGAAAAAACCCGTGAAAAATCTCGAAGACTTGAAAGGACTCAAGATACGGTCCACAGGTACAAGCTCGAAGGTCGTCGAGGCCCTGGGTGGCGCTCCTGTGGCTATGCCCATGTCTGATGCCTACGACGCTTTATCCAGAGGGGTTGCGCAGGGCATTATCGGTCCCTATGAACCAATGAAGGGATTCAGGCTTGCGGAAGTTGTAGATAACAGCGTTGAATATGGCACAGCATACGTTGGCTCAAATTATGTAGTTATGAATAAAGATAAATGGAACTCCCTCCCGGCAAACACCCAGAAGATTATCGAGCAGCTCAACGTGGAATGGGTGGAAAAAATGGGAAAGCTTTGGGATGAGCTTGATAAAGAGGGCAAAGATGTCTTTCTGCAAAAAGGCGGTAAGGTAGTTGTTCTCACAAAGGAAGAGAACGCACGCTGGGCGGCAAGATTACGCCCCATGCTGGATGAATACGTTAAGAACATGAAGGCGAAGGGGTTGCCTGGCGAAGAGGCATTGAAGTTCTGCCAGGACTACCTGAAAGCACACCAGAAATAAAGCAAACTTCTATGAGGGGGATGTCCTGCAATCCCCCTCATATACTCATATTGATCTGATTAACCGCAGCAAAGGATTTTCACCTCTCCATTCAAAAACTCATATGTTGACCACAACTGACCGGAATAGTCTGGCCCGTTACACCGTTCGCTTCATCTGATGCGAGGAAGAGCGCAACAGCAGCAACTTCTTCCTCGGTAGCCAGCCTTCTGAGTGAGCAATTAGCGGCAAGGTCTCTGAGTATCTCATCTGAGGACATTTTTGTCGCCTCAACCCTTTTTCTAACCACATTTAAAATCCGTTCACCCTGTATTGGGCCCGGACTGACTGCATTTACGCGTATGTTATATTCCCCCACTTCGATTGCAAGGGTCTCGGTAAGACCTATCTGTCCCATCTTTGAACAACAATACGCGCTCCTCATGGGATATCCAGCCCTTCCGTCACCAGCCCTGCCCGCTTCAGAAACAATATTAATAATGGTGCCTGTCCTCCGGGGAATCATGTAATGCAATACTTCCCGGGCACAGAGCATGCTTCCTGTCAGGTTGGTCGCCAGTGTCTCATTCCATTGGCCTAAATCCATATCGACTACCTTGGTTGTCGGCCCTGCAATACCGGTATTATTAACCAAGATATCAATCCTGCCAAGCTGGTCTACGGTCTCCAAAACGAATTGCTTCACTTGTTCTTCCCTTGATATATCTGCCTTTATGAAGGCAATTTTTCCACCTTTACCCTGAATCTCACTCCATGTTGCTTCTAGATCAGAAAGTGTACGACCTACTATCATCACTGTAGCGCCTTCCTGTGCGAAGGTGATAGCTATTGCTTTGCCTATGTTTTTACCCCCACCGGTGATTATGGCCACTTTGTCCTTGAGTCTCATCGTCAGCTTCGAACCTCCTTCACGCGTTCTTGAGCTCTGAAATCATTATCATGCATGGCTTTAAGGGATGCCATGTCCTTCCCCGTTCTCACTTTTTGCATAGTCATAACTCGTTTTATGGGATATTTCAAGGGCGGACCTATCCTAATTTTTGGGGTTACAAATCCCACGTCTACTACATAGGCGGAGACAAACTTGGAAAATCTCAAGAAGTGAGCGAGGCATTGAATATTCTCATTATAAGGCGCGGCTTAAGGTAGGTTTTTTACTTTGCGATGTACTTCCTGTAATGTTGTGTGAACAGTCCTCCCTTGGAATACTACATTACAAACTGTATCCCACCCCTATAAGCATCTACTGCAACCGAAAAGTGGTTACACAGGTTTTACTATCAGCGAACGTTTCAATCCTGCCTTTGGCTGTAAGCCCCGAATACTGTATGGTAAGCATTATATTTCGATCTCTGGGAAGCCAGAGCTCAAAGAAACCATTTCTTAAGGTGGTAATATTCCCATCTACCAGCACATTTTCATTTTGGTCAACTGCTTTCACGAAAAACGTCTTTTCTGTAAGCTCCCCCTGACAGGAGGAGAAGACATGTATTGTTCAGGTATGCGTGTTTTTTATATAGGGAGCCACGGCGACATACATATTATCTTTTGGAAGGGCTATCCTTTTGACTTTCCCATCGGGGAACTCGAATATCACCTCCCGAGAATCTATGGAGGTCTTGACATCCTTTTTGGACCACTTCCATTCATTGGCGAATTCAACAGCCCGCAGTGCGTCGATATTTTTTAACAAAGCTTCATCAGATTTCCCGGCGGCCTGAATGAGTCCCGTCGGGTAAAGCATAATAATACCCAGAAGGAATGCAATAAATATTGATAGCGATTTCATTTGGTTCCTCCTATGTGTTTTCAATGAAACATATATACCCTTCTCCGGCTTGCCAAAGAATAGATTTTTTTCTATCGCACCACGAAGGTGAATTCCATGGTGTCTGTCTTTCCCTCACGGGTTACCTTGAGGAGGAGATTCCACACTCCATCCATGGACAAATCTATTTGTGCCACATAATGATGATCGCTTTGTTTTGCTGCCGTGCTGTATTTCATCATGGGAGGCCTGCCCGGGAACGAGGGCATCAAGTACTCAACCTGAACCCCGGCGTCAGTGACCGGTTTTCCAGTGGCATCTGTGATGACCACGTCCAAATTGTTATACCCTCGGGCGGGTGGATTCCTGTCGATCCGCACCGTTACGTTATAGTCTCCGGCTTTCCCTTTCACCACATACTCGCTAGCAAAGGCAAGGAAAGCGGGTAGGATGACCAACACTATAGTAACAAGTAAAAACAGTCTCTTCATATTCCACCTTTCCCTACTTTATATCTGTTCATAGAAGCACATTAATCATTCACTATAAGGAAATCAAGAAAGCGATGCCAAGGGCTTCTGGTTGCAAGTCCAGCAGCAAACATAGCACCCTTCAGTTATTCAAGCTCCTTCAGGCGGAAGACTAATGTGCTGGCCAACGCTACGAATATGCCTAGAATAGTAATGCCTAATCTGAAACTGTACAGGTCGCCTGAGACGCCCAGGAAGTAGGGTATAATGCCGCTCCCAAAGACCGTGCTTGCGGCAGTAATTATCCCCGTGGCCAAACCTCTCATCTCCCGGTTGAAGGTCTTCGCGATCGCCACAAGCCCCACGGGGAACAAGCCTGTCACAAACAACGCTTGCAGGAAAAGAACAATCCCCACATATTTTGCAGGAGCAAGACCCATGAGCACAGTAACAACGCTTGTAATGATCATCACAAAAAACATGACCTTTCTCAGGTCAAAACGATCAATAAGAAAACCGCAGGCGATTGCCACACCGACCGATCCCAATCGTGATATGCCTAATATGGTATTGGCATACCCCATGTCCAAATGTAGTTCCTTTGTCAGGTAGAGGGGTACAATGGAGTAAATACCAAGATTTGCCCCCATACCACAAATCCAAATTATAGCCATGAGCCAAAGGGATCGTATTTTAACAATATCTTTGAACGTTGCCCTGGGGGGATTGTTGATTATTACCTCGCCACTCATACAAGAGAAAACAATTGAGCAGATCAGACAGATGCACGCAAAGACCACAAATATCCCGCGCCATGGAAAAAAGTGCAGGAGGAAGAGAGCAACAAAGGGAGTGGCAAGGATGGCGGTTGAGGCTCCGGTATCATGAATGGCGATTGCCTTACCCCAGTTTTTTTCCGCATAATATTCAGTGATCAGTGGAATTACAGAAGCTAAATATATACCGAAAGAAAACCCGACCACAAAACCAAAAAGGTACAGTAATAAGAAATTGTGAATAAGGGGGATTAAAAAGGACACCAGGCTGAGCATTGCCAGAGAAAAAACAATAGACTTTTTATAACCTAGCTTGCCGGAAAAGAGACCAGAAACAATCACCCCAACACCTACCCCAACTGAAAGGAATACGAAGATGCTGCTAGCTCTCGCGTGATTAACCATAAATTCATCTTCTATAATCGGTAAAATTGGTGCGAATATCATCCTGACCGAGAAGCTGATAAACCAGAGAAACCAGAGAAAAAAAAGAAAAAGAAGTGCTTGCCCCCGGAAATGTGAATACCGTTCCATTTCTACAATCTAACCTAATACTGTTTATAATTTCTATGAAATCCTGGCGTATTCAAACCAGCATGTCGTTAAGGCAAGAAGCTTATCTTTAGTAGATTCCCACGGGCAAGCCCGTAGGAATCTACTTGTAACTGTAAGCTCCCCGGGTAGTGCGATTCCTTTCATTAACAATTTAGGCTTAATGCTGAAAAACGGGGTCTCATTTCCATAGGATCCCTTCAATAATCTTATGCCTGAGACTTTTACTTGATCCCCGGTGGACCCCCACTAATTCCTTGAAGCAGGCAAAACTTCTATCAAGGGAGTTGGTAGTATTTGGGATGTTGAGTTCAGGATACTTCTGATAGGTGAACAGGAAGGGAAGGTTCAGTTTTAAACTCTGTTAGGCCGGGCGAAGTCGTTTATGGAAATGTATCACAATCAATATCTTGGAACGTTAGGTCTTTTCAGAATCAATCTCAGCTTGTGCTTTTGATGGAAGAAGTTCCGGCCGCACCTTCCAATCCTGTGAGAAGAGCCTCGTTGTTGCCGGGTATCACCATTTCAAAAATCGAGTCCACGGAAGTATAGTCGTAATACCCAAGTCTGGCAAGGGGACGAATCTTGATAATATCAAGCCGTCCGTCAGGACGTATGACATCATCCTTAATATGTATCATGACTACCCGGCCGATCACGATATCAACGGTCCCCATAAGTCCATTACCCGGCAGCCGAATGGTTTGATGATATACACATTCAAACTGTATTGGAGATTCTGCTACGCGGCAAGGCTTTACTTTGATTGAGGCAGCTTTTGTGAGACCCGCAAGCTCGAATTCATCGATGTCAGGTGGTACTTCAGGTGCTGAACGGTTCATGGCATCCCTCAACTCATAGGTAGCCATGTTGTAAACAAATTCGCCGGTCTGCTCTGTGTTAACAACAGAATCTTTTCTCTTTCCCAGGGTGTTCTGATTGGCTGCAAACATCACATAAGGCGGGTCAAAGGTCAGGTTCTGAAACTGACTGTACGGTGCAAGGTTATGTATCCCCGTCAGGCTGACAGTTGAAATCCATCCGATTGGCCTGGGAACCACACAGGACTTAAATGGACTGTGGGGCAGGCCATGGTCATTCTTATCAGGATCGTAGTACATTGAAGTAACCTCCCCTATCAAGAGGCTCGCTAGGCTCCGGCCTGCTGTAAAGCAGGCTTACATGCCCAGATAGCTCTTTTTTATCTCATCGTTTTCCATCAACTCCCGGGCTTTCCCTTCGGCTACGATGGAACCGGTCTCCATCACATACGCCCGGTCAGATATCTGCAGTACTGCATTTACATTCTGCTCCACAAGCAGGATAGAGATCCCCGTGGAACGAAGGTTCTGGATAATCTTGAGGATGGTCTCTACCACAAGCGGCGCCAATCCAAGTGATGGCTCATCAAGGAGGAGGAGTTTCGGCTGAGACATGAGACCCCGGCCTATAGCCAGCATCTGCTGTTCACCACCACTCATAGTACCAGCCTTTTGCATCAATCGCGATTTCAGTATAGGAAAAAGTTCAAAAACAGATTCAAATAGTCGTGTCATTTCCTGTTTGGGCAACTTGTGAACATAGGATCCTAAGAGGAGGTTTTGTCGAACGGTAAGATCTGCAAAGATCTGCCGTCCCTCAGGAACATGACTGAGACCTGCCTTTACTATGAAATCAGGTTTCTTGTTTGTGATATCTTGACCTTCAAAAAGGAATTTTCCGCTGACCGCCGGTACAATTCCGGATATTACCTTCAAAAGAGTCGATTTTCCTGCACCGTTTGCCCCAACAAGGCAAACAATCTCGCCAGATTCAACCGACATATTGATGTCTTTCAGTACCTTTACCCTGCCGTAGCTCGCAGAAATAGCTTCCGCTCTCAAAATCATGATTCTAACCTGCATTCTGATTGTGCTGCCCCCAGATACGCCTTTATTACTTCAGGGTTAGCACAGATGGCTTGCGGGGTACCTTCTGCCAGTTTCTTTCCAAAATCCAGAACGACAATATCATCGGCAATATTCATTACAAGCTTCATGTTGTGTTCCACCAAAAGAATCGTGATGCCTTTTTGACGAATAGATCGAAGAAGTTCCGTGAAGCTCTCCACCTCTGTATCATTGAGGCCTGATGCGGGTTCATCCAACAAAAGCATCTTTGGTTCTGTCATCAACGAGCGGGCCAACTCTACGAGTCGCTGGTTCCCGAATGGGAGGGAGCCAGGCGTGGCATCTGCCGCCTTTTCAAGGCCAACAAACCTCAAGAGTTCCATTGCCTTGTCGCGGGCTACCTTTTCTGCCTTATTAACTTTTCCTCTTCGAAAAATAGATTCGAAGAGATTCGGTTTTAACTGTATGTGTGCACCAAGCAGTACATTGTCGAGGACTGTGGCATTGTTTATCGTAAACATCCGGATAAGCTGAAAGGTTCTCGAAAGGCCAAGGCCGGCAACCTTGTCAGCGCTGTGGCCAACCACGTCATGGTCGAGAAAATGAATATGTCCGCTGTCAGGCGGCAATATCCCATTTATTGCGTTCAACAGCGTTGTCTTTCCTGCACCGTTGGGACCGATCAAGGCCTTTATATGACCTGATCTCACATCAAAACTAACTTCCTCAAGGGCGTGAATCCCTTCAAAGGCTTTGGTCACATTGTTAACGCTCAGGATAGCATCGTGTTTCTCGGTCATTTGTCTGCCCTTACGAACATCTTTTCCCATATACCAGTAAAAATCCCAAAAAGACCCTTGGGCATAAAAACAAGAACCACAATCAGGATGAGTCCGTTTAATAATAACTCATAATCATGAATCTGATAGGTAAGCTCAGGAAGGAGCTTCATGAAGAAAGCTCCAAGAATGGGGCCGTAAATTGTGCCGATACCGCCCAGGAATAGCATTACGAGGATGTTGATCGACGTAAGTACTCCAAAATCATCGGGTGCCAGGAATCCCATATAATGGGTAAACAGAGAGCCTGCCATGGACGCAAAAACGCTCGCAAGAACGAAAATCCTCGTTTTATATTTTGCTGTATCAACTCCGAATGCACGAGCAGCAATCTCATCACTGTGGATGGCGAGCAAGGTTCTTCCAAAAGGTGAACGCACCACAGCCAGGCTACTCGCAATAACAATGATTACAATCGCCCATACAAAATAGTAGTAGTGCATATGGTTGCTGAGTACGAGACCAAATATGCTGAAGGGCGGAATATCGCGAAGCCCTGAGGCGCCTCCGGTGAGCCACTCAAGGCCGATAATCAAGGTCACAACAATCTCATTGAAGGCAAGGGTTGCCATGGCAAGGTAATATTCTTTCAGGGCAAGGACAGGCCTGCCAAGGGCCCATGCAACAGCACCTGTCAGAGCCATGCCAATAACCATAGCCCCGAGAGGGGAAAAACCATACTTGGCAGTTAAAACTCCTGATGTATAGGCGCCAATGGCAAAATAGGCAGCATGACCAACCGATATCTGGCCTGTATAACCCATGAGCAAGTCAAGGCCCACTGCCAGAATGACATAGATGCCGACAAAAATGAGAAGTCCACTCCAGTAAGGTGACCCGCCAGCCAAAGTAACCGGATAGATCGCTATGAATACTAACGGAAGAATCCACCAGAATTGTTTTAACAGTTTCATGTGGGTCCTCTCTATCCCTTACCGAAAAGCCCGCTTGGCTTAAATATGAGAACCACCATGAGTAAAGAAAAAACAATCGTATCAGAGAACTTGGAAGAAATGAGACCGATCGTATAGGCCTCAACAGTCCCCAGGAGAAACCCGGCAACGACCGATCCGACTATACTGCTCAAACCACCGATAGACACTGCAATAAAGCCTTTGACCATGGGCATAACGCCGCTCCCATATTGCATAAACAGGAGAGGCGCAACAGCCATCCCGGCAAGCGCACCAATGCCTGATCCCCATGCCCAGGCCAGCAATGCTGCCTTGTTCGTGCTTATCCCCATCAAACTTGCCCCAAGGCGGTTTTCCGCACACGCCCTCATGGCAATACCCAGCATTGTCTTTTCAAAAAATATCCAGATCATAAACAAAACAATAATTGTAATACCAATAATCCAGAGTACCTGGGGCTGGAGGGTTGCGCCCAAGACCGGAATAGGAGCGCCGGAGGAAAAGGGCTTGAGGATATGAGATTCCTTTCCCCAGATGAGAAGGGCCGACCCCCTGAGCGCAAGAGAAATAGCAATAGTCATAACAATAAGGTTGCCAATGCTTGCATTTTGGATTGGCTTAATGAGCACGCGCTGCACAAGGGCACCAAGCACTGTCGAGATCAGGATTGACAGAACAAAGGCCAGGGGCATTGGGAGCCCTTTCGACACAAGGGTAACCATCGTAAGGGCTCCAATGACAAAAAACTCACCCTGGGCAAAACAAATGAGCAGGGACACCTTATAGACAATCACAAGACTCACTGCAATTAAAGCGTACATGCTCCCGGTAGTCAGACCGCTGAAGAAAAACTGCACAATATGAGAAAAGTCAGTCATCTGCGTCAATCCCCGCAAATCTCAATGTTAAAGAGCATCAATGGCCACACAATAAGTCCCCCGTATTGTTATTTCAATAAAACCTGCCACTTCCCATCCTTGACCGTGAGAACCATCATGTCCTGGAGGACCGTTCCATGATGATCTGTAGGAGAGAAATTATAAATCCCGTTCATCCCCACCAAACCTTTTGTTTTCTCAATTGCGTCCCGAAGCTTTTCGCCTTCTGCAGAAGGGGCAACCTTCAGTGCAGCGGCAATGATATCTACAGCATCAACCATTTCGGCAGAGTAATAATTTGCAGGTTCGCCGAACTTTTGTTGATGGGCCTTGTTGAAGTCGAGAATAACCTTCTTGCATGGATCATTGTCTGGAATGGATTCAGGCGCTGCTGCTCTTCCTGCAGGAACGATAATGGGAATGTTCACATTTGAAACAAGCTTCAGGAAGCCTGGGTTTGCATTGCCGTGCGACACAAGTACTGGAATGTTCATACTGAGTTGAGCCATGTTCCGTGCGACAAGAGCAGCAGGCTCGCCTGTGCAGAAAGAAAAGACTGCCTGGGGACCCAATGTACGCAGTTTTGCGAGCTGAGCTGTAATATCGGGCGCCTTCACGTCAAAGCGTTCCTCGCCGACGATTGTTATGCCGTATTTCGGCGCATACTTGCGTGCGAGACCACCTCCCAACTCACCAAGAGGACCTATGGGCATCAGGAGAGCGACCTTTGTTATGCCTTTGTCCTTAAAATACTGAAAGGGACGCTCTACAGCAAAGTCGGTTTTATGAGCGCTGTTAAAGACATAGTAGTCTTTCTTGGGATCGACCTCATAGCCAGAGCCAATGATTGTGGGGATTTTGTATCTGTTTCCAACAGATGCAACCGCTCCGGAAATGGGAACGCTCGCCGTCCCTATCATGGCGATTGCCCTGTCCTTGGAAACGAGTCTCTGGGCAATCCTTGATCCTGTCTCGGGAGAGGACTGGTCGTCATAAACAACTAACTCCAGCGGTCTGCCATTAACCCCGCCTGCCTTGTTGATCAATTCCACTTTCAACTCCGATCCCTTTTTCTTATACTCGCCAAGCCATGACAGGTAACCTGTTAAGGGAAATATACCGCCAATCTTATAGGGCGCTTTCGTTTGGGCCATAACAGGTCCAACTCCGGTAAACATAACAAAAACAAAACAGAGTATCATCAAAACGAAAAGTTTTTTCATAACCAGATCTCCCTATTATTTTTTATTTCAAGCCTTATCGCAATTGGAATACCACTGCATAAGTACTTGATTTCATTGTTTAACATGAACAGAATACCGTCAGTTTACCACTTCAATGGTCATATTTGACTCCATAAATCTCGCCGATAAAAACTATTCTTAATTTTAGAAAATCTTCTGGCTAAACAGCAAGCTTCTATACCATGATTTAAACATCTCTTAAGGCTCGTGTCTTGTATTATTCAGTTTTTTTTTTGGATAAAAGTGCCGTGTGCGTTTGATTGACCGTTAAGAGTCCTGAGTCGGTGCAAATCTCACTCGGGAGTTCTCTCTGTAGTTGCCGGGTGTTTTATTCAGGCATTTCTTAAAAACCCTTGTGAAATAGCCTTGATCCTCATATCCTACTTCATGGGCAATTTCACAGATGCTCATGTCCGTCTCTCTCAATAAAGCTTTTGCTTTATCCATCCTGGTCCTTGCAATACAATCAGAAAGCGTCAGGCCATACTGGGTTTTCATCCGATGGATAAGGCGTGACGGGCTGAGGCAGACTTCGCGGGCTATTCTGTCAACGGTAAGATTCTCGGCAAAATGCATCTCGATGAACCGGAGGATGTTCTTCAGCAATCCTGCGCCTCTTTCCCGCTGCCTCTCATGGAGCAGCTCCATAGTCTCCCTGAATGCCTTCACAGTCCAAAAACAAAGGGCTTCCTGATCTTTGAGGTCCGCCCATTCCAGTATGTATTTATATTTAAGCTCTATGAGTTTTTTAAGGTCCACCCCCTCCTCATTTGCCGCCGCATCAAACAAGGCATGAAACAGTTCCGATACGGCAAGCTTCAGCGGTTCAAAGGCCTCGTAATACTGCAGGAGGGAAATGGTCAATGAACGACAAAGGCTCTCCTTGGCTTTAGCGTAATCTTCTTCACGGACAGCCTGCATTAACTCCTGTTTCTCCCGACAGGAGAGCTTAACTGCAAAGCAGGGATCGGGCTTAAGGTTTGTGCAACTTAACCCGACTTGAGCAGCCAGTGCCTTTGTGGATCCCGGCGTCTCATAGGCGAACTTAAGCGCTTCAGTGCATGGTTCATTGAAGGCACGAGCCAGTTTGAAAACTAACTTTCTTTTTTGATCACTATGGAATGTTTCGAACACCCCAATTGATGAAAATCTTTTCGTTAGATGCCATGTCCCGTCTTTAACATCCAGCAGCACCATGTGTTCAACCTGTGTACCATAATGGTCTATGGGCGACAGGTCGTAAACACCCTGCATACCTTCAAACTGTTTTATAGCCTCAACTGCATCTCGTAAAATCCTTCCGTCAGGCCGTCCTGAAGAGCGTAGGCCTTCAGCCAGCAGATCAATGGCATCGGCCGACTCTGCCGAACAATAGTTGGCCGGCTCACCAAACCGTTGGACATGTTTCTTGCTGAAGTCTGTCACCTTGTTTTTGCATGGATCCCACTCAGGTATCGAATCAAGGATCATGGTTTTTCCTGACGGCACAATAAGCGGTACCTGCGTACGGGCAGCCCATTTCAGGAATGCAGGGTTAGCATTTCCATGAGATACAAGCAGGGGTATATTTATTCCAAGTTGTGCCATTTTCGCTACGAGGCGAGCTGCCGGCTCTCCTGTCACGAACGAGAAAAGTGCCAGAGGTTTCAACCTTTTCAACCTCTCCAATTGTGATGTTACTTCCGGTAAACTTACATCGAATCTTTCCTCTCCAACTATTTTTATGCCTAACTGGCAACCCACCTGTCGACCCAGCCAACCTCCCAGGTCACCAAGCGGGCCTTTGGGCATCAGAAGGGCAATCCTGTCAATCCCTCTTTCGACAAAATGTCCAAAGGAACAGGCAACTGCAAATTCGGTTTTGTGGGAGGTATTGAAAATAAAAAGATCGCTCAGAGGATCTATGGCATAACCGGAATTGAGAAACGTAGGAACTTTGTATTTGTTCGCAACACGCGCCACAGCGCCTGAGATCGGCAAAGAACCTGTGCCCACCATGGCAATAACCCTATGTTTGAGAACCAGCATTTCAGCGATTCTTGATGCCTGTTCAGGCGAAGACTGGTCATCATAGGCTATGAGCTTGAGGCGATTTCCATTAATTCCGCCAGCCTCATTAATCATCTGAATCTTAAGCTCTGCACCCTTCCTCTTGTAATCTCCACTCCAGGACAGGTACCCCGTCAGGGAGAAAATTCCCCCAACAAGAAGCTCCTCTTCCCTCTTTTGTTGTGATATGATTTGCATATCCTTGAGAAACCCCCAGGCGGTGCAATATATTGCACTATTCTACAGTGTTCCTCTAAGAAGTCAAATGATATTTACAATCAAAACACCCACCGGTATGCCATGATTGTGGTCATTACTGACTATGACTAAGCGAACGACAAAATAGATTCTGAATAAAGACTTACCGGCAGGAACCCTGCTTTTTCAGGTAGGAAACTATCTCAGGGAGGGTGTCGAAAAGTGGATGACCTCGGTCATCATTCCAAACGTTCCGGAGCCCGGTCCGCACGATGCCAGCCTGGGCTGCCTTGTCCAGGGTCCATATACTGTCATCCACAATGGCCCAGGCATCATTGAATAAAACGGTCTTATCATTACTTAAATGCAGCTCGTCATAATGTAGTTCATATTTCTTGAGCCACCTCTCTGTAGCCTCTCGCGCCTCCTCATTCCTGATGCTTGCTATTATAATAAAAAAACCCATCTCCTTCAGGGCAGCAAGGAATTCTCGCGCTTCCGGGTATGGTTCGAATTCATCCTGCCGCATATGGATTTCCTTCAGGACCCCAAAAAGGTCCTCCCGGGGGATGTATCCCTTAAGTCGCGTCTCCCCCCGCTTTAAATCTTCAACGGGGATGTCAGGGTTGTATTTTTTCAGATGATCAAAGAAGACCGGTGCTAAGTCCCAGAGGGTGTTATCGATATCGATAATAATTTTTTTCATAATTAATGTGGCTATGGTATCAAAGGGTGTCACCCATGTCAACAAAAGTTACATGGGACATTCGACAAAAGCAAAATATGCATTCCAGTTCATTTACTGCACAATCCCTGAAATATTTCCCAATTATTAAACAAAATGTGCAACGCATAGCATCGCAAGTCTTGCATTAAGGATATCTGCAGACAAGTATGCGCAGAACGGCAGGGCCATTCCTGACCCTGCCGTTTAACGAATCAATATTAATTTATCATCCTACCGTCTATACTCTACCTCACTCCTTCAGGTCTTTCTTGAGGTTGAGGTCGTTGTGGCTGTTGAACCTGGGGTCGTCTTTGTTGCTGCTGTCTCTGCTGATGATATTGCTGAACCTCAGGCCTCTCCCGGTATTGCCGTTCCCTCTGTTGTCTGAGTTCCTGTCTCTGGTGTTGTGGTCGGGGCCGATAGTTTTGGACGCCCCACCTTTGTCCCCTTTCCCAATGTCGATTGTTCTGCCAGTTCTGCCAGTTCCGTCGAAGCCGTCGCTGATCAATCCGTTCGTAGTGCCAGTTGTGTCCGTACCACTTACGGTCTCTGTAGTACCCTCTCCATCCCG
>Ga0105103_10000422_pt1 | contig 23654 bp, 19 predicted proteins | sample PPLLaktember2015_2_FD_79107 | JGI IMG/M metagenome (GOLD analysis project Ga0105103, IMG submission 79107) | Freshwater sediment microbial communities from Prairie Pothole Lake near Jamestown, North Dakota, USA - PPLs Lake P7 Core (6) Depth... | ecosystem: Environmental > Aquatic > Freshwater >...
CCTGGTGGCCCATGTTGGCCATTGTGGACATGGGTGTACGGCTCCCGGCGCCGCAGGAAGTCGTCGGGCACTGGCAGTTCGCGTCAGTCTCCACGTTCGGTGCACAAGACCGCCGCCTACGGCGACGCGTCGGCCGGAACCCCGAGAATCTGCACCTGGCTCGCAGGGTGTGGAAAGGGCAATGAACGGTATGGGATTCACTGGTGTCTCAGCGGCGCAATGCCAAGGCCTTGACCGCTACGTCAGTCCGATCCAGGGTCGCGCTGGGCGCGGGGGTGTCCTGTCCAGCGCCGACAGCGTTGCCCGGGAAGCGACGGCGGAGAACGCTTGGATTCGATAGGCTCCCACGCGGCGCCCACACCGCCACCTGAGCCGGATTCGGCGAGGTCTCTGGGACGGGATCCGCGGTCGGGTCAGCGCACGGATGCTGAACGCAGGCGGTTGACGCTTGCAGTTCTGCTCTCCCTGGTGATGCACACGCTGTTCTTGAGCCTGACTTTCGGAGGCCAAGGACTGGGACTTCCGGGCCTCGGCTTGCCCTGGCGCGAGCGGCGGGTCGAGGCGCCCGACTTGCGTTTCGTGCTGGTGCCGGCGCAGAGCGCCCCAGCGGAACAGGCGGGTACGCCTGTCAGGCAGCCGATACAAAGAGCAGCGAAGAATGACCAGCCTGTTGCCGGTGCCTCAGTCCTGGAGCTTTCCGCGCGTCGGGTGCCCACCCAGGGCCCGTCGGCCCCGGCAGTGTTGCCGAAGTCCTCACCGGCTGCAGGGGCCAAGTCGACGCCTAAAGGCACGCCTCGGTCAAGGCCTGCAGCCGGCGTGCCTCCTGCGAAGGCGCCTTCGCAGACCAAAGCGCCTGGTGGCGCGGCGCCGCCACCGAGCGCAGACCCCGTGGTCACCCCCGTGAGCCCGCCAGGCGAGACCGCGATGGTCGCCCCAGCCGCTCCATCGTTGCCCGCGCCGGTGATCGCCGCGGCGCCTGTCGCCTCGAGTCCAAGGGCCCCGACGCCGGCTCCGGTGCGCGCCAGCGATGCCCAGCAGGACCCAGGTGATCCTGGGGCGCCGGAACGTGCCGCCGAACTCGCCAGGCGTGCAGCGTTGGAGCAGGATGCGCAGTGGCAGGTCGTGCGATTGGAGGCGGAACGCCAAGAGGCGGCGCGACAGGAGACTGCTCGTCAGGAAGCTCAGCGGCTCGAGGTTGCTCGGCTGGAAGCCGAACGCCAAGAGGCAGCGCTGCAGGCCGCGGCCCGGCAAGAGGCGGCACGGATGGAGGCTGCTCGTCAGGAAGCTCGGCGGCTCGAAACAGCGCGACTGGAGGCCGAACGCCAGGAGGCAGCGCTGCAGGCCGCGGCCCGGCAAGAGGCGGCACGGATGGAGGCTGCTAGACAGGAAGCTCAGCGACTCGAAACCGCGCGGTTGGAGGCCGAACACCAGGAGACTGCGCGGCAGGCGGCGGCCCGGCAAGAGGCGCTGCGGCTGGAGGCTGCTCGTCAGGAAGCTCGGCGGCTCGAAACTGCGCGGCTGGAGGCCGAACGCCAGGAGGCCGAACGCCAGGAGGCTGCGCGGCAGGCGGCGGCCCGGCAAGAGGTGGCGCGACAGGAGGCTGCTCGTCAGGAGGCTCAGCGGCTCGAAACAGCGCGGCTGGAGGCCGAACGCCAGGAGGCTGCGCGGCAGGCGGCAGCCCTGCAAGAGGCGGCGCGACAGGAGGCTGGTCGTCAGGAAGCCCGGCGGCTCGAGACTGCGCGGCTGGAGGCTGAACGCGCCGAGGCCGTGCGGCAAGCGGCGGCCCTGCAGGAAGCAGCCCGGATCGAGGCCTCACGAGCCGAGGAGGCAAGACGGGAAGCGGTTCTTCGTGCCATCGGACGACAACTGGACGAGGAAGCCGCACGGCGTGATGAAGCCAGGGCTTCCCCGGGCCTGCCGTCCAGATTGCCACCCTCGTCCAGCGGTGCGCGTCGAGGCAGGCTGTTCGGGCGCGCCGACGCCAATGCCGAACTGGTGTTGTACGCCGAAGCCTGGGCCCGCAAGATCCAGTTGAACATGACTTACGACATGGTCCGCGAAGCGGCGAAGCGGCCCCATACCCATCCCGTCGTGACCGTGGCCATTCGAAGCGACGGATCCGTGGAGTCCGTGACATTCGTCTTGTCGAGTGGCGTCGCGGAAATCGACGAAGCGATACGGCGCATCGTGCAAAGCCAGCTGCCCTACCAGGCGTTTCCGCCGGCACTGGCCCGCGAGTTCGATGTGGTCGAGATCCGCCGGACATGGCACTTCGATTCTGCAGTCAGGCTTTACTGACTGGACGTTGGTCGAAGCCGCGGGGGATGTCCCGGTAAACGACGCAGGTCGTTCGTCGCGACAAGCGGCACTGGGCGAAGCCCGAACGCGGGGCGAAAGCTTGGTGCGGGCCGCGAGGCAGCCTGAAGAGTGCCAGCGGCACCTTCGGCGCCCAGTACAGCAGGTGCCAGAAGCGATGCTGGCTGCACCAGGCGCGGGTCGTCGCGGAGGGCTGGGCGCCATCGCCGGGACGGCCGCTGTGCCGGCCGATGCAATTGACGAGATCAGGCAGAGTAACGGGCACGCTGAGGCATCCTTTGCGCATGCCAACGAATATGCAGGCCGACCACCAAGGTCACCAGGCCGGAAATGCCGCAGATGCCCGCTAGCCTGGGCGCTAACATCGTCCGATTGCCGCAGCAAGGAGGTCCTCGCGATGAGCATCTATGAACAGGAACTGGACAAGACAGCGGCCAACCACGTGGCTCTGTCGCCTGTGAGCTTCGTCGAGCGCAGTGCCGAGGTCTTCGCCGACCTGCCGGCGGTGATCCACGGTGCGCGGCGCTACAGCTGGGCGCAATGCCGCGAGCGCAGCGCGCGGCTGGCGGCGGCGCTGCGCTCCTTCGGCATCGGCAAGGGCTGCACGGTCACCGTGATGCTGCCCAACACGCCGGAGATGGTCGAGGTGCACTACGCGGTTCCGGCGCTGAATGCCGTGCTCAACACCTTGAACACGCGGCTGGACGCGCCGCTGCTGGCCTGGCAGATGAACCACTGCGAGGCGCAGGTCGTGATCACCGACCGCGAGTTGGCGCCGGTCATGGGCGAGGCGCTGCGTCTGCTGAAGGCCGAGCATGGCCGCGCGCCAATCGTCGTCGACGTCTGCGACAGCGAATTCTCCGGCCCCGGCGAACGCCTCGGCACCCACGAGTACGAGGCCTTGCTGGCCGCGCACGCTCCGCTGCTCCGGCTGGAAGGACCGGCCGACGAGTGGGATGCCATCGCCGTCAGCTACACCAGCGGGACCACCGGCGATCCGAAGGGCGTGGTGACGCACCACCGCGGCGCGTACCTCAATGCGGTGTGCAACGCTGCCACCTGGACCATGCCGCATTTCCCGAAATACCTGTGGACGCTGCCGATGTTCCATTGCAACGGCTGGTGTTTCCCGTGGACCGTGGCGATGCTGGGTGGTACGCACATCTGCCTGCGCCGGGTCGAGGCGGCGCCGATCCTGGCGGCGATCCGCGAACACAAGGCCGATCACTACTGCGCCGCACCCATCGTGCACAACCTGCTGATCAACGCGCCGGCCCCGCTGCGCGAAGGCATCGGGCACAAGGTGCGCGGCATGGTGGCCGGCGCCGCGCCGCCGGCAGCGATGATCGAGGGCATGGCGAAGCTGGGCTTCGACATCACCCATACCTATGGCCTGACCGAGGTCTATGGGCCGGCGGCGGTGGCGGTGAAGCGCGACGATTGGCCGGCGCAGAGCCTGTCGGAGCAGGCCCGGCTGAACGGCCGGCAGGGCGTGCGCTATGCGCTGCAGGAAGGCATGACCGTGCTCGACCCGGCGACGATGGACGAGGTACCTGCCGACGGCCAGACCATGGGCGAGATCATGTTCCGCGGCAACATCGTGATGAAGGGCTACCTGAAGAACCCCAAGTCCACCGCCAAGGCCTTCGAGGGCGGCTGGTTCCACACCGGTGACCTGGCGGTGCTGGAGAGCGACCGCTACGTGAAGATCAAGGACCGCAGCAAGGACATCATCATCAGCGGCGGCGAGAACATCAGCTCCATCGAGGTCGAGGACGCGCTGTACCGACACCCGGCGGTGATGGCCTGCGCGGTGGTGGCCAAGGCAGACCCCAAATGGGGCGAATCGCCGGTGGCCTACGTCGAGACCAAGGCCGATGCGCAGGTGACGGAGGCCGAATTGATTGCACACTGCAAGAGCCTGTTGGCTGGCTACAAGGTCCCCAAGGAGATCCGCTTCGAGCCGATCCCGAAGACCAGCACCGGCAAGATCCAGAAGTTCCAGCTGCGCGAGCGGGCGAAGAGCTCGTCCGCGATCGAGTAGGAGGAATGCCATGAACACCGGGGAATTGGTGCTGCGCGGTCAGGACGCGCGTGGCGTGGTCACGCTGACGCTGAACAGGCCGATGGCCTTCAACGCTCTTTCGGAGGGCATGCTCGACGCGCTGCAGGCTGCGCTGGACAAGCTGGCGAGTGACACCACCGTGCGCGCCGTGGTCATCGCCGGCGCGGGCAAGGCCTTCTGCGCCGGGCACGACCTGAAGGAGATGCGCGCCGCGCCGTCGCTGGGCTACTACCAGCGGCTGTTCGCGCAATGCGGCCGCATGATGCTGGCGATCCAGCAGTTGCCGGTACCGGTGATCGCGCGCGTGCACGGCATCGCCACCGCGGCCGGCTGCCAGCTGGTGGCGATGTGCGACCTGGCGGTGGCCGCTCGCGACGCGCGCTTCGCGGTCAGCGGCGTCAATTTCGGTCTGTTCTGCTCGACGCCCAGCGTGGCCTTGAGCCGCAACCTGGCGCGCAAGGCGGCCTTCGAAATGCTGGTCACCGGCGCCTTCATCGGTGCCGAGGAGGCGCAGGCCAAAGGGCTGGTCAACCGCGTGGCCGACCCCGAGCGCCTGGATGCCGAGGTCGAAGCGCTGCTGGCGCAGATCGTCGCCAAGCCGCGCGTGGCGCTGGCCATGGGCAAGCAGCTGTTCTATCGCCAGCTGGAAGAGGGCATCGAGGCCGCCTACGCCGATGCCGAAGCGACCATGGCCTGCAACATGATGGAGCCCAGTGCGCTGGAGGGCGTGCAGGCCTTCATCGACAAGCGCCCGCCAGCCTGGAAGTGAGGCCGCGCCCTGGCGCGGCCTCGTCGCCGATGCCTACTTCGCGCGCGTGGTGCGTGTCTTGGCGGCCGCCGCCTTCGGTGCAGCGCTGGTCTTGGCCGCTGCGGTGCTGCCGCTGAGTGCATCGCTCATGCCGATCAGCACGCCGCTGACCATCGCGCTGTAGCTGTCCATCAGCGCCTGCGTGGCGCGCAGGCTGGTGGCCCGGCCCTGGCGCAGGGCATTCTGGGTTTGTGCCATCAGCTGCTCGACGGTCTGCGCGGCGCCGGCGCCGGTGGCCGTGCCTTCGAGCTTCATGGCCTTCAGCACCTGCTCCCACGGGCCCTGCATCGGCGTGCCGACGCCTTGCGCCGCCTTGCCCACGGTCTTGAAGAACATGTCTTCCATCTTCTCCACGCCGTCCAGTGCGGCCTTGAGCTGCGTCTCGCGCAGGCCGGCGCCCTGGTCCACCAATTGCTGCAGCGCCTTGCGATGCGCCTGCACTGCCTGCAACAGCGCCGCATCCATGCCGTCGAAGGCCTTGCGCAGCATGGCTTCGACATCCACCGTACTCGCCGGGTTCTTCTCCGCACCGGCCGAGGTGGCCTGCGTGACGGACTTGATCACCTTGCGCACGTTGTCCAGCGTCAGCTCGCGGCCCTGAAGAGCCTTCAGCGTAGCGTCGGCGACGGCCTTGCGCAGCTTCTCGCCTTGCTTGGCCGAAGCCTCGGCGAACATGTCGATGAGGGCGTCCTGGTCGATGCCTGACTTGATCATTGGGAGTCTCCTTTGGGGTCGGTTTGGGCGGTCATGCCGCCACACGATTCTGGATCAGTTCGGGAAGTGGCAGGCGGCCGTGTGGCCGGGTGCCAGCTCGCGCAGCGCCGGCGCCTCGGTCTTGCACTGCGCCTGGGCGCGGGCGCAGCGCGGGTGAAAGTGGCAGCCGCTGGGCGGGTGGATCGGGCTGGGCACGTCGCCCTGCAGCACGATGCGCTTGCGTTTGACGGTCGGGTCGGGGATCGGCACCGCCGACAGCAGCGCTTCGGTGTAGGGATGCTTCGGAGTCGTGTACAGCTCGCGCGAGGGCGCGATCTCGACGATGCGCCCGAGGTACATCACCGCCACGCGGCGGCTGATGTGCTCGACCACGCTCAGGTCATGGGCGATGAAGAGGTAGGTGAGGTTGAATTCCTGTTGCAGGTCTTCGAGCAGGTTGATCACCTGCGCCTGGATCGAAACGTCCAGCGCCGACACCGCCTCGTCGCAGATCACCAGCTTGGGGTTCACCGCCAGCGCGCGCGCGATGCCGATGCGCTGGCGCTGCCCGCCGGAAAACTCATGCGGATAGCGGCGCATGTAGTCCGGCGACAGGCCCACGGTCTGCAGCAGTTTTGCGACCCGGTCCTCGACCTCCTTGGCGTTGGCCGCCATCTGGTGGATCACCAGGCCCTCGCCGATGATCGCCCCGACCGTCATGCGCGGGTTCAGGCTCGCGTACGGATCCTGGAAGATGATCTGCATCTCGCGCGCCACGGCGCGCAGCGAGTCCTTGTCCAGCGTGGTGACGTTGCGGCCCTCGAACCAGACCTCGCCCGAACTGGGCTCGATCAGCCGAAGGATGCAGCGCCCGGTGGTGCTCTTGCCGCAGCCCGATTCGCCGACCACGCCCAGCGTCTCGCCGGCTTCGAGATCGAAGCTCACGCCGTCGACCGCCTGCACGTGGTCGCGCACGCGCTGCAGCAGCCCGCTGCGGATCGGGAAATGCTTGACCAGGTTCTTCACCTGCAGCAGCGGGGTGGCGGCGGTAGTGCTCATGGCGCGGCCGGGTGCAGGATGCAGGCCACCTTGTGCCCGGGGCGCACTTCGACCAGCGGCGGCGTGGCCGCATGGCAGGAAGGGGTGACGTACTTGCAGCGCCCGGCGAAACGGCAGCCTTCGGCCGGCTCGATCAGCTTGGGAACGGTGCCGGGAATCGCTTCGAGCCGTACCTTGTGGATGGCGGCCGTGTCCAGCCGCGGAATCGAGCGGATCAGCCCTTGCGTATACGGGTGCAGCGGTCGGGCGAACAGGTCGCCCACCGAAGCCTCCTCGACCACCTTGCCGGCGTACATGACGACCACACGCTGCGCCACTTCGGCCACCACGCCCATGGCGTGGGTGATCAGCATCACCGCCATGCCAAAGCGGTCCTTGAGGCTTTGCAGCAGCTCGAGGATCTGCGCCTGGATGGTCACGTCCAACGCGGTGGTCGGCTCGTCGGCGATCACCAGCTTGGGGTTGCAGGCCAGCGCGATGGCGATCATCACGCGCTGGCGCATGCCGCCGGAGAACTGGTGCGGGTAGTCGTTGATGCGCCGCTGCGGCGTCGGGATGTTGACCAGCTTGAGCATCTCCACCGCACGGTCGAGCGCGGCGCGCTTGGACAGGCCTTCGTGCAGGCGCACGCTTTCGGCGATCTGCTCGCCGATGGTGAACACCGGGTTCAGGCTCGTCATCGGCTCCTGGAAGATGATGGCGATTTCCTTGGCGCGGATCTTCTGCATCTCCTCCGAACCCAGCGGCACCAGGTCGCGTCCCTGCCACAGCACCTGGCCGGCGACGATCTTGCCCGGCGGCATGTCGATCAGCTTCATCACCGTCTTCGCGGTGACGCTCTTGCCGCAGCCGGATTCGCCGACCACGCTCACTGTCTGGCCGGCTTCGATGGCGATGTCCACGCCGTCGACGGCATGCAGCCAGCCGTCGTCGGTCTTGAAGTGGGTCTTCAGCCCGCGGATGTCGAGCAGCGGCATCTAGAGGACTCTCCGGGGATCGAGTGCGTCGCGCAGCCCGTCGCCGATGAAGTTGATGGTCAGCACGGTGAGAAAGATCGCCAGCCCCGGGAACATGGCCCAGTGCACCGCCAGGTCCATGTAGTCGCGCCCGTCGTAGAGGATGCGGCCCCAGGTGGGGATATCGGGCGGGAAGCCCAGGCCGAGGAAGGACAGGGTGCTCTCGGCGATGATGGCTGCGGCCACGTCGATGGTGGCGGCCACGATCACCGGCCCCAGGCTGTTGGGCAGGATGTGGCGCACCACCTGCCGTGGCGTGCTCGCGCCCAGCGCGCGCGCCGCCTCGACGAATTCTTTCTCGCGCAGGCTGAAGAACTGCGCGCGCACCAGGCGCGCAACCGGCATCCAGCGAAAGCCGCCGATGACGGCGACGATGAGGATGAAGATGCCCAGCTCCAGGCCGAAGGTCTGCTTCAGCGGCTCGCGGAACAGGAAGATCAGCAGCAGCAGCAGCGGCAGCTGCGGCAGGCTGAGGAACAGGTCGGTGACCCACATCAGCACTGCGTCGACCCAGCCGCGCGCCATGCCGGCCACGGCGCCGATGAGCACGCCCACGCTGATGGCCATCAGCATTGCCGCCATGCCCACGGCCAAGCTGATGCGCCCGCCGTAGAGCACGCGCGCCAGGATGTCGCGACCCAGGTCGTCGGTGCCCATCGGGTGCTTGAGGCTGGGCCCGGCCAGTCTGGACTGGAAATCGACGTCGTTCACGCCAATCTTGTAGACCAGCGGACCCAGCAACACCGCCAGCACCATGCAGCCCAGCACCCACAGGCTCCAGTAAGCCAGGCGGTGGCGCTTGAAGCGTCGCCAGGCCTCCTGCCACGGCGAGATGCTCGCGACGGCCTTGCCAAGCTCAGGCGCCTGATGGACTTGCGTGATGTCTTGCATTGGCCAAGGATCTAGCGCTGGTTGGGCTGGCTAGCCATAGCTGATGCGGGGGTCGAGCCAACCATAGATGACGTCGGCAAGGAGGTTGAAGAAGATCACCAGGCAGCTGAGCACGAAGGTCACCGCCATGATGACCGGCGTGTCGTTGCGCAGGATGGCGTCGATGAGCAGGCTGCCGATGCCCGGGACGCGGAAGATCTGTTCGGTGACGATGGCGCCGCCGAACACCGCCGGCATCTGCAGCGCCACCAGGGTGACCACCGGGATGAGCGCGTTGCGCACCACATGCTTGTTGATGACCGTGCGTTCGGTCAGGCCCTTGCTGCGTGCCGTGGTGACGTAGTCCAGGCGGATGACGTCGAGCACGGCGCTGCGCACGTAGCGCATCATGCTTGCCGCCTGGAACAGGCCGAGCACCGAGATCGGCATGATGCTTTGCTTGAAGTGCTCCCAGAAGAATTGCCAGCCGGTGGCCGAGATGTCGCTGCGGTAGACGAAGGGCAGCCAGCCCAGGTAAATGCTGAAGAAAAGGATGAAGACGATGCCGGTGAAGAAGGTCGGCAGCGAGAAGCCGACGAAGGCGATGGTGCTGGCGATGCGGTCGAACCAGGAATAGGGCTTCACCGCGGCCAGCACGCCCACTGGCAGCGCGATCAGTATGGCCAGCACCTGCGACAGCCCGATCACGACGATGGTCGTCGGCAGCCGCTGCAGGATCAACTGATCGACGTTGACGCGGCTCTGGAAGCTGAAGCCCCAGTCGCCCTGCAGCATGCTCATCAGCCAACGCACGTAGCGCTGCCAGACCGGATCGTCCAGGCCGAACTGCTGGCGCAGCATCATGCGCACTTCGGCCGGCACGTTGGGGTTGGTGGCCAGTTCCTCGAACGGGTCCCCCGGCGCCAGCGCCAGCACGGTGAAGAGCACGATGCTGATGCCCAGCAGACTGGGCACGGCAATCAGCAGGCGCCGGAAGATGTAGTTCAGCAACGCAGCAGCTCGGGTCCAGACAGGCCGGCCTGGGAGCTACCTCCGGCCCGGCATCGCCGGGCCGTCGGCCGCTGTGTCGCCCAGGCGCTTGCTGGCAGCAGGATCAAGCTTCCCGGTACCACGAGTTCATGAAGGCGGTGAGGTTGTCCCACGCCGAGATTGGGGCCGTGAGCTTGTTCACCGTGCCCACCGGCCGCGGCCGCGCAAACAGCGGGATGATGAAGCCGTCGCCGACCACCAGGTCGTTCATCTTGATGAACAGCGCCGCGCGCTTGACCGGGTCGAGTTCCACCTGGGCTGCTTTGTGGGCCTCGTCGTACTCCGGGCTGGTCCAGCGCGACAGGTTGCGGCTGGCCCACTTGTTGGCCTTCTGCGAAAGCTCCCAGGTGGTGAACTGCTCCATGAAGGTCTGCGGGTCCGGCTGCGTCATCGTGGTGGTGAACATCTGCATGTCGGCCCAGAACTTCTGGTAGGTGTCCGGGTTGGCGAAGTCGCTGCCGAAGAACACCGAGGCCACGATGCTCTTGAGTTCCAGGTCGATGCCGGCCTTGGTGCAGGCGTCCTTGATGATCGCCTGGCACTTCTGGCGCGGTCCGCTCACCGAGGTCTGGTAGACGAACTTGAGCTTGACGTTGCCCTTGGCGCGGATGCCGTCGGCACCCTTCTTCCAGCCCGCGGCGTCCAGGATCTGGTTGGCCTTCTCGGGGTTGAACTCGAACTTGGTGTTCTTGCTGACGAAGCGTTGCGGGTTGTTGAGGAAGTTGCTCGTCGCGATCGCGCCGCGGCCGTAGATGACTTCCTGGATGCCCTTGCGGTCGATGAGCAGGTTCATCGCGTCGCGCACGGCCCTGTCGCTGAAGGCGGGATGCTTGCTCTTGACGCTTGCGCGTTCGCCGTCTACCTCGTTCCACGGGTCGGTGGGGTTGAGCAGCACGAACTCGATGTCGCTGCCGACGAAGAAGCGCATGTTGCCCTTGCCGGCGCCTTCCAGCTGCTTGAGGATCACGTCCTCGACCGCGAGGTTCCAGCCCACGTCGAACTCGGCCGTCTGCAGCACTGCGCGCGCCGCGCTGGTGGCGTCGCCGCCGCCTTTGATCTCCAGCGTGTCGAAGGCCGGCTGGTTGGCGACGTGATAGTCCATGTTCGCCGCCGCGCGCAACGTGTCCCCCGGCTTGAAGTCGACCACCTTGTACGGGCCGGTGCCCACGGCCTTCAGGTTGGCCGGGTTTTCGCGCGACTTCGCGCCCATGTAGGCTTCGAACACATGCTTCGGCAGGATCAGGCCGACGCTGCCCACCAGCGGCTCGGCCCAGAAGGGTGTGGGCTTCGGGAAGTCGACGCGCACGGTGTGCGAGTCGACCTTGGTGACCTTGATGTCCTTGTAGACGTTCACGGTGGTCATCGCCGCGGCCGGGTCGCCGGCGTATTGGGCGGTGAAGACCACGTCGTCTGCGCTGAAATCCTTGCCGTCGTGCCACTTCACGCCGCGCTTGAGCTTCCAGGTGACGCTGCGGCCGTCGGCGGAGAGGCCGCCGTTGGCGCGCGTGGGCACCTCAGCGGCCAGGATCGGCACCAGGTTGCCGTCGCTGTCCCAGCTGGCCAGCGGTTCGTAGAAGACGCGGCTGGCGTCCTGGTCCTTGGTGCCGCCGGCATAGTGCGGGTTCAGGTGCACCGCCGCCTGCCAGTAGATCAGCTTCAGCGGGCCGCCGCCGCCGCGCTTGGTCGGCTTGTAGGCGGGCATCGGCGTCTGCGCCTGGGTCACGCCGGCATGCATCAGCATCATCGAGGCCATTGGCGCCGTCAGGCCCAACCCCACCATCTGCTGAATGAAACCGCGGCGCGGCAGCTTGCCCGACTTGACCTCGTCGATCAGGCCCCTGAGTTGCTGCTCATTCATTGGAACTCTCCTAGACATGGTTCGATCTTCCCATCCGGAGTTGCAAGTCCCCGGCACGACAGCGGCAGAGTAAATCCGAAGCGGCTCCAAGAAACCATCCCCCCAAACCCTAGACGTTGGCATGTCCCTGCCGCGCCGAACTTCCAGCTGGGTCATGCAATTTCGGGGCCATGCGCAGCATCCGATACAGTGGCGCCTAGTGCGCGGGCCCGGCCCGCCGCTTCCTCGCACCCTGATGCACCGCCTGCGCCTGCGCCCGACCATGCTGTCCGATCTGGACTTCGTGATCTCGGTCGAGCGCGACAGCCACAATCTGCCGTTCATCACGCCCTGGGAGCGCATGCAGCACGAAGGCGCGGTGCGTTTCCCCGACTTCAGGCACTTCATCGTCGAGGGCGGAGACGACTACGCCAGCATCGGCTTCGTCATCCTTCAGGGCTGCCGCAACCCGCAGCGCAGCGTGGAGCTCAAGCGCCTGGTTCTGCAGACCAAGGGCCTGGGCTACGGCCGGGCTTGCGTGCGCTTGCTCAAGCAGATGGCTTTTCGCGACCTGCATGCGCACCGCTTCTGGCTGGACGTGAAGCAGCTCAATACCCGCGCCTTGGCCTTGTATGCCAGTGAGGGCTTCGTCGAGGAGGGGCGGCTGCGCGAGAGCGTGCGCGTGTCGATCGACGGGGCCGACGGCTACGATTCGCTGGTGGTCATGAGCATGCTCGACCGTGAATACCAGGCGCGCGTGGCACTGGACCAGGAACGCGCCTGGCCGCTGGCCGAGGATCGCCGCAAATCCACCCCGAACGAAGGAGACGCCCGATGATCACCACGATGATGGACGTGCCGTTGTCGCTGAACCATCTGCTCGACCGTGCCGGCAAGATCTTCCCGGGCGGCCAGATCGTTTCCAGGCTGCCGGACAAGTCGCTGCGCCGCCACAGCTATGCCGAGTACTACCGACGCACGCGGGCGCTGGGCTCCGCCCTGCAGCGCCTGGGCCTGCGCAAGGGTGAGCGCGTGGCCACGCTGTGCTGGAACCACCATGCGCACCTGGAGGCCTATTTCGGCATTCCGGCGGTCGGTGGGGTGATGCACACGCTGAACCTGCGCCTGTCGCCCGAGGAGATCGGCTGGATTGCCGGCAATGCGCAGGACCGTTTCCTGATCGTCGACGACATCCTGCTGCCGTTGTACCGGCAGTTCGCGTCGCTGCATGCCTTCGAGAAAGTGATCGTGTTCCCGTTCTCTGGCGCGCCGGTGCCGGATGGCTTCGTCGACTATGAGGTGCTGCTGGCCGACGCCGACCCCGACGCCTTCGAGTACGCTGCCCATGCCGAGTCCGACCCGATCTCGATGTGCTACACGTCGGGTACCACCGGACGCGCGAAGGGCGTGGTCTATTCGCACCGCTCGACGGTGCTGCACACGCTGGTGGCCAGCCTGGGCGACTACGCCGGGCTGCGCAGCACCGACACGGTGCTGCCGGTGACACCGATGTTCCACGCCAATTGCTGGGGCATCCCCTATGCCGCGCTGATGGTCGGCGCCAAGCTGGTCTTCCCCGGGCCGCACCTGCACCCGGAGGATCTGCTCGACCTGATGCGGCTGGAGCCTCCGACGCTGTCGCTGGGCGTGCCGACCATCTGGATGAGCCTGATCCAGCTCTACGAGCGCGGCCTGACCGAGCAGCCCGGGCGCTGGGTGTTGCCGCAGGGCATGCGTTCACTGGTCGGCGGCGCGGCCGTGCCGGATGCGCTCATCCGCGCCTTCGCCCGGCACGGCGTGTGGCTGCTGCAGGCCTGGGGCATGACCGAGACCTCGCCGGTGGCGACCTTCTCCTACCTGCGCGGTGAGCTCAAGGACGCCGGCGACGAGGAGCGCTACCGACGCGCGGCCATGGCCGGCGTGCCTGTGCCGCTGGTCGACCTGCGCATCCGCAGCGAGGACGGTCACGATGCCCCCTGGGACGGCAAGGCCATGGGCGAGGTGCAGGTGCGCGGGCCGTACATCACGGGCTCGTACCACCAGGTGCCAGTGAGCGAGGACAAGTTCACCGCCGACGGCTGGCTGCGCACCGGCGACGTGGCCACGCTGGACGAGATGGCCTTCCTGCGCATCACCGACCGCACCAAGGACCTGATCAAGTCGGGCGGCGAGTGGATCAGCTCGGTCGACCTGGAGAACGCGCTGATGGCCCACCCGGCGGTGGCCGAGGCGGCGGTGATCGCCATTCCCGACGAGAAATGGAGCGAGCGGCCCCTGGCCTGCGTCGTCGTCAAGCCGGGACAGGTGGCCGATGCGCAGGCATTGAACGCGCACCTGCTGGCCCATGGCTTTGCCAAGTGGCAACTGCCCGATCGCTACGAAACCATCGCCGCCGTGCCACGTACCTCGACCGGCAAGTTCTGGAAACTGAAGCTGCGCGAGCAATACCCGCGCTGAATGCCATGCGTGGATATACAATTTGCTCCTGTGTATCCAGTCACGAGGGGTCCTCGATGCAGGTCTCGAAATGGGGCAACAGCCTGGCCATCCGCCTGCCGGCCGCGGTGGTGGAGGTGCTCGGATTGAAGGCGGGCGACGATATCGAGATCGTCGCTGCCGGAGACGAGAAGTTCATCGTGCAGCGTGCGCCTACCGACCGCGAGGTGCTCGAGCGGCTGCGCAAGTATCGCGGCCGTCTGCCCCCCGATTTCAAGTTCGACCGGCTGGAGGCCAACGAGCGTTGACGGCGACAGCGGCGCTGCCTTTCGCCGATACCAACGTCCTGCTGTACTTGATCTCGCGCGATGCAGCCAAAGCAAGGCGGACCGAGAAGCTGCTGGCGGCGCGCGTCGCCATCAGCGTGCAGGTATTGAACGAGTTTTCCAACGTGGCGCGGCGCAAGCACTGCCTGGATTGGAACGAACTGAACGAGACCCTGGCCGGCATCCGCCACTTCGTCGAGCTGCACCCTTTGACCTTGGACACGCATCTGCTCGGTCTCGCACTGGCCGAGCGCTATGGCTTCAGCATCTGCGACTCGATGATCGCCGCGGCCGCCCTGCAGGCCGGCTGCGACACCTTGTTCTCCGAGGACTTTCAGGCCGGGCAGGTGATCGACAGGCGATTGAAGATCGTCAACCCCTTTGCGCATTGATCTGCAGAAACGATGACCCTGGAACCTGATCTCTTCGACCCCCCGCCTGCCGATCCCGACGACGCCATCACGCTGGCTGATTACGCCGAACGCGCCTACCTGGAATATGCCCTGAGCGTGGTCAAGGGCCGCGCGCTGCCCGATGTGTGCGACGGGCAGAAGCCGGTGCAGCGCCGCATCCTGTATTCGATGCAGCGCATGGGCCTGGGCTTCGGTGCTGGTGGCGCGCCCAAGCCGGTGAAGAGTGCGCGTGTCGTCGGCGACGTGCTCGGCCGCTTCCACCCGCACAGCGACCAGGCAGCCTACGACGCGCTGGTGCGCATGGCGCAGGGCTTTTCCCTGCGCTACCCGCTGATCGACGGCCAGGGCAACTTCGGCAGCCGCGACGGTGACGGCGCCGCGGCGATGCGCTACACCGAGGCTCGCCTCGCGCCCATCGCCCGGTTGCTGCTGGACGAGATCGACGAAGGCACGGTCGACTTCGTGCCCAACTACGATGGCTCGACGCAGGAACCTTCGCTGCTGCCGGCGAGGCTGCCTTTTGCGCTGCTCAACGGCGCCAGTGGCATTGCCGTCGGCCTGGCCACCGAGATCCCCAGCCACAACCTGCGCGAGGTGGCGGCCGCGGCGGTGGCACTGATTCGCAACGAGCGCTTGTCGGACGAGGACCTGTTCGAGTTGCTGCCCGCGCCGGACTTCCCGGGCGGCGCGCAGATCATCTCCAGCGCTGCCGACATCCGCGAGGCTTACCGGACGGGGCGTGGCTCGCTGAAGCTGCGCGCGCGCTGGAAGATCGAGGACCTGGCGCGCGGCCAGTGGCAGCTGGTGGTGACCGAGCTGCCGCCCGGCACCAGCGCGCAGAAGGTGCTGGAGGAGATTGAGGAGCTCACCAACCCCAAGGTCAAGGCCGGCAAGAAGGCGCTGTCGCAGGAGCAGGTGCAGCTGAAGGCGGCGGTGCTGGCGGTGCTGGACACGGTGCGCGACGAATCCAACAAGGACGCGCTGGTGCGCCTGGTGTTCGAGCCGCGCAGCCGCACGGTGGAGCAGGGTGAGCTGATCACCGCGCTGCTGGCCCACACCAGCCTGGAAGGCAGCGTGCCGCTGAACCTGACGATGGTCGGGCGCGATGGCCGGCCGACCCAGAAGAGCCTGCGCCAGATGCTCACCGAGTGGATCGACTTCCGCCAGGCCACGGTGCAGCGGCGCACGCAGCACCGCCTGGGCCGCGTGCTGGATCGCATCCATATCCTCGAAGGTCGGCAGATCGTGCTGCTGAACATCGACGAGGTGATCCGCATCATCCGCAATGCCGACGAACCGAAGCCGGCGCTGATCGAGCGCTTCCGCCTGAGCGACCGGCAGGCCGAGGACATCCTGGAAATCCGGCTGCGTCAGTTGGCGCGGCTCGAAGCCATCAAGATCGAGCAGGAGCTGAAAAGCCTGCGCGAGGAGCAGGGCAAGCTGGAGGAGATCCTCGGCAGCGCGGCGGCGCTGAAGCGCACGCTCATCAAAGAAATCGAGGCCGATGCCAAGGCCCATGGTGACGTTCGTCGCACCCTGGTGCAGGAAGAACGCCGCGCGGTGGCCGAGATCAAGGTGGTCGACGAGCCGGTGACCGTGGTGGTCAGCCTGAAGGGCTGGGTGCGCGCGCTCAAAGGCCACGAAGTCGATCCAGCCACGCTGGCCTTCAAGGCCGGCGACGGCCTGTATGGCACCTTCGCCTGCCGCAGTGTCGACCCGCTGCTGGTCTTCGGCAGCGCGGCCGGCGGCAGCGCGCGGGTGTACAGCGTGTCGGTGGCGGCGCTGCCAGGTGGACGCGGCGACGGCCAGCCGATCACCTCGCTGATTGATCTGGAAGCTGGCACGCAGCCGGCGCACTACTTCGCGGGCGCGCCGGAAACGATGCTGCTGCTGGCCAACACCGGCGGCTTCGGCCTGCTGGCCAAGGTGACGGACATGGTGGCGCGCAACCGCGGCGGCAAGAGCTTCCTCAGCGTGGACGATGCGCAGCAGGTGCTGCCGCCGGCGGTGGTCGCAGCCGGCCATGCGCAGGTGGCCTGCCTGAGCCTGGGCGCGCGGCTGCTGGTCTTCCCGCTCGACGAGCTGAAGCACCAGCCCAACGGCGGCCGCGGCCTGACGCTGATGGACGTGGACGCCAAGGACCCGCTGTTGTCGGTGGCGACCTTCGGCGATGCACTTCGGCTGCTCGGCCAGGGCCGCAGCAACAAGGCTAGGGACGAGGTGCTGCGCGCCGCGGCACTGGCCGAACACATGGGCAAGCGTGCACGCAAGGGGCGCAAGGCCGGCGGCTTCGTCAAGTTGCTGCGCGTGGCCCCGGCATGAGGGTGACCCGACGCCAACAAGTCACGGGCAAGACCCTGCGCTCGGGTCGATGCCAATTCACAACCCTGGCCCCGCGTGCTTAGATCGCAGGTGCCCAACCGACAGATGCCACCTCGGGCCCGCGTTGCCGGCCTGATGTCGCCCAGGAGACATCGATAGTGCAGCCGACCAACACAGCCGACCCCAACTATTTCCACAAAGTCGTCGATTGCCAATGGGCCTGCCCGGCCCACACCCCCGTCCCCGAATACATCCGGCTGATCGCCCAGGGCCGCTACAGCGATGCCTACATGGTCAACTGGGTGTCGAACGTCTTTCCCGGCATCCTCGGGCGCACCTGCGACCGGCCCTGCGAGCCGGCCTGCCGGCGCGGCCGGGTGGAGGAAGAGAACCTGGCCAAGCCGGAGCCGGTGGCCATCTGCCGGCTCAAGCGCGTGGCTGCCGACTACAAGGACGACATCCGCTCGCGGCTGCCGCAGGCCGCGCTGCGCAACGGCAAGCGGGTGGCCTGTGTCGGCGCCGGGCCGGCCTCGTTGACGGTGGCGCGTGATCTGGCGCCATTGGGTTATCACGTCACCATCTACGACAGCGAGGCCAAGGCCGGCGGCTTCATGTGGTCGCAGATCCCGCGCTTTCGCCTGCCTGAAAGCGTGATCGACGAGGAGACCGGCTACATCACCGACATGCCGCATGTCGACCTGGTCGCCAACCGCCGCATCGATTCGCTGAAACAGTTGCTGGCCGAAGACTACGACGTGGTCTTCGTCGGCTGCGGTGCGCCGCGCGGGCGCGACCTGGACATTCCCGGCCGCAAGGAAGCCGCCGACAGCATCCACATCGGCATCGACTGGCTGGCCTCGGTGTCCTTCGGGCATGTCAAGAGCGTCAAGCCGCGGGTCATCGTGCTCGGCGGTGGCAACACCGCGATGGACTGCTGCCGCTCGGCGCGGCGCCTGGGCTCCAGCGACGTGAAGGTCATCGTGCGCAGCGGATTCGAGGAGATGAAGGCCTCGCCTTGGGAGAAGGAAGATGCCATGCACGAGGGCATCCCGATCATCAACTGCCATGTGCCCAAGGCCTTTGTGCATGAGGGCGGCAAGCTGGTCGGCATGAACTTCGAGATCGTCGAAGCGGTGTACGACGCCAAGGGCCGGCGTAGCCTCAAGCCGACCGGCGAGCCCGAGGTCTTCTTCGCCTGCGACGAGGTGCTGATTGCCGTCGGCCAGGAGAACGCCTTCCCTTGGATCGAGCGCGATGCCGGCGTGCAGTTTGACGACTGGGGTCTGCCGAAGCTGAACGCCAGCACCTACCAGTCGACGCGCCCGGAAGTCTTCTTCGGCGGCGACGCCGCCTTCGGCCCCAAGAACATCATCACCGCGGTGGCGCAGGGCCATGAGGCGGCGGTATCGATCGACCTGTTCCTGCGTGGCGAGGACGTGGCCCAGCGCCCGCCACCGATGACGCAACTGGTGTCGCAGAAGATGGGCATCCACGAATGGAGCTATGACAACGCGGTGTCGAACGACGCGCGCTTCAAGGTGCCCTGGGCCAAGGCCGAGGCCGCGCTGGCCAGCATCCGCATCGAGGTGGAACTGGGCTTCGATGCGGCCACCGCCTTCAGGGAAACGCAGCGCTGCCTGAACTGCGACGTGCAGACCAGCTTCACGACGAAGCTGTGCATCGAATGCGACGCCTGCGTCGACATCTGCCCCACCGACTGCATCACCTTCACCGACAACGGCGACGAGGCCGAGCTGCGCACGCGGCTGAAGGCTCCGGCGCGCAACCTGGCGCAGGCACTGTACGTCAGTACGCCGCTGAAGACCGGCCGCGTGATGGTCAAGGACGAGGACGTCTGCCTGCACTGCGGCCTGTGCGCCGAACGCTGCCCCACCGGGGCCTGGGACATGCAGAAGTTCCTGATCCAGATGACCCATGCTGGTGCGGCCGTCCCCATTGAGGAGGCCACGGCATGAAGCGCATCCACTCGGTCAACGACTTCGTCGTCAAGTTCGCCAACGTCAACGGTTCGGGCTCGGCCTCGGCCAACGAGCTGTTCGCCAAGGCCGTCATCCGCATGGGCGTGCCGGTCAGCCCGCGCAACATCTTCCCCAGCAACATCCAGGGCCTGCCCACCTGGTACGAGGCGCGCGTCAGCGAGCACGGTTGGCTGGGCCGGCGCGGCGGCATCGACATGATGGTGGCGATGAACCCGCAGACCTGGGCGCAGGATGTGCGCGAGGTCGAGAGCGGCGGCTACCTGTTCTACGACTCGACGCGACCACTGCCGCCCAGCGCCTTCCGCGACGACGTGGTCACGCTCGGCATGCCGATCACCGAGATCTGCAACGCCACCTACGACGACCCGCGGCAGCGCCAGCTGTTCAAGAACATCCTCTACGTTGGCGCGCTGGCGCAGTTGCTGGGCATCGAGATGGGCGTGATCGAGGCGCTGTTCGGCGAGCAGTTCCGCGGCAAGGAACGGCTGCTGGCCTCGAACGTGCGCGCGCTGCACCTGGGCCGCGATTTCGCCGCCGAGCACCTGCAGCACGAGAAGGTCGGTCTGCGCGTCGAGAAGCGCGACCTGGTCGGCGAGCGCATCCTGGTCGACGGCAACACCGCCGCGGCGCTGGGCTGCGTGTACGGCGGCGCCAGCGTCTGCGCCTGGTACCCGATCACGCCCTCGTCGTCGGTGGCCGAGGCCTTCCAGAAGTACTGCGCCAAGCTGCGTGTCGACCCGGCCACCGGCGAGCACCGCTACGCCATCGTGCAGGCCGAGGACGAGATCGCCTCGATCGGCATGGTCACGGGGGCCGGCTGGAACGGCGCGCGCGCCTTCACGGCCACTTCGGGGCCGGGTGTGAGCCTGATGACCGAATTCATCGGCTTGGCCTACTTTGCCGAGATCCCGGTGACCATCATCAACGTGCAGCGCGGCGGGCCGTCCACCGGCATGCCCACGCGCACCCAGCAGGCCGACATCCTGAGTTGCGCCTACGCCTCGCACGGCGACACCAAGCACGTGCTGCTGTTCCCGCAGGACCCGCACGAATGCTTCGAGCACTCGGCCGCGGCGCTGGACCTGGCCGACCGGCTGCAGACGCCGGTGTTCGTGATGACCGACCTGGACATCGGCATGAACCAGCGCCTGTGCGAGCCCTTTGCCTGGGACGATGGGCGATGCTTCGACCGCGGCAAGATCATGACCGCCGAGATGCTGGAAGCCGGTCGTGACTTCGGCCGCTACAAGGACGTCGACGGCGACGGCATCCCCTGGCGCACGTTGCCCGGCACGCACCCCAGCAAAGGCAGCTACTTCACCCGCGGCACCACGCGCGACGAGTACGCGCGCTATTCCGAGACCGGCCCCGACTACCTGCGCAACGTGCAACGGCTGAACGCCAAGTTCCGCACCGCGGCCACGCTGGTGCCGCAGCCGGTGCCGCGCGCCGCGGCGAAGAAGACGCGGCTCGGCGTCATCTACTTCGGCAGCACCAGCCCGGCGATGGACGAGGCGCTGCACAGCCTGGCTGCGGCCGATATCCACGTCGATGCATTGCGGCTGCGCGCCTTCCCGTTCCCGGCCAGCGTGCTGGAGTTCATCGAGGCGCACGACGAGGTCTTCGTCGTCGAGCAGAACCGCGACGCGCAGATGCGCAGCCTGTTGATCAACGAACTGGGGGTCGCGCCGGCGCGGCTGTTCGCCGTGTTGCACTACGACGGCACGCCGATCACCGCGCGCTTCATCACCCAGGCCATCACCCACCACATGCAGGCGCGTGCGGCCGAACTCCACCGCAAGTCGAGGAGCACATGACCTACATCGCCAAACCGCGGCTTCACCACCCGACGCTGGCCACCAACAAGGTCGGCTACACGCGGCGCGACTACGAAGGCAAGATCAGCACGCTGTGCGCCGGCTGCGGCCACGACAGCATCAGCGCGGCCATCATCCAGGCCTGCTGGGAACTGGATATCGAGCCGCACCGCGTGGCCAAGCTGTCCGGCATCGGCTGCAGCAGCAAGACGCCGGACTACTTCCTCGGCGCCAGCCATGGCTTCAACACCGTGCACGGCCGCATGCCCAGCGTCCTGACCGGCGCCAACCTGGCCAACCGCGAGCTGCTGTACCTGGGCGTGTCCGGCGACGGCGACTCGGCCTCCATCGGCCTGGGCCAGTTCGCCCACGCCATGCGGCGCGGCGTGCGCATGGTCTACATCGTCGAGAACAACGGCGTCTACGGGCTGACCAAAGGCCAGTTCTCGGCCACGGCCGACCGCGGCTCCAAGTCGAAGAAGGGCGTCATCAACCCCGATTCGCCGGTCGACCTGATCGGCATGGCGCTGCAACTGGGCGCCACCTACGTGGCGCGCGGCTTTTCCGGCGACAAGGCGCAGCTGGTGCCACTGATCGAAGGCGCCATCCGCCATGGCGGCGCGGCCTTCATCGATGTCATCAGCCCCTGCGTGGCGTTCAACAACCACGAAGGCAGCACGCGCAGCTACGACTACGTGCGCGAGCACAACGACGCGGTCAGTCGCATCGATTTTATCGACCTGGCCAAAGAGATCAAGGCGGAGCCGGCGCCAGGCGAGGTGATCACGCTGCCGCAGCACGACGGCAGCGTGATGCGCCTGCGCAAGCTGCACGCCGACTACGATCCGACCGACCGGGTCAGCGCGATGAACCACGTGCACGCGCTGCAGGCCAGCGGCGAGGTGGTCACCGGGCTGCTCTATGTCGACCCGCAGGCCACCGACCTGCACGCCGCGCTGAACACCGCCGCGACCCCGCTGAACAGGCTGGACGAGCGCGCGCTGTGCCCGGGCGCGGCAGCGCTGGCGAGGATCAACGCCTCGTTCCGCTAGCCGACCTGCACCTCGATGCGCCGCGGCTGGGCATGCGCGGCCTTCGGGATGCGCAGCCGCAGCACGCCGTGGTTCAGCTCGGCGGCCACCTTCTCCGGATCGAGCTCGCGGCTCAGCGTGAAGGCACGCCGGTAACGGGTGCGCTGCACCTCGGCATGGCTGGCCTGCATGCCCTGCGGCACGGCGAGCACGATCTCGGCATCGATCAGCAGCGTCTCGCCGTCGACGCGCAGGTTCAGCCGGTCCTTGGGCACGCCGGGCAGGTCGGCGTAGAGGGTGATGCCGGTGGCATCCTCGATCACGTCCACCGGCGGCAGCAGCGCCGGCTCGGCGCGCGCATCCTTTTCCGGGGCCTGGGTCTGGGTCCGTCCTTGGGTGCTCATGTCGGGTCTCCTCGAACTCATTGCACTTCGATGCGGCGCGGTTGCGCCGATCCACGGCGCTGCACGCTGACGCGCAGTACGCCGTCGCGGTAGGTGGCATCGACGGCGCTCGGGTCGATGTCGTCGGGCAGGCTCAGCACGCGGCTGAAGCGGCCCTCGAAGCGCTCGTTGATATGCAGCGTGGTCTTGCCGTCGGCCGGCCGGGCGACTGGGGCCCGTTCGCCTTCGATGGTGAGCACGCCGCGCTCGAGCTTGACCTCGATCTTTGCCGGGTCGATGCCCGGCGCGAAGGCATAGACCTCCACCGAGGTCGGCGTGCTGCCGACGTTGAGTGCCGGGTAGCCGCGGGCGAAGCCGCGGATGCTGGGCGACACGGGATCAAGGGCCTGCTGCATCTCGCGCTGCAGGCGCTCCACTTCCGCGAACAAGTCGCGGGGAAACTGGCTGCTGTACATGGTGGAACCTCCTGGGTTGCAGGGCTGAGGGCCACCGGGCCGCACCGCCCCTGGGCCGACATCTAGGGTCGGCCGGGCGGCGATTCAAGAGGGCCGATTGACGGCCGCAAGTTCAGGGGAACTTGCCGTCCACCAGGTACATGGCGATCCACGGCTGCCAGATCACCAGCGCCAGGCACAGCAGCATCAGGCCGATGTAGGGCAGGGCGGACTTGACCAGCAAGCCGAAGGGCTGCTTGAAGGCCGACATCGCGACAATCAGGTTCAGGCCCACCGGCGGGGTGAGGAAGCCGATCTCCAGGTTCAGGATCATGATGATGCCGAACACCACCTTGTTGTAGCCGTAGGCCTCGGCCACCGGCATCAGCAGCGGCGCCAGGATCAGGATGGCCTCGCCGGTGGTCATCAGGCAGCCGACGATCAGCAGCAGCACATTCACCAGCAGCATGAACATCAGCGGACTGCTGATGAAACCCTGCATGAACTCCACCATCTGCCCGGGCACGCGGTGCTCGACCAGCACGATGTTCAGGCTCAGGGCCACGGCCAGCACCGGGAACAGCGAGCCGCCGAGCTTGGACTGGTCGAGCACCACCTGGTAGAAGTCGCGCGGCTTCATCTCCTTGTGCACCCAGATCTCGATGACCAGTGCGTACAACAGCGCCACCGCGGCGGCCTCGGTGGCGGTGAAGTAGCCGCTGTAGATGCCGCCGAGCAGGATCACCGGCAGCAGCGC
>Ga0105103_10000423_pt1 | contig 23639 bp, 24 predicted proteins | sample PPLLaktember2015_2_FD_79107 | JGI IMG/M metagenome (GOLD analysis project Ga0105103, IMG submission 79107) | Freshwater sediment microbial communities from Prairie Pothole Lake near Jamestown, North Dakota, USA - PPLs Lake P7 Core (6) Depth... | ecosystem: Environmental > Aquatic > Freshwater >...
AATGCCGTCCTGTGCAACCGGGGTCACAACGAAGGCCGGGTACTTTGCCATCTCTGCAGAGGTAACTTCCCGGGAGGACATCCCGATGTCAACGGTCTTGGCACCGATTGCCTGGATGCCGACACCGGAGCCGCCGCCGGATATCTGGATGTCGGCGTTGGCGTGGGTTGCCATGTACTGGTCCGCTGCTTTCTGGACAATGGGAAGAACGGTTGTCGAACCGCTGATCTTGATTGTCTGCTGTTCGCCGGATGAGACCGGTGCTGCGGTTGTTGCTGCCGGAGCAGCAAATGTTACAGAAGATGCAGTAGTTGCTGCAGGTGCAATGTTGGGTGGGGATGCGACGGGTGCCTGCGTGGCAACCGGCTTCGTGGTTCCGCTGTCGGTACAGCCTGTGAACAGCATTGCAGAGATGAGCAATGCAGCAAGACTTATGGTTACGAGAATGTGAGAACTCCTTTTTGCATTCATGGTGTTCACACTTCCATTATCCGTGGGGTATTAAACAGTTTTTCGCCATAAACTATACTAGTATATATACAACAAATGCGTAAATAGAGAATTATAGGGAAATCGGATTCCTCTAGAAATCAGGTGAAAGGAATGGATATACGCAGGGTCCAGGTGACCGGGGGTGCCTCATTTGTAGTGACACTCCCTAAGGAGTGGGCAGAAGCCCAAAATATAAAAAAGAACGATCCAGTCGGCTTCATCGTCCAGCCGGACGGGACGCTGCTCGTAACAAAAAAAATTACCGAAGACCCCGTTCAGCGTATTAAGGAGATTGACAGCAGCACCATCACCGACCCGGCGTTCCTCTTCCGGATGCTCATAGGTACCTATATTACCGGGTTCACTGTGATACGAATCACAACAAAGCAGCGGTTCCCGCCCTTTGTCCGGACGGTTGTACGGGACTTCACCCAGATGACGATTGGCCAGGAGGTTGTTGAGGAAACCGAGAAGATTATCGTGATTAAGGACCTGCTCAATCCTGCGGAAATGCCGTTTGACAATACTATCAAGCGGATGTTTGTTATAGTCAAGAACATGCACGAGGATGCCATCACCGCGCTCGAAACCCACAACAGGACGCTTGCAACGGATGTGATCAACCGGGATACGGATGCGGACCGGCTCAACTGGCTGATCGCCCGGCAGACCAACATGCTGATGCAGAACGCGTCACTGTCGCGGAAGATGGAGATCTCCCCGAACCTTGCCATGTATTATTATATGCTCAGCCGCATCATCGAGCGTGTCGGGGACCATGCGGTCCGGATTGCGGAACACTCCCTGCCGATCATTGATGTGGACTTTGACAAGAAGTTCATCAATGCCATCAGGAAGGCGAGCGCCGTGTCGCTTGAGATCTTTGACCGTAGCAGCGTTTCGTTCTTCAATGCCGATATGAAGGAAGCGCACCGGAATATCGAGTCCCTTGCGGCACTCGAAAACATCTGCGGGGATATCAATAACATGGTCCTCAAACAGGACTCGCTGGTAGCCCTCAACATTGCGTACATATCCGAAAGTATCCGGCGGGCAGGAGAATATGCCGGGGATATTTCAGAGACCGTAATCAACCTGCTCGTGGAAGACGAGATCAGACCTCATGAGAAGAGCCGGAAGTGAGCATGGGCACACCAAAAAAGGTGCAAGTTCCGCAATTCTTCCCGGAATTTTTACATACCACTGGCAGGCCGGCAAAAAAAAATTACGGGCACTCTTCCTGGAATTTTTTGTATGCCGCAAGCAGACCAGCGCCGTACTCTGTGGTTTTTTTGGTCGGTACATAGTTGAACTGCTTCACCCGTTTCAGGATCTCCTCGGTAATAGCGGCATCATTGCCCACGGTAAGTTTGGCAACCTCCCCGAATATCCAGTCAAGATGGTCGATGCCGGTCTCCTTGCCATCGATCAGCACCCGTTTCGTGGTAATCTTATCCGGCGGGATGCCTCCGCAGATGGTACAATAATACCCGTCATTCTCGTTGCCACCCATGTACGTGCTCACCCGATATTCCTGATTTGCCCTGCCGATAAAAATACCTGATTGTTTAACCATGGTATGAACATATACAGTTTCCCGTCTGAACCTCCGTGAAATTATTGTTTTATATAGGTACTTCCGCCCTGTTTTGGTGCATGAAAAAAAATGAGAATACCTCATTAAAGAGAGAAAATATCGTTTCATCCGGGTCGGTTGCGGATGCGATCGACCTGGAATGTATTTCTGTCACCATAAGGACTGTACTTATTCCAGACGGAAGTTTCCCGGCGCGGTATATCATATGCAGGACCCGAAATCAGCAGCCCTTATTTTTGAATCGGGCAGAGTGGTTATTACCATTCTTCACCGGCCTGAAGATACTCCCGCTGCCGTTATAAATCTCCTGAATAATCTTAAGGAGGCAGGAATAGCCTGTCGGGACAAGCCGGAGGTGGCAATCATCAATATCGTCTGTTCCAGTGATCCCGGATACCCGCTCAATCTGGCCAGAATTATGGTAGCTTTAATGAATCACGAGAGGGTCGGATATGAACCAGAAGTCATTCCCGGTCTTGTCTGCCGGATTTCCGACACAAAGATAGTATCTCTCCTCTTCTCCTCGGGAACGATCGTTACTAAAGGTGGAAAGAATAGGGAAGATGTGAAATCAGGACAGATTATTCTCCGGGAAAAACTCAGTGGTGTTACATGATAACCGTAAGAAGAGTAGCGCGCCGGGCTCTTTGCTCCTCCATCAGATCCGGCATCCGGGCAGTCTCTTCATAGGAAGTATATGTAGAAAGAAAACCGATCACAATTATCAGGAACAAGTGATACCTATGACGGATAAACCAGGACACTTTAAAAATGGGATCTGGGTTGATGACAGCCTGCCCGTTGCCCCGCAGGCAAACGGCGAGGCAATTGAGAAGAGACTTTCCGAGGCAACAAAAGCAGTCATAACATCTATCGACAGTGTGATGAGCGTTACCCGCGATCTCGTTACTACCGATGAGGGAAAGCAGTTCATTGAAAAAACCATGAAAGACACCCGGAACCAGATCCAGGTGTCGTTTGCTGCGATCGTCAGCCGGGCAAAAGCAGAACTGGATAAAACGAAGGCCGGGCTGGATACCAAAGTAAAACGGTAATACTGTCGCTGTTTTTGCCGGAAAATCCGGACCCGAAAGAGATTTTTATTCTTTGATCATCACGAGGCTCATCTTGAACTTCGTGATCGCGGAGAGTGCATGCGGGACACCCGCCGGGAAGATGATCGTCTCCCCAGTCTTCATCTGGAAGGTGTTGCCGGCAACCCAGACCTCGCACTCACCGTCAAGGATGGTAACCATCGCGTCGAAGGGAGCGGTATGCTCGGAGAGCCCTTCGTTCTCATCGAACGAAAAGATAGTCACGCTCCCCGTCTTCCGGTTGATGACCATCCGGCTTGCCACCGTATCTTCGGCATAGTCCACGAGGTCAGGGAGGTGAATCACCTTCCCCTTCAGGTCCTCGCGCTTCTTGTCCGGTTTCTCCCCATGCTCAAGTTTGAATTCAGCCATTGATCTCACTCCCGTATCATGGTCAGCGTCATCTTAAACCTCTGTTTTGCCTGCACCGCGTGGGGTATGTTCGCCGGCATGATGATCATCTCGCCGCTCCCGACCGTGAACGGCTTGCCCGCGATTGATACTTCCGCCTTTCCGTCCGTGACCGCCAGGATTGCATCGAACGGGGCTGAGTGCTCGGAGAGTCCCTCGCCTTCATCGAATGCAAACAGAGTGATAGTACCGGCTTTTTTAAAGACGATCATCCGGCTTGCAACCGTCCCGTCCTGGTACTGGATGAGGTTGTTCGTTACGAGGACTTTGCCGATGAGTTCATCGCGCTTTTTATCCGGGCCTGCGGGGCCTTCACCGGGGGGGGTTTTCATCTGTATTCCTCTCTTGTGAGTACGTGCGAAGGGGATTATATGGATATCCCTGATTGTATGCGGAGGGCACCATGCAGGCAGGATCTGCATCGACAGCAAAAAATTATTTTACCGGACTCTTACAGAATTTTTTTACAAAATTTTTTTCCGCGTCAAAAATATTTTACAAAAAACTTTCCCGACCCGGCCACAACAAAACCCGGCCGGAATCCTCGCGTCTCACGCCGTAAACCCCTGCAAAAACACCCCTGCCAGAACCCCCTTTTCCGTAATCCACACCATCCCCAATCCGGCCCCTGTACTGGCCCCGATTCCCCACTTTTCCGGAACGGAGCCCTGTACGCGCCCGGATTGGGATCCGCGGACCCCCTGTTGTGTGCGAAACTCCTGGAAGTTTTTGAAAGACAGAAGGTCCGGATGATCATTTACGACGGAGAAGGTGATTTCACGTCGGAGATCATCCCTGCGAAATATCTGCGGGAAGATACGCTCCCGCAAAGCCCATTCACCGTCGGAGACTGATCCAGGGAACCTGGCCTGATCCTGCCCAAAGGTGACTAATTCCCAAAAAACGGTACACAATGGTTTTTTCCAGGGCCGATACGGGCCCGGATTGGATTTTTTGCCGTCGAAGAATAAAATCCGGGCTAATAGACGCAATTGGCTGGCCGATCCCGTTCCGGACAGGCAATAGCGCGGGAAAATCAAAAGAACCCCTGTTTTATCGATCTGCCTCACGTCGGAGAGACTTATTCTCCGTCGTAAAAATGGTTGAAATTCCCTTTTAACCCTTTGACAGGTCCGTCGACCCATGACAGATCGCATACCCGTGACGGGTCAATTGCCTGATGACAGGCTGAGTGGACCGGCCGGTAGGAGGATCCTGGTGCAGGAGCTTTGAAAATATTCTTATTGGGGACGTGGGGCTCTTCAAAATTTTTTTCATGTGGGGTTCTGGGACTGTCCGGTCCTGACCGGTATCTATGCTGCGTGAGTACTTCCGGATTGACAGGAGATCGTCGCTTGCGTCCTGTATTATTGGCGAGAGTCAGACACGCTCTGGTTGTAAATTCAGGTGCCTGTTTTTCGCGTGTGGAACCGAAGATCCGGCCCCCGGAACGATCGCAGGATTTTCTATCATCTTTTTGGAAAGATGTTTTCTCTCAAGCGATCATCTCTTCCGAAGGGTTGTCTCCCTCACCCGACCACTGCGAGCCACAACCAGAAGATCCCGACCTGGATCACGGTCAAAGGAACCCCCACACGGGCAAATTCAAAAAACGTCAGGGTTTCGCCGCTCTTTTCAGCGTTCTGGATGATGATCACATTGCTTGCCGCGCCAAGGATTGTCAGGTTGCCGGCAAGCGTGCTTCCTGCGGCAAGTGCCATGAGCTGCGCTGTCGTCCCGCCGGCCTGCATGATCATGGGCTGGAAGAGGGCCACGAACGGGACATTGGAGATGAACTGGCTGATAATCACGCTTGTGGCAAGGATGACCGGCAGCGAGGAGATCGTACCGCCGCTGACAAATGCCTGGAAGAACCCGCTCTGCCAGACACTCTCCATCAGGACAAACATCGCTGCAAAAAAGACGAGCGTGGGCCAGTCTATGGACCGGAGCACGGAGAAACGGCGCGGCGAGAAGAGGAGGATCGGTGCTGCGGCGCAGATTGCAATCAGGGGAAGGGTGAGGGGCATAATCATTCCCGCGAGCGAGGAGGCGATGTTCACCGCTGCAAGAACAAGGATGATCGCAAGCGAGCATTTTGTCAGGAAGAAAAGGGAGTTATCGCAGGTGACATCAGCATCCGGGTCAGCGGGTCGGGAAGAAAACTCCCGGGCATAGAAGAGCCGCAGGACCGTGAACGCAGCAGCGAGGCTGACCAGCGTCGGGACGAGAAGCCAGACCGCGAAGGTCAGGAACGGCGAGGCCATGCCGGAGTTTACTGCCACGAGCAGGTTCTGGGGGTTCCCGATGGGGCTCATCACGCTGCCGGTCGTGATAGCCATCGCAAGCGAAAGCAGCAGAAGTTTGGGAGAGATCTTCCATTTCGCAGCAAGCCCGAGCACGAGGGGCGTACCGATGATGGCCACCGTATCGTTCATCAGGACCGCGGAAAGGATGCCTGTCCCGAAGAGGATAACGAGCACGACCTGGTCCGGGTTTTTCGCCCGCGAGAAGAGCCGGTTGGCCACGCAGGAGAGGTAACCACTGTCCACCATCGCTTTGCCGACCACAAACATGCCGAATAAAAAGACCATCACATCGGTATTGATGGCCCTGAGTGCATCCGACAATGAAATCTGGCCTGTCAGCAGGACCGCAAGAGCTCCCCCAAGCATGACCTGCCAGATCCGGATCGTGAACCTGCCCACCTGTCGCACCGCGATCAGCAGGAAGACCGCTGCAAGCACAATAACTGCAATGTACGTAGATCCGGGTTGTAAGTGCGGGATAATAGGTGTTGGGATGGGTCTCGAAAATCCGGAATCGTAGAATTATTCATCTGACAGAAATGACCTTACTTTTTCACTGATCGGCACTCTCAAATACTCACGGGAAAAATTCCCTTCATGAACTTCCGGACTGTCCTTATCTCCGCGCTTGTGCTTGCAGTGCTCCTTGTTGCTGCCGGCTGTTTTGAACCCGAACCGCCGGTTATCACACCGACGCCGACAACAGTTCCGACGACCATGCCTGCAACCTCCCCGATTCCGGTGCCGACAACAAAAGCGTCCACCCTGCCCGGGCCCACCGACACGCTGCCCCCGCAGTGGCCTCTCTCGTTTACCGTGGAAAAGGCCGGGATGTACTCGACAACCATCATCACGCATTTTGATGGTGGGAAAGGGCTCATGTACGTGACCCGGATGGATGTCCGGGTCACGCACCCGGACGGAACGGTACTGACAGATGGTCTTGCGAAGCCCAGAATGGGGGACACGGTTGAGATCGCCGGGACCAGCGGGACGGATCGGGTCGAGGTCATCGTTGCGATGGCATCCGGCGAGGCGTACAAGGTCATCGACAAGCAGGTGGCGTATAAACCTCACTAAAAAAAATGGTTAGCGCTGATCCGGCTGTCCTACCTTCCAGTGCAGGAGAACCCCGTCCTCGATCCGGCGGGTCTCAATCAGGGTGAGCCAGGGAAACTCCTCTTCGGCGAGAAACCCTTCCCCGTCGGCAAGCGTGGGTGCGTCCCTGCCGCCGATAATCATGTTTCCGACAAAGGTGTAGATCTCATCCACAAGCCGGGCCCGGATCATTCCTGCTATCAGCTCTCCTCCACCTTCAACCATGAGCCGCCGGATGCCCATCGTCCCGAGTTCGTCCATGAGGGTGGTGAGGTCGACCTGCTCTTCTCCTGCCACAATTACGGTCGCTACGGGTTTTAAGGCCGCGATCTTTTTTGGGTCTGCTTTTTCTGATACTGCAACGATCCGGAGCCCGTTGCCCTTGTGCAGGATGGACGCTTCCAGCGGGATCCGTGCACGGCTGTCCACAACGATCCTCACCGGGTGCTCACAGACACCCCGGTTTTTCCGGTGCTGGCGGCAGTCCTCCCCTTTAACGGTCAGGGAGGGATCGTCGGCAAGAATCGTGCCGATACCGACCATGACCGCATCACTCCCGGCTTTGAGCCGGTCAACCCTCGTGAAGTCCTGTGCCCCCGAGATTTTTACCTGCCGTCGCTCCCGGGTCGAGAGCTTGCCGTCAGCACTCATGGCAACATTGACCACAACATAAGGACGCATCGCGTTATTTTTGTTGCCCTGCCTGTTATATCAAATCACCGGTTTTTCCTTCATAAAAAACGGGCTTCACGGGTTATTGTCCGGAATCCTTGTCCAGGGCACCGTTCTGATACAAAGAGTATGGTTCTCTTATGATCGATGAGATCCTCAGGACCGGGTGGTCATCTTAAAATAACAGGAACAGCTAATGGCGAACTAGAAATGGACGAGAAAGTATTCAGGATTTACCGGTACGCGTTCTCTGAAACGGATATTGTCCGGGGTTTTGTCATTGCATCTCTGGTCATAACCTGCACGCTCATCACCGCTGTCTCGTTCTCGCGCTCACTTACGCTCATCAATTACCAGATCTTCTTCATCCCTATCCTGTATGCAACGTATTTCTACACCAGACGCGGCCTTATCGTTGCCGGCATCAGCGGGATTGCGTACCAGGCAGTCGGGTATTATTACCGCTTCCCGGATCCCGCGGCCCTGATGAGTGTCACATCCGAAGCCTTCCTCTTTGTCATCATCGCGAGCCTCATGACCTTTTTTATCGAGCGGATCCGGTCCGGTGAAGCCCGGTACCGCAGTGTCTTCGAACATTCCCAGCTGGGAATTGTTCTCGTCAGCCTTCCGGATTTCCGGATAAAACAGACAAACGACAAATTCTCAGACATGCTCCACTTCAGTGCCGGCGAGCTCGCTTCCATGACCTTTCCCTCCCTTGCCTTTACGGACCCGGAACAAAGCCGGTTTCTCGACCAGCTGGAAAAGCACGAGAATTGTGAGAATTTCGAGATCCGCTTCCGTACAAAAGATGGCAACAGCTGCTGGGCCAACCTGTCATGGAGTGCCATCGATGAGCGGACGGTCAGTGTCACTGCCGTGAATATCAATGCCCGCAAGCTCATCGAGGAGATCAACAACGACACGATGATGAAGTACCGGATGCTCACGGAGAATTCCCCGACCAGTATCCTTGTGCTCAGGGAGGGCCGGATCCTGTTTGCCAACCCGGCATTTGCTGCATTTTCAGAGTATTCCCCCGGGGAGGTCGAAGGAAAAGAGTTGCACCTTCTCCTGGACACCCGGGACAGGGATAAGGCCGGGGAGTTCGCGGAAAGCCCGGCCATCAGGACCCTGCCTGCGGGCAGTAACGAGTTACAGTTCGTGACAAAAAGCGGCGGTCTCCGGGTGGCAATGGTCTTTGCCAACCGGATCACCCACAACAACCAGCAGGCTACCATGATGAGCCTCGTGGATATCTCTGTCCAGCAGCGGCTCGAGGAGAAGATCCAGCAGGACAATGAGCGCCGCCGGGGGATCATCATCACGGTTGCTCATGAAATGCGCACCCCGCTTCAGCCGATCCTCGGGTACCTCAACCTCCTTATCCAGGACCCGGAGGGGTTCGGTATCATCGACAGTACGAAAAAGATGCTCGAGCGCTGCCTTGTCAGTGTCGAACGGGAGCGCCAGATCATCAACCAGATGCTGGAACTCTCCGTGCTTGACAGCGGGAAGATCCAGCTCACGTTCTCGGATTTCTCCCTTTCCGCCCTGGTCACCAGCGTGCTCGATACCTGCGGCTACCTTTCCAAGGGTGACGTGACCATGGACATCCCTGATGACCTGATCATCGTGGCGGACCGGGACCGTCTGTACAGCGTGATCGATTCCCTCCTTTCGAATGCAGTCAACTATTCCAAGCCCCCGCGTAAAATCCACATCTCGTACCGCCCGGGAGCCGGCGGAACCACCCATACGATCTCCGTACAGGATAACGGGATAGGCATTTCAGAGGCCATGTTTTCCTCTATCTTTGAACCATTCCAGCTGGCGGATGCAGCCAAGCTCTCCCGGAAATACAACCGTCTTGGCCTGTCCTTATCCATCGCCAAGAAGATTATCCAGATGCATGGCGGAGACATCACGGTCGAGAGCACGGTGAATGTCGGCAGTACATTCACCGTCCACATTCCCCAAACATCGGCGGAGGAGAAAACCCGTGTCTCATAAGATCATGCTTGTTGAGGATGACCGGCCAATACTTGAACTGATGGAGATCCTGCTTTCAAGGATTGGCTACGAACCGCTCATTGTACCGGACGTATACGAAGCCCTCGATATCGTAAGGAACGATCCTCCGGCCCTCATCCTGCTCGATGTCATGATGGAACCGATGGACGGCTGGGAATTTTTAGAAAAAATCCGGGAGGAATACGGGATAAAAGATCTGCCGGTCATCCTTTTTACGGCTTCGCCTTGCGTTGAAGAACGACTTGCAACCCTGCAGGACAAGAACCTGGGTGTTCTTGAAAAACCGGTCTCCATTCCGGAACTCAGGGCAGGACTTGAAAAGTTCCTCAAAAAATAATTCCGCTGTTTCATTTTTCGTTATTCTTCATTGACCGTATGGGTCAGGATAACACAACCCTCCCCATGCATTCTCGGGTAATTCCCAAGTTCCGGAAAAAAGTCCTTCATGAACTGGTAATGAGGCCTGCTGATGAACCGGGCATTCTTCTCTTCCGTTGCAGGAAGGATTTTTATGAACGCCGGCTGCCCGGCAATGAGCTGGTGGTTTTCATCCCGTACCTCCCCGACCCTGAAGAAGAGCTGTTTGTATTTCACGAGCGTTCCATAATTCGTTGAACCGGATGCCCTGATGATCTTTTCGAGCCTCCGGAGCGGGAACGTCCGCAGGCAGATGGCAGAGATGCCGGTTTCGGAGCGGAACAGGTAGATATCCGAAAGCCCGAACTGCTCCTGCACGGCAACGAGCAGGGACTCAACCTTCCCGATACGGCTGTGCGGCGGGTACAGGAAGAGCGGCACCTGCAGCGGGGTTCCGGGAACGGAGCTGACAAGGAACGTAGAATAAGAAAACCGGGGTGCAGGCTTTGACCTTACCCCAAAACGGTGACAAAGCCAGGATATACTACGGGGACCTCGAAGAGGGCCGTCATCTCCCCTTACAGGGATCAGTGGGGTACCAGCATTAACCCGTGGAATATATTTAAGAATTGCGCTGACCGGTTCTTTAAGCTGGTCACGGGAGAGCACCGTGCAGACATAGCCGGTACGGGAGTTGATGGTCCCCGGCACCCGGATGATACGGCGTGTGTCTGCCGTGATCTTCGTATCAATCGCGATCCCTTCTGAAAGCACCCGGGAAATGATCTCTCTGTGGGCTGCCTTTGCCTGATCCTCGCGCACGAAGGGGGAAGGGTCACCGTAGCGGAGGGTATCCGCACAGACCACATGGAACCCCTTGCATCCGGAGAATGCAATATACTTCACGGTCAGCTGGTTTTCATCGCAGAAGGTGACCAGCCGCAGGGTATCCTGTCGTGCCAGTTCGAGGTTTGCCGTTGAAAATGGCGACCGGTCGATATCAAAGACAATATCCGATGAGAGGAAGATGTTGTCCGAGAGGGGCGTTCGTTCACGTCGCCCGAGGTTCTCGGGGACGAGCCAGCAGCTTGTGGAGTAGTAGACATCGGACGGGCGGTACCGGACCAGCCAGTGCCGGAGCACCTCTTCGGACCGGATCCGGTCCTGCAGCTTGAGGAACGTGCCCCGGGGGAGCAGGATGCGGAAATGACGGTGGGGGAGATCGATTATGGCTGAAAGATCCGGAAGATGGTGCTGGTAAAAAAAGCGGTAAGGATCGGTCATGGGGGTTTATTTGAGAAGCGGTTCGTAGTTCTGTTTTTTAAGATAATCCATGAACCCTTTTTTTGCCTTGGCAGGGAGCCCGGAGCAGGCTTCCGCGGTGAGTTGTTCGAGCTGGATACTCTGCTGGAAGCTGTCATGAGAAGAGGTGGTAATCCGGTCCTTGTAGTTCCGCTTCATCCATGCCGCGATCTTTGCATATCCCTTGTCATGTGAGCGGGGAACGGACCGGCCGGTGGATGTGAGCGCTGGCAGGGTGGAGACCGGTGACGGTGGGGCATTGTGCGCGGGTGCCCGGGCCTTGTCGATATCCGTGGAGATATCTTTCCCTGCCTTATTGAGTCCCTGCTCGATCTCTTTTACGTGCTTCTCGATACCGGATTTTTTTACTTCATCCTCAACTTTTTTGAACGCCTTTCCCAGATCGTCAAAGAGTCCCATGTTCCTTTACCCCCAAACCGATGATCAGCATGCACATCATCAGGATAAAAATATTCTTTTAAACGCCCTGCGTGAAAACAGTCCTGTGTCTGTCCCGGGGCAACCTGCAGGACAGGGTATTCCCTCATCTATTTTCAACACGGCCTGCCTCGAAAATCGTAAATACATACCATGATAGTACACTCACTCACGAAATGTCATTACAGACGATGGGTGAGAAAAATGAAGATACCTGAACTCCCCGGATTATTTGCGCTGCTGATCCTAGCAGCAGCAACAGCGGCCTGCGTGCAGTCCCCTGTACAGGAACCAGACAACAGTGATGCCGTGATACAGTACAAGTTCTACGGTGGATTCGTAATGCAGACGCACGCGGTTCAGGAATTAGTCGTAACAAAGGACAAGGCGACCCTGACAATCACTGCGGCCGACAACACTATCACCGAAAAATCCGAGAAGGCATTGACAAAGGAGCAGTTCAGCGCAATAGTCAAGGTGTTTTCTGACAACAACTTTAATTCATACGGTGACCGGTATGACGAAGGCCAGAACTATGTGACGGACGTCGGTTTCACGGACATAACGTATACCGCGAAGGGGAAGACAAAGACTGTGACAACCTACAACTTCAACACATACCTGCCTGCAGGCCTTGTAAGGATACGGGAGAAGCTCCAGGAAACCATTGAATTCACCCGGGCGCTCGATGAAAGCCAGATAAAAGCGCTTGCAGAGGACTGGATACGGGGGGCGCCGACCTACAGGTATGATGGTTCCGGCCTTGAATTCGTCAACTATGTCCAGCGTGAATCATACCCTGTCCAGCACGTGCTCACCTACCGGTTCACGAGCAGCCATGCAGGCTATGGCAACAGGACTGGCAACGTGGCAGCACAGGTGCTCACCGTGCATACGGTTCAGATCACGATAGTTGACGGCAGCGTACTATCAGCGGTGATAGATGGGAGCTGGGATGAGATGGGCCGGTTCATAGCCGGCTCTGAACTCTCCCTCTCGTACAGGCCAATGATGTGCGAGAAGACGGCCTGGCAGGTATGGGAGGAGAACTCCGGAAGGGTCTATATACGGATGCCGACTGACGAGGAGATAATCAGGCACTACTATGCTTCCGTATACGAAACCGAAGTCCGGGAGGTAAAAAAGATCCAGCTTGATCAGGTAACCTGTCAGGCATGCGATGTCTGCCCTGAGACATACCGGTTCGATCTCATCGTGAACGCGAGCGGGATGCAGCCATTGCTCGGTGAGGGATGGACAAGAACTGACTAATCATTTTTTTTTATGAGGAATGACTCCTGCCCGGTGCTTCCTGAAGAAAAAAGAACAGCGGGTACGCAACGGCAACTGCTCAGGGAGTATCGCTGTTACAATTCCCCGTACAGCCAGGATCTTCTTCCGGCAGGTTCGCCACAGAATTTTTCAAGGAGCACGGCAACCAGCATCTGTTTACGATAATTTTCCTCATAATCTGATGTTCCCTGGAACATATCTTTTTACCGCGATATTCCGTTGTAACCCATGACCGTCGTATTTTTTTCATTGCCGTATATATCGGTACTTGTGCACAAAGGACAGGAGTAAATAGGGGGAGCGAGAGAAGGAAGGATCGGAGCGATCAGAACTATGGCCGACCGGAACACAGCATCACAGGATCCCGAACAGCTGAAAAAGATTCTTGTCCTGCGGGAGCACGCCCGTGCGGACGCGTGGCTTCGGAAGGACAGGCGTGCGCTCGAAGCCCTGCTTGCGCCGGACTTCGTGGAGATGAACAGCCTCGGCCGGTTCACAAGGAAGGAACTGCTCGAACGGCTCTTCCCGGTGCTCACCCTGCACGAGTTCAACCTTGAGGACCCTGCTATCCGGATCACGGGGGAGAACACCGCGGTCCTCAGCTACCGGTGTCATGAACGTCTGACAGCGGGTAAGAAACTGATAGAAGGTACGTTCCGCGTCTTTGCCACTTATACCCGGGACGGGATGCAGTACCAGCTCTCATTGTGGGAGATCCGGCCGGAATAAGAAAGGGTTAAAAGCGGCCGCTACACTGCGGGACGGACCCCGAGCAGGTCTGCGACTTCAAGATAGTACGCAGCAAATCCCTTCCAGGCGCCCCACCGTCCGGCAAAGGTGCGTGCCTCCGCGGGCGAGATCTTCCTGCCCCCGAGGTAGTAAAGGGAGATGAACCTGCGTACGCCCACATCGTCCGCCGGGAAGGCATCGGGCCGGTGCAGCCCACGGAGGGTGGTGAGCTCCGCGGTCCATCGCCCGATACCCCGTATCTGGGTGAGTTCCTCAATGATCTTCTCCGTGTCCCTGTACTTCCTGAACCCTTCTGCGTCCAGGTCTCCGTTCAGGATGAGCTGTGCAATACCCCGGATATACTCTCCTTTGCGGGAGGTCAGCCCGCAGGTCCGGAAGGTGCTGTCCGGCGTTCCGGCAAGCGTCTCCGCGTCCGGATAGCAATAAAACGCATTTCCGTCAAGAGCCAGTTTTTTTCCTGTTGCACGGATCAGCCGGTTCGCAATGCTGCGGGCAGCTTTTAAGGAGATCTGCTGTTCGATGACAGAGTCCGTGAGCGCTTCGAAGACCGTCGTGGTGACCGGCGCCCTGACACCGCGGAGCTGGACGGTGAGACCCGCAAGAACCGGATCACCGGCTACAGCCCGGTAGAACCGGGCTACGTCATCAGACAGGCTGAGCATGGATGCCACCAGTGATTTGGCTCGCTGCGCAGTATCCGTACTCACCGGATGATCGGAGCGGAGGGTGAGGGACAGTTCCGGATCATCCGTTGTGCCATACGACGTGACCTCAGCAAGTACCACACTCTTGTCAATAGCCAGAACCTGCCGGAACACACCGCCCCTGAACGTTCGGATGTCCGGTTCGCCCGTGGAAAAAATCGCAGAGCTCAGGGCAAAATCGTAGGGTGGTCTTGGGAGGAGGCTTGTCATCGGAACAGTCATCTGAGGATTACCTGCCGGTAAGGAACCGCTGGAGCATGCCGGTTTTTTCCAGCCTTTTTCCATGGTTCCGGTTCAGCGCCGGGGATATCCCATGCCGTGCAGTGTCTCTGCAATCTCATCGAGGATGGCCGGATCGTCAATGGTTGCCGGGACCGTGTAAGCAACCCCGTCTGCAATCTTCTTGATGGTGCCCCTCAGGATCTTGCCGGACCTTGTCTTCGGGAGACGTTTGACCACTGCCGCTGCCTTGAAGGAGGCTATAGGGCCGATCTTCTGCCGCACCATGCTGATAATTTCCGGCACAATTTCTTCCTGCGTTTTTACCACCCCTGCTTTTAACACAACGAATCCCAGCGGCACCTCTCCTTTAACCGGGTCGTGAACACCGGCAACGGCACATTCGGCCACGTCTGGATGAGATGACAGCACCTCTTCCATGGCACCGGTAGACAACCGGTGACCCGCAATGTTGATGATGTCGTCAGTCCTCCCCATGATCCAGAGATACCCGTCCTCATCAACAAAACCGGCATCCGACGTGAGATAATATCCCGGGTACGCTGAGAAATAGGTCTTCACGTAATCGGCGTCATTCTTGTAGAGCGTGGTGAAGCAGCCGGGAGGCAGCGGTAGTTTTACCACGATATTGCCGGTTTCGCCGACAGGGGTATCCCTGCCCTGGGCGTCCAGCACCCGGACATCGTAGCCCGGTACCGGCCTGGTGCAGGAACCCGGCCTGACCGGGAGCAGTTCCAGCCCTGCACAGTTTGCCCCGATCGCCCAGCCGGTTTCCGTCTGCCACCAGTGATCGATCACCGGCACCTTCAGCTGCTCCTCGGCCCAGTGCAGGGTGTCAGGGTCGCAGCGTTCACCTGCGAGAAAGAGCATGCGGAACCCGGAAAGATCGTATTTTCTGATATGCTTCCCTTCCGGATCTTCCTTCCGAATCGCCCGGAATGCCGTGGGTGCGCAGAAGAGCACCGACACCTTATGTTCGGCAATCACCCGCCAGAACGCGCCGGGATCGGGTGTTCCCACGGACTTCCCCTCGTAGAGAATGCTCGTGCAGCCATAGAAGAGTGGGGCGTAGACAATATAGGAATGCCCCACTACCCACCCGATATCTGAGGCAGCCCAGAAGACCTCGCCGGGTTTCATACCATAAATATTTTTCATGCTCCAGTGCAGGGCAACGAGGTGGCCGCCATTGTCTCTCAGCACACCCTTTGGTTTTCCCGTTGTGCCGGAAGTATAGAGCAGGTAGAGGGGATCAGCAGCCCCGAGCGGGACACACGCGGCGGGTGCTGCCTCCATAAGCGTATCCCACGGCACATCCCGTTCAGGATGGAGCCGGGTGGGGCACTGCGGGCGCTGGACGATCACACATACGGACGGTTTGTGAGTGCATAATTCTATTGCACTGTCAAGAAGGGGTTTGTAGGGAATGATGCGGGTAACTTCAATCCCGCACGATGCAGAAATGATGACGCGGGGCCTTGCATCCTCGATGCGCGTGGCGAGTTCCCGCGCGGCAAACCCGCCAAAGACCACGGAATGGATAGCGCCGATACGGGCGCAGGCAAGCATTGCAATCACCGCTTCGGGGATCATGGGCATGTAGATCACCACGCGGTCACCTTGTGCAACGCCAAGCCCGCGGAGTCCTCCGGCACAACGGGCCACAAGGTTTCGGAGTTCCCCGTAGGTATATTTTTTTCGCGTATCGGTGACCGGGCTGTCGTAGATCAGGGCGACGTTGTCCTCTCCCCCGTTCCCGCAATGGATATCAAGGGCAGCATAGCATGAATTGACCAGGCCGTCTTCGAACCAGCGATAAAACGGCGGGTGGTCCTGGTTCAGTACCTGTTCAGGTTTCCGGTACCACGGGACATCTTCTGCCGCCCTGCCCCAGAATGTCTCCGGATCTTCAACTGCTTCATGGTATGCCCGTTCATACTCCCCGTACATGCACCACAATCTCCCGGCGTATATACTAGGAAATAGGAGGATGAGTTCTTAATTATTTCCTATAATCGCACCATCCAAGGAAGCTATTGGTGCACAATAGACCTGACCTGACACAAAAAGCGGTGCAAATGCAGGTACCTGCTGGTGCAGGGCAGGAGGCTTCGGCAGTCATACCACTACGGGGGACGACCGGACAAGAACCGGCCCGTTCCATGGGTGATTTTTGCCCGGGTCATTGGTATACTCCCCAGCCTCTTCTGAATTGCAGGGTTCTTGTATGATGTATTCCAGCAAATCCGGGCCGGAAAAAACCATGAATACATGAATCTTCAAAACAGAAATGCCCCAGGCCTGATTTGAACAGGCGACAACCAGATCTTCAGTCTGGCGCTCTCCCAAGCTGAGCTACTAGGGCAGGAATACAAATGTTGTATCTTTTGATTATTAAATGATCTGTTCCTTCCCCGAATCCTGCGGTCCCCTCCCCGCCCGTTACCGTTCTTTTTTATATGCTGCGATGGCAGTATTAACCAATGCCGCCTCCCAACGCAGGTGGGACTGATGCCGGACTCCAGAGCGCGATAAAAAGCCGCACAGCGCATGTCGTCCACCTGACACACAATGACCTTGATGCCGTGGGAGCCGATGCCGTCCACCGCATGAAGTTTGGTACGGAGGGGGTCTTCACCATCTGGAGTTCGGTGGGAAAATTTTCATTGCTCTTCAGCCTTGTGGCATCCTGTGAGGGTAAAGGCGACCTCCTCTCGATCTCTGACCTCGGGTATCATCACGCGACGGAGTCCATCGCGGCTACAGCAAAAAAGAACGGGTGGATTGTTGAGTGGCGTGACCACCACCGCTGGCGGGATGAAGAGATAAACAAGGTAATGAAGGCAGTTGACCTCCTGCATATTGATACTTCTGTCTGTGGCACAGGAATTGTCGTCCGCGATATTGCACCGGAGAATCCCGTTGCTGCCGAAGTAGCGCGGGTTGTGTGTGATTATGACCTCTGGAAGCATGCCGATCCCCGGTCCGCAGTCCTTGGGCAGGTGCTCCAGAGAAAACAGAACCGTGACCATGTCCGCGACTGCCTTGTCAAGGGTATCTTCTTGGATGAACAGATCGAGCGTGAGTATGCCGAGATCAAGGCCGAGATGGAGACGATGATGCAGTGGAGCATAGAGAAGGCGACGTTCACCGGCACGAAGTACCGGATTGTCTTTGCGCCGCTCTACGGGTACCCCAGTGAGACTGCCCACTTCATCCGTAACGAGAAGATGACAGAGATCGAGGTGATCATCGGTAAGGATGGGAAGTTCTCGATCCGCTCTGTTCCTCCCATCAGCCACCTCATCGCCCGCGAGTTCGGTGGTGGCGGTCACCCGAATGCTGCCGGTGGGTCATTCAATTTCACGGTCATCGAACGGTTTACCTGGTGGCTCTTCAAGAAGAGCCGGCACTTTGATGAGCTCGTGAAGGTTGCGGAACGGCTCTGAATACGATCTGGTCTTATCAGGATCTTCTCCGGCCCCAAGAGAAGCGTGTATCAATACCCTTTTATTGTATCCAATACCTCGTGTTTTACTTCTGATCCTGGTATATGCCTGATTGAACTTGCGCCATCCAGACAATATTTAATAGCACATCGACAACTTCGATCCGATAGCCTATGGACAAATTTTCTCTCGCCCTTATTACCTTCTGCATCCTTGGAGCAATGCTGCCGGTGCAGGCATTTACCGTAACATCCCTCACCATAACTCTTGCACCGGATGGTGATGCAGAGGTTGATATGCAGTATGATCTCTCTTTCATTGAGCAGAGTGCTGTGTTTTTTAAAATTGCCGATCCTGCTGCAGAACTCAAAAATGCTTTCGATTCTTACTCACCAGAACCGGTCACCGTCCCTGAGGCAACCAGTGTCTCCGCGCTCGTCCTGATTCCCGCGTTTGCAGATGTCCGTAGTGCGACAGGGAAGGTTACCATGGTAACCCCGGGTCTCTCCTTTGCCAAAGCCCAGCTGGCGATGGACGAGTACTGGTTTGCCCCTCTTATCTCGCCAGATTTCTCACCGGGGATTACTTCGGTGATATTTCCGGACGGGCACAAAGCCATGTATTATAATACGTTGAGCCTGCCCTCGGTGAGTCATACCCTTCAATCGTAGGAATCACGGTTCTCTTTTTTTGTGATAATGATCGTACTACAGAAAAGAGAAAAAGATTCAGCAGAGTGAACTGCCTTTTGATCCCTGCCGGTGTCATACAAGATATTCGGCAGATGAGATGAGATCCTTCCAGTACTCCCCGCTTTCACCAACACAGTACCCTCCGGCAACAACCTGATCCGGGTCAAGATGGGACAGCGCAAGCCCGATTGCAGCCGGGTCCGGGTCGATGATGAAGATCTTCCGGAGCGTGTATTCATCCGTAAGATCGAACACTGTCTGTACCTGCTCTTTCCCGACTGCAACCGCCGTCTGGTACTCCATCAGGATTGCGAGGTCCTCACGGGCCGGTGCTGGTGCAAAGAAGAAGACATTCTGCCGGGCCAGGGCCACCAGCTCGGCATGATCCATCCGTTCAGCGATAAGAACGTGCCCGGTAATACCGGTATCCCGCATAGTCCGCATAATAGTCAGGTACGCTTCGCATATCGCCGCACTCCATTCGTCATCATCATTATAGTGAGCGTCCTCTATGCCGAGTATATGGGGTGCAGGAAGAGCGCACCACGCGCCTTTCTTCTGCACCACGATACCGGCGGCATCCTCTGTGATCGCCGGGGTATCGACGTGGAGCTCGCCGACAGCTTTGTTATCCCGGACACCGTCCATGCACTGCCGGACCCGTTCGGCGTAAAATTTCCCTCCGGCACAGGGCACACCGATCTCTGCTGAAACCTGCGGGGAGATCGACTGGTCGAGCAGGTACGTGATGATATCTGCAGTCAAACCCCGGTGTTTCGCAATCCACCCGGTAAGTCCGGCAACATCAGGCATGCAGGGCTCAGCACCGAATGCCCGCGTTGCCAGTTTGTGCCGTTTTGCCATATACAGATCTTATTACTCATAAGCATCTAAAACGTAATGATGAATCCGCAACCGCTGCTCGTCACCTGCGGGCTGCCGTATACCAACGGCCCGTGCCATCTCGGTCATCTGCGAACGTACGTCCCTGCCGACATGTACGTCCGCTATATGCGGCGGGCAGGTGAGGAAGTTCTCTTCGTCTGCGGTTCGGACAACCACGGGACCCCGATCGTGGTCTCGGCCGAAGAGACTGGCACCTCACCCCGTGCGCTTTCGGAACGCTACCATAAGCATTTCGACGAAACCTTCAGACGCATGAGCGTCATGTTCGACCGCTTCGGCATGACTGACGATCCGACAAATCATCGCAGAGCGCAGTCGATCGTTTCTGAACTCCAGAAGAACGGTTACATCTACAAGCAGGTCGTCCGCCAGGCCTACTGCACGAAGTGCAAACGCTTCCTGCCGGACCGGTACGTCGAGGGGATCTGCCCCCACTGCGGCAAGCCGGCCCGGGGTGACGAGTGCGACCAGGGCTGTGGCAAGCATCTCGAACCCGGCGAGATCAAGGACCCGGTCTGCAAGGTCTGTGGCACAAAGGCGGAGTTCCGTAACCAGGAGCATTTCTTTTTCAGGCTCTCGGAGTTCAAGGATTTTCTCCTCCCGTATCTTGAGCAGGTGAGGGGCACGAGCAATGCGAAGAATTATGCCATCGGCTGGATCAGGGACGAACTCCACGACTGGTGTATCACCCGGACGCTTGAATGGGGAGTAAAATTTCCGGGCCGCGATGATCTTGTGGTCTATGTCTGGGTCGACGCCCCGATTGGTTACATTGCGTTCACTGAGGAATGGGCGAAAGCGAACGGGAAGGACTGGAAGCAGTTCTGGTGCGGGGAAAACCGTGTTACGCATTTTATCGGCGGGGACATCATCTACCACCACACGATCTTCTGGCCTGCACTCCTCAAAGGCGCCGGGTATGGCGTGCCGTACGCAGTTGTCGCGAGCGGGATGGTGAAGGTCGATGACCACAAATTCTCCAAATCGCGTGGCTATGTGGTCTGGACCAATGACGACTATCTTGACAAGGGACTGCCGGCGGACTACCTCCGCTATTACCTCCTCGCCTACACGAGCCACACCAAAGAACTGAACTTTTCGTGGAAGGTATTTGGCGAGCGGATCAATAACGAGGTTGTCAATATCTTTGGCAATTTCGTATACCGCACGCTCTACTTTGCCCAGAAAGAGTTCGGGGGCATACCTCCGGGAACAGCCGACCCTGTGATAATGGCTGAGATCGAGAAGAGCCTTGCAACGGTCGACCAGATGATGCGGGACTATGAATTCAAGGGTGCGGTTGACGCGATCATGATGCTTGCCGCGTACGGGAACACCTACATCCAGACCAATGCACCATGGAAACTGATCAAGACCGACCGGGCTGCCGCGGCACAGGTTATCAGGAACTGTGTCCAGATCGTAAAGGCACTCGCCCTCCTGATCGAGCCGGTGATGCCGGAGACTGCCCAGCGGTGCTGGAATCAGCTCGGCTTCTATGACAGGGTAGCAGATCACCCGGTCAGCGATGCCACCCACCCGGTCCCGGATTCCTGCATCACGCCGCCCTCACCCCTCTTTGTAAAGATGGAAGATGCCCGGATTGCCGAGCTCGATGCCCTGCTCCAGCAGCGTGTCGCGGAGGCAAACAAGAAAACGGAGAAGATACCCGTGGTCACATTCGAGGAATTCCAGAAACTGGACATACGGACCGGAAAAGTCCTGTCCGCAGAGCCGGTACCGAAATCAACCAAGCTCTTAAAACTGATGGTCGATATCGGGAGCGGGAAGCGCCAGATCGTTGCCGGCATGCAGCAGTTTTACAAACCTGAAGAGATGGTGGGAAAAGATGTCGTGGTTGTCACGAACCTTGCCGCCGCAACAATCTTCGGTGTCGAGAGCAATGGCATGATCCTTGCTGCCGGGGATGCAGCATCGCTCCTCGTGCCGCTGAAACCGGTGGAGCCGGGGACGAAGATCCGGTAATTAAAAAACATCTTTTCATCCCCGCAATCCCCGTGACCCTCATGAGCCGCCTTCGCACCCTGCTGGAATGGTCTGCAATCCTCCTCCCGTTGCTCATCATCGGATTCTTCCTCGTTACCATCGTCTTCGGCGCTCCCGCGGCCGTTCCCTCCGGCCTCCCCGGCAACGGCGGTTTCTTCCAGGAGCCGCTGACACCCTCCCAGCAGTACAGCAAGAACTCAGGCGACTGGTCATTTACCCTGCGATCGGACTATGCCTATACCCTTGCAGGGAAGGTCGTCGGCAGGCATGATTATCCTGAAACCATGCCTGACGGTATTATTCCGCTCGACCTTGCGGTAGCAAATGGCGATCTTCTCACGAACAACAACCTCCGGTTTTTCACCTTTGAAATGGGGTTCCGCACCCTCAAATACAGTTATGATGTTCCCGCCTACACCGGCCTCACAGAAGAGTATATCGACGAACATATCAGCAACAACCACCTCGTCTTCCTCGACCCGGCACGTGAGAGCGACGTGCAGCAGGTAAAGGTCGGCGACTGCATCATTATCAAGGGAAAACTTGTGGATATCGCGGGGACCTCACCCTTGAAACAGTACCTGGTTACTACCAGCACGGTCAGAAATGACGCATACCCGGAAGGCTGCGAGATTATCATCGTTGAATCGTACACACCGGTTAATTGCGGTACGTAAACCGGCTTCGTACCGGCAGCAGCAGAGAAAAAAAAGAAAGCTGCCGGTCAGGTGATTACCGGCGGGGTATGCGGTGGATTGCAGTATCTCGCATGGTGAATGAAGGGGGAATTCAGGATGAGGGCGTCATCATCGCCCGGTCACGATGGCGCTGGACGATCGTGGTCGTGCGCCAGTTCTCGCTTGTCGCGATCTCCCCCAACCATCCCCCTGCCGGCATACAATGCGGTGTTAAGCGGGCGGCATTGAGAATTCCGTCCCGTACAGGACGCGTCGTATGGCCGGTCTTTGTTTCCGTGGCAGGGTTGTTATGTGTCGTCATGGCCTGTTCTCCCGGACCATCCCTGTACATTCCGCCCCGGGGGGCTGATATCTGCACAGGACGGCCCGTTCTCCCCGGTTTCCGTTTCTAATGCTGCCAGAAAGCAGGATCCACCGGGGAAAGCGGTCCGGGGATCCTGCTTATGGACAAAAGTCCGTTTTACGCGGGGACGAGTGCATTGCTGTCCCGCATATGATGCGGGACTCGCACTCTGATCAGGAATTCGGATTGGGCAGCACAAATAATGGTAAAATATGCCGGGTGCGGATCTCCCACCGGGCGGTTCAACCGTTGAACAGGCATGAGGGAAAGGATATTAATTCAGTGATACTCCCTGTCCTGATATTCTTGAACAAACCAGCCCCTCCGGTCTGGTATTTTATTCCCGTACCTTTTTTTTGAATCAGCATATCACGTTATTCCTGCCATCTGCTTTGCCGTGATCAGCCAGACAAGTTCACCGGAGGGATGCCCGGTATACGAGAACTCCCTCACTTTCGCAAGGGCTCCTTTTGACATGACGATACCGGCATTCTCATCACCGGTTATAATACGGCTGATGAGGGAAGAGAGCAGCGGCTCGTGACCCACAAGCAGGATTGAGGAACTATCAGGATGCCTGCTGATCAGCCGGCATACCGTGTCCGGGTTCCCTCCCGGTGCCAGGACGTTCCAGATCACCAGCCGATCCCGTATGTTGAGCACATCTGCAACAAGAGCCGCGGTCTCCTGTGCCCGGAGGAGCGGGCTGGCCGCTATCAGGTCAAACCTGAGTTCCCGCTCCGCGATCCAGCG
>Ga0105103_10000424_pt1 | contig 23635 bp, 17 predicted proteins | sample PPLLaktember2015_2_FD_79107 | JGI IMG/M metagenome (GOLD analysis project Ga0105103, IMG submission 79107) | Freshwater sediment microbial communities from Prairie Pothole Lake near Jamestown, North Dakota, USA - PPLs Lake P7 Core (6) Depth... | ecosystem: Environmental > Aquatic > Freshwater >...
CGCTGGGACGATGCCGGCCGGCGCCGTCTGTGCGTGCAGCAGGGCCGTTACTGCATGGGCGACGGGCAGGCAGCCGCAGGCGGCTAGCGCGGCGACGAACTGGCGCCGTGTGCGAGGAAGTTGATGCATGGCAGCCTCAGCGTCTGGAGGCTGCCCGGTGTCGCGCCTGCGCGCCGCGCTGCCCATCCCTGCGGCGGCGGAATGCCGCACCCCCTGATGGGGGATGGGAGCGGCTATTTCTGCGCCAGCAGGTCCTTGACCTGCTGCAGCGCGCTCGGGTCCTCGATCGTCGTCAGGTCGCCCGGATCACGGTGTTCGGCCACGGCCTGCAGCGCGCGCCGCAGCAGCTTGCCCGAGCGGGTCTTGGGCAGCGCCGACACGAAGAGCACACGTGCCGGCCGCGCCACCGCGCCGAGCTGGCCGTCGACCACCTTCATGATGTCGCCTTCCAGTTTCAGCCGCGCGGCGTTGTCGCCGAGACCGCTGGCGTCCTTGGCGATGACGAAGGCCATCGCCACCTGGCCCTTCAGGTTGTCGGCCACGCCGACCACCGCCACCTCGGCCACGTTGGGGTGGCTGGAGATGCTCTCCTCGATCTCCCGTGTGCCCAGCCGGTGGCCGGCGACGTTGATGACGTCGTCGGTGCGGCCGAGGATGAAGTAGTAGCCGTCGGCATCGCGCACGCCCCAGTCGAAGGTGCTGTACATCTGCTTGCCGCCGATGGTGCTCCAGTAGGTCTTGACGAAGCGCGCATCGTCCTGCCACACCGTCTGCATGCAGCCCGGGGGCAGCGGGCCTTCGATCATGACCACGCCCTTCTCGTCGGCGCCGCGCACCTCCTCGCCGCTGCTTTCGTTCAGCAGCTTGACGTTGTAGCCGTACATCGGCACGCCCGGCGAGCCGAATTTGCTGGGCGCCTTCTCGACGCCGTTGGCAATGGTCAGGATCGGCCAGCCGCTTTCGGTCTGCCAGTAGTTGTCGATGATCGGCTTGCCCAGGGCCGCGGCGATCCATTTGGCGGTGGGCTCGTCCAGCGGTTCGCCGGCCAGGAACAGCGCGCGCAGGCTCGACAGGTCGTACTTGCTGAGATAGGCCGGGTCCTGTTTCTTCAGCACGCGCACCGCGGTCGGTGCGCTGAACATCGCGGTCACCTTGTACTTCTCGACCAGGCTCCACCAGACGCCGGCATCGGGCCGAGTCGGCAGACCCTCGTACATGATCGTGGCCATGCCGGCGATCAGCGGGCCGTAGACAATGTAGCTGTGGCCCACCACCCAGCCGATGTCGCTGGTGGAGAAGTAGGTCTCGCCCGGCTGGCCCAGGAAGATGTGCTTCATGCTCGCCGCCAGCGCCACGCAGTAGCCGCCAGTGTCGCGCTGTACGCCCTTGGGTGTGCCGGTGGTGCCGCTGGTGTAGAGCGTGTAGCTCGGGTGGGTGGCATCCAGCCACACGCAGGGTACCTGGGTGTCCAGGTGCTTGCGGCGCAGCTCGGCATAGTCGGCGTCGCGGCCGGCCACGCGGGCGAACGGCGCCAGTCCGCGGTCGACCATCAGCACGCGTGAGGGCTTGTGCGCCGCCAGCATGATGGCCTCGTCGAGCAATCCCTTGTACGGCACGACCTTGCCGCTGCGGCTACCGGCGTCGGCGCTGACGATGACCACCGGCGTGGCGTTGTCGATGCGGCTGGCCAGGCTGACGCTGGCAAAGCCACCAAACACCACCGAGTGGATCGCGCCGATGCGCGCGCAGGCCAGCATCGCGAAGGCGGCCTCGGCAATCATCGGCATGTAGATCAGCACCCGGTCGCCCTTCTTCACGCCCAGTTCGATCAGGCAGGCCGCCATGCGCTGCACCTCGGCATGCAACTGACGGAAGCTGTAGACCACTTCCTTGTCGACTTCGGTCGACACCCAGATCAGCGCGTTGCCGTCGGCACGATCCTTCAGGTGGCGGTCAACCGCGTTGTGGCACAGGTTGGTCTGCCCGCCGGCGAACCAACTGACGAAGGGCGGCCGGCTGTAGTCGCAGACGCTGTCGAAGGGCTTGTGCCACTCGATCATCTTGGCCTGTTCGGCCCAGAACGCATCGGGCTGCTCGATCGAGCGACGATGGAAGTCCGCGTAGTTCATTCTTGTCTCCTATTGGGAATGCGATCGGTCTGCAACCCGCAGCATCGCCCGGCAGCGGCCGGGCCGTCTTGACGGAAAACAAGCTCCCGGCGGGAACCCAAGAACGCATTCTCGTGTTGGCGCTTGCGCCATGCTGACGTGGCCGGCGAACGCACTCGTGGCAGTGCTGGCTGGGGCCCTGTTGCTCGCCATCAGCGTGCTCAAGCCACCTGCAGGTAGCCGTCCCCCCCCGAAGTCTGGGGATGGCTGCGGGGGCCTGCAACCACCTCACGGTCGCGTGGGCGCCAACTGCCACCAGTCGCGCCTAGCCGAGGGGCCAGCGGGCACAATAGCGTCATGGGCGACACCTTCATCCCGCTGACCGATCTGCGCCGCAGTCTGCGGCCGCTGCCGGTGCCGGACCAGGACATTGCGCCGGATGGCCCGCTGGTCGACCGCCTGGGCCGGCCGCTGCGCGACCTGCGCATCTCGGTCACCGACCGCTGCAACTTCCGTTGCAGCTACTGCATGCCCAAGGAAGTGTTCGACAAGTCGCATGTCTTCCTGCCACACAGCGCGCTGCTCAGCTTCGAGGAGATCACGCGCACTGCGCGGATGTTCGTCGCGCAGGGTGTGCGCAAGCTGCGCCTGACTGGCGGCGAGCCGCTGCTGCGCAAGAACCTGGAGCGGCTGATCGAGATGCTGGCGGCCTTGCGCACGCCCGAGGGACAGCCGCTGGACATCACGCTCACGACCAACGGCTCGCTGCTTGCGCGCAAGGCGCGCGCGCTCAAGGATGCCGGATTGCAACGTGTCACCGTGAGCCTGGACGCGCTGGACGATGCCATTTTCAGGCGCATGAACGATGTCGACTTCCCGGTGGCCGACGTGCTGCGCGGCATCGAGCAGGCGCAGGCCGTCGGCCTGGCGCCGATCAAGGTGAACATGGTCGTCAAGCGCGGCACCAATGACCACGAGTTGCTGCCGATGGCGCGGCACTTCCGGCACAGCGGCATCGTGCTGCGCTTCATCGAGTACATGGACGTCGGAGCCACCAACGGCTGGCGCATGGACGAGGTGCTGCCTTCGGCCCAGGTGATCGAGACCCTGCAGCGCGCGCATCCGCTGCAAGCCATCGACCCGCAGGCCGAGGGCGAGACGGCCGAGCGTTGGCGTTATGCCGACGGCGGCGGCGAGATCGGCGTGATCTCCAGCGTCACGCAGGCCTTCTGCCACCAGTGCAACCGCGCCAGGCTGTCCACCGAGGGCAAGCTGTTCCTGTGCCTGTTCGCCAGCGCCGGTCACGACCTGCGCACGCTGCTGCGCGGCGATGCCAGTGACCTGCAGATCGCTGCGGCCATCGCTGCCATCTGGCGCCAGCGCAGCGACCGCTATTCCGAGTTGCGCGGTGCGGCCGGTACGCCCAGCCCGACGGGTGAGCGCCGGGTCGAGATGCACTACATCGGCGGGTGACTGCAATGTGGCCCGGCTGGAGGACCTCGCGCACGCGCTGGCAGTTGCTGTGGGCGACGCTGGCCAGCCTGCTGCTGCCGTGGATGCTGGGTGAATTGGTCAAGACCTTCCATCAGCCGGGGCTGGACGACCAACCCGAACGCAGCCAGATGCTGGTGGACTTCATCGTCGCCGGCGGCATCGTGTTTGCGCTGACGATGGTCCTGACCTATGCCATCGGCTGTTGGATCACCGCAGTGATGCGCGGCCCGCGACGCGACGGTGACGTTTTTCCCTCGGGCCAGGGACGGCCGCAGCACGATGACTGAGCGCGCGATATCGCTGCAGGACATCGCCTCCTGCGTGGCCGGCTACGACCCCGACGCGCTGCCGGTGGTCCAGGCGCAAGACTTCATTGCACGGCTGGTGCCGGTGGTACAGGCGGTGGAGCAGCGGCCGATCCGCGACGCACTCGGTCGGGTGCTGGCGAGCGACATCATTTCGGCCATCGACGTGCCGGCGCACGACAACTCGGCGATGGACGGCTTCGCACTGCGCGGCAGCGAACTGCTGGCCGACACGACGACGCGGCTGCGCATCGTCGGCAGCGGCCTGGCCGGGCAGAACTTTTCCGGCGCGGTGCCGGCCGGCAGCTGTGTGCGCATCACGACAGGCGCGGTCATGCCAGCCGGGCTGGATACCGTGGTGCCGCAGGAATTCACCCAGCTCGATGGCGACGCGGTGCTGGTGCCCGCGGGTGTGCTGCGGGCTGGCGACAACCGCCGCCTGGCCGGCGAGGACCTGGCCCGCGGCGAGGCCGCGCAGGCCGCCGGCCGGGTGTTGCGCCCGGCCGACCTAGGCCTGCTGGCGTCGCTGGGCTTGGCCGAGGTGCCGGTGCGGCGGCGCCTGCGCGTGGCCTTCTTTTCCACCGGTGACGAACTGCGCTCCATCGGCGAACCGCTGGACGCCGGTTGTGTCTACGACAGCAACCGCTACACGCTGTGGGGCATGTTGCAGCGCCTCGGCGTCGAGTCCATCGACCTGGGCGTGGTGCGCGACGACCCGGCGGCGCTGCGCGAAGCGTTCACGCAGGCGGCAAGCTGCGCCGATGCAGTCATCACCTCGGGCGGCGTCAGCGTCGGCGAGGCGGACCACACCAAGAACATCATGGCCGAGCTGGGCGAAGTGCTGTTCTGGAAGATTGCCATGCGCCCGGGCCGGCCGATGGCGATCGGACGCATCGGCGGTCCAAGCCAGCCGGCCATCCTGTTCGGCCTGCCCGGCAACCCGGTGGCCGTGATGGTGACCTTCTATGCCTTCGTGCGCGACGCGCTGCTGCGCATGGCTGGTGCCAGCCCGCAACCGTTGCCGCTGCTGCGCGCCGCCAGTGTCGCGCCGATCCGCAAGAAGCCCGGACGAACCGAGTACCAGCGCGGCATCGTCAGCCGCGCCGCCGACGGCGGCTGGCAGGTGGCGATCACCGGCTCGCAGGGCAGCGGCATCCTGCGCAGCATGAGCCAGGCCAACGGCATGGTTCTGCTGCATCACGCGCAGGGCAACGTGGCGACCGGCGAGTTGGTCGACGTGCTGCCCTTCGACGCCTGGGTCTGAGGCGCTCAGGCTTGCGCCTGCGGCGCCGCGCCGTGCGGGTGCAGCACCTCGGAGGCCGGCGTGGAGATCTCGCCTGGCACACCCTTGCGCGCGAACAGCGTGTACATGGTTGGCACCACGAACAGCGTCAGCAGCGTGCCCAGCGACATGCCGCCGACGATGACCCAGCCGATCTGCTGGCGGCTTTCCGCGCCGGCGCCGCTGGCCGTGGCCAGCGGCAACGCGCCCAGCACCATGGCGCCGGTGGTCATCAGGATCGGGCGCAGGCGCAGGCTGGAGGCCTCGACCACGGCCTCCATCAGGCTGCGGCCCTGCTGGCGCAGCTGGTTGCTGAACTCGACGATCAGGATGCCGTGCTTGCTGATCAGGCCGACCAGCGTGATCAGCCCGATCTGCGAATACACGTTCAAGGTCCCACCGGTCCAGTGCATCGCCAGCAGCGCACCGACCATCGACAGCGGCACCGCCAGCAGGATGACGAAGGGGTCGACGAAGCTCTCGAACTGGGCCGACAGCACCAGGAAGATGAACATCAACGCGAGCACGAAGACCAGGCCCAGCGCGCCGGACGAGGAACGGAACTCGCGGCTCACGCCGTTGAGCTCGGTGGCATAGCCGCTGGGCAGCACCTTGCGTGCCGTCTCGTCCATGAACTGCAGTGCCTCGCCCAGCGCAAAGCCCGGCGCCAGGTTGGCGGTGATCGACACCGAACGCCGCTGGTTGAAGTGGTTCAGCTCGCGCGGGCTGACGGCTTCGCGTACCTTGATCAGCGAACTCAGCGGCACCATCGCCTCGCCGCGGCCGCGCACGAACAGCTTTTCGATGTCCTCGGGCGTGGTGCGACCGCGCATCTCGGTCTGCACGATCACGTCGTACTGATCGGCATCACGCTTGTAGCGGGTGACGGCACGCCCGCCGAGCATGGTCTCGACCGTGCGCGCCACCGCATCGACACTGACGCCCATGTCGGCGGCCCGAGCGCGGTCGACCTCGACGAAGATCTCCGGCTTGTTCAGCCTCAGGTCGGTGTCGGGCTGCACGAAGCCCGGGTTCTTGGCCATCTCGCCCATGAATTGCTGCGACACCCGCGCTAGGTTTTCGTAGCTGTCGCTGGTGACGATGACGTAGTTGATCGAGCGCTCGCGAAAGCCCTGCCCCAGGCTGGGCGGCGTGATCGGAAAGGCGGTCACGCCGGGCAGGCCCATGAACTGTGGCTGCAGCGCGCGCGCCAGCTCCTGCGTGCTGCGCTGGCGCTCGTCCCAGTCGACGGTGCGCATGAAGGAAATGCCCTGCGACACCGTCGGATTGCCGGCCACGACGAACACCCGGTCGAACTCCGGATAGGTGCGGCCGATGCCTTCGATGGCGCGCAGGTAGCGCGCGGTGTACTCCAACGTCGCACCGTCCGGCGCATTGACGGTGGCCAGGATCACGCCTCTGTCTTCCAGCGGCGCCAGTTCGCTCTTGGCATTGCTGAACAGCCACCAACTGCCGCCGGCGGCCGCGGCCACGAGCAGCAGCACGATCCAGCGCTGCGTCAGCACCCAGCGCAGCGCCACGGCGTAGCCGTCGCTCATCGCCACGAGCACCCGCTCCATGCCGCGGTCGAAGCGGTTGGGCGCGGGGTTGTGGCGCAGCAGCTTGCTGCACATCATCGGCGTCAGCGTCAGCGCCACGAAGCCGGAGACGATCACCGCGCCGGCCAGCGTCAAAGCGAACTCGGTGAACAACCGCCCGGTGCGCCCCGGCGTGAAGGCCAGCGGCGCGTAGACCGCGGCCAACGTCAGCGTCATCGCCACCACCGCGAAGCTGATCTCCTTGGCGCCCTTCAGCGCGGCCTGGAAGGGGTCGAGCCCTTCCTCGATGTGGCGGAAGATGTTCTCCAGCACGACGATGGCATCGTCCACCACCAGGCCGATGGCCAGCACCAGCGCCAGCAGGGTCAGCGTGTTGATGGTGAATCCGGCCGCGGCCATGATGCCGAAGGCCCCGATCAGGCTCACCGGAATGGTGACCATCGGGATGATCGACGCGCGGATCGTGCGCAGGAACACGAACACCACCAGCGCCACCAGCACCAGCGCCTCGGCGATGGTGCGGTACACCGACTTGACCGAGCGGTCGATGAACACCGCGTTGTCGTTGGCCACCTGCACCGTCACGCCCGGCGGCAGTTCGGCCTGGATCTGCGGCAGGATCTTGCGCACCGCGGCCGAGATCTCTAGCGGGTTGGCCGTCGCATTGCGGATGATGCCGGTGCTGATCGACGGCACCCCGTTCAGGCGCACGCTGCTGCGCTCGCTGGCGGCAGCCTGCTCAATGCGCGCCACGTCGCGCAGCCGCACGGTGTAGCCGTTGACCGACTTCAGCGCGATGTCGGCGAACTGCGGCACGGTGTTCAGGTCGGTGCGCGCGGTAACGCTGAACTCGCGCTGCTGGCTTTCGATGCGCCCGGCCGGCACCTCCAGGTTCTGCTTGCGGATCGCGTCCTCGACGTCCTGCACCGTCAAGCGGTAGGCGGCCAGCTTGTCCGGATCGAGCCAGATACGCATGGCGAACAGGCGGTCACCATTGACCTGCACGTTGGACACGCCCGGCACCGTCTGCAGCCGCGGCTTGACGATGCGGTTGATGACATCGGTGACCTGCAGCGGGCTGAGCGTGTCGCTGGTGAAGGCCAGCCAGATGGTCGGCGTGGCATCGGCTTCGACCTTGGCGATCACCGGCTCATCCACCGCGTCGGGCAGGCGCGCGCGCACGCGCGAGACCCGGTCGCGCACGTCGGCGGCCGCATCGTCGGGGTTCTTCTCGAGCTTGAAGCGCACCGTGATCTGGCTCTGCTCGGAGCGCGAGATCGAGGTGATGATGTCGACACCGTCGATGCCGGCGATGGAGTCTTCCAGCGGCTTGGTGACCTGCGATTCGATGACTTCGGACGAGGCACCGACCAGCTTGGTGGTGACGGTGACCACCGGCTCGTCGATGCGCGGGTACTCGCGCACCGACAGCCGGTCGAAGGACACCAGGCCGATGAGCACGATCATCAGCGACATCACGGTCGCGAAGACCGGCCGGCGGATCGAGATCTCGGAAATGCGCATGGCGGCTCCTAAGGCGACGGCGCGCGCGGCGCCGACGCGCCGTTGGCCGGCTTGTTGCCGCTGCCGCCAGGCCGCCCGCCACCCGGGCGCGAGATATCGACCACGCGCAGCGGGACCGGGTCGCCGCGGCCCAGCCTCGCTTGCCCGGCGGTGACCACCAGGTCGCCGGCGGCCAGGCCATCCAGCACCTCGACCTTGCCCGGCAGCCGCAGTCCGATGCGCGCCTCGATGCGCCTTGACACCTTGCCGTTGGGCCCGTCGACCACCTGAAAGATGTACTGCTTGCCACCCTGCGGCACGAGCGCCTCCTCCGGCACGACCAGCGCGTTCTCGCGCTTCGAGAAGACGATGCGCGTGCGCGCGAACAGCCCCGACTTGAGCAAGCCGCCCGGGTTGTCGAGCCGCGCGCGAACCAGCAGCGAGCGGCCGTTGGCATCGATCACCGAATCCAGCGCATCGATGCGGCCGGTGAAACGCTGTCCCGGCAACGCATCCAGGCTCACGTCCACCGTCTGGCCGGTCTTGACGCGCGCGATGAAACGCTCGGGCAGGCGGAAGTCCACCAGCACCTGCGACAGGTCCTCGATGTTCACCAGGTCGGCACCGTCCTTGACGTAGTCACCCAGGTTGACGCTGCGGATGCCGGCCATGCCGTCGAAGGGAGCGACGATGCGCATGCGCGCCAGCTGCGCCTTGGTCAGCGCCACCTGCGCCTCGGCCACCTCGAGCGCCGCGGCGCTCTGGTCCACCGCGCTCTGGCTGACGAAGTTCTGCGACACCAGGTCGCGGTTGCGTTGCAGGTTGGTGCGGGCGATGCTTGCCTGCGCCTCGGCCTGCTTCAGCTGTGCCTGCTGCAAGGTGTCGTCCAACTGCACCAGCAGCTGGCCGCGGCGCACACGCTGACCATCGGTGAAGCCCAGCGACGAGATGCGGCCGCTGACCTCCGGTCTGAGCATCACGCCCTGGCGCGAACGCAGCGAACCCACGGCCTGCGCGTCGTCTTCCAGCGTCATGGCCTCGACCTTGCCCACCTCCACGCTGACCGGTCCGCCGGGTGCGCCCGTACCGCCCCCTGCCGCTCGCGGTGCACTGGAACTCGGATTGACGCCGGCACTGGACGGCGCAGATTCGGCGGCGCCGGCCGGCGCGGGTCGCTTCTGCCACCACCAGGCAGCGCCGGCCAGCACGGCGATGCCCAGCACGGCCACCCAGGAATGAACCTTCTTCAATCTGCTGCCCTTCTTGCCATGCCGCACTTTAGCGGCTGGCGGGTTTTCTCGTTGGATCCAGGTCAGGGGGAAGGCACGCCACGGTTGGCGAGTTCGTCGGCCTTCTCGTTGCCCGGGTCCCCGTTATGGGCCTTGACCCAATGCCACTTCACGCGATGCTGCTGGACCAGCGCGTCCAGCCGCTGCCACAGATCGATGTTCTTGACCGGCTTGTGGTCGGCGGTCTTCCAGCCGCGCGCCTTCCAGGCATGGATCCAGGTACTGATGCCGTTGCGCAGGTACTGACTGTCGGTGAAGATGGTCACGACGCAGGGCTGCTTCAACGTGGACAGCGCCTCGATCGGCGCAGTGAGTTCCATGCGGTTGTTGGTCGTGAGCAGCTCGCCGCCGAAAAGCTCCTTGGTGTGCCCGCCTGAACTCAGGAACGCTCCCCAGCCGCCGGGACCCGGGTTGCCCTTGCAGGCGCCGTCGGTGTAGACCACGACTTCCTTCACTCGCAGATCTCCTCGGGTTGCCGGCGCTGCCGGTTGGCCACCACCGCATTGGCTGCGCGCGCGGTGCGCGCCTCCTGCCGAGCGAGCCCGACCAGGCGCATGCCACGGACGCGCTTGACCGCGACCAGGAAATACACCGCGCCGAACACCGGCCACCAGCGCTCGCCCACGGCTTCGATCCAGGCGCTGCGTTCGAGCCAACTCGCTGAAGCGTAGGGCGGACGGAAGCAGCCGAAGCGGCCGCCTTCGACCTCGAAGCTCAACAGCCGAAGCCAGTCGCGAAGCCGCCAGTAGCCCAGGAACTCACCGGCGCGCGGCAGGAACAAGGCACTGCGCCCACCCAGGCCGACGGCAGCACGCGCGCGTCCCAGCCGTTGGCGCAGGCCCCACATGCTGGCCGGATTGAAGCCGAGAATCATCACCCGCCCTTCGGGTACCAGCACGCGCTCGACCTCGCGCAGAGTCAGGTGCGGGTCGCGCGACAGTTCCAGCGCATGTGGCAGCACCACCAGGTCGAGGCTCTGGTTCGGGAACGGCAAGGCATCGAAGTCGCAGTGCAGCGCGGCGTCTGCCTCTAAGGGCATGTCGAGGGACTCGCCCGCCCTTGGTGGCCGCACGGTCAGCGGCTGCAGTGCCTGCATCGAATCGCTCGCCACCCAGCGGTGCGGCATGCGGTTGGCACGCAGCGCATGCAATTCGGGCAGGCCAAGCTGCAATGCGTGGTAACCAAAAACATCGGCGACCGCCTCGTCGATGTGCATTTGTTCCCAATGCAGCAGACACTGGCCCGCAGGGGTCCGCAACCAGGCTGCCAACTCTATAATTGATTCCTTGAGAACCATGACGACGACAGCCTCTCACGCGTTCAGACACCACGACTTGCGGATGTCCCGTCGTGCCGTTCGGCACGACCTGTTTGCTCCGGTGGATGACGTGCCGCTGCAGGCCGCAAAGGCCGGCACCAGCCGGCTCCATCCACGCCAGCTGCCAGTGGCTGCAATTCTAGTGGGCTACCCTGCGCGTGACCTTCCTGCCTGTACTGCCGTCGCCCGCGCGCGACCATTGGTTCGATGAGCCTCGCCGGCAAGGCCCCGCCTCGCGGCCTGTTCTGGCTGTACAGCGTGATGTTCGCCACGGCATTCGCCGGCTGCGCCACGCCGCCCGGCCCGGCGCCACAGGACCAGGTCGAGGTCATTGCCGCACCCGCGACAGCGCAAGGCCTGGCCAAGGCCGAAGTCGCGCCGCCCAGCACGCCAGCGACCGACACGCTGCCGGACGAAGGCCAGCCCTACTTGTTCGCGATCGACCCGCTGCGGCCGTCCGTGATCATCGACGCCGACGACACGAGCGTGCGTACCGACCTGTGGGTGCGCGTGCGCGCAGGCTTCGCGATGCCCGATCTGGACAACGCTCTGGTCATCAAATGGCAGCAGTGGTACGCCTCGCGCCCCGACTACGTGCAACGCATGACCGAACGCGGCGGCCGCTACCTGTTCTACGTGGTCGAGGAGATCGAAAAGCGCGGCATGCCCACGGAACTGGCGTTGTTGCCCTTCATCGAAAGCGCCTTCAACCCGCAGGCCATGTCGGTGGCGCGCGCCTCCGGCATGTGGCAGTTCATGCCCGCCACCGGCAGGGATTTCGACCTGAAGCAAAACCTGTTCCGCGACGATCGGCGCGACGTGCTCGCATCCACGCGTGCGGCGCTGGACTACCTGCAGATGCTGCAGCGCCAGTTCGGCGACTGGCAACTCGCACTGGCAGCCTACAACTGGGGCCAGGGCAACGTGCAGCGGGCCGTGGATCGCAACCTCAAGGCCGGGTTGCCGCCGACCTACGAGAACCTGCGCATGCCCGACGAGACGCGCAACTACGTGCCCAAGCTGCAGGCGGTGAAGAACATCGTCATGGCGCCGCAGGCCTTCTCGATCGCCCTGCCGGTGCTTGAGAACCACCCCTATTTCCTGACGGTGCCCATCACCAAGGACATTGACGTTGATGTCGCGGCCCGCCTGGCCGGCGTTTCGCTTGATGAGTTCCAGCAGTTGAACCCGCAGATGAACAAGCCGGTGATCCTGGCGGCGGGCACGCCCCAGGTGCTGCTGCCCTATAACAACGCCACCCTGTTCGTGCGCAATCTGCAATCGCACCGCGCACCGCTGGCCACCTGGACGGCCTGGGTCTCGCCGGCCACGCTGAAGCCCGCCGACGTGGCCAGGCAGGTGGGCATGAGCGAATCGGAACTGCGCGCGGTGAACCGCATCCCGCCAAGCATGCTGGTCAAGATTGGCTCCACCCTGCTGGTACCGCGCAGCCCTCACAAGACGGCCGACGTCTCCGAGCAGGTGGCCGACAATGCAAAGATGCTTCTGGCCCCTGACCGGCCGCCCGGCAAGCGCGTGGCCTTCAAGGCCGGCAAGGGCGGCGACTCAGTGGCAGCAGTGGCCCGGCGCTACCGTGTCAGTGCGGCGCAGGTAGCGCAATGGAACGACGTGGATGCCGATGCACGCTTCAAGCCCGGCCAGACCATCGTCGTCATGAAGCCGGTGCCGGCCAGGAGCGGCAAGGCCTCGGCGGGTGTGGCCGCAGCGCGGTCGTCGGCGCCACAGCCTGCGACCAGGCGTGCCGCAGCAACGAAGCCAGCGGCCAAGCCCACCGCCAAGGTCGCGGCTTCGAAACCCAACTCCAAGCTGTAGTGCAACCGCCGGCCTCAGCGCCGGTCCACCAGTGCGTGAGCGATGGTGCTGAGGTCCACGTATTCCAGTTCGCTGCCCGCCGGCACGCCGCGCGCCAGGCGAGTGACCTTCAGACCGCGCGAGCGCATCGCTTCGCCCAAGGCATGCGCCGTCGCCTCGCCCTCGGCGCTGAAGCCGGTGGCCAGGATCACCTCCTCGACCACGCCGTCGGCCGCACGTTCGAGCAGCGGCAGCACGCCAATGTCATTGACGCCAATGCCGTCCAGCGGGCTCAACCGGCCCATCAGCACGAAGTACAGGCCGCGATAGCCGCCGCTGCGTTCCAGTGCCGCCTGGTCGGCCGGGGTTTCGACGACGCACAGCAGCCGCTCGTCGCGCGAGCCGTCCTCGCAGGTGGCGCAGAGGGTGTGTTCTGTGAAGGTGTGGCAGCGCTGGCAATGATTCATCTGCACCAGAGCCTGCTGCAGCGCCGTGGCCAGCCGGGCGGCGCCGCCACGGTCGTTCTGCAGCAGGTGGTAGGCCATGCGCTGCGCCGACTTCTGGCCCACGCCGGGCAGCCGGCGCAGGGCGTCGATCAGCGCATCGAGGCGGGTTTCGGCCACTCGGCGCCGCTGCGCTAGAAGGGGAACTTCATTCCCGGCGGCATGGGCATGCCTGCGGTCAGCGCGCCCATCTTTTCCTGACTCACCGACTCGGCGCGTCGCACCGCGTCGTTGAAGGCCGCGGCCACCAGGTCCTCGAGCATGTCCTTGTCGTCGGCGAGCAGGCTGGGGTCGATGGCCACGCGACGCACGTCGTGCTTGCAGGTCATCACCACCTTGACCAACCCGGCACCGGACTGGCCTTCGACCTCGATCGACGCCAGCTCTTCCTGGGCGCGTTTCATGTTCTCCTGCATTGCCTGCGCCTGCTTCATCAGGCCGGCCAACTGGTTCTTCATCATGTTGAGGTTTCCTCTTGGGTCAGATGGGCTTGATCGAGCCGGGCACGATGCGCGCGGTGCTGAACTGCGCCATCAGGTCGACGACCAGCGGGTCGCTGCGGATGGCCGCTTCGGCCAGACGCTGGCGGCGCTCGCGCTCGGCGGCATCGCGTCGCGAGGGCGAATCCTGCGGCACCTGGGCATGCAACACCAGTTGCAGCGGCTGTCCCAACTCGACGCTCAGCGCCTGGCACAGCTTGTCGCGCAGTGCGTCTGTACGCAGCGAATCGCGCTCGACCAGCAGGTGCCAGGTCGGCGGCTGGGTGCTGCCGTCGATGCGGTCGAGTCCCGCCTGCGAAGCCAGCTCGCGCACCAGCGCGGCCACGCTTCCGGCCTGCACGAGGCGGCCGACCAATTCGGCCCAGCGTTCGCCCAGCGGCGAGGCGACGAAGGCCACGGCGGCCTGCGGCGGCGCGGCCGGCACGGCCAGGGCCGGCGGTGCCGGTGCGCGCAGCGCGGCGCTGCCGGCGGGAGCCGGCGCTTCGTCTTCCGGCGGCGGCACGTCGATCCACGGCGGCGGTTCCAGGTCTTGCGCCGGAGCGCGACGCAGAGTCGGCGCTGCGGGCGCTGCGGCCTTGGCCAAAGCGGGCGGCGTGGTGGCCACGCGCGGCCGCGCCGCCGGCGCAGACACGCCGGCCGCCGGCGGTGCAAAGGCCAGCATGCGCAGCAGCACCATCGTCAGCGCGCTGTATTCGTCGGACATCAGGCTCAGCTCGCCGCGCCCCTGCAGCACGATGCTGTAGAGCAGCTGCGTCTCGTCGGCCGGCATGGCCGAGGCCAGGCGCACCGCGTCGGCCAAGTCCAGGACGTCCGCGTCCAGCGTGCCTGGCACGGCTTGCTCGACCGCCATGTGCTGCAGCAGCACGGCCATGCTCTCCAGCGTGCCATCGGCCGACAGGCCCAGTGCGCGCAGGGTGTCCAGGCGCGCCAGCAAGGCCGATCCGTCGCGCCGCGCCAGTGCCTCGACCAACGCGGCCGCATGGCCCTGATCCACTGCGCCGAGCATGGCACGCACGCCGGCTTCTTCGAGCCGGCCGCTGCCGTAGGCGATGGCCTGGTCGGTGAGCGACAGCGCATCGCGCATCGAGCCGCGCGCCGCACGCGACAGCAGCCGCAGCGAGGCCGCGTCGCTGGCCACGCCTTCGGCCTGCAGCACCTGCTGCAAGTGCTGCTGCACCACCTCGGGCGCCATCGGCCGCAGGTTGAACTGCAGGCAGCGGCTCAGCACCGTGGGCAGCATCTTCTCCGGGTCGGTGGTGGCGAGCACGAACTTGAGGTACTCGGGCGGCTCCTCCAGCGTCTTCAGCAATGCGCTGAACGCGTCCTTGGTGAGCTGGTGCGCCTCGTCGATCATGAACACCTTGAAGCGGCCGATGCCGGGCTTGTAGGCGGCACGCTCGAGCAGGTCGCGTGCCTCTTCGATGCCGCGGTTGGAGGCCGCATCCAGCTCGACATAGTCCATGTAGCGGTCTTCGTCGATCTCGACACACGCGCCGCACACGCCGCAGGGCGCGGCAGTGATGCCGCCGCGGCCGTCAGGCCCGGTGCAGTTGAGGCTCTTTGCCAGGATGCGCGACACCGTGGTCTTGCCGATGCCGCGCGTGCCGGTAAACAGGTAGGCATGATGCAGCCGCTGCTGCTGCAGCGCGTTGCTCAGGGCCCGTACCACATGCTCCTGGCCCACCATCTGATCGAAGGTGCGAGGCCGGTACTTGCGGGCGAGCACGACATAGGACATGCGCTTCATTCTACGGGCGCCCCTGGGGCGGGACCGTGGGGTCGCTGCCGGATAATGGGCTCGCATGAACACCCCGCTCAGCTACCGCCAGGCCGGCGTCGACTACGACCTGATCGATCCGCTGAAGGTGGCCGCGCAGCGCGCTGCCGCAGCCACCGCCGGCCACCTGCAGGCGCATGGCTTCTCCGAGGTGCAGGCCTCGCGCGGCGAGTCGGCCTACGTGGTGGACATCGGGCCGTTCTATCTGGCCAGCATCGTCGAATGCCTGGGCTCGAAGGCGCTGGTCGCCGACGAGATGGCGCGGCTCACCGGACGCAGCCACTACGACGCCATTGCGCAGGACACCATCGCGATGGCCATCAACGACCTGATCACCGTCGGCGCCACGCCGCTGGTGGTGCAGGCCTACTGGGCGGCCGGTGGTTCCGAATGGTTTGGCGACGCGACGCGCGCACAGGCCCTGGTCGCCGGCTGGAAGCGCGCCTGCGAGCGCTGCCAGGTGGCCTGGGGTGGCGGCGAAACGCCGGCGCTGGCCGGCATCGTCGAGGCCGGGCGCATCGATCTGGCGGCCTCGTGCACCGGGCTGGTCAATCCGAAGCAGCGGCTGTCGCTGGGCGAGAAACTGGGGCCCGGCGATGCCATCGTGCTGCTCGAGTCCAGCGGCATCCATGCCAACGGCCTGAGCCTGGCGCGCAAGCTGGTGGAGCGGCTGCCGCAGGGCTACCTGACGCCGGTTCAGCCGGGGCTGGGCTATGGCGAGGCGCTGCTCGCACCGACGCTGCTGTATTCACCGGTGACCGAGGCGCTGCACCATGCCGGCATCACCACCCACTACGCCTCCAACATCACGGGGCACGGCTGGCGCAAGCTGCTGCGCCACCCCAAGGCATTGCGTTACCGCGTGCACACGCTGCCCACGGTGCCACCGGTCCTGGGCTTCATACAACGTCATGCGCAGCTGGACGACCACGAGGCCTACGGTACGCTGAATATGGGCGCGGGATTTGCGCTCTTCGTCCCGGCCGCGCAGGCGCAGCGCACGCTGGAAATCGCCGTGGCCCAAGGCGTTGGCGCCACCCTGGCCGGGGTGGTCGAAGCCGGCGACAAGGAGCTGCTGATCGAACCGCTGGGCCTGCGCTTCGCCGCCGGCGACCTGCAATTGCGCTGAGCCCTCAACGGGGCGTCACCTACAATGCGTAGTGACGGGCCTCCCCGCATGGAAGCGCGGCCAACCGGGTCAGGTCGGGAACGAAGCAGCCCCAACCGTTGTGACCAGTGCCGGGGGTAAGGCTCGTCACCCTATTTCACCGGGGACCCAGCATTGGCGCGGGTCTGCGGCCGGTTCGGGGGCTCCAGACGGCTGGTCTGTGTCACATGTGTGTGTCACTTTTGTGGACTCACATGCGGGATGCGGGCGATGCAAAGACTTCCTGGACTGTTCCAGCGCGGGGGCGTTTGGTGGCTGCGGGTAATGGTCCCGATGGACCTCAGACTCAGTCTTGATGGGCGCACCAAGGTCGTCCGTTCCCTCAATACCCGCGACCGACGGCAGGCCTCCAGGCTGGCCTTGCTTCAGCGTGCGGCGCTTCTATCTGCTTTCGAGCACGGACAGCTGGACTCGGTCCGCCACCATTGGCGATGCGATCCCCGGCCGCCAGCCGTACCGGCTGCGTCCAGAGCGGCAGCGGCCCAGGTCACTTCACATGAGGCCGACCTCCCAGAAGGCTTTGTCCGCCCTGCTTCCTCGACAACTGTCCACGTTCACAGGACGTTGCGTGACGTCTACGACAAGTGGGCTGCAATGAGTGAGGGCGGCATCGATGCCAAGCGGTCCTGCGCCAGGGCGCTGTCCTTGTACGAGAGATGGGCCGGTCCGACGTGCCCGCCGATCCAGGAGATCACCAGAGCGCAGGGCCATGAGTTCAAGGCTTGGCTGCTAGACAAGTCCCGGGCCGGGGAGTACGCCAGCAAGACCGTGCATGGCTACCTGGTGAACGTCTGCGGCCTGCTGCGCTTCGCTCACCAAGAACTGGAATGGACACCGCGGCATTGCTGGCGTGGGATCGCAATCGAGTACCAGACCGAGACCCCTCGCGCCAGATGGTCGGCCCGCCACTTCGACGCGATGGCTGGACTTCCGCTCTTCCGGTCAATGGATGCACCGAAGGGCTGGCAATCCGGCGGACTTGCCGCGTACTGGATGCCGCTGATGAGTCTGTACTCGGGCGCCACGGTGTCCGAACTGGCCCAGATCAAGTTGGCCGACGTGGTGGACGAACGCGGGGACGGGCTCTGGCTGCGTATCACCGACACCGGCGAAGGTCAGGGCCTCAAGACCACGCAGCGGCGGCGAACGATTCCAGTCCACTCGGAATTGATCAGACTCGGTCTTGGCTCGTACATCGAAGACTTGAGGAAGTCCGGTGCCGACTCACTCTGGCCCAAGCTGCGGCTGCACCCGACCAAGCCGGGGATCCACTTCTCCAATTGGTGGGGCCGCTTCCGCAGAGCCGAGGACAGCACCGAGATCCTCCCTGACTTCCATTCCATGCGCCACACCGCTCGGAGCACGATGGCGGACTCGGGACTTGACGCGGCAGTACTGGACGTCATTACCGGGCATGGCAAGAAGGGGAGCGAAGGCGTGCGGACCTACACCCACTTCAGCCGTGCGACCTTGCGTGCCGTCGTGGAGGCCATCCGCTACCCTGCCCTCGCCGCCCTGCAGCGGATCTACTCGGACCTGACCTGAGGGCTGATCATTGGCGGTCTTCACAAGCGGTGTCGCCGATTTTAGAGCGCGATACGCGCGCACGCGCGGAGTTGGGCGCAAAAGCACACAGATACGTCATGCCTACACCCACTGCCCCAAGACAGCAAACCTCTTCACCGGGTCCTCCTTGATCCGCAAGTCACGGCATGAAACGTCAGCCGAATTCGAGCTTGGATTCGCGTATTGAGCGCGTCCGATCTTGCGATAGCGTCATAACGATGCCCACCATTCGCAGCATCTCTCATATTCGGCCGCAGACCGAGTCCTACAGCCAAGAGTCCATCTCTTGCCAGCCCGGATAGCGGCCGGCACTGTGGGCACACTTCCACCAACAGGACCACCCGCCTGGACAAGGCAAATTGCTCCGGGGGCCTTGGATTCCATCACGGCGGGCTTCCACGTCCATGCCATGTTGCGATCCCATAACGGGCTATCACCCCCCCATGAACCATCGAGCGGCAATACCGTCTCCCGCTGCGTGACAGTTTTGGGCAACCATTCTTGCCCGAGCACTATGCAATCCTCTCCCAACTGGCTCAGCTCTTTCGACGGAGGGAGTTTCTTAGCGCAGTTCGCATTTGCGGGGCGGAACCGTCCGATGCTGCATATTGGTATCGCTCATTAGCCTCCACGAGGATCGGCCCATCTGGCGAAATCGCAACATCCCAGCCAATTGTGCGTATCGGAAGAAACGCTGTCGCAGCAGAGCAGACTGCGTTCCGAACAGCACTCCACAACGGGATCTGAAAGCCGACGATGTCAACGTTGGTCGTGGGATGCTTCAATTGCGGTCGCAGTCCAACCTTGTCGGCATTTGCCATCCACGCTGACTTGAACACCCCCGTTTCCAGGTCGGGGCTGCCAAGGATGTTTCCAGAGCGAAACTCACCCAGGTTGTCCGTGAGCGAGTTCCCGACGATCAACCGATGGTAGGCGCCAAGGATCTTGGGGATGCCGCTTTCGTCGATCACGGTTACCACCCTGATGCATGACGCAGCGGATGATCCGGTCAAACGGACAATCTCCGGATGCATGTCGATTCGCGCTTCCAGCAGGTAGTCCTCGTATTGGCCAAGGTCCTGTAGCGCTCTGGTCAAGGACTGAAATTTGCTGGGCGCTGGATCCGTCCCTACCCCCATCAACAGCACGTCTCGGCCCTTGTTGCCAGTCCTGGGCTTTGCGATGAAAGTTGAGGGTAAGCGACTCTGAATGAACTCGACCCAGTCTTGCTCTGAAACTATGGGCTTGCCGCTTCGGGTTCTGGAGCCTCTGGATGAGACTACGCCCAGGAGCTGGGTTACAGGAAGTCCGTGATAAGCGCAATATGTGTGGAACACTAGTTTGTCCCGACACATTGCGGCGTTTGGCGAATTGATGGCGTTCTGTAACCCGTGAAGGTGTTCCTCACTCAGATGCTTCTCATGCTCACGCAGCGGCACGACCGGGTCAACCAGTTCCTTGATCAGAGATTCCGACGGAATGAAACGACCCGCCAAGTAAAGCTGCAGCGCCCTGAAAGCAATCCGCGATCTCGACGTGCGGTAGCGCAAACTCGCTGCACCAAACTGGCGCCAAGCCTGTCGCGTCATGAAATGAGCGCCGATATGACCTGCGCGATAGAGCACTGAAGCGCCGACGTCAAATATTCTTGCCATATGCAGATCGATTCCTATTAGTCAGGTGGCATTGTCCCTGACGGGGAATCTGATGCCGCAAATTTCGCAACATAACTTCGGCAATGCTGACGCTAGCGGAGCTGCAGATCGAGTAGCGCGCCAATTGGATGCTCGGCTCGCACTGCTTGGCAGGCATCGGCACGGCAACGATTTCTTGTCTTCGCAGACTCGGTCTTCGATTCCTTGGAATGGATCCCATTCGGCGCCAGTCTGACCCGAAGCTCGCTTAAAACCGGTTACGGGCCTGCAGCAGCCCGCCACGTCAATGCCATGTTGCTCCTGCGATGCGCTGTTGCCACCGGCATCGTCACAAGACCAGATCCTGCTCTCGGACTCGGTCTGGGCGGCTGCCCAAGAGATCGCCAAGGTGCACTTTGGCCGGGTGTCGAAGTGCCGGAATGCAGGGCGGGAGGAGTCGCTGACGAGTGCCGGCTTTCTGGCGGCCCAGCTTCATGAATCGTGAAGCCGGTCACCAGTGCGTGCAGCTTGGTGCGCGCGACGCGCGGTTGCTGCAACTCGGGCTTCGTTCACGCCGTACAGCGCGAAGACATTCTTGGCGAGATCAATTCCAACGGTCAGAATGGCCATAACTTCCCCTTCCGAGTGAGTTGATGAGAGTTCGCACTTCCCATCGTGGCACTTCAATGCCGGTTTCCGCTTCGCGGCTAGTTCGGGACGGGGAAGTCCCTTTCATTCGTTGGGCCTCACAGGACACACCATCCCACCTCCACCGTGAGTGACTTTCCCTCCCACACTCTGCCGTCGTATTCATTGGACAGTCGCGATGACGCGCTGTTCCACTACACGACCGCGACGGGCCTGATCGGCATCCTCACGTCCGGACAGATCTGGAGCACGGCCTACTACTGCGCCAATGACGAGAGCGAGCTATCCGCTGGCCAAGGTGTGCTCACAACTTTGTTCAGAAAGGCAACCTACGAGCTGATCGACTCAAGTGATCGACGTGTATCGCTTTTCGCGAGACGGGGCGTTGATGTCAACCGTTGTGACCAGTGCCGGGGGTAAGGCTCGTCACCCTCCTCTGCCCGTCCAGCCTACGCGGGCGCCGCCTCAGGCGGCCGAGCCCTGTGGGACGCCGTCGACGTCCAGTTCGTCGTTGAACTTGGTGAGTCCGGGTTTGCGTGCCTCACCGCTGGCAATGGTCAAGGCGTCCTGCAAGTCATTGAAGCCGATGCGCAAGGCCCGCGCGTAACGTTGGGCCACGCGGCGCAGGGCCTGATGCCGGCGCGGCGCTGGCAACGCAGTGGCGTCGATGGCTTCGTTGGCGCAACTGGCCACCGCTCGCAGCATGTCATCGTCGTTGTCGATCGTGCGCGGTTGGGTGGCCAGTGGCATGCGGCGGATCAGATGCAGCACGCTGTCGTCCAGTCCCCAATGCCGAGCCACGGCCGCACCGATGCCTTCGATGTCGGTGCCGAGCACCGCAAAGGAGGCGGCCTGTTCGCTCATTCCCGCCTGTTCCGGCTCGCCCGGGCGGAGCGGCGGCGCCGGTTGCATCAGCCGGCGGATCTGCTGCAGTTCGTCGGGAAAGTGGTAGGCGGTGATCAGGCGGCCCAGGTTCTGCAGCAGCGTCACCAGGTGCACCACCTCGGCGTCGTAGCCTGCCGGGCGCAGTGCCTGGGCCATTCGGCCAGCGCGCTTGGATTCATCGAACAGGTTCTGCAATGCCTGCGCCGAAGATTCCGGCAAGGGCCCCGGCCACGTCCGCAAGCCTAGCGCGGCGCGGCGGACGCCATCCAACCCGAGCATCGCGATCGCGCGGCGGATGGTCAGCACCGGACCACTGCCTGCGGCCTGTGAGCTTCGGACCTGCACGCTGTTCACCCAGCGCAGCAGCTCGAAGGCCAATGCCAGGTCCTGAAGAACCACCTCGGCCAGTTCATTGGTTCGCTCGCGGTCCATCAGCGCCAGACGGGCTGCGCGTGCGGCGCTGCCTGGAGACGAGGGCAAAGCGCCGACACTGTGCAGACGGTCAAGCAACAGCGCCAATGGCCCGCCGCCTGCGGCGCCTTCTGCCTGCAGCCAGCCTTCGATGGCGCGCGCCATGCCGCGAGCGCTGCGGTAGCGCTGCCTCTCCTGCCGGTCAGTGGCGCGATTGCCGATGGCGCGCAGCACCTCGGGCACCGGCAATGGCGTACTCCAGGGCAGGCGCACCAGCTCACGGCCCCGTGGTGGCAGGCGCAGGACCAGTTCGCCTACATCGGGCTCGTCCAGCGCCGGCAGCCCGGCCAGCGCCCAATGCAACAGCAGGCCCATCGCCAGCACATCGTCGTGTGCCGCCTTGCGCAACGCTCGCAACTGCAATGCATCGACAGCGGTGCGCTGCGCGATCCCCGATTCCGGCGCGTCTGACACATCAGGCTGTGCTGCCAGCGCCACCTCGAAGCCCATCAGTTGCACGCTGCCTTGTTCGCGAAGCAGCACCATGTAGGGCTGCAGATCGCGATGCGCCACGCCGCCGTCGTGGGCGAACGCCAAGCCACGCAAGGCGTCGACGAAGAGCGTGGCCGCGTCCTGAGGCCCCAGGTCCTGGCGCTGCAGGCGCTCGGCCAGTGTGTCGACGCCCTCGGCGTCGTACAGCGCGAAGGGCCAGTGTTCGCACACGCCGATCTCCAGCACTTCGGCCAGGTTCGGATGCCTCAGCCGCGAGGCCCGCCTCACGGCCAGGTCCCACCGCTGCAGGGATTCGGCATCGACGGGCTGCGCGCGCGGCAACAGCATCAAGCCTTCGCGGCCGCTGTTCGGATTGCGCAGGTCGAGCACCCGCCAGGCCATGCTGCGCTGGCTCTTGCCCACCAGCGACAACAGCTTGAAGTGGCCAAGGCGGCGCCCCACCGGGGCTTCGGCTACGGCTTCATGGGCAGGCGTACGGGGCTCGGACAACTTCAAGACACGACTCGGCAAGGCCTGTTCGATTGGACCGCCTGGCTTGTCCCGGCAATGGTCCAATCTGCGGCGCAAACAAGGTCCTGTTCGCCAGGCGAACCACTTCAAGGCCCGCTCGCACCTGGCGGGTCCGGCGCCGACCCGAACCTGTCCGTTGTGTCAGAATCCCGCAGCAACGGCGGCGCGATGCTGCGGGTTTCGGAGGTCTCCACCATGAGCAGCGAACTGATCAAGCATGTTTCCGATTCGTCCTTCGAGAATGACGTGATCCAGTCGGACAAGCCGGTGCTGGTGGACTTCTGGGCCGAGTGGTGTGGCCCATGCAAGGGCATCGCCCCGATCTTGGACGAAGCCTCGAAGGACTATGACGGTCGTCTTCAGATCGCCAAGCTGAATGTCGACGAGAACCGCGACGTGCCGGCCAAGTTCGGTATCCGCGGTATCCCCACGCTGATGCTGTTCAAGGGCGGCGAACTCGCGGCCACCAAGGTGGGTGCGCTTTCGAAGGCGCAGTTGACGGCCTTCCTCGACGGTCATCTATAATCTTTCCTACTGATGGGGGCGCGAGCGGCAAATCGCCGGCGCTCCACTCGGTTGAATCGCCACCACGCCCCGACCTGCCGCTGCTAGGCGGATCATCAGTCGGGTGGCTAGTTGATTCGGCCTGACTCTCTAGCGCCTAGTTCCCCGATAGCCGTTCAACGCGAACGGCGCTTCGCCGGATGCCGCGCCGCAGCGCATGAAGCCGAATGATCGACGCGACCCTTGGCGGGGCGCGCCTTGTGTTGCCGGGAAACCCACGCATGCACCTTTCCGAACTGAAGGCACAGCACGTCTCGCAGCTCATCACCATGGGCGAGGCGCTGGA